>Ga0137394_10000089_pt1 | contig 62290 bp, 86 predicted proteins | sample czobulk116metaG_FD_108278 | JGI IMG/M metagenome (GOLD analysis project Ga0137394, IMG submission 108278) | Vadose zone soil microbial communities from Angelo Coast Range Reserve, California, USA - czobulk1.16 metaG | ecosystem: Environmental > Terrestrial > Soil > Vadose zone | place: USA...
ATATCATAAATCCGAAGAATAGAGCAGCTTTGGCCGGGGACGAGAGACCGATTGAAAGCTTCTGCTCATGACGGACAGTGAGGGCCGTTTTCGTGTTATGAGGAAGCTTGGTCAATTTGGAGAGCAATTTTTTGAATCTGCTCCCAAACAAGATCTAGACCTTGACCATCAGGGCCCCAGAACTGACGTTCGAAATTGGGGAGCCTCGAGAGGACATAATCCGCGACGTCAGATTCGGATCGCCCAATACCCAAGCGAAGACGAAAAAAATCTTTGGTACCAAGAGCTGAAATGAGACTTCGGATGCCATTATGGCCATTTGCGGAGCCTCCAAATTTTGGCGATAGCGCCATTGGTTTGTGCTCCAGGGAGTCATGCAAAACAATAAGTGAGGAAGGCGCGCGGGAGGTCTTCCGAAGAGCCATGGAAACTGGGGGCCCAGAAATGTTCATGGGGGCCTCTTTTGAAATGCAAGGTGAGATACGTATCAGGCAACACTGCTGAGGCACATACGTGTCTTGTATAAACCAATAACAAACGGCCTTCCGCCCACGTCGATGTTGGTCTCTGCATAATAACCACGCGGTGATTTATCCGGAGAAAGACGAACTCCGACGCGCGTCGAGAGAGAATCCAAGGCAAGTTGCCCAACACTGGATAGCGAATAAGAATATGAACAACAAAAGATGAAAAGATAACATACCTATGTCGAGTTAGTGGGTGGGTAAGGTTTCCAAGGCCGACAACGAGTGCTCTAGCAGCCATGCGGTGAGTGAGTGAAGTGGACAGCGCTCACTTGGAGATAAATGCTGACTAAGATTTAGTACGACTCGGCAATAAACTGTCACCGTTTTCTCCTTTTTTCTTCTGGTCCCTGGTCCAGGTTTTGAACGCAGGCGGAACTTGAACTTGCATGTTCATTTGGTTCCATGATCACCACTGCTGCGACGACGACCGCAACAAAGTCACCAGGTGCTCGCTCAAGGAAGCACCAGACGGCCATCCACTCGGCTCTGCCACCCTGCTTAACGTGCCAGCCACCCCCTCACTCTCTAGATGCTCTTGACCTCTCGTCTGCCTCCCCGGCAACTGCGTTCGCCTCTCTCCACGACCACGTTCTTTCATGCCTCGCAGATATAGAAGCCTCCCTCTCGCAACTTGAGTCGCCACTTCCCGACTTTGATCTTGGCCAAGCCATGTCTAGGGGCGAACTCAAGGTCGAAGAGGTCCGAGCGTGGGCCAAAGACGGGCTTGAAATTCTCAAACAAATCAAGGCAGAACTTCGCTCACATCTACCCGAATTCAGCCTCGACCCGGTTTCGGTAGAGAATTATGTTTCTGCCTGCCTCCATGATTTATCAGACTCTCCCAATCTCAAACGAGTGACTTCGCACCTCCCGGAGCTACCGCGCATTCCTCGACCCGAACAATATACACGTAATTTATCAAGTCGTTTAAAATCCCTTCACTCTCATCTGTCATCTTCCAATGCTCTCTCGCATATGGCCTTTCCCTCTTTTCCATCGACCACCCAGCTCTCCGAGCTCATCGATACGATGATGTCTTCCGATCGTCTCCCCGTGATGTTACGTGCACGTTCCTTGAGCCGAACCGAAGATGCAATGGGCAGCACAGAAGTCGCACGTGCCATCGAGCGCTCCGTTCACGGGGCTAAGCTTATAACTTATGGCGATATCCCTTCAGAATGGCGGAACAACCCCTTTGTTACCCATGGATATCGGTATGTACCTACGTGCATGCCCGGGTGGTTACTTATGCGTGCTTGTCTTTCCAGCTTCATTCCTCTCCGTAGGTGGCCTCTCATTGTCGCGTCAATTTTCGCATTGCATAACGAGACCCGTATGTGTTCCGTCCACCTAGAATGCTTGCCGTCACTCATGACTGGGGACCTTTCAAAGTCAACATCCACACACATCTCATCCCCTTTTTATTATGGACCAGTGATATGATCCTTACCTTTTTCGGATCCTCGATACCCTCCACATCCGCGATCGTCTTAGACACCCCCATTCTCACGTTCACCGTCTTTTCCCTCTTTACACTCTTCAGCAGCGTTGTATGGCACACCATGGCCGGGTGTGCCCACCATAGAGGTATGGTTCTATGCGCCAAAATTGATTACGTAGGAATTGCTTGGTATGTCGAAACTGCTCATGAGTCCTCTTTCTATCTTCTATTCACTTTGTTCTCACATTTCCACACGACAGGCTAATCAGTGGAAGCGTTGGCACGATCGTTTACTACGGGTTTCAATGCAATACCACCCCCCGTAATATATTCCTTATAATCTGCTTGCTAAATGGACTTGCGGGTACGGTAATCCATTTCTGGGACTGGTTCGATAGAAGCCAGAACAAGGTTTGTATGCTATTTTTTGCCACGAGTAATACCTCATTGATGACCTGTGTTTCTGTAGAAATGGCGCATCGTTTTCTTCCTCTCTTCGACCCTCTTGCTCACGTTGGGTCCTCTCTCACAACTCTCTTTGCTGTATTCTGTTGACAACACTATTGCCTTTATACGTGCGTCTCTACATTCGACCCGTTTCATTCCATTGTCGACTTAACACCGACAAAGGACCTATATTTCCATCTCTCACATCGTATATCACTGGCCTTCTCTTTTATGCCACTCGCTTCCCGGAGTGTATGCTTCCCGTCGATTCGCCCCGCCTCGCTTGGGTTGGCGGTGGGTCCCACGCGCTGTGGCACATATTTATTGTGCGGGCAATATCCCTGCACCGCAACGCTCTCCCTTTGTTGAAGGAGGGTATCTTTGGTAGCGCTGCCAGTGTCTGTCCCGCGCTCGCGGAGTAACAATGCATCTACTCAGTTTGCGTTGACAATCCCTTTGGCTTTCTATCCGCGTGGCTATTTACGTACAGACGCCAACGTACGATTGCTTTCGATACGCTTTCGGTGCTTGCACGCCGATCAGCCCGTGGTCCATTATCATACATTTGTAATACACGTAAAATACCCTGAAACGATGCGACGATGAACAAACAGGTTCTACATAAGTTTAGCTTCCCGCTTAGCCTGTGCCACTTGTGCAAGGCGATGCGCACGAAGCGAGTTTGTTGTGCCTTGAGCGCCCTTCTTTGTGCTTGGTGTGTTCTGTGTGGCTGGCACTGCGCCCGCCTGTGACAGTGCGATGGGGGTCATGTCGGAAGCAAAACCAGGAATCCGAATATTGTGATTGCGTTCTGTGAATTTTCATGAGAATCTCCCCGTAAATCTGGACTTGTGCGAGACGAAGATCGTGGGCAGGGCTGATGGGGCGCCATGTGCTCCACTTTGGCGGAAAAGAGGGAGAAAGGGGACCAGGAGCACGCACCAAGATGGAGTTGCAAGTCCCTCACTTCCAACGTGTCACCGCCGCGGTGCTTGGCGAGGCGGCACCCGAAATTAGTGACCGAGTCGATAAACTCGTCTGCGATATCCAAAAGAAGCTATACATATGGAGGGTGAGAAATGCACTGATAGGGGGGCCGAGGGGAGGAGAGAGAAAAACACGGCGTACGTCTTCAACCTCAGGCTCGATCTTGATGTTCGGGTCGATGCTAAGAACGAGGTCCTGGATCGACCGGCGCATGCTCGCGTCGCCGGGCGTCGCCTTGCGCCTCGATGGCGCCTCGTCCGTGGCCCACGTTTCCTCGCTCGGGTTCTTCAACGCCGACGGCGTGCCTAATTTTCGCATCGCACAAAAAAAAAAAAAGAGAGAGAGAGAGAGAGAGAGAGAGAGATACATTAGATATCCAGATTCAGCCCCAGCTCCCTCGTCGCTAGCTCGCGAACAAACGTGAGAAAGGGCGAACGCACCGGCTATACGACCGGCCGTCATGCCGCCCGAGAGCGTCGGCCGTCCCGCAGCTGCAGCCGCCCATGGGACCGGACCTGGGTTCGTCGGATTCAACATCGCGCTGATCGGGTAGGCTTCCTTCGAGGTCGCGATTTCGCTTAGCATTGGCGCGGTCGAGCTTCCCGTTGACGTCTTCAGGGCCGAGAAGGCTGACTGGGGGAGGGGGCTGGGCGCAGTAGGCTAAGGGGCGCATGCGCCAAAGAAAGCAAAGCACGACGCAGCGGGTTGAACGCGTGAGGTGAGTACCTTGATGGGGCAGCTCGCTGCTGGAGTCACACACCTGCTTTGTCGTGGGCTTGTGCTTGTCTGCATAGTCCCGTAACTGGTGGAGAGGAAAAGATTACACCGATCAATAGACGCAGTTTTCCATGGTATCGTGGCGTACCTGCATGATCTGCTGCTGGTTGAGTTTCCCCTGCTTGGCCAGGTCATTCAGTTGATTCATGTTCTGAAGCAACACCGCGGCCAAGCGGTCATTGCTCATAGACGCGCCAGAAGGGTCCTTGAACGCATTTCCGAGCGCAGTGATGATATTTGTCGTGTTTGCGGAGGACCCGTTGGCAGCCATGGAAAGGTGTATAGTAGAGGCTTGGGCCTCTCCACCGCCGCACGTCGTTGAGGGTTCACAAACCGGTCCGGTCGGGGCGGTTGACCGTACGTGAGCGAAAAGTTGCGAAAGCGACCAGATAACCTTTTGAATGTATCCAATACAACAAAAAATGGTAAAAAGATGTCCTAAGCAATGCGTTACGAGATATATACGAGTATCCAAGAGTGCATCGTGATGGAGAGGTATCGCCAGAGGATAGAAATAAACAATACAGTTCATGTAGGAGGCCAAGCCTTCACCCGGTCATCACCACCCAGACCCCAAGATTCCCACACGAAGCGTTGCACCTGTAAAACGACATCGGCAACGCTGCGCTTGATGTAATCTATTGGGCCTTCGATACCCAGACGTTCAGCGTAGGAAGGCTCCGGCGAACGCCGTCGGAGAAAGGCAAACAGGTTAGTGTCGTAGGTGTATTCCGGTTTGTTCGGGTGGATGTAGAGGTCGGCGTAGAATGGGTCAAAGTATGTGGTAAGAAAGTGATGTCTTGCATGGAGCCTGGACATACTACCATGGCAGAAGTCAGACCTTTGATTATATGAACCAGTTGGGCGTGCGTACCGATACATAAACAAGAAAAGTATGAACTGAAGGAGAAAGAGGGTCCAGAATAACCAATAGTTCCAGGACACCACTCTTTGCTCTGGCAGGAAGTTGGGCTACGCAAGAATTCAGTAGGCTGGTGTCGGAGAGTGGTAAATTTGGCTTACCAGAAATCTACTCCTCCGCATGCTCTCCTTCAGGGACCCGTATTTGTGTGCAGTCTGTGCCTGTTGCAGTGACGAAGCGAGTTGGGTCCGCATATCCCGTGCTGCTTTCGATACATCGTAAAGTTCGCTCAATCGCGCATCATGCATCCTCATATTTCCCGAGCTGCAGTGAGTCAAAGAGTCAATCAGACATGTACAACGATAAAGAAGACAGCAGCACGAGGACCAACACTCACGTATCCACGCCTTTGAGGCCTTCCTGCAGATCCGCAACCGCTCTCTTCATCCGTTGGAGTGCCTCTTGACGTGAGTAGCGGACCTCAGTCACAGTGTCCTCGCTGTCGTTCTGCTCAGACGGCTCCTCGACCTCGCGCCCCATTGCATCGACGATACGCACGCTGGCACTGCGAGGCGTTTTGAGAGGACCACCGCCAGGCATACGCATAGATATTGAATGATCCCTCGAGTCCTTTCGCGAAGGTGTAATTGGGTGGTCCATTTGGGCCCGCCCGTATTCGTCCACGAGCCGTACGCTAGGGGATCGTCGTGTCTTGCGGCGTGGCGAAGATCCCGCAGCAGTGAACTCCGTAGTGTCTAGAGGAGCATTCGCTGCTGCACCATCTGCCTCTTCGTCATGACCGCTCGTCACTGCGGACGAAGCCGTCGCGGGCGATGACGACTTGACGTGGTTGAAGGAAGGCTCAGACATAGAATCCGAAGTATCCTGGCTAGGTCTTGGTTGCGAAGCTTCATCCCAGTCCGCTACAGGCAAAGATACTGCGGCCTTTCCGTCCTTCACTCCCGTGTCTGCGTCTGACGACGCACTGTCTGAAGGTATGGTGTCGAATCGCACCTTCATCATGTTTTTCCGACGAAGTGAGCCAGGTGTCGAAAACCAGCCGCCAGGTGGTGCGGGTGTTCGCACGGGAAGTGTGCCTGCGCGAGAAAACGCAGAAGGGTGTGGTACCGTAGACGACTGTCCATCAGTAAAGGAAGTCTGAGGCAGCGAATTTGATCGTGTTCGCGACAGCTTGGCCGTTGTGGACGAAGTTGAAGTGGGCTGGGGAGTCTGCGAACGTGCAGGCGCAGGTGTTGCAGCCCACGCACCGGGTAGACGGGGTGTCTTTGTGACAGTACTGTTGACCGGCTCGCCACCTTTGCGAGACGTCGAGATGACGTCAATGCTTCCCGTCTCGTCTTCAGACGATGAAGGTGGGCCCGGGAGATCAGGGAGACCTTTGGACGGAGGGGTTTCGAACTCGATTTTTGAAGTGCTGAGGGATGGACGTGAAGGAGTGGAGAGTTCGAAGGAGGGCGCCGGGTCAATAGGAGTTGCGGCTGGAGGAGAAGATGTCTCTGAGTCACGGTCGTCAGCCGTCGGGATAGCTTCTGCATGTGCCAATGAATTCCCAACAGGATAAAATGATCGAAACCCTTCTGCAGGAGGGATCTCGATCGGCCGTGCAATAGGTGTTAACACGTCCTGCATGCTTTCGTCGCTCCCTGAAAAGATGGAGCATGAGAAAACGCTTTCATGATAAATGCTGACGAGCGGCAAACCTTGTAGAGACTTGGCAGCTGTGCTTTCATTTTCAGAAGTAAGTTCCGGCTCCAGCTCAGGCTCGGGCTGGAAATGAATTTTTGGCGGGATTGCACCATTTGCTTCTGTGAACTCTGTCGTTGTGCGTTTGTGGCCTCTTGTAAATGCTTGAACATGGCCATTTCGCTTGATCTCGACCTTTGGTACCTGGTTCGGTGAGCGCACAGGAATGTGGCTGGGCATTCGAGAGTCGGTACGTCCCGTTGGTAGATGCACAGGGGATGAAGAATGTTCGCGTGAGCTCGTCTCGGGCTCGAAATCAGGAAGTTGAGGGCGATTTCGTGGGAACTGCCAACCAAAGCGAGCAGGCGCTGATGCTGGTGGAGAACCTTTCACATCGGCACTATTACCATTAATTGGAGAGTCTGGTCGATGAAGGCGCGATGGCAAACGAGAAGACTTGTCGTGTGCGTGTCCATTTGCGGGCTTTGAGAATCGTGAAGACACCGACATCGGTATCTCGTCTTGTTCGGCTGCGTCAAGGGGCGCAGGCAAAGACAGTTCGCTGGGCCGTCCCTTTAAAAGTCCATTCGTTGGTCGTGTCAAGGCTGGCAGATCTGATTCATGAATCTGTGGGACGCGAGATTTGGACATGGCGGAGTTTGGAGACGCAGCTCGCTTATGAACATGAATGTGAGACCGCTTCTGCTGTCGCGAACCCCAGTTACGCTCGCGTTCATGCATGGTCCCTTCCTCTTCATTGCTCGGCCCCGCCTGTCGTCTGGGGGCTAGATCGGGGGAGGATGCACGTGACGAACTCTCAGAATGCAGCGAAGATTGGCTGGAGACATGCCGGAGACGTTGGTTCTGCGCTGGTGCGTGGACATGTGTGTCGGAGCCATTCGAGTGAGTGCTTTGGGTCCGCGGGCGCAGAGGGGATGGTCCAAGAAGTGATGGTGTAGGAGGACGACGTTGATGATCCCATTTTGGATGCGGGGACCCCCAGTTACGCTCACGCTTGTGGTTCTCATCTCCTTCCTCGGCAGTTCGGCTACGGACCGACTCGCTGGGTGATGGAGCACGGGAATGCTCCCGCGAATGAGATGCACTGCTTGGACTTGATCTTGGCTGATCCAACTCATGACGGGGTGAGTGACCAGCGGAGCCCGAATGCGACACAGTCCGGGGGCGCGCCGACAGCGGCCTGTTCCACGCTCGCTCACGTTCATGTTGACGTTCCTTTTCGGTATCTTTCATGCGATCCCGGACTCCACAGACAGTCAGATCGAGTAATCGGCAATTCAATATCACTCACAATCAGCAATGGAGGAGCTTGACTCGGCCCGAGACGACGACCTGCTGCTACCGCTATGAGTGAGCTCTTGTCTGTGACGCGGAAATTCTTGTGGCAATGGCGATCCCGTGAGTGAGTGTGAGGCGCGATGGTGATGATAACTATCTCGGCGATCCGGAGGGGTGCTAGGAATGCCCGGTGCTAAAGGTAAACGCGATTAGCGCAGAAAAGCGTGCCAGAAGATAGATCTCACCGTTTCCTGGGACCGAATCCACACTTGAGGCTGTGCGACGTCAAGTAAGCATCCCCTGCATAGGCCAAGATGACCACTCACTTGAGTCATAACTATCCTTCCGGATAGGACCTTCTGAGCGGCGCGATGCATTCGCGGTTAGTTTGGACTCGGTCAAGGACCCAGCGCGCGTAAGATAGGAACGGGGCCGAGTGGCTAGGGAGGACACGGCCATTTGAGGAGCAGAAGGTAGGGATGCTGGTTCTGTGGAGTCTAAGTAAATATCATCGACGGCTAGTGTGGGACTTACGGAGCGGCCCTTGGTTGGTCGACGCGCCATCAAAACTATCAGCTGCACCCATAGCTCGTTGCATCTCGGAATCTTGATCAAGGAGGTCTAATAAGGCATAAGTTAAACCACGAACGAGACGCAATGGGGTAGAAGTGCTACTTGAATGGCTCTGGAATTGACCAGAAAGTTGCACCGTTTGCATAGACGTGCTGGCGATTCCAGGTCCAGAAGCATGCATATCAGGGAGCGAAGTGGTATTGTCGGTGCTGGAGTCGGAAACACCTGACATCGATTCTGCCGATTTTTGTGGCGGAAGCGATACAAGGGTGGAAGGATAAATACTCACCAGAGAGCCGTGACGCATGAGAGTTCAGGATGCGGTTTCTCAAAGCTTGCATGTTAGCGGCATGGGATGCTGGTTTTGGAGTCATTCTTTCTGGTGACGCAAAATGTGAAATGTTAAGTTAAAAGTGGAGGAGAGAACGAATACCAAACGAACCGGATGACTTGTCCAACTCCTCATCACTGAAGCTCATCCTCTTCCCCTTATTCCTTGCCCGTTCCTGAATCACTCGATCATTTCTCGGACTATCCTCCACCTCGCTCAGGTCAATGCTATTTCTCCGGGCCTCCTTCCCTGGGGTATCTCCTGGGTCGCGGAGGGCATGGGTGAATATACTCCTGAGACTGTCGCGAGCCGAGCTTGTCGACGAGTTGGCCCACCTCGGGGGTGGCTCAAAGTCTGATTCGCGATCCGAAGGGAGGGAGGGAGTAGGTTCGTGGAGCAGCTGCGTTCGCGAGGCGGATGACGTGGTTGGCACCTGGGCAAGCAGTGCGCGCAGTCGAGCAGCGGGCGTTTCTTCCGTCACAGCGTACATAGATGGGAGAGAGGAGCTGACGGTGAGGCGTGGTGTAGCATCCGTATCCTCACTCTCATCGTGCAGTGCGTGAAGACGCGACGGACCGGCCGTAGGGGTACGGGAGAGATCGTCATCCTGCGGTGAGAGCTGGGCGTGGCGGGTTAACCGCAAGCGGGCGATTGAAGGAAGAGATGGCGAAAAGTCCATAAACCCGGTAAATGAAAGAAGCTAAGTGAAGTGAAGGTACACGCCGTGCGTGCGCTGCACTGGCCGTGCAGTGCGAGCTCGTCCGTCGCGTTTCCGCGCCTCATGTCGTCTCGTTCCGTTCCTTTTATGATTATGTAATTAGTAGAAACAACCTCCTTCACCTGCTCACGCCAAGGACATCGATGGTCGATATGTCGATACTGGATCGGTATCAGATGCCCTCCACCCCGAAACATATAAAGGGCCCACCCACTCACTCGTCTGCCCTAACCTCTCACTTCCATCACAATGACAGTCTGGGAACCTGGCACTCAGTACAACTCCGGCGACATCGTCGAATACGAAGGTAAGTCCTGGTCGACCTCGATGGTACTTCTCACTCTCATCGTTCATCCTAGGATCTCGGTACAAAATAATTCAGCCCCATAGGTCCCAGGTGATTGGCACTGTATGCTGGCAGTCCGATTATTGTCTCACACTTCTACTCAGAGCGATTGGGCTCCTCCCATAGTACCTGCTCTCTGGGGTCGCATCTCAGGTAGCGAGTGCCAGAGTCAGGAGCCGTGCAACCCTCCAGATAAGGGTACATCGATCTTCTTTTTTTTCCTCTGATCGACCTCATCGTTCTTCCAGGCCGCCCCTATGGTCAAGATGTACAGCGACCGAATGACAGTTACCAGCAGCCAAACCAAAGTGTCGAAGCTCCCCACGAAGAGCAGAAGAAGAAATGGTTTGACCTTGACGATGACAAGGATAAACTAGTACGAATCTGACTCTTCACCTCGAATTCCTATCAGGTCACTCACCGCCTTCCAGATCGCAGGTGGGCTTGCTGCAGGTGTCGCCGCTCTCGGAATCGGTGGCTACGCCTATCATCAACACAAAAAACACAAAAATGGGGAAGAAGAAGTGAGCTTTCTATTCCATTTTTCTTACTTTCCCTTACCTACCATCGTAGCAACCCCTCTCGCAGCGCCCGCCACTTGACGATGAGGGGCGCACCGAAGGGTTCCTCCATGATAACAAGGATAAATTAGTGCGGATCTGACACTTTACCTGTATCAAGCCACCCCTCATTGCCTCCAGATCGCAGGTGGCCTTGCGGCAGGTGCTGCCGCTATCGGTGGCTACGCTTATCATGAACACCAGAAGCACAAAAATGATGAAGAGGAAGTAAGCTCCCTATTTCTTTTTCTGACTTTTCTTTTACTCACCATCATCGAAGCAACCAGCCCTCTCGCAGGGATTACCGCAGGATGCTCGGGAACGCGCCGAAGGGTTCCTTCATGATAACAAGGATAAACTAGTGCGGATCTGACTTTTCACCTCGGATTCCTGTCAGGTCACTCATTTCCCTCCAGATCGCAGGTGGCCTTGCGGCAGGTGCCGCCGCCATCGGTGGCTACGCATATCATCAACATCAGAAACACAAAAACGATGACGAGGAGGTGAGCTTTCTGTCTCATTTTTCTAACATTCTCCTGCTTACCATCGTAACAACTTCCCTCACAGCGCTCGCCGCGTGACGATGAGGAGCGCACCGAAGGATTCCTCCATGACAACAAGAATAAACTGGTGCGGATCTGACTTTTCGCCCCGATTTTCTATGGGGCCACTCATTGCCTGCCAGATCGCAGGTGGCGTTGCGGCAGGTGCTGCCGCTATCGGTGGCTACGCCTATCGTCAACACCAGAAACACAAGAATGATGAAGAGGAGGAAGTAAGCTGTCTATTACATTCTTCTGACCTTCCTTTACTTACCATCGTCGAAGAATCAAGCCCTCTCTCAGGGACCACCGCCTGACGCTCGGGAGCGCACCGAAGGGTTCCTCGATGGTAACAAGGAAAAAGTAGTGCGGATCTGATTTCATCTCGGATTCCTATCAGGGCCACTCATCGCCCCCCAGATCGCAGGTGGGGTTTTGGGTGCTGCCGCTCTCGGCATCGGCGGCTACGCCTATCACGAACACGAGAAACACAAAACAGAAAGAGTTGAAGAGGAAGTGAGCACCCTATTTCATTTTTCTGACTTTCCCTAACTTACCATCGTCGAACGCATGTATCGCCGCGTGACGCTCAGACCCGCACTGAAGGGTACAGCGGGCGCGGTTCCTGTGGCCCTCCGACCTGGGTTCTTGTCGATGGACGGGAAAACATTCCTGACTCGGCAATCGTGGCCGGAAGGGACAGAGATAACCATCCGATCTATATCGCACGCGCCTATCAGGGAGATAGTCTCCGTACGTTTGCTCGGTTTATGGCTTCTGCGTGTCCTGCCTTGACATTTTATTCTATGTTTAGAGATTGGCAAGGCTTCTTCCGCGTTCAGGGAAGGCGCGGCCTTTGGGTATGCTGGCAAAGTCGTCGAGGTAAGAAAAAAAATGCACACTTTCACACTTTCACGAGCTCAATTTGGAAATTAGCTCAGAAAGTTCGAAGTGCTTGTCGGCGATGACCGCGCGATACGATGGGTCTCGTTCAGCTACCAGCTGAATCTTCAGGAACTCCAGGCGAAGCCCGTCGAAGGTGGGAAGGAGTCGAACGGTGCTCCGCTTTACGTCGCGCGAGTGCAATACAACGGTGGGGTGCACACCGCCAAGATCGGGGAGCATCTTCCGGCCGCTCATCTGGCGTTCAGTGGCACCGAGGTTCTCGTCGACGTGAGTATCAATCAGATTCGATGTCGCGCGAAGCAAGAAGTGATTCTGATGCGTTGCGTTGGCTATAGGACTACGAAGTGTTGTGCTACAACTAAACGAAGCATGCCTCGCTGTGCTTGCGATAAACCCATAACTTGTCTCTTCTCTTGCTGGCATTGATCTGTCTTGGATTAGCATAGTGTGTGCGTGCAGTGATTATCAGATGAAGATATCTTTTACATCGGCCACATGTCTGTTCTCGTGCTTGTGACTTGGCCTTGGCATTGAACGCGTGTACGAAAACTGGGCTATTAATAGCATACTACCCACGACTGTCTTCGAGGCTTCTCTGTGATGGAGATCCAAGTTCCTACAGCACAAGTGTTAGATTAGGGAAAACATTGCGACAAACATGCGCCATCTCTAGGTAGCAACCCCACGGACCAAAGAACGTCACCGCGACCAGAGTTCATGCCGAAATGAGATACACACAAAAGACCAAACGGGAGAAAGCACAGCGTACGTGCAGGAATACCGGTAATATGTGTGACAGCGTGAGCAGGTAGCAACTGAGGTGATAACGAGGCGATTAACTCTACTACTATGTCCAGGGAATATTTCGTCCGGATATTAATGTACACGACCCTAGAGACAAAGGTACCCAAGGAATCGTTGTATTTAGAGAAGTTATGGAAGAAAGCCGTCCGCTCGGTCCTCGATGAGCTTCGCGACATAAGGGCCATGTACGGGAACTTGCTGTCCCTGGAAACCCTCGGGGTAATTGGGCCACGTCACTTCAGGATATGTTGTTGAGCTACATTCAGATCCGCGGGTGTTAGTGCACGTGCGGATCTTCCCTCACGCGAAAGTCGAGACGTACGTGTCGTTCCATACAGCAATATGCTTCATCCCCAAAGCCCGTGTTGTCCATTCATAATCATGCGCGTAGCCCTCGGGATAGAAAATCTCAATGACTGTAGAGATTGGAGTTATGGGCATCATGACCAGATGGGTCAAACCATTCCCATGAACACCGACGAGAAACTGGCGGAAAGATGAACGATCAACAGGAAAGATAGTCGGTCATAGAAAGACAAAGGACGGTACTTACAGTCGTCCGTGCGGCGATTGCCAGTTGCTCTTCCGTCGAAAGACGCTCCATGGCCGGGACATTGAGCTTCCAGCCCCGCTTATCACACAGCTCCGTAAGGGCGCGCACCAAGCCTTCATGGTCGTCGGGTACGAGACGTCTTTTATGAACGCCTTGACGTGAGACGTACGTGACCTCGATTTCCTCGACACCGCCAGTGCGGGGAGTCCCACGCGAAGCACGCTTGTAAGCGCGCGTGCCGATGTCGAGACTGCGCGAGTCCACGCCGACAAAGCGCAGCACGTTAGTCCGTACCGGTTCCCACCAACCGCGCTGGAGAAATCCGGTGCGCCCAGCGCGCTCGACGACGCCCTTCACAGCTTCGGCGGCCGTGCGCTGCGTGCGCTCGCCACACTCCGGGCCGCGGAAAGCGGCGCTGCGATCGGATAGGAGAACGGTATCGAACCACCACGAGCGCCCGCCGCTATCGCCTGCGCGAAGCGCTGTGGTGGACGCGCGGTCCAGCCAGTCGGGTCGGGTCTCGACTGTGAGCGATGGCCATGTCGAGCGAAGGAAGAAGGAGTTCATCCCGGACCCATCCCGCCACTCCGAGGCCTCGGCGTGAGGGAAAATGGCACGTGTTAAGGTTGGTACGGCCATGGGAGAAGCGCCCTGGAAGGTGCCGTACCAAAACGCCCAAGCACCAAAGAGAAGCTCGGCGCAAAAGTGGTAGTAATGCGCAAGGACTGTTTCAGCGTGAGAACGGGAGAGAGAACGTGCAGAGTAACGAGGACAACGCACATTGTCCGGGATCATTGAAAAGGAACTAGTAGACGTCAAATGTCGATGTTTATCTGACAGGAGGCAGCGGACGCACAGTGGAACCCTCAATAGGAAATATTCTGTTTGGCTCTCCCGTGGATTGTTCCCCTCCCCAGCGCCGACGTGCCTCCTCTGGGTTGATGACGGACATGTCACGAGAAGTAGGCATCCGCTCGGTGATGCTCTCCGGTGTGTTTTCGGCGGGCAGGCCGGTCGATGTCATGAGCTTGATATCTGGAAATGCGTCTGGATTAGATGTGACGATGAATAAGGTGCCATCAGCCATGTAAAGGTTTCGGAAAATCGTCCAGCCCGGCGCATGGCTGACGAGTTCTGTTTGGGGGATCTCATGTTTAATATCGGGTATAGGAGAAGGTGAGGGGGTTGGGGGATCGCGCGGTGGGGGGCGCTTCCTTAGATTTCGTACAGGTTGCACAGGTTCTACAGGTTGCACAGGTGGGGGGATATGATGCAGAGGGTCTTGTGAAGACAGGTGGGTGTTGAAGATTATGGCAGACGCGGTGGGAGGAGGTGAAAATGAAGAGTAGAGGTGCATCGAGGCTGCGCCGAGAAGTAAGAGGATGGCATCGCGACGTGTGACGAATCGAAAGCGCGAACGAAGTCCTCGCATGGGTTGATTTTGTGGAGGGAAGAGTGGAAGGAAGGGGACAGGGGACAGCAAAACGGCGGCAGGGAAACTTAAATGACAGGCACGGGCCCAGCCACAGCTGCTGTACTGTAACACCTTTCTGAAAATTGCCTAGCGACCCTTCGCATCAGTACCGCGAAACTTACGACATTACTCTGCTCACTTCCGGGCGGCGCGTCGCACATCGGCGCTCTTCTGAGATTCTTAATATCCATCAACGCTGTCAACAAACGGCGAACAGCGAATGGATCGGAATATCCGACAGGGGAATGTCCGCGTGAGGCTACATACCGGGCGTTTAGGTGAACAGCCGCCCTCTCTACTACCGTATCATACCGCGGTCAAAGTCGTTGGAGTATAAGGTACAGTTAGCGTAGTAGCGAAGTCTTGTGAAAAGGGGTTGCTGACGTCATCATTCATAGTAAGGTGTATGCGCCGATCTTACAGTCAACCCGATCTTCTTCCCTTGAAAATGGCAACATTAGTACCTATTCGAGCTTTCGCGACTAGGGCCAGATTACAAATTTCGCGAATATGCCGCTAACGGGTGCACTTGATCCAGTACACGAGTAATTGGTAGAATGTTCCGACGTCATTGGAGCAGAGGATAGGAGGCACACCGACATATAAACTCGCCCTCGACATGACTTTCCCCCAAAGATTCTATCATCATGTCTTCAGAAGTTCAGCTCGACCCCTATATTGCTCAAGCGCAGAATGACAATGTGACGCCGGCGCAAAAGTTGGAGGGTATGTGCCCCACCCCTGGGATGTCCTGCGAGTGTCTCATTGCTTGGCAGATCTGCACAGGCTCGTCCGGGGAGCGCAGACGGGTATGCTCACGACGCGCGCGTCTGATGGTCATCTCCACGCGAGAGCCATGACTCCGGCTGGCCGTGAGCCCGCATGTATACCTTGATTAACTGTCCCCTAACGATCGTTGGGTTATCTAGCGTATTCAAACACCCAAGTCAACCTCGTCTTCATCGCGAACAACGCCTCGCCCAAATTCCTGGAGCTTCAGAATGATAGTCATGTCAACGTTAGCTTCTTTGATACTGCCACCACGAGTTGGGCGAGCTATTCTGGGACTGCCAGAGTAATCGAGGATAGGGCCGTCATAAAGAAGTATTGGAGTTCGTGGTACGTATATCAGCACCAACGATCGACGAGCTGCCTTCACGTTACACTTATCTAGTATCGCACCCTATTTTGGCGATCTCGGCGATGGCGTACACAAAGGCGACGAGGACGATCCACGTGTGGCAGCTATCGAAGTGATCCCTGATGAGGTTCGCTATTGGCTCGCTACGAGCGGCTCCATCTCTCGTGGCGTTCAGGAGATTGCGTCGGCCGTACAGGGCAAAGTCGCTATCCCAGGCGAGCTGCGAACGATCACCAAACAAGAGGTCAGTGCATCGCAAACCCAGCCCCGTAATCATGTGTTTGCTGATATTGACCCACAGATTGAACTCATCCAAGGATTAGACGCGAGCGCGAGTGAGAAATCGAAGTAAAAGGTTCATCGAACTCATTTTGTACTTTTATTCTTGTACCGTTATTCGCAAGCAGGAAACCGATGGTTACTCTGCCCTGTACACGAAAGTTGGCAAGTCCGACATGATTGTCCTGGTGGGGTGAGACTATTATTTATGACCCCACTTTTACTGCTGTAACAAGCAATGCCGCTGTGTCATGAGCCGCTAGAGCGATATCGTAACTGCCCGAAAATATACCCAGGTCCTTTGATGTCCACATGTCATGCACATGAACATCTCTTGAATTCAGTCCCGGTACATCAGCGAAATTAATATTAAACGTCTTGGAAGTGTCGTTGGTGTTCACGACAAATACGTGAGTACCCTTGATGGATATACCAGAGTAGAACTGTGGTGGATCCGCAGCGATAGTCGTCGAGGACTCAAACGGAATGGCGGGCTTGCCCACTGTCGCGTCTTGGTGGAACGCGAGGAGCTCCCGGTTCGTGATAATCTCGACCTCCTCAGAGGTGAGTTGAGAAAGCTACACATGCGTCTGATGATAGCATTTAGCGGGATTGCCAGGGAGGGAACAGGAGGACCACATACATCAGTGCCAAGCAAGATGGGACTCTTCATGAACGCCCACACCGCAAAGTGTGTGCGTTCCTCTTGGATCGTCAAGATGCCTCTGCCGTTGCCGATTTCCATCATATCCATGTCGTTGTGCGCGAAGAAGTCAACGAAGGACAGGTGCTCGACGTTTGTCTTCATGATCGACTTTATGTAATTCCAGGTCGGGCTGAATCATCGGCACAGGGTCGTCACAGAGTCGGCCAGTCTGGCGACGACACCACGCACCTCGAATCCCCTTGTATGCGCCAGGAGTGACCCTATATTTGCACGTTTTGAGCATGACACACAAGTGACGGGCTGATCGTTCACATACGACTCGAGCGCCCCAAGTCCAGACTCGAGCTTCTCCCCAGATACAGAGGCTATACTGCATCGGCGGATCACTGTTGGCGATGGCAGCACTGACATGGGGGACACAGGTCAGTTGAGACGCGAGACAAAATTGGGATGTTGATTTAGGTAGCATACCCCATGCTGCGGAACCGGATGGACGAGTTCGAGTTGCTATGAAAGCTTCTGAGCACCCGCTGCGCGTACATGAGAAACCAAACTTACTACCAATCATCTCCTGGAGGAGCCTACGGTGCGGAGGATACGTAACCTTTCTATGAAGAAAAGAAAGATCGGGAGCTTACGCTAGCATCACTCCAGTCTGAGGGAACGTTACAATTATCTATGAGAATGACCGTCAGCATCTGTCGAACTATCAGCCATGTTGACGATTTACCATATTTTAGATCTGTTCAGAGTGGTGTAAGACTCGGAAGAACGGAAGACATGGATGACGAAAATCGAGGAGCTCACAGTCAATACCCCAAGACTGCCAAGTAGCAGCGTCAATAGCCTCGTAACCCAACGAGCCCGGATATCCTTCACAAGTCTTGGTGCCAGCATCGCTATATTCGCGGGTATTAGGCGGAGACCTCAATGAAATAACATTATTTACCTGTAAATGCCTATTTTTAAACCAAGAGAGTGAATACGGTCCGCTAAAGCTTTCATTCCATGAGGAAACTTTAATGGATCAGGAATCTGTTCGTTTGTCTTGGGGTCACGATCGCATAGAGCCCAGCAGTCCTGCGATATATTCTTAGAATAGAGTAGGACAATGGCAGCTGGTGAGAGACATACATCAATGTTCACATATTCGTAGCCAGCATCCCGCAACCCCAGGGTGACAAATGACTGAGCCACAGCAAGAACCTTTTCTTCGGATATTCCTGCATGTATGTCTCAGCGATTGAACAGAACAGAGATATTAGACGGATACGATACCACAGCGGTAGGCATTCCAAGTATTCCAGCTAATTGTATGTCAATAAAGAGGGAGGTCTTAAGAACAGCAATAGGCCCACCCCAATGCAGGAAGACGTCCAACATCCTTCGAGGGGTGTGTTGTAGGTGCCACAGCTGCAATAAGTCAATAGGTCAAGGTCGTATCAAAGCTTGAAGTGATAGAGGGGTACCTGGAGGTGAAGCGGCCGAGGGGGGTAGAACATCGGCAGTCTCTGTGGGGCATTGCGATAGAGCTGGTATTGCGCGAGTCGATACTACAGTCAACGAGCATTCAACGCAACTACCTTTTCGAGCGATGCATTGGCGTACATGAAATGTCTTCGCATCCACTCAACAAGGGCAAAACCATCGTGTACATGCAGAGCCAGCGGCGGAGAGAAGTCCATGCAGGAAATTCAACATTAGATATCAATTGTGGGTCGTTGGGATCGTTAGTGCATCTTCGGCATTTTTGGTCAGGACTCTTTGAGCGAATGGCACGCAACAAATGATTAATCATACATGTATAGAGCTCCGCATAGAGCCTTTCCCTGGGTTGCGAGTTCAACTGCACGGGAAACCAACGAGGTTGCGAATGAGCTCATTTCAGATAGGGCGTTATTCCGTCGAGGCCAAATGACGCCAAGGTGGCGCTGGAAAGGAGACGTTCACGAATTCCTCGAGACAGCTATCACCAGAGAAGAAAGGTCTCGGATTTTTGCGACGCCGGGGATGTTGAGTGGCTGACGTTGAGTTGCCCGCGGCCATGATCGGCGTGCACGTGGACATCTTGGTAAACCGGCAAGGTATTGACATGTTGACAAACCGACCACAAGCCAATCAAATGTTCCCAGCTTTTCAAGAAGGCGAAATTTCAAAAGGCCAGAACCACCTGCTGAACACGTCGCTTCAAGACTAGGCTAGGCATTCGTCGATTTCATTGCACACCATGATTGTCTGGACCATCTTGATTGCAGTTTCGACGGGCCCATTTCGAATCTTGGCTTGTGTATGTCTAGTGCGGCCTTCATCTTGGACATATCAACTAGTATCATGTCCGGTGTGGACAACGTCTCCGAGATTTACTCGTTGTATTCTCACCCTGTGACCAGTAGGAGGACCGGCGCGACTTCCACAGCGTCGGAGTACCCTCCCACCCCTTTAGGAGGGCCGACGGCCTCACGGAATACGAACCCTACGTCCATGGGTCCGAGATCTATGCCTGACGACAACGATGACTTGGTCCGGGTACATTCTTCGTCGACCCATGATTATCGTTACGGAGACGGCATTCAGACCGCCTTCTCAACGCCCCCGGAGTTTTGTTCGCCCCAGCAATGTGGCCCGGAGGCTTACGAGGAATACTTCTCCATCCCTGTATCGAAAGAACACGCAGGTCTGAATGACAATGACATGCAGCGACGTCGTTCGACCAAGGAACTCATCAAGCGATTCGAGTCAATGAGCGCTGATAACTGTCAAAACGCCCGGCCTCCACACGGGGCACGAGGGGCACAAGTCCGCACCTATCGAGCAGACGTTGGCTTGTTCACACCCCCTTCCCGGACTGAGAGGAAGACTTCACCGTTGCGACAGTCTTTCCGCAACTTGTTGTCTGTATTTAAGAAAGGAAAGCGGTACGGGAAGGAGAAAGTGGAGCCATACGGCGTTCCAAAGGAGTCCGAACCACCTTTCCCTGCCAAAAAACTACCTACTGCCCTTCCCGCAGCCCACAGCGAGCCCGATCCGTTCACTCATAGCAGCGGTGGTTCTAGGATCTGCACATCTCCGACGTATTCCCTGCACACGGGTGCACTGCTCCATCTCAGCCCACCTACAACAGCCTCTTCTCCCATCTTGCCAGTCTGGATACCTTGCGATGCGGTACTCCACCGGTCCCATATACTCCTGACATCAGCGACTACTCAAGGTATTCCACGAACGGATGTTGTCTCGCTACGCGCATGTATGGATGTGAAGTCTCTGGCCGCTAGCGAGATCGGTATTGAACAAAGGGCAATGTTACCCGCGATGGAAAACTCTGCGAATCCCAGGGTGTTTGAGCTGATTTTCGACGGGAAGGAAGGACAGCGCTTCGCCGTTCCAACTGTGAAAGACAGGGCAGCATGGGTCAGCGCCATCTGGTGAGACTTTAATGTACATATTTTGACAGCGGACTCATGCCCGTGCGTAAGGGATGCCATCTTGCAGAATCAAGACAAGCAAATATTGGGACGTACGAAAACGGAGATTAGAAATTCTCTTCGGATCGATACTGAAGCGCTTCCCTCCCAACCGGCTCCTCCCAGTCCCCCCGAACCCGATCTCCTAAGCAAGCAAGTCTCAACAGTGGAAACCGAGTCTCCGGTATCCCTGGGGAGCGAGCTTTCTCCCCTGTCTAAGGATGCCTCGTCTATCCGCACCGCTAGCACACATGCTCCTTCCTCACTCGCGAGCAATCGTTTACCATCGGGAGAGCAGTCCCGCGTGGAGATGACTCCAAACCAAAAAAACCGCATCGATACATTGGGAAAGGGTCGGGAGCCTGCACCTTCACCTGATATCAGGTCTCTGGCAAGTTCCTCCAAACGGTCTTCGCATAGTCAATCGCACAGTCCCTCTATCGTTAATCTTGGTCGTCGCTCTGTTGTACGCAAGCGTCTCGCCGAGATCCAGCATACTTCGATATCGGGTGCTTCTACCCCACGCGACTCGCATCAGTCTCCAACCCACACCGCCTCAAGCCCCATTTCCCGCGAAACACTCGCCGGTGACTCAGAGGCGGTTCCAGAGCAGGCTGATCCTAGCAGGCTGATCAATGTTGTTGGTCGACCTGCTGCAGGTGCTACCAAGCAATTAACGAGTCCCGCATCGTCTGGGCTTTCTTCTTCTCTGGAAGATCGCCTTGTCTCACCCGCTTCTGCGGCCTCAGATCGTTTGACGCTGTCGACCAGGCCCAAGTCCGCTTTCCGTCTCCGCGAAGAGATGCGCACCCGCGATTCGGTACTTCTGCGACACCGACGCGCATCCGAGACATCGTTTGCTTCACCAGAAGCCACATCATACATAAGCTCCCAAGCGGACGACACAATCGGCGCACTGCTCGATGTCGTGGACGTGCATGCAGAACGACAGCTCATAAAGACGGCAGAGTTAAGCGACCACTTACAGGCCGTGCAGGCAGACGTGCAAGGCGTTGCTGCCAGCATGCGTGTTGCTATTTCGGGACGTGAGCAGGACTCTCGGCACCTCACGGAAATACAGAGTACCGTCGACGACGTACGGAACGTGCTCGTACGCTTGGACGCGAGACAGCGCGATAACAGGCCTCCGGCGACAACTGTTGACGAGAGTAATGAAGTGCAGATCTTTCAAGCCCTGGAAGAGATCCAGGCAATGTTGAAGAACGGTACACAGAGTAGCACTGTCGACTGCGAGGCCGAGACACCCGCCGTGACCGGTGAACAACCTTCTGCGTCTCTTCCAGACAATCATAGCTCTGGGTTAGAACACTTAGACTTGACGGACATTCGGCAGAAACTGGACATGTTAGTGGAGTTATCTGTCCCTAAACCAGACTCGGTATCTTCTGACCCACAACGTGACGCTCCACTGGTACGACTATCCCTCGAGCATTTATCATAGGATTACTGACCATCCAGGAATCCGCTCCATGAATGCACCTCCGACATGAAAAGCAGGCAGCCAAACCAGAGTCTGACGAGGTTCCTCAGCCTCCGGGGTCAATTATGCACAACCTCAAGGGGATTAGTACGGGAAATGGGGAGATGCGAAATCTCAAAGACGCTCTTCCCCACGACGATGTCACTCGCACCCAGCTTCTCGAACAGCAAGCAGAGAGCGTGCGTTACCTGAACGAGCTCAACACGGTGCGTACAAATCCCGCATAGATATGGCCGGCAATTTGAGCTCAACGGATGAGATGTGAAGTGGCTCGAAACGTTCGTAAACGGCGGCACAGCGCAGATCATGGCGATCGCAGAAGACGTGCAGAAGTTATGCAAAGCGTTGGGCAATATCGATGACCTTCAAAACGACCCAGAAGGTGAAGCGGGTGCCGATCAGATGGCGACGTTCACGCTATTGCAAGGCATACGGAAGTTGGCCGAAGACAGCAAGCGACGAGATCGTGACTCTACACACCTAGTCAGCACGATGCACGGTCTCGTCGCGGCTCTCAATGAGGATATGCGCAAGAACGCCGAGATGAGGAACGCATATAGTAAAACTAAAAACGTCATTTGCGTTATTTATGAGGTGTCTAACGAAAGCATACCAGCCACAGAGTCTGTGTTGGGAGTGATCGAACGTCAACGACAAGATCAAGAGAGGATGTTGCGCACTCTTGCGAATGGTAAAGGTTTTATACCCATGTGATGGGAACCAAAGTCGCTCATGCTACATAGAACTTTCAGATGACATACGCGGCGAGCGGCTCAGATTCGTAGAGGCCATGAAAGAGGCCACTGCGATCAATGTTCAGAGTAAATGTCCTGCCCCTCAACACTCTCATTATCTGACGATCAACGTAGTTCATGTCGAAGAATTCAAGAAAGAGCTCACGCGAGAGGTGCTGATTTCCACCCAAGAAGTCGGCCGCCTTCAGAGGGAGCGACAATTACTAGAGCAGCAGATTGCAGATCTGTTTGCGTTTTATTCGAAGCAGAAGCAGACCGTTCAGGTAAGTGAACGCATAGTAAAGTGAACAGACAAACAAAACATGAATATTCTGTGATCTCCGAAGGGAAATACCAATACCCAGCCGCAAACCCAACCATTGCAACCGCGTAAAACGCAAGGGCAAGAGCAGATTCGACCGCCTTCACGCGGTAGAGCTTTGCCACTTCCTCCCCCTGGCCAGAGACAGCGATCATGAAACCCCCCCACATTAGCCCGCGCGTAGCAATATAGAATAAAGAATATAGGCATAGGGCCTTAGCTCAGAAATTAGGGAATCACTGTTGTTGGTCGATAGATAGACTGGGCTGGGTGCCTGTCGTGTAATTCTCGGGTGAAATGAACCGAGCTGTGGCAACGACGCGGAAATTCTTGGGAATAACGGTATGTCTAGTATAGTCGTTAAGAAGTGTCGAGTCGAACCCCGGGGGATACTTACTCATAGTACTCTTGCACACCGGCTCCTTCCATGACTAGAACGTCGCCCTGAGGAACCAGAGGTGAGATATGGCGCAGTCCAAACGTTTCATTTATGGCACCAACATGTCTCAAAAGAATGCTCATCGCAGCCCTCCTGGGACCTTCCGTATCCATATATTTTGAGTGAAGGCGAAAATGCATCTCAGCGACGGAACCAAGGGAAAGAGAGGCGACGACGGGACCCAGACCCCGCTCACTATCACTGTGGAACTACGGCATTTGTTGGTACCCCCGTTCGTCGTGTAGATATTAGGTCACTTACCGCCATTCTCTGTTTCTCCATATAGGCAGCGCTCAGGATTTCGTTGAAAGGGACGTCTTTTCCTAAAGCAGTCGCGATACGATACTTGATCAATGCCAGCGCACCGAGCACTGCCTTGGCGCCATCCTCCAGCGGAGTTGTTCGCTCGGCACCTCCGACATACTGCTCTGGTGTCGGTCTTTTTGGCACAGAAATCGACAAGAGCGACGTACCTGGTACGGAGCACCAGCTGTAAAGGATGCCGAATTTAGTCAGTCATTAACAAGGCAACATAGGACAGACGTACTGTTCTGTGAAAAGTAATTCGACAACAGCTGCCCTCTGCCTGTCAAGGGGACGTTGGAAGTAGGGAATTACACTCAGTAACATAAAACCATACATTTGTGCTAGTGAGAGTCAGGATACCAGTGTGCTGGAGATTAAATGCAAAAGAACTGACTGCCCGGAGTGGCCAACGACGAAATTGAATTTCGCCGCAAGCAGCTTGTCTCTGGTAGTCGCGAAACAAGGCGTTGGCCTCAGTATTGATACTAGGGTGTCCTGGAATTAAATGCACGTGTCCTCTGATAGAGACCAAGACGTTAGTTAGAGCGTCTCGGGACCAGATATTGGTGACCAGATACCTGTTATGAGGCAGGTCGAAAGTCTGAACGTAGGGGAGTGCCGAGCTATTTCGAGTCGCTCGTGATCGGAATTCCAATGCCCTGATCACAATGCCTGTTGGTGTACTTCTTCAGCTGTTGTGCGGTGCTCAATCGGACTTTGTGCCTGACCGGAGTCCTCCGCCACACGGTGGTGGTGAAATTTGAGGGCTTGCTCTTGAAGCCAAAAATCTTTGTGACTAAACACAAAACGAGGAGCCTCATATACACGCTACCGGTGGCCCGTGAGCAGCGCAAATGGCCTTATCGCGTGACTTACATGGCAGTGATTACACTCGTAGTGCTCCCATTTGAACCTGGAGCCAGTTTAAGTTGGAAAAGATGATTTTCTGAATAATGGGTACCTTGTCGACAGCCGACCACAGTCCCTGCAATGCATTCCTTTGGCAAAAGGACGCGATGTGGTGTCTTTAGTGGGCAATGGTGGATAAAGAGAATCTGCGGAGACAGGTTGATGTATCGCGGGTCGAAGGCGTAGCAGTTCTGTGCTGTATGACAGGGTTTGCGTGCGCGACGTGTCTAAGGTTGCTTGATCAATGCGGCAGAATGCTGCGCAACAAGGCTGAAGGCACATCGGAGCGTCCTGGTATACCAACGACGAACTCGATCGACAACGTCGACAAAAATGCGTGGTTCCTTGAGGTTGGGACCTATGTTAAAATTAGAACAACTCAAGTGGCACAGTGACAAGCGTACGCTTGATGGCTATCAGCTTGTAAAAATTAGTGTCACGGCTCAAGGTACGATGATTATAAACGCCTACTTAATGTCGAGTTGTGTTGCTCCTCAGTCGTGCTGACTCCAGGCTCGCCATCACGGAGCTGGCTGTTTGGGGTTTGTGTCACGACCGGTACTCCTTCTGTACCCTGTAGCCACCAGGGGTCGCCCTGCCCTTCGCACCACTGAAATGCAAACTTATACCGAACAACAGAGTGATTCTCATCGACCTGTTGGAGCTCGGCTGAGAAGGCAATCAGCACCGTTACACGAGCGGCACAAGATACTGACCCCAAGCATGCGTGATCCAATAAAGCCCCAACACGACGTACGTATACCCGTTGGCATCGAGATCGAACGGGAACAGAGCGTAATTATTGTCGGCTAAAAGGACAAGTGGCCGTCTGCTTCTGTAATTCGTGAGCAGAGCACGGACAGATCGGTCATCCTCTAATTGATCTCCCGGTCCTTGAATCTCCAGGCGACGGTTTTTCATGTGTAAAGCTTCAGATTTTCCGCCTCTAGAAACTCATTGACTCAAACACTCATTGACGCAAAAAACATATATTCGTACCCGTGCGAGATGATGAGCTTCCCGCCGTGATGGAATAGATCACGACTTGTGAATTATCAGACGAAGGTAATTATGAACTAGCAGATACACTGACCTGGAGGAGTGGCCCCCGAGAAGATAGCCTTTCACGACGTCATTGGAATGGTAGACTCCGCCCTGAAAGCTCCTGAAGAAATCAAGGGACTCGCACACTTCCTGTCGAGACTACGGACCACATCACATCCATCCTCTTGGAAAATAGAGCAGCCGTACCTGGGCCCAAATGGGAGGCATAATGGGGAGCGGCGGCCTAGGCCGTACGGGGGCGCGCCGTTCCCGTTTTGATTCGATAGTGGAAAATTCAGGATACTCGGTTAGTGGGCAATCATAAAAATCGTCTTCGTCTTCAGCAACCTCCGCTGCGACGTTGTCGAACGCAAAGGGGGGCGCAGAATAGCCCCCGGCTCCGATATTGGCCAAGAAGCTATCCAACTCGACAATGGGTTGACATCCGGTTATATTTGCCGGATATTGTAGCTGATCAGCCGAGGGGGACGAGAGCGCACTGGGTGATGGCCGCTGCTTTCGAGTGGAGTTCTTCGTATTTTTTGGCCTTTTAGGCGCACGCTCAGTAGCTCCGCCAGAATAGGTCTGGGGTCATGTCGTAGTGTCAGGGTCGAATACGATAACATGCGAGCTTCTGCAAGAGAGAATGACTCACAGCGACGTGGGAGACGCCGGCAGAGTGTTGGGCCTTGGGCAATGAAGAGGCTCGTTTTTTACGCCGTGTGTGCCCAGGCAAGTCGGTGGTGAGGACACATTCAGCTGCGTCCTCGCGCTCGTTCTGCTGTGCAGCGGAATGTCGAAGGAGATTGTTCGTTTCCACCTTGCGGCGTTTACCACCATCTGGCCGAATCCCTTTGTGTGGCCTGAGAGCCTTGGGGTCGTTGTGCCCACGCTTGAAAGCATAAGGCAAGGTTTATAGAAATGCCAAAGGACTCACTTTTCTCTTGCTAAACCTGGGAACACTCCCCAAGTCCGACGCGACGTCCTCCACATAATCGGGATCTACATCACAATCAGCAAAAGAAACGGCCTCCAATGCAAGGGGCCTCTCATTTGCGTACACCAGCCGTGTCACTTACCCTTATTCACCGTAGCTCTCTTACCTGGTCTGGCCTTTGCCCCCAACCCGCGCTTCTTAAAGCTGAGTTGCGCGGCGGCAGGACGCTTGGTGATCGCAGATGAGAAGGATCTATTAACGCTCCTCTTGCGTTTCACGATCTTGGTAGTTTTACGTGACATTGTCCTCTGCAACAGCAATGTCAATTGCCTGTCCTTGATCGCAGCCACTGGCAACCTCGTAGGGCTGAGTTCATAACTCACCGCCTTCCTCGGCATAAGACCGTGAGCCTCACCACTCGGGTTATTAAGCCAGTACTCCCAGGCAGGGGTCGAGAATGTGGGGTCTCCCGCAGATTCCAGATACGTGTTAACTGTGGATTCGAAAAACCATGCCTCGAGGCCCAACTTCCGACGTGCCTTATTGACCAGCTTGTCCGCTCTCGGTCGGTGATTCCCCTTGATGAGCCAGAAGAATTGGACAAACAGCTGGAAAGCTTCATCGTTCAGTAACGGGTCATAATTGACGAAGTCCCGTTTCTCCGATAGCGAGACGGCCCTGAGCCAGCGTTTGGCGACGGCATTCTTAGGGGGAATTGAAAGGATGTGCGCGTTGAGAGGAAGGCCTGAGGACTCGATAGACGTGGTCATGGACGTACAGCACGCTCATCACTCTGGATATCCTTCGCGATTCCCGCAATCCATCCCACCTCCTGCATCTTGCTTAATCGACGTTGCTCCAGTTCGCGCGCTAAGAACGGGTCACGCAGAGGCTCGAGCAGCAAGACATCGCCATCAGCGTAGGACCGGGGGAGCGGAGCAGCCGAGGAGCTCGACTCCATCTGAGACTCGTGCGATGCGCGTAGACGTTGGAACGTGTCACGCAAGGAAACTGCGCAGCGGCAAGGAAGTTTCCCTCGTCTACCGCACGAAGAACGAATCGGATGATATTAATACTACATCGAGCGACTTGACGGCAATTATATTGGCGCCGCTTGCTGTGGATAATTTGTGTGATTGTGGCGAGACGGAACGTGACACCGTTCCGTCTCACCTCACCTCTCAAGGATCTGGTCGTAATGCCTATACAGCTGCTTTCTATTTTATCCCTGGGCAACCGCGGTTCTTTCTAAGAGAATATGCGAGTACAACTAGGAGAGTAGTTGTGGCCCGAAAATCATTTCGTGCCCAATGCATGCTGCAGTGCTTCATATACATCCGCTTCGATACGTGCCTCGGCTTTGTCCTCCTCTGAGCCGTTACCGCCAAGTACCTTTTGGGCCTCTTGAAGGTTCGCGCGAACAGCCTGGGATGGGAACGATTAGAAATTTCCTGTGCATATTATTGCCCTGCACATACCTCTGGCGAGAAATCCTCCAGAGGAGCTGCCTCAATGGCGTTAACTGTTAGCTTGTTGTTGGGGTGCACGGTCGCAAAGCCCCCGGATACTAGGAATCGGAGTTTGAGTAATGCAGCAGGAAACCGTGAATGAGGGTTTCTCTCACCAAACCACTTCTTCGAAGAGCCAGCACTCTCGACCACTTCTACAACGCCAGGCCGTAGCGCTTCGATAGACGGTACATGATTCGCGAGGATACCCATGTCACCAGTGGCCGCAGACAAGTTGACCTGCACGACGTCTGTGGAGGTGAAGATCGCCTACGAACGCGTCGGAGTTTACGGACAGCTCATCAGGGAGAGACGCGAGTGAAGACGCACCTGGTGCGGGAGGACGAGAGAAAGTTTTATTTTGTCGCTGACTTCGGCATAGCCTCGACGGCCCAAGGCAAAAGAAGTTGGGGCACGTCGGGCAACAGACGAGACGAGACGGAGCGCAGACATCGTTGGGCGGGACGGGTTTGTTGGTGACGAAAGCAGCAAATACGGTTTTGGCCGCCAAGAGGACCTCGGAAACAGCGGTTGAATCTCAGGACCCCGGGAACACCGCGCCGCAATAATCCATTGAGAGGGCGTTTGGTGCATACATCGCATGCGCGCAGTACCAGCAAGAAATGCATTCTAATATGTATCCTGACGTTTTTTGTCAACTGCCAATCTGTTCAGGAAATGACGCATTGATGCCTCATTCTCCCTAGTTACAGGAGTGGTCGTGAGAGAGTCACCACCTATACTCCGTTCATTCGATTCACACCACCATGTCTTTTCTCCCTGGAAGAGTGTTCCTGCGACCAACCCTCCGTTCGACCACCTCCCCACTCATCCATGGGCCCGCGCGACGCACGCTCATCACACTGAAAGAACCCCTTGTGCGTCCCCCGTCCTCCTCGTGAAAACCACATCAATCTCTTACCGTCGTTCATTCGTCATGTTGGCGAATCCAGTACAAGGTGACCGCCACTTCCACAGGTGCTGGGCGCGCCGGCAAAATCTCCTCGACGCCCGCTGACGAGACGGCTCCTCTCGACCTCAAGCTGGCGGTCCCCAAAGCGCTCGGCGGGCGTGGTGACGCAGGACACAATCCCGAACAGCTCTTCGCCGCCGGTTACTCTGGTAGGTTTTTGAATCGAGTATCTCTAGCACAACTGATTTCTTCATGGACCAACTCATTCTCCCATGCGGGTTTTTGTAAAAACGAAACAGCGTGCTTCTTGGGCGCGATTCAAGCAGCTGCGGGGAAGAAGGGCAAGAAAGAAGTCGGAGAGCGGGCTGTAGTACACGCGGACGTTATTCTGGGACAACCCACGGATCGTTTTGGGTATGGTCTCAAGGTCGTGTTGCGCGTCGAAGGCGTAGAGGATCAGGCGATCCTGGACGCCGCACACGAGGTGGGTCATAAAGCTGTTATTATCACCGAAATTGATGGCTTTCTTGTGAATAGATGTGTCCGTACAGCCGCGCTCTGCGTGAGGGAGTAGTGGTTGACGTCGAAAAGGCCTGAAGTACGAGGCGGAGAGGAAGTGTACCAATTATTATCGTGCTGAGGGCTGCAGCGTCTGTCCCTGTCTTAATTAGAACAAACCCATTTTCTCGGTGGTTTGAACGTTTAGTTCCACACATGACTCTCAGAAGGCAGTATAATCTAACGCCCCGCGCTCAGCCGGGAAACGAATACATACAATATGAATGTAGCGTGGATTGGACAGATTTAGTAGGCAAATGACACTTTTTTTGACGTCACCCGGACCACTTTGAGAACACCTACAAGAAGCTGCGCTGCCAACTCGCAGGAACACCATCCGCTGCCGCCAGATATGGCATCAAGTCGCTGGTCAAGAATTCGCTAGGCCATTGTCGGCTAACTTGATCTTTGAGGTACTTGGCGACGATGCGTAAATGCTCGTCCTGTAGCGCAGGTACGGCCTTGCGAACGCCAGGAGCAACGGCATCGACGAGTTTTTCGATATACTCTGAGGTGATGGCCGCGCCAGAGTCGTCACGCGCGCCGAAGTGGACCCATTGCCAAAGTTGAACGCGCGCGATCTCTGCGGTCGCTGCGTCCTCCATAAGGTGGTTCAAGGGAATGCAGCCATTGCCACTGAGCCATGCACTTCCGTACGCAAGCACAGTTAAGATGTTCGACTGTACACCCTCGGAAGTGATCCTTCCGGGCACCTTGGGGTCCAGCAAGTCGGAAGCGGCGACACGAACGTCCTCGCGCCGGACGTGGTACTACGAAGAGGACTCAGTACTGTATATAGAGTGCACACAGGGCAGATACAAACTTGATTGGGGCCCAGCATGTGCTGATCAAAGATCTCACGGGCAATCTTGTTGATCAGAGGGTGTGCAATCCAAGTGCCATCGTGGCCGTTGGTGACTTCTCTGAGCTTGTCCTTGCGTACCTTATCCATCGCGACCTCATTTGCCTTTTCATCGCCCTTGATGGGAATTTGGGCAGACATTCCCCCAATGGCGGCGACTTTGCGTCTGAAACTCATTGTTTGGATTTCTTCGGTATCTTTAGCTTTCAAAGGCTTACTTGTGACAAGTCTGAATTAATAGGCGGACATAGGCGGACATGAAGCCCACTTCCATCGTGACGTCCTTTCGGTCGGGAAGAATAGCACTCCTATCCGACCGGCGCTTTTTGATGAAGCTGAAGATGTAGTCCCATCTGAAAAGTGCGCACGCAATGAGCTTCATTTCAGTCGTGAAGTAAGATGGACAACAACTCTACCTGCCACAGTTGAGACCTGACGAGTGATTCCTTAGCTCGAAGAGAATCTCCTCCATTTGGAAAGCAGCGGGCAGAGTTTCAATCAGAACAGTTGCTCTGATGGTATTGTGCGGCACGCCGATGTAAGATTGGGCGAAGAGGAAAACATCGTTCCATAAGCGGGCCTCGAGATAGTGCTCCATCTTAGGAAGATAGAAGTAGGGACCCAGCCCCCGCTTGACTAGCTCATTCGCATTATGATAGAAAAAGAGCCCGAAGTCGAACAGGGAACCAGACATTGGTGTTTTGTCAACGGTCACGCGTGGCTCATCGAGGTGCCAACCACGGGGCCGCACGATGAGAACGGCGGGATTCGGCGAAAGCTTGTATTGCTTGCCATTTGACTCGAAGTCAATCTGCCGGCGGATGGCATCGCGAAGGTTGACCTGACCCTCGATCATTGCCTTGAAAGTCGGCGAAGAAGCATCTGGATAGATAAAGCCTAGTCAGGCGCTCTGCGGGAAAGAAAGTGGGTACGCCCATGCCTTCGAAATCAGCCATGAATGTCTTAGCACCGCTGTTCATGGCATTGATGACCATCTTCCTGTCCGTCGGACCAGTAATTTCAACACGTCTGTCTTCTAAACCAGGAGAGGGGGGTGCACAATTCCAAGAAGGCTCAGCACGGATGTGGGCGGTCTCCGGAGGAAAGTCAAATGGCGCGCCTGCATCATAGCGGGCTTGGGCAGCCTCGCGGGCAGCGAGAAGTTGCTGACGGGTTGCTTCGAACGTTCGGTGGAGCGCAGCCAGGAATCGGAGAGCACCCTCAGTCAGAATCTCCGCTTGGGCCTTCTGAGCAACCTGAGTGTGGATTTCCAAGCCAGTAGCCATAGTTGTGAAGTCTTTGTTTTGCGGTGGGAGACAGGGGCTCGTTTAATTGGCTCCTCTCTGGTATGGGTGACATTTTATACTTTTTGCGGCTCGCTTAGCGAGCGACGTCATCCAAGATTATCACATGTCGAACCGGCCCGACACAGTTTTCTCGACGCGTGCACCTTGGGCGAGATGTTGTGCCTTTATCATCGACCACTGTTCAACTTGAAGGCTACAACCGAGTGCCAGTCATTCGGCGAAACAAAAATGCACCTATGTCATCTATCAGAAAGCGGCGATAATCCGGACATACTTAGAATGCGCCTCTCCTGGAAGGCATCCTGTTCCGTAGTTCGGCATGGCCAGGAGTTCCGCCCGTTAACCCGTCACCCTTGCATGTGTCATGTGATATGCACATCCTTTGAAGGGATGCACATGTGCTTTATCCATCCAAAATCAATCTCTTTCGCCTAAGCGTCCACCGCATTACTTCCGACGTTCCCTTCAGGTTCAGTTACAAGTTACGTTGCCGGCGCAAGTCCGCATATACGGCATTGTTGAGAGACAGGCGTACCCATTATACGAGAGAAAGTTAGCTTTCCAGTCCTGGTGGTTTTCCTTGTGCCCCTTCGTTATTCTTCGGGGCGGGCAAATAGACGCTCGAAGGCGAGCGCATCATCCGTCGAGGGCAGTGTTCAACCGAATTGGTATTGAATGTATATACTAGAGTTGCAACGATAGAACAGACCTGCAGTAGCACTGCGTAGTATATTCACCATGGAAGATGACATGGAAACCGTGGCGTGTAAGAAGTTATGATTTTGTTTGCGGTGCATGTTTCTTAGAAGTATCATCTGTGCTGTCTTCCGTACGGCTTTGATCCGCTGTACCTTGCTCTTGGTCGGGTCCTAAGCAATGATCAACGGGAGCACATGTAGGATTCTGGGGAAGCTGACTCATGAATTCTTTCACCACACGCTCGAATACTTTGATGACACGTCGACAGGCCATCTGCCAAACGCCACAGCTCACAGAGCCTGACGATTCCAGGTGTCTGATGGAACCGCAAGACCAAAGACTGACCAAGCTCACCTGCTGGTGCAAATGGGAGTGATAACCACCACGTCAATGGCCCTAACCAAGCCGGAGGGAGGTAAAAGACGGCGGATCGGCCATACCACCACCCTATGGCAAACTGGAGGCCCGTAGTCAACATCCACAGGGTAGTGCCGAATTGGAGTGCGAACGACGACTTTGAGGCGCCGAGCTCAGAATCTACGCGCGAGCGAAGGGTCAGTGACATCGGACGGAAGGGCACACGGCAGCAAATACGCAACTGAGCTTTTCCAGATCCGCGAGGCCTTTGTCGACGCTGCGACGAAGTTTGGCCCATTTTGCAAATTGATCCTGAGCACTGGTCTGCAGGAGTTCTGCTTTTTTCGATAGGAGCTCTGATTTGAACTCTCGCTGACGTTTCAGGGCACTCCGGTTGAAGAGTCGCTGATATGTTGTCCATGCCTGGGGTGCAGAGGTCGCGTTAGATCATCGGAGAGACTCGTGCGGGCGGAAGAAAAGTACAAAATGCAGGAGAACCGACTTTCCGATCCACGAGATGAGCTCTGTGATAAATACAAGGGCAAATATGGTGACGATGAGAGACATGGCGGGTAGGAGAGCGTGAAGGGGAATCCACGTAACCCAGATATAAGGTTTATTAGTAGCCCTTTACCGCTACAAAAACACCTCGGGACTATGGCTGGTTACTGTAAGCGTGGGCCCATCGAAATGCTCCACACGGATCACAACCAACCTCTTCATTCGTTCAGCAGATTATCGACAGGGCCAGTGCCCAGTTCGCCCGTCCCCATGAGATCAGTCCCGCCAGTTGGTTCGGTCGCGGTCAAACGCATCACTTTGACATCCAAGAAGAACTGGTGGATGGGTGCGCGTACCTTGATAATCTGGTATAGAATCAACATCACAGCTAATGCTCGTGTTCAGTGGAGCTCGATGAGGAAGAGAACAAGCTGAATGCCACACAACCCTTCCCACACATTGCCGAGCCCGTTATCAATGACTACGTTCCCCATTCCTACCATCCGCCTCCACCCCCGCCAACCATACCAAGTTCCCCAGTCTACAATGCGCCAAGAAATCCCGCCACTATTTTCTCATTCCCCACACCTGCTATCTATTCGGCCTCACCCAATGCCACGGCATCACTGACGCCCTTCGCCCAGGGTTCTGCGTCTGAACTTTTCAAGTGTATAGTAAAAAAACCGGAGATCGTGCAGCTGGAGATCAACGACGAAATGCAAAGCAACGCCCTAGATGTCACGGCCCAGTTCCTTGCCGAACTACGTGTCTACACCCACGTCGCACCGCATCGAAACATCCCCGTCTTCCTGGGCTGTCTTGACGGCATCGGCATGGTTCTCGAATTCCTGGACGGAGGGACGCTTTACGACTATCTTAAACAGCACGCGCCACTGCCGCGTCACCGCTTATGTGATTTCCACAACCAACTACTCGACGCGCTCACCCATCTGCATGCTTACGGGCTTTCCCATGGCGACCTCTCATTACTCAATGTCCAAGTGATTGAGAGGTTCGGAGAGCTGACGCTGAAGATGATCGACTTTGGCCGGTCCGTGTCGGCGAACTCGGTGCTCGCGCCGCCGGACGGTGACCCAGTTGATCCTTGGGCTCACTTGAATGCCAGCCGAGCTGAGCCACGCATGGAGCAAATATTTCCGGGTACGCGTCCTTTCTCAGCTCCGGAAATTTTGCGTGGGGAATGTCGTGATGCCCCGCTTGCGGACGCGTACAGTTTCGGAATGGTTTTGGTGTGCTTGGAGCGGGGCCATCTAGTTGACGTGAAGCCCTGGCAACAACGGAAAGACCAGCACCCCGAGGACCTGTGGGATGGATGTACATTATTTGGAGGAAGGATACGGCAGTATCTTAGGAGATGGGATGAGCGAAGAAGGCTTTTACGAGAAGACATGGTCGACTTGACGAATCCATGACCAGACGTGGTAGTATGATGTACGTTCTAGATACCCGCGGTATGTTGGTTGTAGCGTAGCTAGATGCGCAGTACTACAGTACTAGTGTAGTACTGTGCGAGTATTAGTAACTAGTTGTACGGTGTCTTGTACTCCGAATCAAGTAAACAAGGCCAAACACTTGTCCTTACGTTCGTTCGTGTTTTGTTTGCGCAGTGAACCACACCATCATCTCACTGCTCATGGCTTTCGTCCATCCTTCTCGTATGGCCCTCGTGCCCAAAGACTCAGGATTTGCTCGCCCCTCTGGCAGCCGTCTCCATTCCCCACCTGCCTCTCCGATGCATCCGCGTTCATCAAGTGCCAACAGAGAGCGTGACCGGAGCGATGGCCACTACCACCATAGACGTAACAGGGGTGAAGACGAACGACGACGTGACCGTGGGCGTAGCAGTGATCGCGACGTACACCATGTCGGAGATAGTCGTCAAAGCCCCCACCACAGCAATGGGGATCGCCCTTCCCGATCTTCTAGGTCTCCCCGTGGGCGCGCAAGTCCTAGATACGATGACTACTCTCGACGAAATTCTATTCCGCCACCGCTCCCATCCCATGACGACAGTTCTAAGCCGTCGGACATGCCGCCCGAGAATAGCCATCCTTGGCGTCAGCAAGAAAACATGTACCGAAGGGATGGTCGGTTTGACGGAGGTGGTGACTATTTTGAGAAGTAAGTGGCCGGCTCCATATATTGCTGGTCAGACCTCCTCATAGTCTTCCAGGCGTCGGCAACAACGTGTCAATAACACTTTCATTATCTGGCCACCGTCCCCACGTGCTCCCGCTCGAGATTTGTGCGCGTTCTCTTCTTACTTCGCTCTCGTTATGTTTAAAACCGTTCCTCGTAGGTCACCGGAGCGACACCAACAATCACGCAGGAAGCATAAACGGGGACGTTCCACGTCCGTCTCATCCTCGTCAATGGATAGTGAAGAGGACCGGAGGCGTCGTGAGAGAAAAGAAAGAAAACTAGTGCGAAAGGAAAGGGAGAGGGGAGGACGGCGCCATCGTGATAGCAGGAGGAAACGCAGCCGGTCAACGAGCCGCGAGCCTCGCAAAACTTGGTCTCGATCGCGGAGCCCGCGCCGCGAACAGTCAAGTGATGAAGACGAATGGGTGGAAAAATCTGCGCCCTCCGGCTCATTTGTCCCCATTGTTCCCACTACTCTTCCGTCTCCGACCATTCAGCGGCCATCTGCCACTCGAACTGTTCAGAAGAAGGCCATCGACGGAGACGTGTCCGATGAGGAAGTCGGTCCACAGCCTGCCCCAGCACCATCAGCTACCAAGAAACTCGACGAACGCGCTTACGGCGGAGCTCTCCTGCGCGGAGAAGGCAGCGCCATGGCCGCCTTCTTACAGGATGGCACGGATGTGCGCATTCCACGGCGTGGAGAAATCGGTCTTACCTCCGGGGAAATCGGCGACTTCGAGTCGGTTGGGTATGTGATGAGTGGCTCCCGGCACCGTCGCATGAATGCGGTACGCATGCGCAAAGAGAACCAGGTTATCAGTGCCGAGGAAAAACGGGGAATATTGAAATTGCAGCAAGAGGAGAAACAGAGACGCGAGGCTATTTTGAGGGAGGAGTTTCAAGAGCTATTGACGGACCGGCTCAAAGGAGCAGGGGCAGAAGGCACCAAAGCATCGTCATAGACCTTTTGAGTCACATGCAATATTGTTGCTATTTGTACTCCACGTTCCCCTTCCTGCGAATGCAACGTCCTCTGGAGGCATTTGCCCACAACTCATGCAGAAGAAAGCATGGCTAATAAACAGGTAGATAACATTTGTCGAGACAAATCATGTAGCGTATAGCGAGGGCATCACAACTCTTCACGAGCGGACTTGTGGGTCAAGTCGACAAGCTCGACATCGAAGACCAAGGCCGAGTTGGCAGGAATCACGGACCCGAATCCGCGCTCTCCTGAATTATGAACGTCAGTGCAAATGATAAATCATGGGATGGATTACAAACCGTAAGCCATGTGAGAAGGGATGGTAAGGATGCGCTTTTCGCCTACGCACATCCCAACAAGGCCTTCATCCCAACCTTTGATAACTTGTCCAACGCCAACTGGAAAAGAGTGTCAAAGATACAAGTAAACGGCCTGAGAGACTAGGCCGCACGAGTCAAAGGCAGAGGTTGGCCACGGTCATGGCTATCAGGCGTGTTGCGCTCGTCAGCGCAGTGCACAAAGCGAATAGGTAAGTCGCGAATCGTACCTCGAGTCAAACTTGTTGCCATTGGAAAGCAGTTTTCCGGTCTGCAAGAGAGAAGATTGTAAGGCCTTGGCTAAAACGACACACCCACCACACGCGAGCCAGGAGGCGTGCGGAAGCCTGCGAACGCACATAATGGACCTTGATCGCGTCACCCTTCTTAGCTTTGGCATTGCAGTCCGAAGGCGTGTACGTCGTCTTGATTTCAAGTTCCTTTTGCAGCGGGGATTGCTGCGCGGACACAAGCAATCCAAAGACAAGAACGGACAACAAGTGTAAGAGTTGCATTATTAGACGTTTCTTCCCGAGCTTTCTGTAAACAGATGAAGAGAGTTGACGACGCGACGTTCTTGATTGGATTGAAGACCGTGGTACTTTATTTCCGCTTTGGGAGAGGGCAAGCCTGGATTTGTCAGCGAATTAGCTGTACAGTTCCTTCCCATCGCGTAACTCTATTTTCTATCATCGTCAACCCTAACGTCTCTGAGGATAACTCTCATACAATGGTGAGTACGCACAAGCATATGCTGCATTTTCTGGCGATGCTAAGTCCCCGTTCAACCAGCCTTCTCAAAAATCATTCCGCACAAAGCGCATACTAGCCAAAGCTTCACGCCAGAACCGGTTAGCCTAACCGTACTTTGCGGGTCGATCCTGTATCTCATGTTCGAACGCAGGCCCATCCCTCAATGGTTCCGTCTAAAGACTGACACAAAGATCCAAGTGCGTTGTTCGGCGTTCTCTGTTAGCATATGCGGTGTCTCTAAGACTGATATTTGCCGGAAATGTAGTACAACGCAAAACGCCGTCACTGGAGACGCACGAAACTGAACATATGAGCGGCTCCTATAGAGACTTGATCGGTTGATGGCAGATGGCAGTGTTGTTGTCTTATCCTAGGAATGTAAATTCTGAAGATGCTTCCTCCCTCACTTCGAAAATCCGTTCTATTGAGTCGGCTTGCCAACATTTGTGCTGGTGGACAGACAGCTCAATCAATACATTGAATCTGTGTACTTTTCTATAATAAATGTTCAGCATAGAAGCTAGGGATGAAATTTCTATTGACTGGTGCTTCAAAAATAATGCGTCATCCCTCTGTCCGTGTTTGTGGCGAAAAAATAACCACTGCGCTAGCCGGGAGTCGAACCCGGGGCTGTTCATCTCATGTACATGGGAATGGGAATGAACAAGGTTACCGCTACCCCACCAGTGCTCATAATAAATATACATCTTGTACATATCAATCTGTATTCGCTCCCAAGCTGAGGGATTGTTCTCGAGAATCCTAACAGGTCTTCCCTGCGCTACAGTATAAGTCCCTCGGCGGGGATGTACGATCCATGGGGGACTATTTTGGCTGAGCGACTGAGCACGTGGGAACATGTGGCCTGAAGGTTCGCACGCCTCACGTGTTGCTAATTACTGCTTTGAACCGCAACCACCATGGCGGATGTACCGACGCTAAGCATCACACTTTTGGGTGCAGGCCAAGAAGTCGGAAGGTCATGTTGTGTGCTTCAATACCGAGATATCACTATCGTTTTGGATGCTGGTATACATCCCGCCCATACTGGAATGGCGTCGCTGCCCTTCATTGATGAGCTAGACTGGAGCACGGTAGATGCAATACTTATTACACAGTGCGCTCCCTTTCGTCCTTTAAGTCTGGAAAATATCTTCAACACTCGGTCAGCTTCCATCTAGATCATGCGGCAGCCCTGTCATACGTCACCGAAAAGGTGTGTGGGAGTGTACTCGCTGACGTCCGCTCAATGCCTCAATCCATATAGACAAATTTCAGAGAAGGAAAAGGCAAAGTTTACATGACACATCCAACGAAAGCGCTTCACAAGTTTATGATGCAGGACTTCGTGCGGATGAGGTGTGCTACAAACGGACCTTACCCCACTTCACTTCTCACGTCCTTTTCAGTAACTCATCAGCCGACGCTCTGATATCACCTCTTGATTTATCCATGTCTATTTCCTCCATTATTCCCGTCTCTGTCCACCAGCTGATCACACCCTGCCCTGGGGTGACTTTTACGCCATACCACGCAGGGCACGTTCTTGGAGCGTGCATGTTCATGATTGACATAGCTGGCCTCAAAGTTCTCTACACCGGTGACTATTCTCGCGAGGAGGATCGCCATCTCGTTAAGGCCGAGATACCTCCCACACGCCCGGACGTGCTCATCGTTGAGAGCACGTACGGCGTGCAAAGTCTCGAGGGGCGTGAGGAAAAGGAGCTGCGCTTTACCAACCTAGTGCACTCAATCATTCGCCGGGGTGGGCATGTGTTACTTCCAACATTTGCGTTGGGGCGTGCACAGGAGCTTTTGCTTATCCTGGATGAGTACTGGAAGAAACATCCTGACCTACACAGCGTCCCAATCTATTACGCGTCGAGCCTCGCTCGCAAGTGTATGGCTGTGTACCAAACGTATATTCATACTATGAACTCCAACATCCGGTCAAGGTTTGCAAGGAGGGACAATCCATTTGTCTTCAAGTACGTTCTTTCACATTCCTCACCTTATTCGGCCTCGTACAAATTGTATTCAGGCACATCTCGAACGTACCTCAAGCCCGGGGCTGGGAGCGCAAAATAGCCGAGGGACCTCCTTGTGTCGTTCTTGCTAGTCCTGGGATGTTGCAATCGGGCACAAGCAGGGAACTCTTTGAACTCTGGGCTCCTGACTCTCGAAACGGCCTTATTGTCACCGGTTATTCCGTTGAAGGCACGCCAGCTCGGGTGAGTTATCCTTCACCTCGGAGATTCTTTGTAGCCTGGAGTTTCGGGACGCAGAGGTATCTTCCTTGTGTGTATCTACGAAACAATGGATGTGATTCTCCTTTCGCGTGTGATTCCTGAGTCTTTCCCATACTCCATCACGGGTACGATTGAGCACTTTGCTGATCTCTTCTCGCAAATAGGAAATCATGAATGAACCAGAAGAGATCACAGGGATGAAAGGCAACACCATCCCGCGCAAGATGTCTGTGGATTACATCTCCTTTAGCGCACACGTCGACTACTCACAAAACTCAGAATTCATTGATTTGATCAAGGCCCCTCAAATTGTGCGTTTTTCTACCTTTTTTAAAAATATCTTCAGCCCCTTTATGGATATCCTAGGTCCTCGTACACGGCGAACAAACGGCTATGGGTCGCCTCAGGGCTGCGTTACAAGCCAAATATAAGAACCGGGACGAGGATGTGAAAATCCACTCACCCCGCAACCTCGAGACGTTGAACCTTACTTTCCGCCCCGAACGAGTAGCCAAAGTGATTGGAAGCCTGGCCGCAATACCACCCCAGACAAATGACGTTCTTTCGGGCTTGCTCGTGTCGAAGGACTACTCATACACGTTATTGGATCCTCGCGACCTGCGAGACTTCGCTGGACTTTCGACATGCACCGTGACGCAGCGCCAGAAAATCGCACTTGGCGTCGGATGGGGTCTCGTGCGGTGGCATTTGGAAGGTATGTACGGCCATATTGAAGAGGGACATGATCAGGATGGGATCCCAACGATACGGGTATGTTCCTTCCTATCAACACGGAAACAAACCGCTGAGGGTTACATCAGGTGATGGGTGCGGTGGATGTGAAGCAGACCGCCGAAAACGAACTTACTCTGGAATGGGATTCGAGTGCCGCGAACGATATGATTGCTGATTCAACGCTCGCCGTCCTTACGGAGATCGACAAGAGCCCGGCATCAGCCAAAAGTATGGAACTGATTTCGCGTGAATATGCATAGCTCATAAGCCTAATCTCGGAATCTAGTGACGGCTGGAACACACGCGCATCGACATGAGCCTGAGCATCACCCGCATTCGGACCACGACTACCAGCATAACCCGATGATACGCATTCAGCGGCTGGGCAGGTTCCTTGAAGCCCATTTTGGCGAGGTTGAATACCACATGCCGGACGAGGATGAAGAAACCGAACAAGAGGAGCTACCGACCAAGGCCGAGCCATCATTCTTGATCCAACTGGATGATGCAGAGGCTCGAATCAATCTACTTTCCATGGTTCGCTCCTCCTGTTCCATATTGTGCTTTCCCCCGCTGATGTAAACACGCGCAGACGGTCGATAGCAACAGCGAGGTACTGCGGAGACGTGTAGAGGCAGTCCTCGAGATGGCGGTATCCACCGTGAGCTCGCTGAGCGAGTCATTCATGCCTGGCGCACCTGAGGAGCGCTCGAGCGGCCACGTCCATAAATCGAAAGCAGACGCCTCATCATCAGACGAAACGGGTGGACGTGCAGAAACAATTCGCAGCGATGATACCGGGCAAAGCTCGATGGATGATCAGGACAATGGGTCACCACAGCACGTTGAAACGGCATGATGGTCACGATACATCAGCGCACAGCACGATATCATTGGTTACAGTACTGTACTACGAGATACGCTATACTGTTCTAGTAAATTCAAATCAATAACATCGGCAAGTGCCAGCCCAACCGGAGGGGCTCAACGCTGTGCGTCGCCCTCCTCGACGTTGCCGACAGCCTCGGCGCTCTTTCTTTCTTTCTTTCTTCGCTTCAGTTAACATCCTCGGGAGGCATCGACGCGTGCGTCCAAGCCCATGTCTCGCAGTCCGACCACCTCCCAACGCTCTTCTGTTCCACCGTCCTCGTTTCCAGGCGGGCTTCAACCAATCGCGTCGCGCAATGACCGAGCTGGGAACCGACCTGATTCCGGCACAAGGCGCACCTCTCGCATCGAGATGAGTTTCGAACAAGCGCTGCAAGCTGGAGGGACGATGGTGATTAAGGAGGGGATTGATTTTGACAGTCTAGGAGAGGATTTGGCGCCGTCATTGAAATTTCTTTCGAGCAGTGGTGGGAGTGGCAGCACGAGCACCTCTTTGTCTCCGCACTCGCACTCCCCGCCCACATCCTCTTCGTCCCGACCACAGAGTTTGGTGCAGCAAGCGGTGGCCACATCCGATATGCCTTCTCCCACTCCCACTCCCGCACACTTCAAATCCTCACGTACTTCACCAAATTCCCGACCCACCGCCCCCGCTTCTGTGTCAACCTCTGCATCTTCTTCCTCGAACGATTTGTTCTATGACGCTGAAGACCCCGATTATCAAACGAAACGCCGCTCCATGTACAGGTCCCAGGGAACTGCAAGCAGTCCAGACCTCGCTACTCTTGTCCGCAAGGCGAAGCAACGAGCGACTATATTACCATCTCATCTGGTTGGCAAGGACAGGCGCCACGAACCTACACCGCCACTACCTGTAGGACCCCACGCGCCGTCAGAACCTTCTCGACCACGCCACAGCTCTACCTCTTCCTCTGGACACACACTCCCCTCGAATACAACTCCAACGAGCATGCCGAAAGGCAAGCTCCAGAAGTCCCGACCGACCAACGCATCCAACGGTGCTGACGGGGTGTCTACGAGCACAGGTCATGACGACAGAAGTATCAAGGCAAGTGTTGGAGAGTATCCAGTGTCAGAGGTGCTGACAGCGACGTAGAACCCAAAGTCTTCCGTTCGGCAAAAGACGAGCGCGTTCTTGGGCAGGATACTCGGTCAAAACACGACCCGTGAACGCTCAGTACGTGGTTGTGTCATTCCCGTTTTGCTCAACGTCACGCGTCTTCCCTACAGAAGACCGATGCGTCTGCGCCATCGAAACGGATGGTGCAAACAACCCCTCCGGTGCCTCCGGCCCCAGAGGCTTTCCCGACATCTTCCCGACCAGTCTTCAATCTCACTACATCGGACATGTCGAAGCCACTTCCTCCACTTCACAGTGAAGCCGCGGGCAGTAGTAAGAGCGTTAAGTTTCCTCCCCAAACAACGATGTTCACCGAGCACGGTTCTTCTTCAGGGTTGCAACCTCGGCCATCGTCTCCTGGGAAGACCGTGCGTGCTCATGAGGCCCTGGTGCCGATCAGGACATTGGGTCACGGCAAACGTCGAAGCATGTCTGTTAGTGAAGTAGACCTCAAGAAAGCCACGACTTCTTTGGCCCCGGTACCGCCACCTCCGAGCGCGCACGAGAAGCGCAGTGAGGACTCAATGGGCTTAGATTCCACTATCCGTGGCATCCTCTCCGACTTCAAGGGAGAACTCTCACAGTTTGATAAAGATACCACCCCGCTGACGAACTCGCTCGACCTTCGTTTACCGTCGACATCATCGCAACGGCCCGCCAGGCTGCGCATGCGGAGTGACGAGCCAACCACCTCCATCTCGAAACCCGACATACGACAGGATACGTCGTCTCCTCCCCCACTGATGAAGCCGAATCCGACTATCGTCGCTTATGCACCAGACGCCGATGAAGCGAGCATCCGTCAAGGAAGTGCGGACCCATCAGAGGTGATTTTGCCAGGGCCCTCACCTCCACTTACTGGGACTGGCACGCGTGCGTTCTCGCATCCGCATCGGCCTTTCTCCGGCGCGGGCAATCGCCCATTGGGCCCACGGAGCGCATCAAGTATGCACTCGTCAATAGAAGCGCGTGACAGGCTATTGGCGCGTCCCCGTCCTACGGCATCGGAACCATCCTTACTTCCGGCTCATACCAATGCCGCCTCCCCGCCCCTTTCTACGCTGTCGCAACAAGACCTCTCGACGAGCACGAATCAAACCCTTCGCCGGTTACAATCTGATAATTTGGCTCCCACAGACTCCGAAGAGCTCGAGGCCCGTGGCAAGGGATGTGCAAAGCGTGCTTGGGAGGAAGACGAGGAGTTCTTAGCAAAGGAGAGAATTGCGGAATGGCTGGGCGGAACGTACGTTTCGACCTTTCTGATAAGATGTCCCTTTCTGATTCCTTTATTCAGTCGTCGGGTGAACAAGATCGCACTGCGGTACTATATGGACAACTTTGATTTCTCCGGATTAAGACTTGACCTTGCCTTTAGGTGCGACCTTAGCACCTGTGATCGATTTCATTTTAATTGATTCACCGTAGGCGTTTGTGCTCTAAGCTGTATCTCAAGGCTGAGACCCAGCAAGTGGACCGAATTCTCGAGGAGTTCTCAAGACGTTACTGGGATTGCAATGTTGGTAGTCTCTTCGGCAATCGCAGTAGGTCTTTCTTGCAGAGAAATGCGCCGCCTCCTGCTTACGACTTCCACAGGCGTTGTCCACGCAGTGGCTTACTCGCTTCTCCTTCTGAACACGGATCTGCACGTCGCCGATCTCACAACCCGCATGTCTCGCGCCCAGTTTGTTCGCAATACGCTCTTCACAATTCAAATGCAACTCCAGCCCAGTCGTTCTGTTCAAGGCTCCTCCTCAGACCTTGTCCATGGCGAGCGGGACGGAGAAAGTCTGCGCGGACTCGGGGACGAAGGGGGTGACATCGGTGCAAGCACAATGCGTCCGCGAACCAAGCGCAGTGACAGCATCACGAGCTGGAATAGCATTACTCGTGATGCCGCCCTAGCCAATCTATTCGTCGCGTCTCCGGCTACTGGCAATACGGCTCCTCTGCCGAATGATAGCACCGCGTCTGTGCCAGCGTCAACGACTAGTGCTACGGAGGCGAAGACACCAAGTACGCTGGTATCCTCAGTCGTCTACGACCGTAACTGGGAGAGTGATATGGAAAGCCTGCTCAAGGTACGATATACTCTTACGGGGTATCAACTATACCTATGATTATCGCAGGATATGTACAATGCGATCAAGAGTCAGCAGGTTTTGCAACCACTCAGTTCGCGGGCGTCCTTGTCATCCTCAACGCCTACCACCCCGATGCGTAATCGCAGCTTACGGGTGCAGCCAGATCGTCTGGTAACGCTCAAGCGTGGCAGCATTCGCGGCATCCAGTCCATTCTTGGCGCACCACATGGTGTGAGTCCGTACAGCAGCAACAGCAGCGTAGACGGACGGGCCAGCCCAGCCCCAAGCTTCGCAACATCCGCTCACGAGGTATGTATATTGATGGCTTTACCATTTCTAGGATGAATTCAAATAATATAACCACGACAGAATATCCAGGGCTCGACAATGTCCTTCTTGACACCCGCGCTAGGCTTCGCGTCCAACCTGTCATATACGATCATACGTGAGACACAGGAGGACGATGATCGGAGTGAGCACAGTAACGATTCGGCGGATACTACGATCAGTATTACCGATGCAGAACTCGCACTGCTCGGTCCCCCATGGGCCAAAGAAGGAATGCTGTGCCGCAAGCAGTACAATGAGTCCGCGGGGAAGCGGGCGAAGAGCAAGGCTTGGCTGGATGTGTTCGTTGTCATCCAAAAAGGAGAACTCAATATGTTCACTTTCGGCAACCACGCCGTTGATGGACAGCGTGTCGTTGGGGGTGGCAACTGGCTGGTGCGTTTTTCATTTGTAGGCACGAGGCAGGCCCCCGGCGTGTGATTGACGCACGTTTACAGGAAACTGCCAACCACGTTGGCTCATTGCAGCTTGCCCATTCGCTAACCCACGCTCTACCTCCGCCGGGGTATAATCGACAGCGCCCATATTGTATAGTATTAACACTCGCGAGTGGAGCAGTATATTTCTTCCAGGCCGGCACCGAGGAGCTCGTCAATGAATGGGTCCAGACGTGCAACTACTGGGCGGCACGGCAAAGCAAAGAGCCGCTCGCGGGGGGCGTCTCTAATATGGAATACGGCTGGAACCGGGTCAGCGAGGTACTGCAACACGGGCGATCCGTGTCGGACGACGAGTCTATCCGCGTACGTGACTTCACGGACACCGCTAGCGTCCGTAGTGGACGTAGCAACCGAAGCATTTTCGGCCGCAACAAAGACGGCCCAGCGACCATGCGTGTTGGCAATTCGCCGTGGTCGGAACGCATAAATATTAGCGAATGGAAGCCGCCCCTCGCGCCTTCTGTATCGAGCACGCTTGACGAAGAGATGCAGCTAGAGGCGCTCAAGAAGCACGTCGCGGCGCTCATGCAAGAGCTACAGGAGCATAACGAGCTGCGAGGTCCAATGATGGCGCTGGTACGTTGTCTCTCCAGCCCCCTCTCGCCACTTCTTTTCGCTAGCGAGCTCTCTGACGCGCGTTGCAATTTTCTTTTCAGTACCCCTCGCGCTCCCAGAGTTCGGCAAGGGCGCTCAGTAATTGGGAGAAGAGGTCGCAGTATTTGCTTGCCGAGCACGTCAAGTACGAGTCGTACGTCGATTCGCTGCAGGCGGCCATGGCGTTGCGGTTCAAGAAGCGCGGCGAAAAAGCGCTTGAACATGCGTTACGTTCCGACGCCGCCGGAGGCTCCTGCAAGGCCAAGCACAAGGGTCGCACGAACCCGAAGACCATCCCCGAGGGCGAAGAACCATCATCACCTACCACTGTCGGATCGCCATTGTCTCCGCGCCATCACCGAGAGTTTGCACAGGCAGACGCAGATGGGAGCGATACCTAGCATAATCCGCTCGATTTTAATCCACTCTTTTGGGTACGGTATCTAGTATTTACTTTTTGCGGTGATGTCTTGGTCGGGTGACTTATATACCACTGGCCAGTCATACACACGTATATCTTGTTTCGTGATACCCATTAATCTACTCATGAACGTCATGAGACATTCATTCTTGGAGAGGGGGCGGCCATACAAAGTCACCCAAAGTCGTATAATGGGCACATAATAGTTTGTGCATGTCTATCAGTATCCAATTAACAACGCTGTCAGTCGTACATCATCGTCTTGCAAACTCCGGCAGGAATACACGCATACAAGGCACGCGAAAGCACCAAACGCCTCTATATCATAATATGGCAAAAACGCAAGGAATACAACGAAAATGAGGGTGGACAACATGGGTGCGTTAGATGGGAAAATGAGAAAAGACAAATGGAAGCTTGACAAACGCCGCCCGCCACATGGCGCAAAGTATGAATTTACTCATGTGCCTGCACCCTCGCCAAGCTTGCGTATCAGGGCTCCAGGCCCACCCGTGGAAGAACGTCTTTGGCGCTTAAGGGCAAGGGATCCCGGGACTGCCACGTTCGCACCCATCCGGCTGCCAGGAGACAACCGGGAGCCCGGAAGGGCCATCGGCGTGTTACTTGTCGTCGATGAGCGCGGACGTGTTGAAGATGAAGCAAGCTTTGGGAGTACCGAGCTATTTTTACGGGTACCCGAATTCGGTGCTCCAGAGGCGCGGTTCCTGAAAGATAAGAGCCCCAACCATAATCAGAAACCTGGCGGAAATGTCCAAGAGATATGGCCCACCGCTTCTTAATCACGTCAGTCTTGAGAGATAGCGGTCTTACCACACCATGCAATTTCTGTGGATCAGTGGACACGAGTTAGTTGAATTCGGCGTCTGTAGATAAGGGGACCTGCATAAAAGAGCCCACAAGCGTTGCCTAAGGTAACGATATTCAGCCCTGCGCACGCAGCTTATGATCTACGAATCCACTTACATAGAGGTTGTCCTTCTGGATCCCTCCTCCACAACGGCGTGTTCATCGTTTGGCAATTCGTGCAAACTGTTGGCGCTGTCTCCCCATCTTCACACTTGAGACCGCCGCCCCCTATCGCGGAGGTAAGGTCGGGGGTGCTCGTCGAGGAGCGCAAGTAGGCAGTTGGTGGGTCTGAACCGGCTATCGACTTTTTCCGCGCAATGGTGGAGCGTACGACAGCATCCTGAATTCGTTTCGTTGACGCGATCTTGCGAACGCCTGGACGGATGGATGGGCCCTCGGCAGATGGGGGGGTTGATGCATTGGAGGCATCGCGAGGTTCGGGTGATGCTGCTGAGCTCGAGGCGAACCCATTGCCCCATCCATCACTCGAGGGACTAGGGTGAAGGCTCAGGAAACCATTCTCTCCGGGCTCAGCCGGTAAGATTTGAGTAGGGTCCACGTGCGTGAAGGGTTGATGCGATAGGTTCGCGGCTTCAACACCATTCGCGTACATCATGCCAATCATGTTCGGGTATTCGATGCCAGAATCGTCCATGCCCGTCAAATGAGTGGCATTCAGGCGTGCGTAGCTCTCCGCTACGACCGCGGATACTGCTACTGCAGCAGCGGATAAGCCTTCGTTGGTTGCCAGAGGTGGGCTAGTGTGTGGTGAGTATGAAGTCGTGGATAAGGCGGAATGTGAATTATCCGAATATGGTGGAACGTGTCGGGAGCCGTCAGCAGCAGCCAGGATGGAAGAATAATCGTGAGACAGTGGTTGGGTCGGATGCATATCAAAAAATCCGTCGTATCCGGGGACCGTAAAGTTAAATGGCGCGGAGGGGAAAGAGCCATTGGAGTGATGATGGGAATGCGATGGTGGGTGATGATGAGAGAGCGAGAATCGCTGAATGCCATCTGGCGATTCGACTGGAGAGGACGAATGGACACTAGGGGGATCAGCACGAAGCATGCTTTCAGCATGGGGGGTGTCGGCTCTGCGCTTGGTTCCTATAACGGTTTCAGCGAGTTGCGGTCGGCCGTTAACCTGATGCCTTCCTGATATGCTGGCAAAAATGCCGTTTTTTGAGACTGTGTGATCAAAACTCGTCTTACGCACGTGCCTGGGAAACGAGCGCTGTTCCGGCGGTGGAGCAGCCGACGCAGTTGTTCGCGACAGCCCACGTATCCCGTAAGACGGTAAGGATGACGGGTGACCCGCGTATGTGTGCAAGGCCATCGAGTGGTGTTCAGGAAGGGTAGGATAGGAGTATCGCGTCCCATGGGAACCGAGGGAGAAGGGTGGTATGTGAGGTTGGCTGGCGTTTTCGTGAAGGGTGGGGAGGGGAAACGTCTGGTGGACAGTTGAATACGAGGGACTGTGTCGACCAGGACCGATTGGGAGACTGTGAGTAGCAGAGGGGGCGGATCCTGAAGGACTGGGGTCCAACTTGTCCTCAACGGCGGGTCTGAATAGCCCATGCATATCAGAGGGCTTTGACTCAAGTGGGTGTTCGAAAGATGGAAATGCGAAGCGTTCGGGGTGCGATAAGACATGATCGAGCTGTATCCCCGTTGCTGGTGGCGGACGGGACCTTGAGCGGCTACTTGGTCTCCAGTCCATGGGAACTCGAGACCGAGACCGACTCATGGCCCTCCAATCCATTGGAACAATCTCGCTTTAGCGAGGAGTTAGCGCGAAGATACAATAGTCGAACAAAATGACGCCACTCACTCGTCGTCTTCCGTACAATCCTGGTTCGCACCATCAAACCCAACCACGCTCACTTTCGTCTTTCCTTTATCTATGCGTCGACCACGTTCCTCCCCAACTTCCACTCCCTTAATCTCAGTGATCGGAGAGACAGCACCGTCAACGACTTCCCCAGGCTCTTTCTTAACTTGCACCTCGTCTTGTCCCAACTCCCCAGCTCGAACCCCCTGCTTTGTCTCATCATCAGAATCCTTCCTCTTCTTCAAGGCCAATGCCATCATCCGCCACGTTAAGTTCTCCATGCGCTGCGCATGCGGCAAGTTGGCCTTGGTCCGTGCGTACATCTTCCACACTTGCGTTGCAAGCGGATCATCCTTCGCGAGTTGTTCCGGATCACATTGGCAGGCGTCTGTTGGCGATAGCGCGATCGAGCGCAAGTCGGGCGAGCCCGAGAGGACGGGAGAAGGGAAAGAGCTTGCGCCATCGGTCCCCTGTTGAGATGAGAAGAGGCTATCTGAGAGGATATCGCTGTACATTGAGGGGGCATCTGGGCGGCTGCTGGTTCCGGGAGACTTGGGTGAGTCGTTGAAGCTCTGTAGACACGATCTTCTGGTTTCGGGTAAGAAAGGAGATGATGCATTCCCAGTAACGGAGGAATCTCGCGACATCGCCATCGCATGGAACGATGCGTATGGTTCAATGCTGGGTGTCGATGGGGATGTAGAAGACGGGGACATCCATAATGATGGGGGCAGGCCAGCATTTGATCGGCCAGCCGTAACGTCAGGATTACCAGAAGCCGTTGCATAGGACGGCGGTAAGTATGTTGACGAGACGGCAGATCCTGGCAGGCTTAAGGTGAGAGGGCAAGAATGAGGTTTGTTTACAAACAATCTACCTGCAGAACCTTGTCGCGAGTGGGTGTTATCGTCCACGCTATGTTCGATATGTCTTCTATCCGGGAGACCGTTGTGGTTCGTGCCGTTTATGTGAGGCACAGAGGATGAGATATGTACCATACCCGGGCGCTGCAACTTTGGCTTGGTGCCATATGGAGAGGGTGCCGAACTTGCATGGTCAGGAAGGTCCACTTTCTGATATGGTTGTGAGGGCGAGGCGAACGACGGATTAGTTGAATGGCCTTGTTGAGAATCATGAACGTCGAGAAATGGGGAAGATGGTAGCAAACGAGCAGGTGACGGGTCGCTTGATGGTATGCCGCTGGACAGCGCAGTAAAGGGTTCAAGGACGCCTGTAGTAGCTAGGTGGGAAAACATCTGCGGGTTCAAAGGTGTAGAGAACATGTCCATCCAATGAGCATTATGTAGCGATGGAACACTGGACTACAGACGTGAGTAAGGTATCAGGTAATGTGATGCTGGTTTGAGTTGGTCGGATACGCACGGGATACGGAGTTACGAGGTCCGGGGATGTCAAGTTTGGAGATTCTAACCATGGTGAGGGGTAGGATTGAGGCGATAGTGAAGCAGAGGGGATAGGGCCATAATCGGTCGTGCAATTTGTCGCCGGATGAGCTGCGACTGTAGTGATGACAGTTGGGCGGGGGGTGGAAGACCAAGCAGGCTTTGGAAGATCGTCCGTGGAACTGCTAGGTTTAGCTGGTGCGATCTCCATAGACTGAAGTGTCTGCAGAGACGGATCGCGGTGTCGGGGAGATTTAAGAGCAGGGCAACTGAGATCTAAATTGGACAACCAATGAGAGAAGGAGAAGGAAGTGTGGGAAGCAGTGACACAATGGACGGTAAGAGAGATGCGATGGAGAACAGCCCGGATCTGTTCTACCTGACGACAGGGAAATGGAACGAGGAGCGAGGAGAGGGAGATGGAAGATGGGAAAGGGGCAGCGGGCGGGTCGTAGTGAGCGGGCCAGCGACCAATCAATGCGACTGTATGCGAGCTGTCTACACCTTTGCTTTTGCTTTTCGCACGCAACTCGCCCTCGGCCAATTCCGCACAAATATATGCGCACTACTTGGTCTCTTCAGCCCTTTCCTCTGTACTTTACGCTCAAAGGGAGGGAGGGATGTAAAATAAATAAAACACATAAAAAAGAGGAGAAATATCTATTTATTTCACATGGGTCAACTCAGGTCTGATCTCCCACGCCGCCCGAGGGGCCTTGTCCCTTAGATCTCTCCACACAGATCCTTTCGAAACTTCCGTTCGCTCGGGCAGTGGATCATCAATTGTCCTTCATCGTCCGTCCGCCTCCCTGTACCGTGTCGCTTTGCAGAAACATAGCACCCCTGTTCACCACTCCACCCCTCCCATCGCTCTCTTGCCTGCAGGGAAAACAATCTTCCCTATTTCGTCCGTCCAGCGAGACGCCTCCCCAAACTGGACTTGCTTCTTCGCCCAGATGACTCCTTTCTGCCTGCGGGCATTGCCCCTTCTCTCCTTCGATGAACCGCCCATTCAGTTGGCCAACTAGCCGGGCTCACCTTTTCCACGAACTTCCCCCTTAGCAAATACCTTCCACTCTCAATCTCCTTTTCCGGCCCCGCCACCATCACCGTCTGCCGTGTGATCCTGCTTTTCCCGGCCGGATCCCGTCAACTCTCCAGTTCGCGGCTCCCGGTCAGCGCGCATGCTTGCACGTACCTACTTCTGGCCCTCTGCGTGCTCCCGCAGCCCCGCAGCCGGCCTTTGGATAGCCTCCTTCAATCCGTTGTCAGTCCATAGATACGCTTCACTCCCAACCTTCATTCTCGTAACCCGCCCAGGCTTCCTCGCATTTCACTTCTTTAATTCTCTCGGCGGACCGAGGCAGACGGCAACGCCTCCGAGTCGCGCAGCTCTCAAGCTGTGGCGTTCCCGCGTTGGGCAGGACATCTATCCGTTCACTACCTTTCATGGTTAACATGAACTGTACGCAATTTGGTGGCGGCTGTCCTCTATGTTCTCCCACGGGCCGTGTGTCAACCCTTCTATCAACGTACACTTCTTCGACGTCTGCCATGGTGCACCCTTTCAACCCCATGATATGGATGGCCTCCCTGTAACACAAACTGCGTGCTTCTGTCTCTTTTACAGAAATAGATCACTTCGAACGGCAAGGCATCAAGGCACCGCTCATTCAATACATCTCCAATCGGAAACCGTGAGCGCCTAGTTAGCGAGTGACCAATTCGCTTTTGGCGGACAGCGTACACATGACCTTGCAAAACAAGGTGCCCAAAGTCCATCATTACGGAAACGACCAAGTCCTACTGCAACCGAACGCGAGGTATTCCTCGGTTCGTGCGAATGGAATTCCGTGCGGGGCTATCTCACCCCTTTTCACTCCTGGCGCTTCTACCCACATTCACCACGTTGACTGAGAGGGTGTGTCAAAGAGAACAAAATCGAAATTCCTCCAGAGCTTGCTCCTTTTGGTCCGTATGAACCGAAGGGACGGTTGAAAGTTCCACACCCCGTGGCCCCGTGCGCGCCTGCTTCCTTCGCGTGGCGCACTTACAACATTCCTTCGTCCCTTTCGTCCCTGAGTACACTGTACTTTTCAGGTTGCCGAACGGTGGTGGCGACCGCTCCTCGAAATGGAGCCGCTTTGGCGGTCTGGTCAGGCCCACTTTAATGGATGCCTACAATTGGAAGCGCCAGACATTGTCTCGATTTCAGCTTACTTCACTATCTGCATCCGGCATTTGCAAAGCGATAGTAATCTCGCTCTCAGCAGACGTGTTTTCATACTCAGAAGAATCGTCGTAGATACAATGGTGTAGCGATCTATCACCTTAGAATGATCACGGTGAGTCAGTATGATGATGTTTGTTACGATTGTGCATTGGACGCCTCAACATGCTCAGATCTCCGCAAACTTATATTAGAATTCGTACGCTACCGGGGCTACATCACTCCCACATACATGAACTTTGGTGGGTGAGACGCGACCGTCTCCTCGACGAATTAGATTCTGGTCGCTATCAGCTTGGCTCTATGCACGAAAACAAACCATGATCAAGGATATATCGGTCACAGCCTGGCCAGCTCACACAGACAGAAGATCCCGGCAGCCATTATTTTCGTCTTCCGCCTTGCCTTTCCTGTCAAAGATCGAGGCATGGAGTACCGGCGACAGTTTATCCGATCGTCCGACGTCCGCTAAGACAACGCGCATAGTGGTCGGGCAATTCAGCAGCAGTGCGATCGCGGATCTCTAGTCTCCGCCCACCATCTGAATCGACCGAGACTTTGCAAGCGCAAAAAAATTGCATCGCATTTTTACAGAAAGTGGACGATGTATACGAATGGGATCCAGTTTTCGTATATCGGACTGATCGAAAGATCGCAACACCAGTGACGGACGAGTCACTGAGCTCGTAATTACCGTTGCGTCCTCAATCTTCTCGCAAGGGGACGGAGTCCGAGGGATCGGAGGACGCTCCGCCCGCGGCATCACTAGCCGGTGCCGGTTTGTCCTCTAGGTCCCCATTTTTGGGCGCAGTCTTAGCTCCATCATTCCATCGCCAGGCTTCGATCAGCTCCCCGCGGCGCCAGGCGGTGAAGATGAAGGAGAGGATACAGGCAGGACTATTTCCATTTCATGAACATCCGTTCAGCACGCATATACAGTGACGAATGTCGGCGTACCTGAGGTATAATAGCGCGGGTTGCGCGGCGTGGAATACATGCATGACCGTCATCGTGGTTGCGAGCCCTGCCACGTAAGCAACCAATGAAGCGATAAAGTACGGCTTCGTGAATGTTTGGACAGGCTGGGCCTTTGTATACCGAAAATTGTCGTAGCGCAGGGCCAAAGAGATGAATATACCAGGAACAACGATGTCACCCAAGCCGAGCATCATGCTTCCGTTCACCGAAGAGAATGTAATCGACTTTGGCCAGAGAATTTTCATGGGGAGGTCGAGGCTGGTTGCCACACTGACCATCTATAGTTCCGTCATCTGCCTCCACACATCTGGCGCAAGAAATGACGGCTGTTCACATACCACTTTGGTCCCAAAAACCCACCAAATATCATAGAAAAATAGGCCAGAGAGTAGGATAATCCCAGTCCGGAAGGAGTCGGCCTTGAGCATCGACATCGCGTCGTGTGCAAATGACAGGGCAAAGATATTTGTGAGGAGTATGGATTTCTGAGATCCGGAATTGAAAATATACGATCCGGACGGTGTCATCCCCAGTAGTATGAGGAAGAACGAAGGTTCTCTATACTCGAGGTTTATATACTCTGGTATGGTGAGATTAGTCTGAGGGAGCGGGGAATGGCTCTCACCCCTGCCATTCAGTTCGGCCTTCACACGATATTGGGGGAATCGGTTCCAGCGTCGGTGGCCCAATGTGAATTTTGCCAGACTGACGAAGGCCTAGACAGGCATGATAAGAAATGGCGAGAAACCTTGCGAGAGAGAAGGGAGATTACACGAGGTACGCTGTATAGTCCCGCGAGAGCAAAGTAAAGGGACATGAGCCAGTTGATCCATTCCTTCCCAAGGTACTTGATGACCAGAAACAAGCCAAGGAGCAACACCGAACCTAGCTGTTCCCAGCAGTGACCCTTCAGAAACACCGCCGCGCAGAAAAAAGAAGGTGAGGAATCAACCAACCACGGGGAATAACCACACGTCTCCAGCGGTCAGTCGAGCGACGGAATCCTCGTCCTCGTCACCATCATCCTTCGAGCCACCCTTCGACTTCTGGACATCATACCGAGCGAGCTCGACCAATTGAACAGCGATGCCCGGTTCACGGAGGGAGGACTGACCGGAAGGCTTCCAAATGATCCCGCGAAGACGGAAACGGTGGCGGTGATGATGATGCCCACATACGCGAACAGGATGTCGGCGTTCACGTCTGTCATTCGTTTCGAAAGTAATGGCGCGACGAACGTTGACGTCCGTACGGTGACGTGGGTATAGGTGAGGTTTGTGGGGGGCCACTTGACTTGAGCCGTGCGACGGTTGCCACGCGACGTTACCAAATCACAAATCAGTGACAACACCATTTGCGAAGAAATTATACGGCGCAGTAATTTCGGGATATGCACGGCCCTTACAGTAATTTTTTGTTGATCCTGTATAACATCGGACGGGTACCCTCAATCGGACATTTCACATTTCTCGCCCAATTTTTTACCAGAATACTTGTTGTAACTCGATCGATGCCGCGTCGGAGTTCCTTTGATGACACCAAGCGGTGGTTGAAATATTGTAAATTAACCCAACGCCAAAAATCGCTCAGACGAGCTGGCCGCCATGTCTCCAGGGTCAGATGTCAACGTGTCAACACCGACCAGAGATCTCAGAGGACAAGGCTGCTTAATTAACCCCGGAAATTAGCCCCATCAGGTTCATACCACCCCCGAACTCAATGGATCGATCAGGTACGGCATCGTCAGACCCTGTGGCCTAACGCCCGACCATGTGGGCCACAGGGCCCAAATCATAAAACACTCCAACTGTGGCATAAAACAAACCACGCGATGAGCATGAAATTGTGGTCTCTATCTTCGAGCGAAATTCAACTAGTACGCTCGTGCCAAAGCTAGCAAATAGTGAATATATCTTGGCTGCAAAGTCACATCCTCGTCTACTGTACAGTAGGTCAACGGAGGAGTCCGAGAACTGTCCGGGACTGGGAAGATGGGTTTGGAAACACCCCTTGTCGTCGATGGCAACGCGCGATCGCTCGGATCCGTGGCGTGTATGTTACCAAAAACGTGATGGGTTATCGCAGAGTATGTGTCACGAGAGAGGGTATTGGCCGATGCCTTAAAATCTGTGGACACAGAAACCAATATTAATACGTCTTCGCAGATTACGGAGGACACAGTCGACTGTATTGTCAAGAAAGGACAGATTTAGTGGCGCACGATGAATCTCACACTCGCCAGGTATAAAAACACTACGCGGACTTCTCATTGGATGAACTCCAGCAGTGGGAAAGAAGAGAAGACAACCCGAATGTACTGCGTGGTGTAGTAGCGAAACATGTCTTCTACAAACTGCCTCAACCTTACACCGTTGGTCTAAGTAATGTCACCAACGGGTAGATTGACGCAGTAGACGTGTCAGAGTATAAGAAAAGGTTGAACTAAACCCATTGACGATGGCGGTGCAGATGGTCTGCATGGTAAGAGGGCTGGCAAGATGTTTGGCGAAGTCACCGATAAACAGTGATAACCTTGCGATAAGGAACGGGTGTAAATAATAACTTGGGCCCTCAGTCGGTGAGCCGGGCTTGGGAATGATAGTCGAGGCGGGGACGATGGACAGAACTGCGCGCTGGCGGACCTGGTTTCGAGTATTCGAGACTGCCATCCATATCTCACGACTGCATTCACTAGGACTGGCACTGAGTGAAAGTCACGCATTGAGTTCGTGGTGATGAAAGGATCTCCGTCAAAACACCTCGACCATAGTCCGTATAAGAACCAACCCGTCATGCAGGTCTTATGAAAACACACCTCACCCGATGTCTGATTCTATGGGAGACATTCCGGTTTCCAGTTATGCGCAACTGTTTCCACCCAGTTACTTGCAGCTTGATGAGACACGAGGGTAGTAACTCAGAGTTGAGGAACCTTGACATGGAAGACCCATGAGATAGGTTGCTTTGGAAATCAGCAGCGGGTCGAGGTTTAGCAACTCCCGCAATTACCAGGGCGATATCCCCGTGCATAGCCAATGAGTTTCGTGCCAGCAGACAGAAGCACGATACGTTCAACCGACAAGATCTTTCGTTTCCTACTCTGTACAATTTGAGACATCTATGTCTATTCTTCGATGTGGGATGTTAATACCCGGCAGCTATGCCGTTCTTCCTCGAATCACTTGCGGCTGGCTCAAATTAGAATGGCCGAAGAAAAGGGAAACCGATGGTCATGCACGTACCATACACTATGTCATCCCGCCGCAGGACTGCATTCACCACTGATCCAGGGCGGTTAATATCCATAACTAGAAACAAAGTTATGTTATAACACCTAGCCTTTGATTGTGTGCGCCACGTACCATGAAGGGTATGACCTCTAACCTCGAGGCCGAATAAAAGTTCGCGCGGATATGTAGGATCTGCCTCAATCCACTCGGGGTATAGTTGGTGGTGCAAGCGACCGTATTCGATGGCGGAGCCGACGTCAAGCCCCCAATCAAGATTCAGAATGACCTGAAATATCGCAGGGAAGATCTTTGAGCCACCGGACGCGCCGAGGGCGACGTAGAATGAGCCATTGGGATATTCTATGATTGTAGGCGCTATCGATGAGAGAGGCCGCTTGTGGGTCTCCGGATAGTTATCTGGGCGCGATAAGCAAAATACTCTGAGTTCCATACAAAAAGGACACAGACACGGTGAAGGCCAGAGGCCGAATGCGTTCGGGACTCCTGGTATGGAGAAATCATCCATCTAAGGAAAGTCACCATTCTCCGACACCTTGAGGCGTCGTAAACGATACTACAAACCTCGTCATTTAACAGAATGCCTGTGACAGGGTCTATGACTTGTGACCCAAAAATAAGATTCACTGTGGAGGTGATAGCTACTGCCATTCCACTCGCGTCTACAATTGAGGTATGGCTCTGCATGAAGAATTACGATTGGACAGGAAAACAGTCTGGCTATGCATACTGTCCCATGGTCCTCAGGAACGTCGAAGATAGGTTGGTAGTATGCTGCAGGGTGGGTATTATCCTGATCCTTGGTGTCAGAAATAGTCGGGAAAATGTAACGTATGAACGTACATCCGTCATATTTTGCGATATCAATGCACTGAACGACTTTAGAGGTATTTCGTCAATTCTTCCCGGATCATTTATGAAAGCGGGATCACATATTCGTGTCCTAGAAAGTGTCTTCGAAGATGACATTTGAGCTGATGAACAATAACGAACCGTGCAGCGAATCCAACTGCGCATAGAGGGGTTAGTGGCAGCTCAATACAAATAAAAGAGTCGACTCACACTTCATTGCTTCAACGAGGCGATGGACGTTAACCACCGTTCGTCCTTCGGTGGGTATATCATACTTCTCCATTAAGTTAAGCATGTGAAGAAGAACAGGTCCCGAGGTTGGCGCATGGGAGGTATAAACCTTTAGATCGCGGTAGGTACCTTCGATAGCCCTGGAGACATTAACCTTGTAGTTGATCAAATCTTGGTGAGTCATGATGCCACCTTCGGCACGAATTTTGCCGATGATGGCGTCGGCAACTTCGCCTTGGTAAAACGCGTCGGCACCTTGCTCAGCAATAAGTCCGAGAGTCCGTGAAAGATTGACATTCCGGATGATGTCGCCTTCACTAAGGATGACGCCATATGGCGCGAATATAGGTGACCAGTCAGGATTATGCAGAAACAAAGAGCGATAAACTGGCCACTTCCAACAAGATCAGGTTGAATACGACTCCATTGGGGGCATAGCTTACATGTATCCTGATGCCAAGTTCCTTACCTACAGCCCAGCCCAAGGCAAGATCAACACTTGGTTGCACCAGTCTTCGCCATGGTAACTTGCCCCATCGCATATGGGCCTCTGCAAGGCCACGCACTTCGCCGGGTACACCGACGGAAAGGCCACCATACCTGGATGTCATTGGGTGTTTCTTGTACATGGTTGCATTTGCGAGAGCTGGCGCCGATTCTCGAAAATCAATAGTCCAGACCTCAGAGTTGCCACCTGGTACCGATGGAGGCAAGCGAACGGCCATGAAACCACCACCGCCAATACCGGATCTACGGAATAAGCACAGCGAGAAAGCACACACTGCCAAGATGCTTACGAGAACATGTTCACGACACCGATACAGAACGTGGTGGCAACAGCAGCGTCCACCGCGTTTCCGCCGTCCTTCAGGACTTCGACACCAATTTTTGAACACGACTCATGTTCACTCGCAACTGCACCATGTGCGGCTTCGATAGGGAATGTTGGAGTTTTGAGACTAGAGTCCACTTCGTCTGCGTCATTCGAGAGTAAACTGGAGATAAACTGTCGTGATCCACAGGGCGTGACTGCCAAGATAAGGAAGAGGAGCAACATGTCCCGAAAGGGACTTCTTCGACGCCGTCCCTCGTTGAGGGAGGTACGCTTCTCGGAATGGAGGGCGTTTCTGGGATCCATCCAGAATCAATACGTTGCAGCAGAGGGTATCACAGCGCAGAGCAGAGTACTAGTAAGGGGGAGAGAGGATAGAAAGATGATGGACCGGTGACAGTAAAAGCACACGAGGGCGATCGATCACGGGTGGTTTGTAAGAAGAGTGAAACCAGAGGATGATCCGCAAAGAAAGTACCGAGTTATTCTAGGGACATGACGCTGAAGTACCCTTATGGTTCACCGTTCACGCGTGAACGGGTCATGGGCGGTTATAATGCAGGCACGCATTGATAATGTTTTTGCTGGCTGACGCGGCCACGGGATCGCGTGACAAGGGCTATAATTTGTAATTTGTCAGAAAGCGACCTGGCTAGAGGGAATCAGAACATACTGTAGCTACAGACAATAGAAAAAAACGTATGTCCCACATCGTTCCACGGTTATTGATAACTCGCATGAAATTTGTTGATGTGCGACTGCTATTTCAAGCTAACACGTGCCACAAATGGGTGACGACGCGTCCTAGTACTATACACTACACTAGGACGCGTCGTCGCGCAATGGCTCATTTTTCTCACTGTACACCATGCACGGTTGCTCACAACAGGCTCTTAGACAGGATGTATCCAACGCGAACTATAATGAACAGCGCATGGACCGATTTTCTAATAGTCGGTGCGTCTCCAGCCACTTCTACATCGTCCCTACTAGTGCTAGTGGTACATATCTCATAATGTGCCAGTGTCTCGTCAACAGTATTCACCAACCACACCGCAGGTTAGTATGTACCTTTATTCTGGCTAAACCCAGCTCTTACACCCAATAGCCGTCGTTCAAGCACCACAGTTCAACGGGACGAAACGACGCCGACTTCATGGCTTGAATTCACGTTTTGACCGTATGTTACAAGAGGTCGCCTGGGCATCTCATGCCTCGAATCCCTTTGTCCCCCGTCGCAAACGCGCATACTCCTCCGATTCATCGTCGATGACTAATCATGATTTACCTAAGACTCCGACAGAGATAGAGTACGGATCCACCAAACTGGGAATATCCTCTGTACCTGCCATACCAGAAAGTTGGTTTCCTGAGGCCATGTTGTGGGGGAAGCCCTATTCGAGTCCAGCACAGGTGAGGAAGACGGTAGATCCGGTGCTTTCCAGTCGTTCTGGTGAGCAGCGAACAGGTAACTCATTGGTTCATCCTAGGCTGTTGTGGAATCCTCCCCGAAGTTACCAGAGTGGCTGAACAACGTTTTGGCCACTCTGCCACCTGATAATGCTGTGCGATGTCTTACATTGCCTCCTGACCACCCATTCAGGAAGGACCACATCGACAGGAAACCAGAACCCTCCGAAGACTCTGTTTTTGCTTTCCAAGCTCCAGTGGATGGGCATCATCCTGAGAGGCATACAAAGACCGAAGGACAACCGAGGGCTGACCTTGCGACATTTCTGACCGCCCATGGTGAACCTGTGGAGCTCCACGGGTGTTGCCCTACTGCGTCACTGGCGTGCACCGTCCCCTTTTCTACTCCTGGACCTGGATGCACGGCCTCGGCTTCTTGTTGTCAGCCGCCATCCTCTTCTCCATCATGTATCTCTCAGCCCACTGGTACTGGCGCTCTGAAGGTCTTGGATACTCCATTACCTTTCTCAATCCCAGGACCGTTTGTGCCTGTTCGGCCCACTTACGGTCATGTTCTGGATCGCGGCCCTACCGCTCAACGTGACGTTGCTTGCGATGCGGTATTGCCAGTGGCTGGTTGGAGCGGTGCCACTCCCTTTCCAGACCCTCGTGCCACGAAGATCGATAGACTTGGCTCGTATTTACCTTCAGATCAGGGTAACGGCAATGAGTTCCTTGAATTGTTCTCTTCATCCCCGAAATCCATTCTTGATGACGTTGCTGGTCCTCTCTCATCCCTTGAGTCCATTCCTCTTCCTCCGGCAGTCTATTTTGGAGCCCCGATCGACAATCTGTCTTTTTCTCCGACAACAGGGTCCGCGCCCGCCTGTTCCAAGGACAAATTGATGGTACATACTTCACCTAGGAGCCTTACTTGGGGTTCTCCCAGTGCAGTGACGCGACCTTCCGGCGTAGCGGATGACACGGGCCCCGGCCATGCCAAACCCGCCGTATTCTTGTCCGACATCCAGCTGGACCGTGACGTGAAAGGCCCTTACGGTGCGTTTCCGCTGATTTTGTTTTCCATCGAGTCCTCGCTGGACTGCGATCATGATACAGAATCTTTACCCAACCTTCATCGATCACAAATGGCCCCCACTGGTGTGCCTCCCCCAGTGACGCCACCTCCATTTTCGAAACGTCTGCCGGCTGACTTTGGCTGGATCTCGCCCGACGCGAGCAACCCTGACATTTTTGAAAGGATCGAGAGTGTTAATGAGGCCAACATCGACTAACTGGGTGCCACGACTGCATACACTTATCTCTTGCGCTATGTAATGGCGAGCAAAGGGTATACGCGAGCAGACGTGCGCGCGGATGATACTCGACGAAGAGAACGAAGGTCAGAGCCGGTGCGGGATTCGACAGATTCAGGCAAAGATGTTAATGAATAGTTTCTGGAGTCCCTAAAATCCCAAGCAAGGACGGCTCGTGTTGTAAATGGATCGGATCAAGGCTGTTTACGCTTTTTCACCTACTGTCCAACAACGCAAGTTGGGTATTTTGGCGGACGAGATTACTAGCTCCGAAGCGAATGAAAAGAAAGGCATGAATTATCTGTACCTTTCAACCGGAGCAAAAGGCCATTCCAACAGATATATGCGTTTGGCATAAGATAGAAGATACTGTCGGCGATACTCGTGTGTTTTGATCACGTTTTGCGAAATCTGGTCATGCATCAATTGGGTGTTTCATCGATTCTTTTGGCCATATTGTAAGCTGAGCAGTGCCGCTGCATGCGGAAAGCCCCATCGCGTCCGCCAGCCACGCACATCAGCACTGCCGTCGCGTGCTCATTCCACCACCACTCGATCGCTGCCACGTGCTTCCCTTTGTTCTCGTTGCCCGATGTTCTTGCATACTTACTTGTAGATTCGATATTCTCGGATGGCCTTAGAATACAGCCTCTTCTGTGTATATAAAATGACTCA
>Ga0137394_10000090_pt1 | contig 61769 bp, 81 predicted proteins | sample czobulk116metaG_FD_108278 | JGI IMG/M metagenome (GOLD analysis project Ga0137394, IMG submission 108278) | Vadose zone soil microbial communities from Angelo Coast Range Reserve, California, USA - czobulk1.16 metaG | ecosystem: Environmental > Terrestrial > Soil > Vadose zone | place: USA...
CATCTTATTCCTTACTTAAACCTCTTATTTTGGGGGTAAGAAAGGAATAAGCAGGAATAAGATGAAATTGTTTTTTCTGATGCTATGGACATAAAAAGGGGGGGTGTGTGCATGGCGTGCGACTGCGGTACGTGTGTATTACAAGGGGGTAGGGGTGTGTATGAGTCTATAAACAGTATGTTTCCTCTAACATTCCATCTGGCCCTCCAACCAGGATAGGGCACGCATGCTGAAAGCAATGTTGGCTGCCCTAAGTCGAGACAGCGCACTCTTGGTGTGTCAGCTGCCAGGCCTCAGATGTGTGCCATCTGTCCTGCATGCATGGAAGGAGGATTGGCAAGGAATGGAAGGATGGGTGAGGGCGACAGGAGAGGCAGGCAGAGGCTGATGTCGATCGTGGGTGGCTGAGAGGTGACAAGGCAAGCGGGGGAGAGAGGGAGGTGCCACAAGGAGGCAGCGCTTATGCGCACTCAACTCAGCGCTCAGCAGTCTCCGATTCCAAGGCTGCACGGCCTGCAGCCCTTACACCACCTTCTACTTTTTATTCAGGTGGCCTTAACCTCAATGTTGTGGCACTTGTGGCTGCATGGGGGACAATGGTCTCTGGCTTAAGTTTGGGGCCTGTGCACACAAGTGAAAATGCTTCAGTGTTGTGCTGGCACTTTCCTTTTAGGTGGCACCGTGCTGCTGCCACCACCACCCTTTGCACAAACACACTGCAGCAACCACATACACATTAGGAAGACTACATTTGAGCTTTCATGTCTTTTCATGTCTTATCACATCTTTTTTCACCTTATTGCAGATATAAGACCAGATAAGACAGAATCTACATATTGCATGTCTTATCACATAAAAACATTAAAAAAAATTGAAACTTTTCTGCATCAAATGAGCAAAAATAAGGCAGAAAATGCTATCATAAAATTCTTGATCTTATCATGTCTTAGCACAAAGGTGTTAAGGTGAAATAAGGTGCAATAAGGTGTGAGAATTCAAATGCAGCTTTCCTGATGCATGCAGGGCCTGGTCTGAGGACAGCACACACCTTATGTGTTGTCCTGTCTGGACTGGGTGGCATCAGGAAAAAAAAACATGTCTTATTACAACTTATCCCTCTTATTTTAGGTTTAAGTAAGGAATAGGATGGAATAAGTGGAATAAGACAAGTTTTTTTGCTGATGCCAGGGGTATTTTATTTAGTATTTACCTCTGCATGCAATACACATTCTGTAATAATTATCCCTGTTCACCAGTCCATCATGTGCTGGGTCCCTGACCCTTTGTCATGTGGCTTCTACATCCCCTCACAGATTTTTCCAGCCCAATTGGAGAGTGGGATTGGACTCAGGTAATCAAAAGAAATCAATTGGAGGTGTTTCCAAATCTCGAGTGCTAAATTTGACTTTGGTCATACTTTTTAGGGTTAACATTTTTGAAAAGTCTTTATTTGGGCTTTTCTAACAAAAATACAACTTCAAAAAAAACTTGCTGATTTATGCTGTCCGGCACTGTACGCCCGCCCCGTGTCAGCCGCGTCAGTAAAGAGCCACAAAAGTATTCCCTCCTTATACCAATATGCTGCTTCACCTGTTGGTGTTCATCTTGACTCTTGCTCCATCAATTGTCTCTGCGGCATTGTACACGAAGGATTCTCCGGTGAAGATGGTTGACACGAAGGGATTTCGCAATGCATTGAAAGAGAATGTACGTGGCGCCAACTCCATTCGTCATGGTCGATTCTAACACCATCCATGTAGCGCACAAGTGCCGTGGCATTCGTCGCATCGTGGTGTGGGGTGAGTGCATGTCCTCATTGTCAGAACTCAGACTCGGAACAAATGTACCTGCTGACTCCCGCCGCCTCTCCCAGTATTGCAAGGCGATGGTCCCAGAATACAGCAAGGCCGCGCGCGGCCTCCATCCTCTCATACCTTTCTATGCAGTGGACTGCGACGAGAACCGAGCCCTCTGTGCTGAGCAAGCGCGTTCGGCCGCATATATCTTTTGCAACTACTTAACTGACGTTCACCTAGGGTGTGAAGGGCTTCCCGACAATTAAATTATTCCCTCGTGGCAAGGAACAAGCGCCTATCTTATTCGAACATCCAGAGCGTACCGCAAGTGCATTCTTTTATTTTGTAACTCGACGCGTGCCACACAAGAATATGAGGCTGAACACTGTTGAGGAGGTTGAGCCATGGGTTAACAATGTATGTTCGATACTTGCTTCCCCCTGGTGCCTCCTCATGGTCATATAGAAAATTGACCAGACACGAGTCTTGTTGCTCAGCAAAGCCAAGGACATACCCCTCATGTGGAAAGTACTCGCGAACAAATACCGTGATGACTTTGCCTTTGCAAACCACCGTGATCGTGATGGAAAGTCCACTGTGACGCTGGGCTACGACTCCGGGACTCAGAAGGAAAGCAAGATTCTCGTCTACCCCGTCGGCTTGGCTAGACCGTTCCTCTTCGAAGGTGCGTACTCCCCTTCCTTCCACATTCTCGCGCCTCCTGGAAAGCTCAATCTGCATGCAGGTGGGCTGAAACATAGATCCATCTCCACTTTCTTTGATTCGATACTGGACGGCACGGCGAACTTGTCGGCCTCGAACTCGCATCAACCCGAGGAAGAAATCGAGCGTAAAGGACACGGCACAGACTCCCACGCGGCATACGACTACACTGCACCGTCCAGTGACACGTCAAAAGTTGACGAGACGTGGGAAAAGGACGATAGGGAAGAGGACACAAATGAGCGAGAGAACCCGATATACAGAGCCATTCGTATACAGCTCGAGATGGAGGGGAAGAACCCGAAAGATGCGACCGGGGAGTCAGTACTTGAGTCGGGCGATACAGACCAAGTTGTTCTCGAGTTGCGCACGACCGCCTCGTCGGCACACCTTCCCACGACGAGCGACTCAAAAGCGCTATCCCAGGCGTCTGAAACGTGCGTCTCTGAGAGCGTTACGGACAGGGCGGTGCCATCGTGTGTGCCTCCGGTAGTTGAGGAGGCATTGCCTACTCATGAGGGGGTATCTACTCCAGAAGCAGGGCATGTAAAAGACGAACTATAGCTGTGCTCATACCCACACATGGTTAGGCTAGTGCATCGTGATAATAAAATTTATAACATCTGGTATCGATAGCGTGGCAAATCTTACACGGAGCGACAGACGAGCTTGACAGCACTGGAGAGCACGGATCCCGAGGATCACAGATGGGCGAAGGCTATTCAAGGACCACATTAGGGGCGAGGATGTTGCGAACGTGTTTTTGGATCAGAGGAAGTGCTCGCAACATGAGCTTCACGGGCTTTGGTTCCTCTTTGGATGATAAAAAGAAAATGAAGACTAGTGCATAGGCAGTGTCAAACAAACTCACCCGCAAAGACGAGCCGTCCATGTCGCTTGAGAATTTTGCCTTCATGGCGGATGACATGATCGTGTGGAACGATGACGAGCGAGTGCTGACAATTTATTCAGCGTGTATTGGATACAGGCAAAAGGCGCATCCATATACCTTCTGGTACCAGGTGATTAAGTCGGGTCCTTTCTTTGGGACGAGAGGGATTTTGGTGTAGCCGACAACCTGAACGACAAGTTTCACATGGCGCATCACGCCTGCAGCTAAATGAACATCTCAGGGCATGCGCACGAAGCGAAGGGCTAGATTGATGCTCACTGCGAGCCTCGAGTAACTCAGAAATACCCAACACGCCCGGTCCATGCCCTATGAGGATGACGCGTTTGGCAGCAGATAACCTATGGCGAGTGAGCGAAAAGTATCGTCATCACACCGTCATTTTACACTGCTCACGAAATGTAATTGTCCCAAAGATAAGTCATAATCTCGCGCGCGTACTGCTCCGGAGTCTTTTGGGGATACTAAACGGGACAACGTCATGTGTCTCAAAATCTGGTAGAGGTAAGACTCACATCTCTCTCATTAGAGGGGGGCTTTGGGAAGAGGTTGATATCTAGGACGCCATAGTGTTCTTGCTGCACCCAGTCAACAAGTTGCTTTGACACGTCGATCTGGACGGCTTATGTGAATACCGAACGAGCAAGTTGTTGATAGAAGTTACTATATATGAGGACTCGAGTTCAATGTCGCACGTCAGCCTGTCCGAAATCTCGACGCGAAGGTTGCCGCTATGTCAAAAAGATCAGAACAAATCCAAAACCACTGTGAGATTATGTGTTACAATTCATGGGCGAAGACAACCAAGACTTCGTTGTCTAGGAGGTCTTTTCTGCGGAGATGGTGAATCTCTAACAACGCGAGGGATAAATAAATTACTTACGAGCACATGATCTGTGCCGAAAACTTCTCCCGGACATCATCATGCATGAGTGGTACCTCGAGCATGTCGAAATTCCTATACATGTAATCTTGCCTATGTGCCTTGAGAAGCTCTGTCAAAATCTTTGAGTGAATTGGCATGATAAGTTGTCGCGGAAAATGCACCTGGAACAGCGAATGCGAACTCTTCGAAGTCTAGAGAAAGGACCTGAACTTTAAGAATTCAACTGATGGACAATTGAACAAACCCTCTTTCGGCTCGCAAGCCTTGACGTTGATATTCTTCCAATACTTGCTTTGTTCCTTCGCAACGAGCCACACGGTCTCAGATTCAACCTCAGACGCCACTAGAGGAGGCAGCTCTGGAGGAGCCTCTCCCAACAGCATCCGGCCCACAGCCAAGGCACAATTGGAGAGCGACTCGAGTGTGTATCCACCCTGTGACAATGAGACAAAAGGCGACGTTTCGGGGGTGAAACTTACTTCGAGCGCGGCGACCAGCTTTCCCCCCGCGAGTGTGGAAAGCATGTAGGTCATGTGGGCGTATCCTGCAGGCGTAACGCAGCATTCTCCGAGGATGTCGCCGTCGGCGGCGTCGAATCCGGCTGAGACTGCCGCGAGTTAGATGATTAATATCGCTGCACTGACCATGCACCCCTTCTACTCACTGATGACGAGTTCGGGAGCAAATTCAGTGGCAATCGGCATGACGATCTGTTGGAAAGCGTGGATATAATCCGCGTCGGCTGTGCCGCTTTCTGCCCAGGGGATATTCACTGAACTTTGACGTGACATAATGAGGGCAGCAGGTAAAGAGGAGGACTGTTTCGCGCACTAGCCAAGCCCCTTGCCTTCACCGCAGGACGTCATACCGCCAAAGGGTCCACACGGGTAAAACGTTCCGCCCTCATATCTATGTAGGGATATGTAAAGCACCGAAGGGTCATTATTGAAAGCTCTTTGTGTACCGTTTCCTGGGTTTTGTGTTAAGTACCTACGGATTTCCTCTTTGGTTTGCACACACTCACCGTGATGTACATCCCTATTGACTGATATAGTCAATTACTTTCAAGGGCAACAAAGAATTCCACTCACCAATCTAGAATGAGTATTCGTTTGATAGGCGTCATTTGCTGCACAACTCTGGCCGCGACTGCAACATTGTTGAAGAAGCAAAACCCCATTGGATGACTTGGTTCTGCATGGTGACCAGGAGGGCGAACGATTGCAAGCGTTTTCTTTAAATTACCACGAGCAACGGCAAGTGCAGCCTCAATGACCCCTCCACAGCTTAAAAGCGCGGACTCTGTAGTCTGTGGACTGACATACAACGAATCATGTTCGTAGAATGTCTTTGAGTCCATAATCTCCTGCCGCGTTAGCGCTGTGGGCGCATCGCTGCATTAGCATCAGCAGTTAGCTATCCATATCACGTACTTTTAAGCGCCAAAACCATTCTCCAGTGCTGCTCGGTGTGCACAAGGAGTACAGCTTCACGCTGCACCCGACAGAAAGGCAAGCGCTTCATCGCACTGAGGCATCCATGCTTGAGCAAGGTGTTGTGAACGGCCACGATCCGCTGTGGTTGTTCAGGGTGTTCGTCGCCCTCGTCTGGGCTATGCGCCATCATCGCCGCGTCATAGACGTAGCCGACGGTGTATGTCGGCGGCGCGAGCGGAACGGACGAGGCGCGCGGCAACGGCAATGAGGCCGCATCGGCGGGACCGAGGCGGATATCGAGCAAAGCTGGACGCTGGGACGGCCGTGCCACAGGCGCATCTACGATCCCATCAACATCCATGATAACAGTCTCATCTGGTGCCCGAGCTCCGTCGGCTGTCTCGGAGACCATACTAATCTACCACTAGTACGGGTTGTGGACTAAGGAGAAACGCTGGAGAAACTGCCACGGTGGATTCGGATGCAAGCACGCAATTCAAACTCCGTTTTCAATATTTTTTAGACGGCGCTGCCTTGCTGAACCAACTTTGGAAAGAGGAAAACCAAAAATATACTTTCAAGTCGCGCCGCACCGCAAGTGTCGAAGATTTGCTCGCTTTTTTCGTAGATTACTGTAATATTTAGCTTTATGACATACGGTACTGCAACATGGGGTGCAAAACACGACAAGGCCATACCATTCATTCCACATACCTTTGTAGGATAGTATGATACACCGAATTGCGATGTTGTATGAGCCTTCTCATATGAGTTGATTCTACTTTGAAACGTCGAAATGACACGTAGAAGAAGCGAAAGAAAAATGGTGCCAAGGTACTGTAGCTGTCGATTGTTTGGATTTTGACACGCTTTTTGGCTCGCAACTGAGTGAGGGCCTGAAGTGGATGATGTAATCCACTGACACGTATTCAAATATTCAAGCCAAACTTCGCTCCCAAAAGTCATTGCTAACATCTTAGTTCCAACAAAATCGACGGGCCATGTCCAAGGCCTACCCACTCCCCGTTGACCTTTCTCCTACAACTGTCGCAAATACCGCCTCACTAGTCCGCATCGTTGCTTTTGTCTTCATCTCTGGTGCTGCCATTGCATCCCGTCTATTCGCTGTCATCAACTTTGAAAGTATCATACACGAATTGCAAGTCAATCTATCCCTTTATTAGAGTGTGGCTGACATGTCCTCTCACCTTAGTGATCCATGGTTCAACTAGTATGTTCTCGTCGGGCCTTTTAGACAAACCGCTGATGTCAGATTAGTCGCGCAACAAGAATACTCGCGTCAAAGGGATTTTATGTATGTGTCTTCGAAGGCATCCTGAGCTTTATTGGTTCACATATTCCCAGGAATTCTGGAACTGGTTTGACCACACTGCGTGGTACCCCTTGGGCCGTGTTGTTGGCGGGACAATATATCCTGGCCTCATGGCAACCAGCGGGGTCATCTACAACATTCTGCACTCTCTTCACCTCCCCGTCGACATACGAAATATCTGCGTACTCCTTGCTCCCGGTTTCAGCGCCCTCACAACATGGGCGACTTACATGTGAGTCGCCGTCTCCATTCTTACACGCTTTATTCACCTATCTTGTGATAGGTTTACCAAGGAGATGAAGGATGAGAGCGCCGGTCTTCTTGCCGCTGCCTTCATTGGCATCGTCCCTGGCTACATTTCACGCTCCGTCGCAGGATCATACGATAACGAAGCCATTGCTATATTCCTCCTCATGTTCACCTTCTTCCTCTGGATCAAAGCCATGAAGCAAGGTAGCGCGCTCTATGGCACCCTTACGGCCCTGTTCTATTTTTATATGGTCGCAGCTTGGGGTTCGTGAGCCTCCCCTCCCTACTCTTCTCATTCAGCAAGCTCAATACTCACCTTACGAGCACTCCCTTTCAGGTGGCTACGCATTCATTACGAACATGATCCCATTGCATGCTCTGGCTCTCACACTGATGGGCCGTTTCACGAACCGTCTATATGTGGGCTACTCGTCATGGTATGTTATCGGCACGTTGGCGAGTATGCAGGTGCCCTTCGTCGGGTTTCAGCCCGTTAGCACTAGTGAACACATGGCTGCTCTAGGTATACCGGAGGCTAATTTCGAGCTTTCGTGTTTATTGACCTTTTCTCAGGCGTCTTTGGCCTTTTGCAGATCGTTGCATTCACAGAGCTTGTCCGATCCCATGTATCGTCAAAGCAGTTCCAACAGCTGTTATTCGTTTCTGTGATTGCCACTGGCGTGCTCGGTGCGTTGGCCTTCGTGGGCTTAACTTACAAAGGTTGGATTGCGCCCTGGACTGGACGTTTCTATTCCCTATGGGATACCGGCTATGCCAAAAAGTGTGTAGTCTTAGGTCGCATGGAGATAGACTTCCTCATTCATTCATCCCATCAGGTATATCCCGATTATCGCTTCCGTATCGGAGCATCAGCCTACGGCGTGGCCGGCGTTCTTTATGGACCTTCATTTCCTTATGTTTCTCTTCCCCGCGGGCGTCATATTGTGCTTCAAAGAACTACGCGATGAACATGTGTTTGTGATCATCTACGCGCTTGTCGCAAGTTACTTCGCAGGCGTGATGGTCCGGCTGATGCTCACGCTCACCCCGATCGTTTGCGTGTCGGCTGCGGTCGCGCTTTCCAGCGTTCTGGACACCTACATCGACCCGATGGAACCAGACCTTTCGGAGGGTGAAAAGGTGGACTCGACCAAGAAGGACAAATCGACTACGACTCCCACGTCTAGCGCATCTGTGGCAGAGCTCCTGGTGGACATGGTGACCTCAGGTAACTCATCTGGCAAGAAAGCCAAGCCCGCACGGCGCGGAATCATTGGACTCGACACGCGCGGAGCTGTAATCATGAACGCGTTGGGGATGTTGCTATTTTTCGTCGTGCATTGCACGTGGGTAACGTCGACTGCGTACTCGTCGCCTAGCGTCGTGCTCGCATCCCACACGCAGGACGGCCTACATATCATTGATGATTTCCGGGAGGCATATTATTGGCTCCGCCAGAACACGCCGGAGGACGCGGTTGTCATGAGCTGGTGGGATTATGGATATCAAATTGCAGGCATGGCTGACCGTCGCACGCTCGTTGACAATAATACGTGGAATAACAGTAAGTGTTTTGATGCATACTTCTCTATTAGAAATGAAACTATCTTGCAGCTCACATCGCGACGGTGGGCAAGGCCATGTCAAGCCCCGAAGAAGTCGCGTATCCCATCCTACGCAAACATGACGTCGACTATGTGCTGGTCATTTTCGGCGGTTTGATTGGTTATTCTGGTGACGACATCAATAAGTTCCTGTGGATGGTACGCATTGCGCAGGGTATTTGGCCGGATGAAATCCAGGAACCGCGGTACTTCACCCCTCAGGGTGACTATCGTGTTGATGACCAAGCATCCCCTGCTATGAAAAATAGCCTTATGTACAAGATGTCATATTACCGGTGCGTCGCAGCGGATACTCCCTCTGGTCACGGTGGTGATAGTAATATTTTTGCTTCAGCTTCACAGAGCTTTTCGGTGGTGGACAGGCGCAGGACCGCGTGCGTGGACAGGTGATACCCCATCCGGGACCCACCTTAGATTATCTAGGTAAGCCTAACCTTGCCTCATCTCTACCCGTAGTTTGTGCTGACCAGCGCATAGACGAGGCATTCACATCCGAGAACTGGATTGTGAGTTATCTTGCCTTGCCTTGTAAAATTTGACGTGTCTGACCACCGATTGTGATGCTCATAGGTTCGTATCTATCAGGTCAAACAGGAGGACACCCTCGGCCGGGACTTGAAAAGTGCGAATGCATTTGACCAGGGCAAGAAGCGTAAACGGACGCGTCCCCCTGTTCGCCGACGCGTGCTGGCTTGATTATTTATAGTCGTGTTACCGTGTTACATAATAAACCAAAAATTAAGCGCTATTTATGTATATTGACGCACGCGTCCCAGCCACATCAGTGCCATCCACATATTGATCACCACCATGTCCCGTACCAGCCTGCAAAGTAAGGCCCTGCCTGTTCAGCCAGACGCGGAACAAATATCCCACCTCGTCGCTTCCGTTGTCCTGAAAGCTAGAGAGAACGACTCGCTTAGGTGCGTCACGAGGCCCGCGACTGTAGGTGATCCTGACTGTAAATGTATGCTCAGCTCCTTAACACCACGACTCGTGCGCTCCGAGGTAGAAAATAAGTTGGGAATTCCGAGTGGAACACTGGATGCACCCGCATACAAGAGCATTGTGAAGAGCGCGATCCATGATGCTATGGTATGTGCCTCGTTCATCATGTGTCCTGCGGCCACACATGACCATAATGCGCGGTGATCGCGCCCAGCAACGCGAACAGGCTCCGGGAGCAAGCATAGATAGCAAGACGAAGAAGAGTGTTTCGAAACAAAAAGTCGGCCCAAGTGCGCGTCCATCGGCGTCCAAGTCGACAAAGTCGAAGGTGCGCAGAATAGAGGTTACTGGCTCGTAGGACTCACATCCTTCTCCAGGAAACTATCACAGACTCTGAAAGCGAGAACGAACCTAAACCGCCCAGCCTGAAACGCAAAGTGAAACCAAACACGAAGACGGATAATGGCGAAGTACAGGCTACCGGTGGCATAGCGATTCAAATCCACTCTCTTACTGACTGTGGCAGGAGAAACTCGGCCGCTCTAATTCGAAAGCAAAGTCCACCAAGGCTGACTCCAAAACTAGCAAGAACGCCCCGCCACCCTCACACTCGGGGTCAAAACGCAAATTTCCGCCCGTTCCGGTCGCAGAGGTGCGCGTAGACGCGATACAGCTTCCATTTCCCATCTCCCCTGAGCACTTTGAACAGAGCGATTCGGATGCGAAGAGATCGCCAAGGGTCACCCCGTCATCGCGTCAAGTGGCTGACGACATGGTACATATGTCTCATTTTTCTTTGAGACGCCGAATTGACCACCGGCCCTCCTAGAAGAGTGACTCGGAGATGTCATCGCTGGTAGACGAACCGCCGAATAAAAAGGCTCGAGGCAAATCCAAGGTTAACCCTGTCCTCCCTCTTCGCCACGGCCCGGTCTCAACTCACGTTATAAACTCAGAACTCAGGAAAACCCGGGAAACCGCGTCCAACATCAAAGCGCCCCAAGCAAACTTCTCATACCCTTTCTAAGGACGAAGATACCATCAAGCGCCTGAAGGTCCCACTTCTCGACTTCAGGGGCACCGTATTCGCCGCTTACTCATTTGAACCCCCTAGTCACTCGTCATGGCCTGTGGCGTGCGAAAACAGTGGACGCGAGAGCTCAATGGCCTGTCTACCAGCGCACAGATCGCACAGATCCGTAACATACTCAACGACCTGGGTATGGAGGGGCGCATGAGTTTGGAACAGGCACGGGTGATTCGAGTTCGGCGTGAACTCGCACAGGAGCTGGGTGCGTGTTCCTCCTTTGGGAATCGACCGGGGAATGCTGAAACAGTGCCCTTTTGGTTACGCTAGACGATGTAAAGAAGTTCGAGAGGGCTGTCGTATCGGGAAAACCGTTCGAAAGTGAGAGCGCAAGAAGACGCGTGGCCAAGAAGAACGACGACAGCGCCGAGGAACCCAACGACGGTTCAGACGCCGAACGTGAGACTGCGTCTGACCGAGAGCCGCCCCAAGTCGTACGTTGCAACTTTTGATCCCCCACCGCATCCTATTCTAATTCAAATCAGAATAACGCGCGGCGAAGTATCATGGCGTTCCTTCAGGATCAGAGCTCGGACGACGAGTGATTTCTATACCCCCATCTCGCTCTTTGTCTTTCTACTGTTCGTTACGTCTCATCACCCCGTAGTTTCCAGATGCCCAGAGTCCGGTTTAATGGCCTATAGTCGCTAACAATACCAGTTATGTCATGCATTTTTTCCCGAGAGGATTGCATAGGCGAATGTCTACATTCCTTTCCTATCTCAGTATCGGATTAAACTTGATCTTCCCAAAGGACAAACAAAGTTCAGCACGTGGACTCCTCGGAAACCTTCAAGCTGAGACGCGGGTCCATTTCTGCCATTGTCACGCATGATCAGCGGGCGTAAATACTATTTGGGGCTCTTGCAGACCGGAATTTTGTTCGCAAAATAGGCCGATACATCGAATGACAAGCCAGCTATGCACTCGACCACTCGTTGTTCACCAGATCTCTCACCGCTCTTAGTGCCTAGCATCCTCCTAGTGCTGCCGAGGTTTGGGGATCTTCAGGCCGAGCTCTCGGTCGCCTTACTGGCTTGGGCCATTCGTTTGTTACAACTGAGGCGAGTCCGTATCACCTTTCCTATAAGAAAAGACCAAGCTCCACGACGGGTGCTTTGTCTAGCCTCCAGTGTTGGATGGACAACATCGTAACTGAAGAATAACTTCGAACGCCCGAGCGGAGGCTGTGAGGGCTCAACTATGAGACAGAGGATCCTCACAGAAACAGTTAGTTATCGGGACGAGCTTATTGCTGTCCCTTATCGTCAATTTCCTACGTAGGTTGAAGACAAGAACTTCACTTCACCGATTTTAACCTTGACTACTATTCTAGTCACTCGCGCTATTTCGAATACATAGTAAGTACATTTTCGAGAAAAGAACATCTTAGATGGGGTGGGTCAAGGACAAATTCGCGACAAATTCCAGAGGATTGATACGATAGTTATCGTCTTCTACAACCATCGGAAAGAATGGGTCATCCTGAAAGACGAGGGCCTTGGGGCGTCGTAAATCGTACTGTGGCCAATTGATCTCCAGCCTGCCGTTTGGATTCAAGTTTCGCGTAAAGTAGATGATGTAATCTGTCAGTTCTTGGCCGCCAAACGAGTTCATAAGGTCTGTTCCATGAGCCTAAAGAAGGATCTGCGGTAAGTTCTATTTGAGGGACGAACATGTCGCTGAACTCACCGCTCCAATGAAGGGCGTTGTTTTGCCGCGCTTATGAACTACAGGGAATTCAGCGAGAGATAACAGGAGTTGGGAAAAGCTGAACATACTGAAGGCCCAGCTGTTCTGCTTGCTGGCCTGATATTTTAAGAGGAATCGGCGAGGGCCGTGAAATACGATATCACCTTGGATTGCCGCGATCCGCTTGTATTGGTGACCTAGCCACGTGGGGTCAACGTGAAAGTCGGCGAAGGATGGAACCAGTGTAGGCCTACTAAGCATGTTCCCAAATTCCGTGTCAAAGGGGCAACCCATGGTGGGGTCGTCCGGGTAATATTGCAGGAGAAGGTCCAGATGACTTTGGGGGGCCGTAGGCAACATGAACGATTTGAGGTACTGGCTCACTTGTGCGGTAGTGCTGCCACCACCTCCTTCAGCGAACACTGACAATGAAGCCCGTTGTGGGACGTACGTGACATTTAGGGACGACAGCGAAAACAGTGAACCCTCGTCGTCACAATTGCCTGTAATGAGGTGAGTGCATTACCACCTACGAGTTGTGTGACTATCTTGCCTGTGATCATAGGTACATTTGACACATGACCACGCACAACAGCATATTGCGGTGGCTCAGTCAAGAAAACGCCATCGACGCGAGGTAACCAAACAAGAGCGAGTCCCTGATAATCCAGTTAGTATTCGTCCGATTATCACTGCCATGACATCTTTTTTAACCTCGTATGCGAAAAAGTTTGGCGAGATATCCATGGCATATTTGAACCTTTCGTATGGAATGCTGCGAAGACACTCCAAAGTATCGGGGCTCTTATCGCAGGCTGCTCTCTTTACAAGAACGTCATAATGTTGCTGGCCATGTTCGATATCTCCAACAGGAATGGGTCCGCCAGACTGCATGATTGCGCCTCGGAATAGGCCTTCCTGATCGCCTTTATTCACCAGCATGTGGAGGGATACCGAAATGGCACCTGCGCTTTCTCCCCAACTGGCAGAATGGATAAGAACAAGGCCCAGGAGAGACAGAAAAAAATATGGACGGACATTGTGACTTTAGAAGGGTCGCCACCAAAGGCCGAGATATATTTCTGGACCCATTTCAAGGCGAGGCGTTCTGCACAAGTGGGTGAGCTAGCCGAACTGAACGAAGACGCTCCCACTTTAACTCACGATCTTGAAGGCCGAGGTTGCCTATCTTTGCTTGCTTTACTTCTTTCCCAGGCAAGAAGCCCAGAGCTACGAAGAATCGAGTTGCAATGATGGTTTTAGGTAGCAGGAAGGAAACGCGACGCACCAGAAACGCTGGTAAGTGTGAGCTTTTTAAGCCACCCATTACGACATGAAGGTCAACTCACCGATAGTTCATGCTGACAAAAATGATCGGCTCCCCAATTTCAATTGAGCGACTGACGACAATCCCGCCGTCGTACCTTCCAGTAATATCGTGAGATTTTCTCGAACCCGATAAAGATTGGCACACACATTGCAGTTCCACCGATTTCGAAGCCACCGCCAAAAATCCACTAGCCACCTCGTGAGCGAATACCATCAACACTGTAATTCCTTGGCAGGACGCTTACGACAACGACAGGAAGATTCGAAGCCCTTGTGGCATCGCCAGGTGTGACGACGTTGATTGTCAAGCCTTGCGATAGGAAGGTGCTCAGCGCAATACATGCACAAGGCCAGGAGACTCACAATCTTCATTGTCTACTGTCACAGTTTCATACATCCTAGCGACAATGTTGTTGACGTCCTTTGCTAACTGCGAGTCTAACCCCTGAGGTAGTACCATACGCTGCTGCGGGCATGACGACCCATATCTATGGGCCTCATAGATGCCTTCATAGGGTGGAAGGGGTTCTGGCAAGCGCAAGCGCCGATTACCCGTGCTGAACGGGTGCGCGTTGACTCATTGGCGATAGTGGATGGTAAACTGAGCTTACGGAGGTTGGGCAAACGGGATGCCCAGGAACCGAGCGGTCCGTCCTAAGCAAACCCCGTTGAAGGCTGCATCATCAAGATATGCCTTTGGAGGCGAATTGGGGTCCTTGCAGAACCCATCTCCAACGTTGAGCGCGTTTTGATCTTGGACAACAAAAGGATTGACGAACGCGGCAAAGGCGAAAAACGCCTGGTTCGCGAGCAAGGCAGGGACGAGGCAAACGAACCGCATATTATCAGGGAAGCAAAACGCCGGATAGGTGATGGTACGCCATGCGTGGGGTGCGCGGGTGCGGCCTTTTATGTGCCAACTCGGAAACGCGTACAGGGCGTTGAATCGGGCGCGTCGAGCGTCCGTATCAGGACGCAGGCGTTTGATCAGGATACAGGTGGAATGATAGGCACCACCTGTTGTGAAATTAAAAATTGGGCGCAGACTCACCCTGACAAGTCAAGGTGGCCTAGACTTGCTCTATGGCATTGCCCAATGATAGGACATCCCAAGCACGCCACGCACGAATCTACATGATAGCCATCCCCACGTGACTGGTCACTATCTTACCCGCCATTGGATGGATCCAGATACGACCAATCCCAAAATTTGAAAAAAAATCGGCCGCTACTTTCACGGCACGGACCTATAATCTGAAAGGCGTTTTTGATCATGTATGGCAACATCAACATCCTCCAACATGACAACCTACCAGCACCCGGTAGGCCTCAACGTACCGCCAATTAATGGGGTGTATGGTGGAAGTTCATTGCGAATCGAGAGATGATCGATGATCCCTGGTTGCCTCGGTAATGCCGGTAGTAAGTATGTGGATGACAAGTGGAACTTGCCGCCCCACAGGGCCACAAGTCCTCCCATCATTTCCCCCGTATCGGTTTGCTTCCGCCTTGCTTGACAAACGATGAGCATTCCGCAACAGAGTCGGTCAAACTTCGGTGCCGGTAGCGACCTCCCTCCTGAGACACTGGCAGGGCCGTCCCGTCGTCCCCGGAACGTTCGCGATGGCTTAAACGATGCGGGGATGAGCGGCCCGCCCTCCCGCTCACGGCGCCGTGCTCGTCACATTTCATGGATACGCAGTGCGTCACTCCCTCCTCCGGAGTCCACGGGCTACAATCGTGGCTCCGCGCGCGGCGCTTCCAGGGTAGGCCCAGGAATGGGACACCGAGGTTCCGTCTCTGTCCCAAACCATCATCGCGATGGGGGCCCCGTCGCGGTCAAGTTTCGCCTGGATCGAGGTACCCACTCTGGCATCTCAGTGACGCAGGCATTGAACCGAGAGCGGCTGTCCCAAAGCAATCAGTATTTACTGCAGGACATCGCTCCGAACATGGGCAACTCGATCACTCTCAGTGTTAATGTGAGTTTCCTCCCTCTGTTTTCTTGCCACCCCTGTCCTCCTTGATTAATGTAAACACTTGACCAACGTAACTGGCTGCTGTGTGAACAGCAGAATGGCGTCTCCACGAATACGTACACCATTCCACTGAGCTCCAACCGCCATGGCCACGTCGATCAACAAAGCCTTGCCCGCCGCACTGCAAGAGCGATCGTGCACAATATGCAGGTAAATTCTGACCTGATAACCTAGCCTTGCAGAATTGAATTTTTAGGATTCGCAGCACAACGGCATCAGTGCCCTTTGGGACCGCGTCGTGATACACCGCCTCGAAGAGGTCGAGCCTGGTATCTGGATCCCCGTATTTATGACCTACTGAACGCAAATGTAAACTTAAGTTTATCACCTACCCGGAAAGCCTTCCGCATTGTGGATGGGGGATTCGAAACTTTTCCTGTAACTATAAAATAGTCTTGAGCAGTCTTACTGTATGTACGTCTTCACAGGCCATTTGTAATGGGATAACTTCCTTCGGTCATCGAGACGTTTGGCTGTCTCGCATTCGTGTAATGGGGTTTGCTTGACATAAGGGTGGAAGCATCTACGCACGATCTAAACGACATTGGGGAAAGCGCAGGCATAGCTGTTGTCGTTCAGCAACCCGCATTTTGAGTAGGGTATCATATCCAACCAACGTCCACGAGGGAGTTCGGTACAGTGCGATGCCGCCGTCACGGTTGCGCCGTCTGAGAGGGGTAGTTTGCGCGGCACACGCAAATGTCTAGAAGAACGTGGCGCCTAGAGGCCCGTCGAAAGTCACACAGACAGTTAGTTCTATCATTGCCGCCGCAGTACAATATGCACCATGCCTTGGGCTCGGAAAAGTAGTAAACCAGTCCAGCGGTACTAACAAAGCTGTCAGTATAACATTGGAGGATGTCAATGCGGGTGGGGGAGTCGGAGCCTAGATGTCGCTTAAGTTCTTTAGATGATAGAAAGAAAATCAGAGCGTTCTACCAAATTAGGTAGCTGATGTGGTTCCGGAATTTCAGAAACACCCAAATATCAGGTCGGGCGTAGAACCGGCGTACCGGAATCCACACTATCATATGTTTTTTGTCTTTGTACCTGGGGCCTGAGGCCAGGGCTCAATGCAACAGGAGGAGAATCAATAACTGCCAGTGTCCTCAGCACCGTTTTTCTCGAGGAGACACGACAAGAAAAAGGGAGAACGACAGCAGTGCAAGTATGGTACATAGCGCGTAACGGGTTAACTGACATGGCACTTTACTCTATGATTTGAATGATTCTGAAGGTCGTGAATAGTGGATAGTTCGCGATGGCAGCCTAGGCATGGATTACAGGTGTATCGGGTTGGTGGCATTGTGACAAACTACCACGTTTGCTCCGTCGAGACAGATAATCCACTCGCAATAACAAAGCAAAAGCTTGAAAGATATAGGATAATAGTGAGTAATAGAGGCCGGAACCTATGCACGAGGGATGTTGTCGTTGATCGCTTTCAGGAGATCGGCCGCCGCCTGTGCGCTTCCCACCTAAAACAAAAAAGAATAAACAACTTAGCAGTCAAGGCTCGAACCTTAAAGCGAGAGAAGGAGACGCACCCGCAGGTTGTAATGTACCGTCCCACCAGGCCCCAGTACGCTGAATCGAAGGTACCGCGGGTCCTGGGCGATCGCGCAGCTCATGCCCCGGAAAAGCGTTACATTCAACAATACTGCAAACACGGCGTCCTTTCGCATCACTTTGACATGCGGAAAGAAAGTTGGACAACGGTCAAACACGAATATCCTCGGCGCGTCATAGTGAGAGATGACTCACCGAGCCGCGCACCATTGCGGTCAACTCTTCGTCTATTGAGGCGCAGTAACCCTGAGCCGCGTTCCTTCCACTGGTTCTGCTCGCTAAGCATATACAGCTTTCCCCGTACGCTATGGATCGTCTCGTCCTCTTCCTCGCCAGTCAATACTAAATAAGGGAAGAAGCTTCAGTTTGTTCTCTCCAACGCACGCAGAAGCTGCACGTACACTCTTGTTCAGCCCATTTTCCGCCCGTGGCCTGCTCCCCCCAGACGCCCAATCCTCCGTCGGCCTCGTCTTCCTCGTCGCCACCTGAGCCCGAACCGGCTCTTAATCGTTCTCCAAAACTCTTCTCATCCCCCACGCTGCCTTCACGCCAGCTACCACTTTCACTACATTCGCCGGGGGGGATGCTTTCGCTATCTCCACGTGCGCGCTTTGCCGCCGGAGCACCACTTGCGCTGAAGAGGCTCTGGGATCCGCTCGCCGCATATATGGCGAATGGGTTCGACCGGGCCCCGCTCCCGGGTCCGGGGGATCCAGAGCGACGAACAGGAGAGCGGGTCCGCGCGGCGGCTGACACGAATGGAGAAGCAGCGGAGGCAAAAGCTTCGAATCCGGTACGCTTGGCGGGAGTTGGGCTAGCAGCGCGCTGCACTGGCGAGTTGGGGACCGTCTTGGGCGGAGAACTAGGAAGGGAGGAAGATATGGTCAACGGCGGGGCAGCATTTGAAGTCGGCTGTGGCGTGGCAATCGTGTTCGTGATTGTGATCGTTGAACTCTTTGTGAGAGTGGACGAAGAACCGAAGAGACTGGGACCTTTCACGGATGCGAAAGGTGATTCCATGGACGCGTACGAGGCAAAGCCACCACCGCCCTGTGCGTATTGATTAGCAAAGACAAGTCTTAAAAACGGGGACAGAGGACGACGCACGAAACCAGCGGCAGGCTTAGATCTGGGGGACGCAGGCGCACTCGGCGCGCGAGCATCCGACCCGCTCTTCTTCCTCACGGGCTTCTCCTTTTTCTCCTTCTCCTTCTCTTTCTCTGGTGGCGGTGATGCACGTTTCGCTTCACGTGGGTTGGGGTCCAGGTCGCCATCCTCATCCTCACGAGGGCGCTTCGTCGCGCCGTCAACCTCAGACAACGGGGGTGTGGGACGCTTGGTTTCCCGGGAATTGGAACCAGCACCCGTATCGGTGTGGGAATTCTGCTGATTTTGGTTGTCTATTTGAAGCGGGCGTTGAGCTTCGGGTTGTGAGATGTGTTTGGCAGAGGCCGCAACGGGAACGTTGGCTTCTTCGGTGACAGGGGAAAGGACAGCAGGCTCCACGGAGGCCGGGGCATTTGTTTCTCCCGTTTGGGCTTTTGCGTCAACCTCACCAGTGGCAGAGACTTCCACGATGTCCGGTTGGTTCTGCGATTCGGTGTCCGTAGTAACAGAAGTTGGGGAAGAGGTCCCTGTTTCGGTTTGTGCATCCAAAGGTGCGGCATTGTCGGGCACTGCAGGCGTTGCTGCGGCGTCGCCACGGTCTTGAGATGCTTGCTGGTCATTGTACGCGTTGATATCATCAGTATCTTGAGATAGTTGACGGACTTTCGTTTCTTGCGGTGGCGATGGACGAGGCGAAAGATTTGGGACTTCGCCGTCCAACGCATCGACGAAATCTTCTTCTTCTTCTTCATTGTCATTTTCATCGGCCTCAGCGGAGGTAGATAGAGCGCGGCTCTTCTTTACAGGCGACTGCGAGCGATTACCCTGAGAAGCAGGCTCATTTGCCTGAGAGCTGGGGTCAGAGAGCCGCGGCAAAACAGGTTGGGAAGGACTTGAATGGGTTTGCTTGTACGCACGGTATCATCAGGATGTGGGGTCGGAGGCTCGAGGGATGCCTCGCGTTCCCGCTTCTGTGGTATAGCAAGATCTAAGCAGGACATGGAGTGAACACAACGACAGCGTGTGTGGAAGGCAGATGGAAGCGAACGCACCGACGCCGCGTGCAGCGCTGACCTCATCGTCGAGGTTAGGGCATTGATCGTCTGCTGCGGGCGTACCGTCAGCGGTCTCTTTTAACGGGGAGGTCGGAGGCGAGTGTTGCTCCTCTGTATCTGAGGGAGGGCGAGACTGGGACATGGTGTGAGATGGGATGGATGCAAGAGGGTTGTGGAGAGTTTGGCGAGAGTGCCGTGAGCCTTGCCTCGGCGGCTGCATCGCCTTGCCATTTCATTTCAGTCTCGCCCGTCCCTCGTGTGCAACGATAATAATAAATAAACGACAATTGTTTGTTCGATCAGCTCTTCCTCACCCACATCTCGACCCCATACTTCACCCCACGCTCCTCCCGCACGCCGCTCGGAACCTCGAACCCGACCCAATCACAAAGTGCATCGTGCGGCGCGCGCGTCCATTCCCCTCCCCCGATAAAATCTGGCATGAACACGTCACACTCTTCGAAAGCAGGCTCGACGATCCGAGTGAGGAGGACGCGTTCCGCGAACGGCAGCGCCGCGGCGTAAAGTTGCGCGCCGCCAATCACGAAGACGCGGTTCGCGTCCGCAGCGTGCGCGTTTTCGAGCGCGGCGCCGAGGCTGGACACCAGAACCGCTACCGTCGCCGTATCGGATGCGGACGCGCCGTCGTCTCGCCCCTTGTCATCGTCCTTGCCCACACCCCTGCTCGCCCCCACGCCCAATCAGTCCAGCAGGAAAAAGAACATCATCGCATGAAGGAAAAAAGGCACCCGCCGACGCACAGATCGAGTCCTGCCTGTCGAGATAGGACAATGTTAATCCGACCCGGGAGCGGGCGAAAGCGGCGTGGAATGCTCTCCCATGTCGCACGGCCCATCACGACAGCGTTTCTCTTCTTGCCCGTGCCATCGGGCTCTCCGGTCGTCACTCGAGCGAAATATTGCATTTCCTGTGGCAGACGCCAAGGCAACCTGTCTGCCTGCCCGATCCCATTGTTTTTCGTCGCGGCGACGATGAGAGTTACGCGGCGCATGTGGAGAATAATGTACTACGTAGCCAGATCAACCCAGGATCGCGGGATCACTTTCCTTGACAAGGGGGATCAAGATAAGTGCGCGGCGACGGTGATGTAATGCAGTAATTTTCTTTAGCGCTCGCCGCCTGATAAACAGTGCACCAATTGTTTGCTCTGCTGTATATAAAGTCATTGGTACCAGTAGGACAGAAGTCGACCTAAGACAAAAAACGCTTTGATGACCATAAACAATAAAAAACCCTGACGATATAATGGAAGCATAACTTGTGATGTTGGAACTACGTGTGTACCGGAGGGGGATGAATAAAAATATGCGACGATAAAAGACAACTGTCGTGTGCTGAGGACGAAGGAAGGATTGTTGATACAACTTCTGGAAAAGGCCATGGTGCAGTACAAGTGATGCATCAAACTGAGGACTCGGAAATGACGGGGCGAATACAGGCCCGAAGTTTGAGGGGGGCAGACATTCGAGATCATGATGACCCGCAGTTTTCGGTTGCACTTGGGATCAGTCGCTCGCCCGCTCGGGCGAGCATGCTTCTCAGGCTGCGTTCGAGCACCGGCTTGGTCAAGACCCTGAAAAACATGGGCATCAACATCGATCCATATCGAAGAAATACCAAAGCCAAAAGAGAGAAGGCCCGCACCTGTCCACGCCCGCCTGGAGGTACTCTTCCTGATCTGACAACAGCGCGTTCCCCGTCACGCCGACCACGAAATCGTTTCTCCCTGCCCCTCTCAGTTTCGCGACCATGGACAGGCCGCTCATGACCGGCATCTGATTGTCCAGAAAGACGACCGCGAAGTGCCCGCCATGACCGCCGAGCAGCATATCCAGCGCAATCTCGCCATTCTCCGCAGTGGATACCTTGCAGCCGAGTCGGGTGAGCAACCGAGACATCAGCGTCCGCGTCAGCTGGTCGTCGTCCACCACAAGCACCCGCAGCCCCGACGGGACCTTCTTTGCGAGCCCATCTGGTCTCCCTGCTGACGGCTGCGGTTGCTGCTGGGCAAGGGCGACCGCAGCGTCGTTCGAGTTTGTTGACACTGGAGATGATCGTCGCGACGTTGGGGAATTCGCGGGTGCTTCAGGTATTTCCAACTTGGACGAAAGCCGATGGGGAGATACTGGGGTGTTCAGCGCAGGCGATTTAGGCGGCGGGGCAAACAATAACGGCTGTGGTGGTAGGATGAACATTTCCGCTGGATTCTCGGACTCCTCCTCTGGCGTAGTGGGGAGCGCGAGTGTATCACCGATGGTTCGTGTGATCACCGAGGGCGACCCATCTACCTTGGACCCGATTTCGACCGGCCCGCCCTGCTCCATCAGACTGTGCATCGCAGATGAACTACGCTGCGAGCCTGAGGGCGACAAGGCACCGCTACTACTACTACCACTGGCCTGAACACCGCTCGCTTTCAAAGGCGCTGTCTCGATGACCAGAGGCGGCGTGGGAGGGAGCGCACGAGAGAGGCTGTGCACAAGGACCTTGGGAGGATGGCTATCCTGGCCATTCGGGAGATCCACACCATCTAGAGGTAGACAGGCAGGAGTCCGTGGTAAGATCGCCTGTGATCCAATTCCGAGCGCTGAGAGCATGTGTTCAACAATACAACGAGGAGCTGGAGAGACGGGGCTAGACGTACGGAGCTCAACCCAGAACGTGGATCCCCTGCCGACACGAGAGGAGACGCCTAGCCGCCCACCGCTACGCTTAACGATCTGCCTAACGAGAGCAAGGCCGAGGCCAGTCCCCTTCCCACCTTGCTGCTTGCCTTGTTCTGTCTGATTAAACGCCGCTGTATTTACGGAACATCAGTGTAGTGCATGGAAGGCGACAAGACGCAGCGCAGCGCACAAAAAAGCTTTGACTCGACCATTTCCTTGGGCGGAATCCCGCACCCCGTATCTGTCACCTCAATTCTAACCACAATCCAATCTCTCCGCGGCTCGTGCCGCCGGTTATGCAGATCAAGCGAGTGTGCGGAGAGCTCAGGCGCGTCATTCACCTCTTCTCTTCCCTTCTCCGTCTCCGTCTTGTTCTCCCTCTCATCCGCACCATCATTCGAAATTATGTTGAGATGCGAACACGTCGGTACGATCAATCGTGTCGCAATGCGTAGCTGGCCACCTGGTTGTGTGAACTTGCAAGCGTTACTTGCAAGGTTTGTGATGATCTGCATCAATCGCGTCTCATCGCCCACTACGAGCCCATCGCCGTCCTGTTCTGGATACTTTTCGGGATCGAAGCCGCGCGCCGCGAGTACTGCATCCCGTGCGACCTGAATTCAGCAGTCAGTCCCAGTCATACGAGTGTAGTGCAAAGAAGATGAATAATAGAAACTGCCGGCCACATGCCGAGTCTGGTGGGAGTGGACAAGAGAGGACATCTTGGACAGCGAAAAAACCGACCTTATCGATGCACGGGTCAAGATCCGTCACAAGTTCAAGTTGGCGCGCATCCGTCGCGAGACGCAGCGGGACGAACAAGCCGCGCATGACTTGGTGGAAGGAATAAGGTTTGGACACGGACTCGAACCTGCCACTATCCATCCGATTGCTATCCCGGAATAGGCGGAGACCAACATCAACCAACGGCTAGTCAAGGTGTACGAACGAGGGCGTGAACATACAAATCCAGGACATCATTCAGCACTGGTAATTCAGAGAAGGTCAGACAGGGTATATGGCCGCGAGAGGAGGGAGTTGCTCGCCTTTGGACATCATGCTCAAGCTGCCTTCTAGCGCCTTGAACTCAATTTCCTGCGCGCGTGGTACGATGCCAGAAGCCTCCATGTTCTGTACTGCGAGCACTATGCATCACAATCGCATATAAGCCTCCATATCACTTTCCAATTCCAGAATAGAGTAGCTCACAAGCAGTGTTGAGTGGCACGCGGACCTGTGAAACCACGCCGTCGTAGTCATGAGTACGAGACACTTGGGAAATCCAAAGAAACTTATCATGGAAAACATATCTGCAAGGTTGGGGATGTCTCAAAAGGTCCACCGCACGACGATTGTCAGAATATGTAACCCACGATGTCAAGCGACGTTTAGAGTCCGCTGCCTTGCGCTCATTAACCTGCGCCTTCTGTGTAGCTCGAAAGTGCACCTTGAGTTGGTCGCGTAGCGTATAGAGTCTGCGCTCTGACTGTAAGCAGAGAGGCACGTCCGAAAGAAGATCTTCCTCAAAACTGGCACTTCGAGAGGTGGAGAGTGGTTGACGCACCGTCTCAAGCATGTAGTGTACACAAACCAAGAAACCCTGGAATATAATAAAATTTAGGATATCTGAGGGTAACCGAAATGGGGACAAATGATCAGAGAGCCATGCGCCAAGACTGCTTGATCGAACCCACTTCTTGTCCATATCCTGCGGTTCGGGAGGATAACAGCGCTCGCACTGGAATCCCAAAGAGGTTTGAGTAAGGGCAATGGAATGATTTGAGTGATTGAGGGGGTTAATAAGGAATGACTATGTCACCGCCGGAAAAACGTATGATCAATCCGAGTGTTACGTACAAGCAAGCCCAGACAATTGCACAAATGACAGCAGGCAAACGTTTCTGGCGCAAGCCGAAAAGCGCCACTGTTGGCATCGCGCAAACGAAGCTGTCGGAGAATTATGAATCTAAGTAATGGCGAGCAAAGGTACAACACAAGAACATACTAGAATAGGGGTAGAAAGTCCCTCCTCCCACAGGGGAAAAGCGAAAATCCCGGATTATACTGGCCACAGAGGAAGCTGGGAAGATCATATATGAGTCAGAATGGTCAGGGACTCATGAAGATGCGCCTACATGTCCAGAAGCAGATAAATGCCCCTACAAATCGGTCGTTGAATCAAAGAGATGGGGACCACGAGATTTCAGTACACACCAGCCCCATATCGAGATGGAAAGCACGACCTGGTAGGCGTTCGGGCGGTCGCGTGGCCAGTCATAAATAACGAGCACCAAGAGCGGAAGGGTACTTGCAGGGGCAATCTGGGGTTAGCGTGAGCGAAGGGAATGCCACTTCATGGGATATGACCCGCGTTTCATACCCCATAGGCAAATATTTTGTCTATTAGCAGAACAGGCCCTGGAATGAGCGCCGTGTTTACCGCCCAGTTAATGATAAGGAATAGGGAAGACCACAACGCGAGCGGCTGCGATGGCGATAGGCGACGGAGCAGGGTTTGAGAATTAAAAGCAACATGAGACATACGACGCACTTTACGCATGAACCAATTCTCCTTGACATAGTGCAGTTCCGACTTTTGATTGTGAAATTTCGGAGAGAAAAAGTCAAGGATGGCGGGAAATACACGCCACCTGAGAATGGTTAGGGGCACACAGAGACCCCAGAAGCCGTCCATGTGAGGCGCGACAGAATCACGATCGGTGCTCGGGCCGGCGACTGGGTGTCCACCAGGCCTGTCGAGCGAGGTATTCTGCTCGGATAGCGAAACGGACGACTTAATTTCATCAGACCAGTTCCGGTCAACGACCACCTCGTCCACCTCTGTGTCGTCTCCGTATTGGCTCTCACCCTGAGCATCACCGCGGAGTCCGGCGTTGCTTCCCGGTGCAGAGTCGTCGACGAGGGATGACGTGGAGGGAGAAGTGCCTGCACCGAGGCGCCGACGAAAGCGGGCCCAGTGGTCGCGAAATCCGCGGCCGCCGTCGATGCGAATCGTCTTCTTCGGCCTATTGCAAGCCCCTGAGACGGCAACCGCAGGCGGAGGGAGGACCGTTGACTCGTGGTCAGAGTGGTGCCCGTCAATGGAAACAGAGCAACTCCAGCGATGGGCGAGTGATTCGAAGGGCTTTTTCTCGCCCAATTCCCTGCGGGGCGAGGGGGAAGACATGGATGCGTCTCCCGAAGTCCATCTGGTAGAAGACGTGGTCGCCGTTGCGTTATAAGAAATTGCTTCACTGGAAGGAGAGCGAGGCCAGGTTGAGGACGAGCGTGGTATCATACGAGAGTAGAAACAGTCAAAATAGGTATTTATAAAGGTCTGGGCTCGGAGACCCTGAGACCGACGACGCTCCGACCTTCCGGGCTTCTTGCGGTGCATCCGTCGGCCCTCTCCGTTCGAGAATCTCAGGGCATTTTAGGCGCTCGTCGCCTGCGTGAAGTCAGGAATATATGCACCAGAAAAAGGGGCTGCGATCCTTCGTCATCGCTGTCGGACGTCAGCCGTGTGAGTCGTAGTCCTCCATCTCAAAGAAGCTATACATGTATATGCTGGTTGTTACTGGCACAAAGCTGGCATCCAACGATACGTTGGGTAATCCTTCCAAAAAAGGAAGTAGCTGCACATCACCACCTCACACCAACGACGGTGTCAAAGCGTCAAACCCGAGCAAGCCACAAAAGAGAAAACCGAGTCATCTGCACTCCTGAACCCACACGCATATTTTACCTGTCAGTCGATCCCTTGGACGAAGAAACCATCGCATTAAGCCCCAATTACATGCATTCGTCGGAGTTTGGATTCTAGCACTGGTCCAGCTCTCCGGGGGATTCTGGGCTTGCTCGACCTCCCATCCACCACCTCCCTCCACACTCCAGAAAAACCCAATTTGGCTCGTAAGAGCTTTTATTTGACGACCCCCATCCGTCTTGCCCCTTGGAAATTTATTCCTGGCACTTTTCGCCCCACTTGGCCTCCCCCCTCCTCCTCGCCGAACACCCGTGCCTCATGGCCACCTCTATTACTCTCAAAAATGGCGAGCAGGTCAAAATCAATGGTAATTACCCATCATTCCTGCCTCCATTGCGTTCCTCCAATCTCATCCAATTTATTTCTCATTTTTGCTCATTTTTTTAAATTTGTCATCACAAATTAAGACCACGTCTACTGTTCGCCCAGCTGGTCCATCCGTGATGGCACGCCATACTCTGTCGCGCGAATCATGGAATTCCTTCCCGCGGAGGATGCGCAGCCCTCTCACAAGGGCAAAGGCAAGGAGCCCGCGCCGGTGTACACGCGCGTGCGCCTCGCGTGGTACTACCGCCCCTCCGACGTGAGCGATCGTCCCGTGGCAGACTCACGGCTTCTCCTTGCCGCGATCTATTCCGAGATCTGCGACGTCGCCCAACTACGTGCCAAGTGCTACGTCGTACACCGCGACAAGATTACCGACCTCGCCGGTTGGAAAAAACGCCCGGATAGATTCTACTTTAACCGCCTCTTCGACCCCTACATCAAGAAGGAGTTTGAAGTAATCCAGTCAAATGACGTCCGAAACCGTGCGTATTCATCTCTATCGCGCAGGGACGTGCTGATCCTGTGCCCCGTATTTCGCAGTCCCTACGCACATCCGTGATGAGCTCACCTCACGTTATGAATATGTGGTGGCAGAGAAGGAGATTGTGCCCGACTTGACTGACGCACTCCGAAATTGTGACACGTGTTCCAATTGGTGCCCCCCGTACGTCCCCTACGCCTATACTTTCCATCCTCTCGCTGCTCAACCCTCCTTCTACTCAAGACAAGAAACCGTCCGATGCGATCGGTGCAAGTCGTTCTTCCACATGGGCTGTGTGCAACCCCCTCTGAACGCAAAACCTACGCGCGGCTATGGTTGGACGTGTGGGCCATGCTCGCGCGCACACGAGCAGGCCGTCGAGGGCCATGACGTGCGGCACGTGCCTTCGCCTGCCGCAAAACCAAAATCCCATGCGCCGCCGGCGCGCGGTCGCGGACGTCCACGTAAGGACCGCACGCTCGCGGAGAAGGAGGAGAACGTGCCCGTGCGCCATTTTAAGATGTGGCCGTTCCGATATTTTGGGTCTGTACAGTAGCCCCACACCGATGATTCACTGACGTGGACGTTCGTGATCGCAGATTGCATACTGTGGCAGAAGATACCCTAGGTGAGTTACTGACATCGGGATCATAAATGGGCGGCTGAGACGTATATGGCTACCGATCCAGATCCCGATGACCTTATATTCCCCCGAACCACGACGCGGGTCAGCACAAAATATCAAGCACTTATCCCCATAAAGGATAGCTCACGTGATCCCGGTCAGTATACCTTTTCTTCCAGTCAGTCGTGTGAACCCACGACGCACCTTCAGATATCCAGGAACGTGGTGGGGATGCGACTGTAGAGGTTCTCAGTCTCGTACATGATATGTCCGAGTCACAAGGTGAGCACGCCAAGCAGGAAATTACTAAAATTGTGGTTCTCACGGCCCGTTCTTCGTTCGTCAGTTGCCGAGCGTGAGTCCCATTTACTTATTGGTGCATCCAACGCGCCTTCACACAGCGATGTAGTCGAGCAACGCAAGACACGTCTAACTGCGAAGCAGGCCTTACGTTCTGATGTCGATTGGCTGACCGAGGTTATTCGGCGTTACTCCGAAGCGTACGCTCTCGGTCTAGACTTTTCGACTGTAAACATGTTCAATGTCTTTCGCAAGGAAAAGGTACACAAACGTTTGTATATCGTCCCTCGCGGCCTTTTCTCACTTTGTTTTGTCTTTGTGTTGTCCTAGTGGAAGACCACAGAGACGCGCTATGCCGACCGTGAGTGGGACGACGATGAAATGGCTGCGTTTGAGGATGCCGTTCTTACCCACGGCGCTGAGCTACGTACCGTCCGCGACGAAGTTGGCACACGCACGATCTATGAAGTCGTGCGCTACTACGGGCACTGGAAAAAGTACATTTCTATCGTCGCATTCTTTCCCGCCATTTGACTGTGATTCACAAATAACAGCAAGAAACTCGAGGAAGAGAACCGCAGGCAGCGTCTGTTTGGCTCCTCGAAATCCTCACCTCCGTCCACAAACGCCGTACAGTCCGCAGATGACTCGGACTCGGAAGGTTCAATTGTGCGCACGCCGAGCAAAGCGCACGCATCGTGCGGCGCATGCCGAACGCGTGACACCAAGCTATGGTGGAAGGCACCAAAGGGCTTGGCGACGCCCGTGCTGTGTGATGCGTGCGGTATCTCGTGGCGCAAATACGCAGATCTGAACCACCTCCGACCGATACGCGAAGAGGCGGCCGCAGTCAAGCAGGGCAAGGCAGAAAAGAGGGAGGGCACACCGCTCGCGGGGTCGAATACTAAGCGCTTAAAGGTGGGTGTTGTTGTCCTCCATAGACACGTGTGTACGGGGTTAAGCACGGATGATCTTCTCAGTCGAACGGGTCGGTTCCGTCCACTCCGCCAGCGGCGGCGAGTAATGGTGCCCCGCAGCACCGCTGTCTTGCATGTCACAAGTACGGTTCTGGCAAGGTCTTCAAGTGCAAGGAATGCCAGACTCGAGTCCATTCTGGTGAGCTTTGGCCGAGCATATAGAAGTAGAATCTTCTGCCCTTGCTGAGACATATTCTGCGTGTTGCGTATTCAGGTGCATGTGGGATTGTTGACCCTGGTTCGGTAGAGGCCTGGATATGCGACCTCTGCCAGAATGAAAAGACCGCCGAAGTCTCGCTCGTACGTCCGCCCCGTTCCCAACGCTGTTTTGTATGACCAATGGCTCTCGCAGAACCCCGATTGCGTTCTCTGTGCTCGGCCCAAGCGCGAGCGCGATAAGAAGGCATCACACCCACCCGCCGACTCGTTTCTGCGCGTTTGCAAGCCGACTGAGGGCCAGGGTTGGGTACATCTCGCATGTGCGGTGTTCATACCCGAGATATCATTCTCCGATGCAAAGCGTCTGCGCATCGTCGAGGGCATCAGCACACTTCCCACTCATCGGTGGTCCACGGTACGTAGCAACCCCCCATATGTGGAACCTCGAGTTCCTTCGTCCCCTTCTGTGTTTGTCCACGCTAACTTCGCAACTACTCAGCGATGTACGCTTTGCAACCAAATTGGTGGCGCGGTCGTCCGGTGCAGCGACTGTACAGCAGAGTACCACATCTCTTGCGCGTGGTCCCGTGGGTACAAATTTGGCTTTGAGATCCAACCGGTGGGCCCCTTTCGTCTGTTTCGTGAGCCGGCAGTCGATACTGACGCGAGAGCCTCGTCCACGAAGACCAAAGCCGCAAAGCGGGAACTGAGCGCCTCGGTCTCCTTCAACGGTGTCTTAGGTACGATGCACCCCGTCGTGCGCTGCAAAGAGCACGAGGGCAGCCGACGCCCTCTTTTCGACATCTGCGAGACGAACGAGTACGGCGAGGTCTGTGCTGCTCCCCTCCCCCCTTTTCATACTCCTTATCCCTTCCCTCCCGCACAAAACGCAGACGGCCCTCCAAGTGTACTGCAACACCTACAAGCAGGCACCAGTCGCGCAGTCGCACGCGCTCCTTCGAAAAGCGCGGCGTCTCGACCACGTCCTCGAAGAGAGGGACCCTGCCGTCGCGCTCAACGGGCACGGGGCGACGACTGCCGCCGCCGCCGCGTCGTCCGATAACGATGCGGACCCCGAGTGCGCGCACTGCAAGACGTCTTTCTCTCCATTTTTCCATCCGCTTCCACGCGCGGGGGCATTCGCATGTCATCGGTGTCATTTTGAAGGTCGAACGCATATGCCGCTCACCAACGGCCACCTTCACACTCACGGACTCGGACTCGGGCCATAGTCTTCATACATACTTTTCATCTCAGTCATTCTTGTTTTTCATTTTTCATTTTTTGTTTATGTTTTTGGGATTTCCCTTATACGCTATCTCTCATTGGCGTTTCTTTGTTCTCTTCTTAGACTACTGGGGGTGGGGGGATTGTACGATTACATTGTTTTTGTCCTGTGTAACAATAATCATGAACACTTGAGTGCGAGATGGGTGCAAAATACATATGGGGAATCAGAGAGAGAGAGTCAGGCAAAACATGGGAGAAGGGAAGATGAGGGTGAGTTGGACAGAAAAAAAAATCGTATCGTAGCAGCAAGTGGAGTTATCTCATGGCTTCACTCGTTTGTAGTACAACACGTATGCTGGCTTGCCCTGTGGTAGTCAGATACTGGCGGTCAGCCAAAGCTTATAAAAATAGCACAAGCAAGAAAAACTCACGACAACTTCCTTTGCGTTCGCCAGAGTCACGCGGCTATCGTCGCAATATAGCCAGCCACCTCTAGAAGCAATAAAAGCGGTATCTACCGAAAAAACAAAAAAACAATCACATGATCGATAAGCGATGCTGGAAAAAGCAAGCGACGTACAGTGTCCACTGCTCAAACTGCCGAAGTGGTTCGTCACCGCGTACAGGTCGTAGCGGTACGGGGGTATCTGCGAACGGGGATCATCGGGCGGGTACGTCTGCGTGCCCGCGCGGTCGACGCCGGGTGGGAGGGGCGGAGGCATGTAGTTGGTCAGGTCCAAGCCCTTGATCGGGAAGTCGACGTGCTTCTCGATCTTGTCCGTGAACGGGCCCTTGAACGAGAAGCGCTTCAGGTGGATGAGCAGCACGGGCGGGAGTCGAGAGAGGGAGAGCGTCTTGGTCGCTTTGCGTAGCGTTTTGCACCGTGGGCAGTTCCTGCATGCGTGCGGCGTTGGTGGGGAGACAAGTCTGGCAAAAAAACGACATACCATGCATCTGCCTTTTCCATGACTTCGGTCTTGACAAATGCATCGAGACATTGTTGTATGTCAACCTTACTGTTCTTGGTCGATGGTATCGGCAAGGATAAATACATAAAGCTGTTATACGTCGTCGACGTCTATGACGATAAGAGACCTTCGTCAGCTGCACAGCCGATGGAGGTATTTGGACGCGACTCGCCTTGCGACAAGTCAGGCACTCTAGCCGGTTCCGAAACTGTCCTTGGAAAAAGTCTACGACGAGACTGTTGTTCCGCATGCGATAGACCTTCCACTCCTGCTCGCTCGCGATTTGTTGGGGAAGCTTCTCGAGCTCCTCTTCCCGAGCTTCAGTTACCTCATACGTCGGCTTGTTGAGGATACGGTTCAAGTCCTCGTGTAGCCCATCCAGCAAGAAGCTCAGAAATTCCTGCGAGTCGTGCTGCTCTGAGCCGCCGAACTGCGCGGCATGCTGGCAGATGGAACGCTTGATTTACGGAAGGTTAGCCGTCGAAACTTTGAAGAGGAAGAACAGGGCTAGACATACGCGGAATTCGAAGGGCGAGATATACGGCATCTCTTCATGCCATAGATCGTGCAAGATGCGCGAAAACGCGCGCACAAGGGTGCCCTTGGTCCCCAACGGGTTCACCATATTGACGGCGCTTTTCCACCGACCATCTGAGAGACAAAGACGTGAGCGCTACCGTGTCCCTCGCTACCTAATCGAGCAAAAAAAAAAGGGCGACGCAAACTCACCCGTAAAGAACCGCGCAAAAGGCACCGTGGCGCTCAAGCACTGGATAGTCGAGTTCATGTAGCACGTATTCCCCAAATTCTTCAGACCAATCGTAGCAATCCGCCCGTCCGCCCAGTACGTCACCGGGTATTCTGAGGGGATCGTTGGTGGTGGCGGACCCGTCACGGGCAAGGAGAATGAATGCGCGTGCGTTCGCGGGCGCTCTTTCGGGGCCGCAGCAACCGGAGGGGGGCGAAGGATATGCTGCGCCGAGAGGTCAGGGTAATCGATGGGCACGCGGGCGGCGAAACCTGCGCCCGTGAGCGCGAGCGCCTCCTGCGACTGGTCATGGTACTCTGAGCGACGGCGTGAGAGCGACACGGGATGGAGGGACGCCTGAGGTGGTGAGACGAGGCCGTAGTTGCCCGCAGAACTGATGAAAGATGAAGAACCAGTGTTGTGCGGAACCACCGTGCGTGCGATCTGGGGGTATTGTATGGTGCCGTTGGGCGTCGTTTGCGGTATCGGGGGGGAGGAGAGCTGCACGGCTCGTGAGCAAGGACACAGATAACGGCACAAGCGGGAAGACAAAAAAACGTACTCCTTCGGATATTGTGCGAGGGAATGAATGGAGTGATGAAACAGAGGGCGGGCGGGTCATGGTAGGCTTGCGCTGGAGGCGGCGGACAGGTTCTGAGGGGGTGTCACTAGATTCAGGATGGCTAAAACGATGAACACGGTCAGTGTACTCGCACGGAGAAGAGCTGCTCTAGAAGATAACCGTACCGTGGCGAGATGGGTCCCTGATCAAAAGAGCGGCGTGGGTTGATGTCGGACGCAGGCAGTGGGCGGGCCTCAGGCACCGACTCTGTCCCTGCCCTCGTCCGATTCGGCAATGGACTACGCGGTACTGGTGGTAGAGCCCTGATAGACTGTTCCGGTTTGGGACTCAACATAGGGACACTTGGCGGCGAGGTACGTGAGACGTGGGAAAGCTGGGGCGCTGGCGGCTGCGGCGATGGTGGCATATACACCTCCGTAGCGGGCGGCGCCGAGGGTATGGACATCGGTGCGGAATCAGCCAAGTCCTCCTCCTTGACAGACAGTTCTCGGTCCCCAAATTCATGCTTCCATTCTTCCAAGCCACCGATGAGTAGCACAGGGACGCGTTTGAGGATCTTGCGAAATGCGGTCTCGTATATTGCGCGTATGAGACTGGAGATGGGCGCATCGGGCGGCCCTGGCGTCTGGGAGGCTTCATCGTAGATGGCTATGATGTCAAACTTGTCGCGGTTCCGAAACAAAACCCATTCGTCGCGCGGCGCGACCGTGAGCGAGTCCTCGATCGATTCACCATTTACGCTGTAGACACGCGGACGGCGCGATTAATACCCGAGTAACGGGTAACGAGAAATGGCGCAAGGGAACCAGGGACTTACTTTCCACGAAGGAGCACCGACGGCTCGACACATACGACGGCATCACCCCGAATATGTTCACGATCGAACTCTTCGCGAGTCCGCACGTCGAGTATAAGCACCTTGAGCTCATTCCGGTACATGTAATCGTACAGCTCGCGTGGCTCTGCCATGCTCTTAACATGCAGCTCGGCAGGAGCGACGAGCGGCGAGCCGGAACTGCGAATGCCGAGTGGCCGCTTTGCGGGCGACGGGGGCCGACTCGCGAAGTGGTCAATGACGGGGGTGATGGGCGTGCTTGATGGGCGCGGACCGAGGTCGACGGGGAGGACGGGGAAGGACTTGGGGCCTGGACTGGGAGAGTTGTCTCCAGCCTGATGGGTACTAAGGGGTCGCTGAGAGGCTTGGCCGCTCGAGCTATCTGTGCGTGCGTCGGTATCGGGGATGGCTCGTCTATCGATCTCTTCGAGCTCATCGATGGAGGGGAATGTTTGGGAAAACTCTACGGGGGTAAGGAAGGACGTGCGCGGTGATGAAGAGGCGGAGGACGTTGGTGATGGAGGGCCGAGGGCGGAAGGGGACACAAATGAATGGGTCGGAGGGGTCGGGTTCGATGTCTTTGATGACGTCGACGCGCTGTGGCTGATGGGGGGCGATAACAGAGTAAGTGATTGCAGAGAGTTTCTGACTGTCCGAGTGCCATCAGAGGACGTAGATGTCGGCGAAAGTGGCACCGCCATGGTGGAGGGTAGCTCCCTAGAGACGCGTTTGGTCGTGGTCACCGACAAGCCCGCGTCCTGCAACGATCGCATTCGGTCTGCGATGGTTCCTCCCGAGATCTTTTGGCCATTTTCTGATGGTGGAGAACGGTGGCCATTGGTTCTGGCGGCACATGTAAAGATGACATAGGCGATTGGAGACGGAACGCAGACAGACTTACTGCGGTGCAACGGATCTTTCGACTTGAACTAATTTGCTTTCTATGGCGTGCGCGCGCTGGGTAAGGTCGCTGCCCTCTCGCTAAAGGGCATGAGGAAGATGGATGAACAGCGACGTGAACATAAGGTGCCACTCACCTGCTGGAAGTCGGTGAATTCCCTCCAGAGCACACCTCGTTTTGAGGGAGCATTCTCCGCCTTGAACTCTGCGCTATCCATGAAAACCCGGGTGAGACTGGCAGCCTTTGTGAAGGCGCTGAGGGCACCCTTGAGGTCTCCGGCGCCTTCGCGCGATTGAGCGAGGGAGACCTGACCCTTGGCAGAGTGGATGAGAGAAAGCGCCGTCACGCCTCGGATTCCGCGTTGCACTTGCTGTTTCGCTTGCTCTTTTATCTCTGCGACGGACAGGCCATCCATTTTATTCGCGGGTCTGTTATGTGATGCTAGATGGGACGATGAGTAAGGATGCAAGAATGGTGACAAGGGCGAGGATGGGGGTGCTGGTGCAGACTGACTGGAGGGGGTTGGGGGTGAAGATGGTGAAACGGCGACAGTGGGCATCTGCTCACCCCGGGCAATGAGAAGAGAAGGGGATTAGAGGGCGTAGAGTAAAAGACGAGAAAAAATAAGGATAAAATCGGGAGTGTTGGACAGTAAGAGCGCAGTGATCTCACCCGCTTGCTCTAATGACAAATCCCCCCGAAACATCCCATCTTTTCTTTTCCATCGGCGCCTGCACAGGATCCAATTATCACTTTTATACACATCGCAGCCTATTGCTACAGCTCTCTCTCTCTCTCTCGCCCGCGCCCGTCGCCACAGGCCCTGCCAAGGCCCGCACAATGTGTGTAGGACCCGGGTCACCGCACCGGGTCGTCGGAAGTGAAAGTGCCGCAAAAAATTTCGTATATACGCGACATGGTCAGTTTACGTTACTTGGGTTGGTGCTGAAAGGAGGATGTTAGAAGCCTGACAATATTCGCTCGAATACTTAACAAAGTTTGCATTTGCACTACGAACAACACGAGGATTAAGGACGACACAGTAAAGTGCATGTACAGTAAGTAAGCCATCACGGGATGCCAGTTACAAGTGCCAAGCGGTCGTGTTTGTGCGCTAGTCGGTCGCGGCCTGATATTCACTACGCAGGGAGCGGTTCATAGCGACGTTGAGCTGATCCTATCTTCCTCTCGCGCCACTCACGGATAGTCATCCAAATGTCAATGAAACTCCCAGAAATCAATACCAGAGCGATTATTTGCCCAAAGCCCCATGCATCTTCGCCGGGCTGGATGATGGGGCGATTGCGATGGACCTGGAAGGGAGTCTCCGTGAGTACGAATTCCGTGACAACGGGCGACACTACGCACGATCAACTCGAGCGTCGCGATGCCATACACCGCAGGTCTGATAAGGAAATTTTGAAAAAAATGCTCACGAAACGGATATTTGATTCGAGGGACTTACACCACGGAAAGGTACACACGTACGCGTACCATTGTTTCAGAAGTCGTTCCTTCACGGGCACTTTCTTGTACTGCCCGTTTTGCGTCAATGCCGGACCCTACGACGCCCTGTAGCTTCTCCTGGACACGCTTGTGAAAATACTTCATGAAAATGGCGCCAAAGTTGACCAGCATGAAGCAAGAATTGAAAACGAGATAGATGACGAAAAGGACACGTAGCCACGTCTCCGTCGCTCTGACGTTCGCAAACAGGAGAACGTATTCGACAAGGTGATTGCACCCTGGCTGCGATCCAAACTTGCTGTCTTTGATCCATACATACAGCAACCAGACGATGAACACCAAGGTGGAGGCCATCTGAACCGCGATGAAGACTCTCATGCGAAAGTCGCGCCCCGAAGACCGGATGAATCTCCTCTGGCCTACCTCACCCCAACCCCGTCAGCGCCTCGCAACCAGACGTGATGCAAACCGCACCGTATGCATAGACGAAATCGAGGGAGAATATGATTTGCATCACGAATATGGCATGATATAGGTCCAACTGCTTCTGCAGGGTCTGGATGACTGCGGTCATAACGAGGGCGAGACCGTAAAGAACGGCGTTCTTGTACACCCCATCCAAAAGTTCGGTCGTACATTCGTTCTCCGGTGTCAAGGCAGTAAGGAGTATCGTCACGTAGAAGTTGATGCGGGTCTGGGGAAGGTGGTCAGCGAAATAGACCTAGTAGAGTCGATAGTGAAGCACGAAGGCTGACCCCTATCCCCGCTATATCAGGATTCGAACTAATACATTGATCAACCATGGCCCGATAGTCCGATTGGTTCTCTGTATTTGTCCAGAAAGTTGACTGGTCAGATCCACGACTGGGAAAGGGTATTGAATCAGTAATGCTTGAGAGATCAAGGCAGGAGTGCGATGCGACTACCCTAGGACGTTCTCACAAGGAAATATATAGGATCTTGGGTGGCTTGCATGGCACAGCGCCTCAAGGAATCCATGCGTAAAGTTCAAGGGGACGCACAACGCAGGCGTGGTGGAGCCCTCATAGCCATCCTGCGCATGGGACGGAGCACGAGGCCATGTCGAGCGGCGGAGAATTCTGTCCGGAACTTGCCAGCTTGCCTTATTCTCCAGGAAGATTCTCCGCCGTGAGCTATCCATGAACGTGTTCCCGCCTTTCTGAAGGTGCCGAGAACACCCTTGGGGTCTTCGGCACTTTTGCGTGGTTGAACTGAACAAAGGGAGAGATCCGGCCCTTAACGGAGCGGATGAGAGGAAGTGTAGGTACGCCTGGTCTTCCACTGGCACTCGCTGCTCTACTTGCTCTTGTATCTCTACGGAGATATCATTCATAACATCTCTCGGGTCTATTATGTGAGGCTCAGGCTAGGTAGGACGATAAACAAGAATGCAAGGACGAGGACAAGAGCAAGGACGCTGAGTGCCGCTGACTGGAGGGTGTAGAGATAGAGTAACCGATGGAGCGGAGCCATCTAACAGTAGATCTGATCACCGCCTGATCTGACCTCCCGAAAGGCGAATCGTCCCACCCTTTCCACGTCCTCTCATGGTATACATTAGTATTGCAGCCAAGGCGGTACATCCTCACGCGCAGAAGTGTTAGGACCCCGGTCACCACACCTCGGAATTTGCTCGATATATGTCGTATCATAGTATGCATGCAGAGGAACTAGGACCTGCCAATTCCGCTCAAGAACAGATCACGGTATATAAGGACAGCTAACAAATGATACATGACAAAATATACAAGTAACGCAGTAAGAGATGAGGATAAAGCGATAAAGTCCTTGGAGTCGGAAGATAACGAATCTACGACGCATTAAGGTATTTTTATGCCACGATGTCACTGTAAGCCGTAAGGCGCGTGAGGGCTTAGAAGGGCAGCATGGTACGCATGTGTCCGAGTCGTCTATGCACTAGGTCTGGGGCGCAGGGTATCACTACGCATCTTCAGGGAGCTGTTCATAGCTACGTTTCGAAGTTGATCCTTCCCCCTTCCTCTTGTGCCACTCACGAATAGCCACCAATACGTCAATAAGACTCCCGAAAAGCAGGACCACGGCGATGATTTGTCCAAAGCCAAAATCGTTTTCGCCAGGCTTGATGTTCGGGCGATTGCGATGGACCTGGAGACTCCGTGAGCATGCTTTCTTTGACAATGGGAACGCTACGCACGATCAGCTCGAATGACACGACGCAATATACTGCCGGTCTGACAAGGAAAGTTGCAAACTTTTCACAACAAACGCTTGTGCGAGGGGCTTACGCTGCGGAGATGGCAACAAGACCGTACTCTGTTGCTCTACTACCTAATCCCCCACGAAGGGTCCCTTTTATTGCCTGTCCTAAGCCAGTGCCAGTATCCACGACGATCCGAAATTTGGTTTGGATAAAGTTGCGAAAATACGCCAAGAAAATGACGCTAAATATGAACAACACCCCGCCAAGGTATGTAACGACATAGCCAATGACCAGGTTCGCTAGCTGGCTATCGGTTGCCATGATGTCGAAGAAAAATAGGACGAATTTGACAAGGTGGTTGCATTCTGGCTGCGATCCGAATGTGCTGGGGTCCTTCCATACAAACAGTAACCAGATGAGGAACGCTAAGGTGCAAGTCATTTGAACTGCGATGAAGATCTTCATGCGAAAATTGTGCTTCGAAGATAAAATAAATCTTATCTGGCCTACACCCCCAACCGCGTCAACATCTTGAGAATGATGTCCAAACGGGACGCAAAACCGTACCGCATACATAGACGAATTCGAGGGAGAGTAGATTGTGCATCACACATACAGCATGATACAGGTCCAACTGGTGTTGCATCGACTGTATGACGGCGGTAATGACGAGGCTGAGGCCGTAAATGATGGCATTCAGATACAGCCCATCCAGAAGTTCGGTCGTGTACTCGTTCTTTGGCGTAAACGCGGTGATCAGTATCGTCACGTAGAAGTTAATGCGGATCTGGAGAAGGAGGTCAGCCAATAGACCGAGAGTGTTGACCGTGAAACGAGCAGGCTGACCCCTATTCCTGCTATATCAGGGTTGGAATTAATGCATTGATCAGCCATAGCCCAATGTTTCGAAGGCTAACGAGTCGGGTTTACAAGAGGAAGTGAAAGTGACTCGGAGTTGCAACGCGACCATCACGCTCTTACGTGAGAATCAGAGTTGCCTCGCATCACTACAGTCAGGCCCTCATGTTTGCGTCGGTTTGCTCACCCTAACCCTGACAATTAAGAACAAGAGCAACAACTGGAGGGCATTGAAAAAATAGTAAAGATGGTGAAACAGCGATTTTAGTGGGCATCTGTGAGCGGAGGCGTAGAAGACGAGGTAACATCGAATCGAGATCTCGGTAGTACATACGGCTGGATCTGAACAAGATCTGATCTGATGACCATGCATGCATGACAAATCAAATCCGAGTCCGGTGCAGACGTTTGCGCCCGTTTACGATGTAGATGTTACAGCCAACACGAAGTTACTGACATACATCATCTCTCTTCCTTGCTCACTCGCTTCGGGTCCTGCCAGGTCGCAGACCAGCAGCGTGGACCCGGGTCGCCGGGACTCTGGAGCAAACCCCGGCATGAAATAGTAGGATCTCGGGGTGCTCGCATAGTGTGCACGGCCTCTGGACTTGATGCTCGACGCCTCGAGGAATCCATGCGTCAAGTAGCGCAAGGCAGCAGCCTTGGGTGAGCCGCAACAGCCATCCTGCGTCTGGGCTCCTAAAGCACGCGCTGAGAGTAACCTCGAGGTCTCCGGCCCTTGCGCGTAATAGTAATTAATAAAGGGTGATCTGACCTTAAGCGGAGTGAATAAAAATTGTAAATGAATGAGAGCAAGTCCAGGCCCGGGTGCGTCCTGATTTCCGCGTTATGTGAAGTCCACGTGGAAAGATGAACAAGGGTGCAAGAACGCGGACAAGTGTATAAATATAGACCGAGGTGCAGAGGTAAGAGAAAGCGACTTCATAACGCCTTGAGGCAGTGAGGCCTTTATACGTTTCGTTGTACGTGGGGGGCGTGCTTCCGCGTACGCCACCGCAGGAGACTCACGTTTTTCTGTTTGCTCACCCTACTGACCCTAACAACAAGAGCGACGACATACAAGAGTGCCGACTGGAGAGTTTTATGCTCTGGACACCAATCGCGAACCACTGCAACCATATGTAGTGCCCAAGGCTGGCCTCGGAATGAGTCACGGATATCCAGAGGACATGGCTGAATCCTACCCTCACCTTCTGTATCACCCAGCTCGTTTTATCATCGCGAGACTGCTGCCAGTGTTGTCAAGGTTCGGTTCTTAAGTAACCCGACACCTTATACTTGGGGTAGTACCCGTACGGTTTTATCCCTTCTTCCTTACTAGCTCACTTCAGGTCCTATCAAGCTTCAGCAAGGTGTAGGATGGTGACTCACCATGACCACCCGGGCCCTGGGGAATTTGCTCAGTCGGTTATGGAGGTTGCGAATTCGTGGTCGATACATAATGATTTAATCATTCTACGTATGCAATCAGGAGCTGGAACTGAAGGGAGGTAAATGATAGAAGGACGCACCAACACCGATAAATTCCATCCAAATCCACGTGGCCGCTGCGAGACTCGAGAGGCAGCTTCGAGTCTTTCGAATGTAGCAGCAGTTTTCGACCCTGACAAAATTCACGATCTCGAATTATTGAAGCTTATTGAAGAACCAATGGATGGCACTAAAGACAACAAGAAGCCAATCCGTTTCGGGTCATTTATCAGCGTGGACAAACTTAGATGAGGAATTGTCGCCGAATGCACAGAGGGTGGACTTGAGAGTGTCAAAAAAGTGGTGATTGTCCAACACTGTAAGTGTGGAGATGAACGGGATAGAACCCTTGCAGTACTGAGGTGGGGGCCGGCTGCCAGAGCGTCTGCCTGTGGCCTCTACGCTGGATCCCGACATCACAACCAAGGTCGCAATACAAGTGGAAATTCATCCCGAAGCTAATCGGATCTCGGGTATGAGATAGTATCATACCGTGACCTCGTTTTCAGGCACAACCTCTTCTTCGGAAGGAATTCCTTGCCTCGTGTGTTGCTTATGAATTGCCACCGCGACGTCAATGACACTTCCGAACAATAAGATCAAAGAGATGATTTGTCCAAAGCCCCAAGCGTCTTCGCCAGGACGGATGTTTGGGCGATTGCGCTGGACCTGGAATATGCCTGAGTACGCCTTTGCTTGACGATTAGACTGGACAATGCCACGCACCATCAACTCGAGAGTGGCGACGCCATACGCAGCTGATCTGATGGGTAAGGATTAAAATACTTCAGAAATTTGAGATTTGGTATGATGGAAGTTACACTGCGGCTGAAAACTTCCTAGATGCCAGCGTCATTTTTTTGGGAGCGTTCTTTTGTCCTGGCTGTTCTGCGTCGTTGGCAGTGCTGGCTGTTACCACACCCCGAAGCTTCGTGTGGATACCCTTGTGCAAATACTCCATGAAAATGGCACCGAAGGTGCATAGCAGCACGCAAGAGTTTAGAACGAGGTTGATGAGGAACAGGACGCGCAGCCAAGTCACGGTCGCCCTGACGTTGGCAAAGAAAAAGACGTATTTGACGAGGTGATTGCACTCTGGCTGCGATCCAAAGTTGCCGCCTTTGATACAGACATACAGCGACCAGATGGTGAACACCACGGTGGAGAACGTCTGAGCGGCGACGTATATCTTCATGCTAAAGTCGTTGCCGGAAGACAGAATGAATCTTCTCTGGCCTATGCCCATGCTCCATCAATATCTGAAGAATGAACGTCGAGAAAGGAGAAGAAAACACATACTGAACGCATAGACGAAGTCGAGGGAGAATATGATTTGTATCACGAATATGGCATGATAGAGGTCCAACTGGTCCTGCAGCGTCTGGACGACGGCGCTCACGACGAGGCCGAGACCATATATAATGGAATTCTTGTAAAGCCCGTCCAAAAGTTCGCTCGTATATTCCCGCTCTGGTGCGAGGGCAGTAAGGAGTATCGTCGCGTAGAAGTTGATGCGGGTCTGCGAGGGGAGGGGCAGGTAGTCAGTCCATGGACCAAGGATAAGTCGATTGTGAAGCGCGCATTCTAACCCCTATCCCTGCAATATCCGTGTTTGACTTGATGCATTTGTTGACCATGGTCTGACGTTTTCAATGAGGGTTTCCCTGGATTTGCCAAGAAGAGTGAACAGTCAGCGATTCATGACTGGGAAGGGAGGCTCGCTCACAGCGACGCTAGAGAGACCAAGGCTCGCCCGGTGCAGAAAAGGCCGTAACAATCCCAATAGAATGTCTTATATGGGACAGTGTGATATGCAGAGTGTTAGTATAGCACAGGTTCCTCGACTGGCGCCTTGAGCAATCCAGAATCGAGGGGCACAGGGACAAGGCCTGGTCACTGCGGCTCTCTCACGTAGTGACACGCACAGGGTGGGTATATTGTCAGTGCGCGAAGGGCACGAAGAAATGCCAGTGGCAGGGGCGATGTGGGGTGTCTCCACCGGACGCGGTCCTCGAGCCAATCCACCAAGGGACCCGGTTTTAGACATCGCAAGTGCACCAAGCAAGCTTTTCAAATTCGGAAGTAGCAACTACAGCCCGAATGAAGACAGGCTCGGAGATGGTTCCAAAGAGAGGCTGTGTGTTCTGCGTATTGAATGATTCGGGGCAACAGAGGCACGGAGGCACACGGCATCTACACCCAGAAAGAAGGTCCATCAGAATCTCCCGTCTGTCTGTAAATGATTTAGAATGACGAAGGAGTTAGATCAGGTGTGCGGTGAGGGAAGTGAGAAGTGAAGAATGTTCGAGTTCGCAACTCTCAGGCTCGTGCAGAACAATATAGGCAAGTTCCGGTTTCCTTTTCACCGTAGCTCCGAAGAGCTTGGATCGGCCCCAAAAAGAGCGATGTGCTCTCTTGTTGCTAGAGTATCAATCATTTCATCACCCCCGTTGCGCAAATGCAACTCCTTCAAGGTCAGCTCACACGACAGCACGATGGCACAATACCGTATAAGCTGTTTCAAGTTTTGGCACGCCGCCATCCATTTGACACGTCACAGGGACCGCTCTTGAGCAAGATTTTGAAGGTGCGGGCGTTTCTGTGGCTGTGAAGAGGAGACAAGAGGCGCTCCATAGTGGAGGAGAGAATCGGCGACAGACGCTTCTCATTGTAGGTGGGAGGTCTAGTCATAGATGGACGAGAGCGGGGGGGCGTATTCGATTCTTTACTACAATGTAAAACGGGAATTTGTGACACCTTCCAACGCAGTTCTGATAAGGAGAGTCACAAAAAGCGCTCGCGAAGTAGAGACTTGATTCGAGGGACTTACACCACGGCAGCTTGGAAAGGTGCACGCGCGCTCCGCACCCCTTCTCTTGGAGGCCATTCCTTCACGTGTAATTCCTTGTTCTACACTTGATGCGTCTTGATGCCATGATCGAACCCTCCATGTAAGACACGAGAGCGGCGAGCGTAACCGTGGCGGTTTCCGCAACTTCACGCACCTGCGTCTCGCGTCCAAAGAGCTCGTTTCTTCGTACGTCACGCCGGCGCCTTGAACGTCGCCTCCATCCTCCGAAGGTTCCAGGCGGCGGAGATAACTGGGAACCATCCCAAATGGGAGGGCAATCGGGGAGGGAGTGCTAGTCCGAGACGTGGAGGTGCTCATGGAGAAGATGGGAGGACGCGTAAATAACTGAAGTACTGAAGTACTGAAGCTTCAGTGTTTCAGCTTCAGCTTCAAAGCTTCCAAAGTCAATGCCCGCAACGATCCAAGGAGGGATCGTTCTGATCATCTTCTGAGATCACAGATTCTACCGGATACGAGTGAGCTCTCACAGACCCAGCATCGTCCATGGGTCATCTCTGCTTCCTAATATGTATGGGACACGTTGGATTTCTCTTGAAAGTACATTACAACATAGAAAGGACGGGTGCAACGAGTCGCTCACGGTCCCTACGACAAAGTAACAATCCTTCCAACAAAGAAGAGGATGTATCGTACTGGAGAGGGCATTACGTAGTTCCTGGGCATGAAATGAAAGCTACACGAAGAAGACGTATCGCACATGAGGAAACACACATCGGGGATTGTGATGTGATGGAATCTCGCTGTCGAGAAAGGAGGGAAATTTTCGAACGATGAAAGGGTTGGCATGTATCACTGAGGAAGTAGTTAATTTCTCCACCGGCGCGCGACAAATACAAGGTTTTCTGCGTTGTTGGGTGAGGTGAATAATAAAGGTTGAGACTGAGGGTTTGTTTGGTTCAAGACGACGGGCATATACAGGGTCAACACTCACCTGGGTCGGTGAATGGCCTGCGGTCCCCTTAGCGATAGTCTCCGTTCGGGATGTTGTCCGTTTCCGCCTCAGTGCGTTTGACCAACGCCTGTTCCGGCTGCGGCGCAGCAGTAGTCACGGACAGGATGAAGAGGAGGGAAAGGACGATCAAGTTAAGCTTATGCATTGCGGCACAGGCGAGGTTTGGCTGGGAAGTTGAGAACAGCGAGGCAGCTGCGGAGGTGTGGTTGCTGTAGGGCTTTTTTATTCTGGTGAGGCCGGTGATAACCGGAAACGCTGGCCGTTTGGGGGATAAAAATGCGTTAGGCTACGTGGCAACCTAGAGGCACAAAGTGCGGGTTCAGCTCAGGAAGAAATATTTTGAGGGCCTAGGCTGCGAGAGCGTATTTGTTCCCCAGGGATAGGGACAGGATTGACCCCTGCCCACTCAATAAAATGACAGTGTCCTTTGGCACTTTCCATCATGTGCAGGGAGGCATCCATTAGGCTAAAAATAATTAAGGGAACTTTGAGAGACCCTAGTTTTGAGCACCTAGCTGAGTGGCTGAAATCTAGGAAGGAAAGTGGGGAAAGAACACCAATTCTGCAATTTTCAGAACAGTTTTAGTAGATAGGCACCCATGTATATAGAGCTATTCTGCAATTTTTTCAGAAAACCTAGAGATATATTGATGGGTTTTGTGCTACGTGCGCATTTGTGATCGCTTTAGATAACGCAATTACTTTTCGACTGGACGCGCGCACATGTAGAAAATACAAGGGGGTCAGCCTCTGACTGATATTTTAGCATGATAAAATGGCATAAATATCATCACAAACTGTTCCTTGGTGGCAGAAGCCTCATGTATTGGGCGTTTCTAAGGATTCGCGAGGACCTACAGCTTCGTAGTAATAAACGGTATATGTACCCCGTCATTCCGCCTTGACTCTCCGGCCCTCTTCCTCCCGCGTGCTCCACCGCCCAAGTAGCTGGTTCGCCCGAAGCACCAACAAATCCCGGAGCATCTGCAGTGAATCCCTCACGACGCTCAGCTTGCTGCCCGGGACCTCGTGCCACGTCACTGGCACCTCCACGACGGGGATGTGCAGCGCTTTGGCGAGCAGCAACAGCTCGACGTCGAATATCCACGTCGCGATGTGCTGCCGTGGGAACAGGGCGCGCGCAGCTGCACGCGAGAACAGCTTGAATCCGCACTGGGTGTCGCGTACGTGCCCGACGCCCACGAGACGCAGGACGGTGTGCAAGCCGTACATGAGGAAGTTGCGCAGGAGGGACCGCTGTCCCATCACACAAAAAAAAGAAATTTCATCGATTGATCAAATGTCCTGTCAGCTGAAAATAGCGCACCTTGACGACAGCCTCGGTCTGGACGAGGTGCGCGCGGCTCCCAATAGCGACACCTGCCGCGTCGCTCTCCGTGGGGGCGAGCGCATCAAGCGCATCAAGCAGCAACTCGACGTCCACAAAGCGGCTCGCGCCGTCCGCGTCCGCCATGAGAAGGCGTCTTCCGCGTGCGTGCAACATGCCGTGCCGCACGGCGCCGCCCTTCCCACGATTGCGCTCGAGCCGGACGACGCGTATATCCGCCTCCGCGTGGTGCTTAGCTGCGAGCTTGAGCGCCATCGCCGCCGTGCCGTCCGAGGAGCCGTCGTCTACGATGAGGATCTCGGAGGTGCGGCGTTTTGGTGGTTGGGAAGAGGACACAAGGTGCTCGACGGTCGAGGAGAGCATCGACGGCAGACGTTGCGTCTCATTGTAGGCGGGTATGATGACGGTTAGGTCTAACGATGCGGGGTCATGGATGGACGGGAGCGGGAGGGGCGTATTTGGGTCTTTTGGTGAGCGGTACTGTTTTTCTGAGGGCAGCTCGTAGGGCGGCGGGGGTGTCAATGCGAGGAGTGCGAGGTATGCCTGGGAGAGGGACATCGTGAGTACTCGTGTATGGGTTGGGGAAGTGGCAAGCCCGTGTAGACGGGAAACATGAATGGATCAGAACGACGGCATAATATAAAGTCGTGCCCATGAATGTTCGTCTTCGCCTCGGCGCACGTCAGTGAGACGGCCCACGGCTCTAAGAACAAGGATGAAACTGGGGTTCATCACGTCCGTGCTGGGTTTCTCCCCTCATTCGTAGTAGGAACTCACCAGTGCTAGCGCAATGACCAGTGCGAAAAGTGCAGTGTATAGAAGTTGGCTTTGATCCATGGATGTTCCGGTTGGTTCAGAAGGAAAGCATGCGTAAAAGAAGGGAATAGAGGGAGAAGTGTCTAAAAAGTGTATCGCAGGTGCAAACGAGAACGACTGGCATCAGAGACGGCAACGGGCGGTACACTTACCGTAACACAAAAAAAAGGTTAAATGGCCAACGTGGGGATCGAACCCAAGACCTTCGCGTTATTAGCACGACGCTCTAACCAACTGAGCTAGTCGGCCCTAAAAAATCTTCGCTTTGTTGCTTACATCACATCACAAGCTCAGCGTGGCTCTCTCGAGGATTCAACTTGAACCATCCCATCGACTCAATTTCAACCACAACTATCATGGCCCCTCAAAGATCCAGCTCCACCAAAGCACAACGCTCCTTGATACAGGGCACGTTGTCCTTCGCATCTGCCAAGCGCAGCGGTAGCACCGGTGCCAAGGATAGTCTCAAGGGGAAGGCCGCCGCCGCGGTTTCGTCCGCCGCAGAAACCCCCGCTATCGCGCCCATCCGCATCCGCGGGAAGCGTAAATACGAACATGACCCCGAGTCGGAGTGCGAACCAGCGAAGGAGGAAACGACGGAAGTACTGGAGCGCGAGAGCCTGGATTCCGAGGATCCGCGATGGAACAAGGCGTACGGCCTGGCCCGCGCGAAGATGGGCAATATCCAACCTGGTTCGTCGGGGTTTCCCTATCGTGTGTTCTTAGCTGAATAAGTGCCTATCTCGGCTGCAGTTCACGCGCAGAATCAATCGCCAGTGCATCACATCTTGCGCATCTTTGACCTGTATGTGACGTGCTATACCTCCCGTCGCGACTAGACTTACACGAACACGCTATGTAGGTCGTATGAATACGGGCCGTGCGTCGGTGTGACGCGACTGGAGCGTTGGGAGCGTGCAGCTGCCCTCGGGCTTAAGCCACCGCCAGAGGCAAGTGCTTAATCTCTCAAAATAATTTAAGGTGCTCCGACGAAGCTTATGACGTGTGCGTTGGTTCGGTAGGTTCGGGATATTCTGATAACCAAAGAAGGCAGCGAAGACCCTCGCCTGGTTCAAAACGTCCTCGACGAAGAGGTGTAGCGTCGGTTAAGTTTTGATTCCGGTAGTGGGGTTGTCAGTCCTCCATAATACTGTATTGTCAAGTAGTGTGTACGGCGCCTGACCATGCTTAATTTGAGGGTTCGATTGTATGCGGATGTTTGGCGGAGATGGTCCGTCCGGCCGTTGACATGATAACGGCTCAAACTGTTGGTCTTAATATGTGTGATCTCCGGGTATATTTTGAACCCCTTGGTATAAAGGTTGCCGCTTCATCCACAACCCCTTCTCCCTGCAATTCATCATGTCACCAGATCCGTCTTACGTCGACGTCCTCATTGTGGGGGCTGGCCCCGCTGGGCTCATGTGCGCAAATGCGCTTGTTCGCGCTGGGATCAACGTCCGGATCATAGACAAACGGTGCGCCCCATTGTAATCTCAATGATATTCCTCACTCATGTTCCTCCGTCTTGTGTAGACCAATCAAGGTTACTGCTGGCCAGGCAGACGGCATACAGCCACGAACTATCGAAGTGCTGCAGGCAAGTCCAGCACTCTTTAACTCCAACCTTGCGCAACCTCTTGTGCTCACGTAGCATGTCGTGCGTTAATACAGAGTTATGGCCTCGCTGACCGGCTCCTGAGTCAAGCGGCTATCATGGTCATGGCGGTCAGTCGAAATACACATTGCGTCTTCGAGGATCTTCGTATCATGTCCTTACGCATGACGACCTTTAGGCCTTCTACAATCCTGGTCCAAACGGAATAGAGGTTCGGGCTTTCCGCCGCGCTTCGTCTCCGTAATCCTATTCGCGACTCACTTGTTGTCTCTCTCAGTGCATAGGCCGCGTGCCCGACGTGACGGCACCGACGGCGCGCTATCCATACGAGGTTACCTTACACCAAGGGGAGATAGAGAATTTATTTCTGGACTCCATGAGAAAGGAAGGCCTCGAAGTCGACCGCCCCGTCGTTCCGCTCTCTCTCAAACTATCAGAGGATGAGAAAGAACTTGCCGACCCACATGCATACCCCGTCAGAGTGCGCAGGTTCTTTTGACCTTTTGGCGTATGGTCTTCCGATGGGATGGCAACTCATTTCTACGTGCACATACAGGTCGTGCTAAGGCGTCTGAACGGGGAATCCGACAAAGACCCAGAAATTGTACACGCCAAGTTTGTTGTTGGGGCGGACGGCGCCCATTCGTGGGTTCGGAAGACGCTTGGCATCTCCATGGATGGCGAGCAAACCGGTGCGTGATATGCGATTGAACCGGAGTTCCCCGTCCGCTCACGTTTCTGATAAAACCGGAAGATTTCCTTTGGGGGGTCGTGGATATCGTCCCTTCGGAAAAGACCGACTTCCCAGACACGCGTAATAAATCAGCGATCCACTCCGCCAATGGCTCTTGCATGATCATCCCGCGGGAGGGAGACAAGATTCGGGTGTACATTCAACTCTCAGACACCGATGCCGTTGATTCCGAGACTGGCCGCGTCGACCTTGGCCGATATGGCCCCGAGCGTTTGTTGGAAGTTGCGAAGAAGACGTTCAGACCATACACGATCGATGCAGAGCCAGATAAGACCGAGTGGTGGACGATCTATCAGAGTGGGTGCCACCCGCGCTCTTCTGCCCTCTTTGCAAGCGACATTCTCTGAAACATTCCATCGTTTGCCAGTCGGGCAGCGAGTTGCCTCGAGATTTACAGTTAATGAACGTATTTTCATCGCTGGCGATGCTTGCCACACGCATTCGCCGAAAGCCGGCCAGGGTATGAATGCCAGCATGAATGATACGCATAACCTAGGTTCGCACCGCGGATTTCCCTCCATGTACTGTATCATCGCACTAACCGCACATGTCTCTCTGATTATCAGCATGGAAATTAGTACATGTTTTACGAGGCTGGGCAGATATCTCTCTTCTCAAGACGGTGTGTCCACACGTTCGACCTCTGTATCTCCCTCCATGAGATTTACGCGCCTAGTATGAACTCGAGCGCCGGAAATATGCCCAAGAGCTGATTTCCTTCGATAAGCGGTTCTCCGCCTTATTCTCCGAGAAGCTTCGCGTAGATAGCGAAGGGCACGGCCCAACACACGAGGAATTCATCGGGTTAGCTAGCTAACTCCATTCTAACCGACTGGCTCGGTTCTCTATTGACGAAAAAATAATCTAGAGCGTTCCAAACCTACGGAAACTTCTCGTCCGGCGTCAGCGTACAATACGCGCCCTCGGTAGCAACCGACCCGACGTATCAATCCATCGCGCCAAACCTGATCATCGGCCAACGCCTGCTCCCACACACACTCGTGAGCGCCGCCGACGCGCGCGAAGTGAACATCCAGGACCTGGCGCCCGCCGACGCCCGCTTCAAACTCTTCATCTTCCCAGGCGAGAAAAAGCACGCGCAAAAGGTTGCGGCGTACCTCGGCGGCGGTGGCGTGGCGCGGCGATCATGCCGCTTCTTCAACGAGCATCGAGACGCGTTTGATGTCATTACCGTGTTGCAGGGCAGCAAGAGCACGGCCAATTATCTCGACGTGCCGCCCGTTCTGCGCCCACACTGGAGCAAGTGAGTGCCCCCCTTCCTCCCCGATGGTCCTACTGAGCGAGAGCACACCCCCAAAAAAACAATAACGATAGGGTCCTCCTCGATGACACGGACGTCACCGGTACCCGCGGGGGTCATATTCACGAACGATACGGCATCAGCCGCAGCGCGGGCGCGCTTGTGGTCGTACGTCCGGACGGCTATGTTGGCACCATCGCGCCGCTGGACAACCTCGCGGCGCTCGACACCTACTTTGCTGGTTTTATGCGGTCTCGCTGATTATCATTCCCATCGCCGCTTTCCGGCTGGTTCAGCTTGAGCTGCGGTTGGTTGATGCTTTGGACCAAGGAGGGGAAGTGTGCTCTTGTGACCGAGATTTGTGCAGTGCAGTATCTTCTATAACGTCTATGTAGACTCCTGAGTTTTCAGCACGCGATTCTATAGTCCTCCTATGTGAAAAAGAACACATGTTTCTCACAATATCCTCTCATCCATAGAAATAGAACATGACAATGTCAGGTTGAATGAAAATCAAATAATCGGCAACAACTGCACAATTATCGTTTACCAGACCCACAAGGTTGTTTTCCCCTTCCATACAACAAAGGGTCGATAATTGTCTTCGGACGAATCCATTGTGTCCTTCACAAGCTTCACAGCCAATTAAGAGTGGATTACTTGCAAGTCTGTCGCTCAGCGCTCACACAAACACCTTGCTAGAAACAACAGAAACTACTGTTTTTCGGTAGCAACACACGAACGCATCCGGAACAGGACTATAGTAGCTGCCAGTGGTGCCGTGCGAGGACTGCTAGTATTACTCAATACGAAAAACACCCCCTCTCGACTTACGATCTGCATCGTATGCACCGTCATACGCGTCACACATACAACAACCGAAACGGTACAACACGAATACATATCTCTGACCGTCGTTGCAAAACCATTGTCCGAAGTATCTCTCGACCGTCTCAGTGGAACATATGTCGTTCTTGTCGTCATTAGTTCCCTCGCCCAATTTAGATGGGGGTAAATATCTTCGTCCATGGCCCGTGTCTGTCAACGGCGGCACGTCGTCGGAAGGACAGTGGTAGATCTTCCATGTTGAACACTTCCATGACCTCCGAACCATTCGGGAAGCGCGCCCGCAAGTCATCTGGTACGTCCGTCCCCACCAGCTCGCCGCAAATCATGTCTAAAATGGCCTTGATGTCGATCTTGAACGATATGTCCGGCCCAGTCTCGAGCTTGCGCAGGAGAGGGAGCACGTGAGACAACAGGTTGGCCGCCACGGCGAGCTGAAGGTGGCCTTCGCTCTCGTGCCACCTGTCGATGACGACCAAGGGCACGCCAAGTTGGCGTTGCAGGACAGAGTAGGCCTCGGATGGGGGACATTGCCACTTGCCGTTAACCCACATGACTGCAATCAGTGCCTGGACGCAATGGGCACGGATTGCGGTGACGGGGTCCGGATCATCGGTCAAATTTGTCCCCACACCGCCCACGTCTCGATGGAGAGTGGTCCCCATGGATCGTTCGTCGGCTGGGTCCATTGGCCCCAGATCGCGCGGAAATGACGGTCGATGGAGTTGGGGAAGCACCAAATGGCTCCGAGGCAGGCCGTGAGACGGTTTCTTCGGATCCCTTCAGGGAGGAGACCGCTCGAGCACGTCGCGAACAGCTTGTCAGCGACGGGCATCACCAAGCGCTCCAATTCTGACTTGATTCCCTGTGCGTAGCGTGTCATCCCATGGAATAGTCCTGGAAGCCTGTCGAGAAAATCCTCTAATTCGTAGTCTTGGTGCAGGGATCCCAGTGTCCAGCGAAGCGCACGGGCGTCTACCTGCGAAATCCGGTTATCGGCCCGCTTTTCGGGTGCGAAACTCATGCCCCGCCTAATCTTGTGCCGGCGCTCGCGAATGGCGTCCTGCACGGACTCGGTTCGCCCGCGGAGCCAAAGCTTGAGCAAAGGTGCGCCTTCTATGATGAACCAAATGAGCGCCGAAAGCGACGTTCGGAATGGCGAGTTGTGATAGCGGAACGGCATGATAGTAAGCAGAATGTATATCAAGGCCGCAACGGTGAACAATGATAGTAGGGTGAGGCCGACAAAGCGGTTGAGGTTGAGCAGAAAGTCGACAAGCCCTATGCAGAATAGCAGAACTGAAAAGCGCAGGAACGAAGGAAGGATTTCGATCGCTGTTTGAAGCCCAAATCTCTCCGCACCATCGGCGAAGAATGCGCGGATGCGCGCACGCTTCGAAGGGCTGTACGGTCTATTCACAACCAACAGGTATCTTCGGGTCCACTGTTGCACAAACGTTACCCACACAGCACTGACCACGCTGATGGCAAGGCTGCTAAACCACAGCGTGTTCACACGTATAGCAGAAGCGGTTGGTCTGAAAGAAGATTGGTTGGGAAGAGTCAAGGACGCTGATGTGAGTGTCCCATTCGACAGAGCAGACAACTGCTGGGAGATTTGAGAAAGCAGTAGGTTCGTCGTATCACTTGAACTGGGCTGCAATTGCTGGTAGCTGATAAGGGAGAAAGCAGCCACCGTCGTGGATAAAAGACCAAGCTGGTCAGAGACTCACATTAAGTATCATCCCAACAGTGTGACCTTCAAAGTTTGACGTACAAATACTAAGAGCTGGTCTGCATTCGATCTGACACTGTCAGAAAGCTCCTTGTCAGACTTCGCTGCTTGGGAAAGATACAGATCCCAGATCCTGGCTGAAGGGTCGCCGTAGAGGGTTTGTCCCACAAGACCTGTATCTCTTCGTCGAGGATTGTTCAAGACTTGTTCAATCATTGAACTTTGGACACCAGCAAACCTATCATCTTCGATTCGGGGTGAGCTGACAGATGAAAAGTGTGAATGCAATCTCATCGCGCACCTTCGGAGAACTTTTCCTCGATGGCAGAGTCGTTCGAGGCAACTGCAACTCCCCGAACCGTTGATCCGCCAAGTCCCCCCGGGCCCTCCGCGTCTGAAAATGAACGAAAGTGTACTGCCGTGTTCGCAAGCGGGACATGAGATCCGGCCCACGACGGACACGAGGCACGAAAGAATAATTGACGAACTATGCCGGGAAGACGGCGAGGGACCGTATTCGAGGTCAACCTGAGCCATATCTCCATCCATATCCTCGGGAAGAAAGAGAGAACGGGGATTTAGGTGTTTGTTGAGTGTAGCGAAGGTTGAGATTGGGGAGGGACAGGCAGCCTAAAGGACCCAACTGCGTACAAGTCATGGCGCAAGGGGGCGACCTCGTGCAATCCTCAAGGCCAAACTGCAAGGCCCGAGTACTATAACAGAAGCTTCGTCGAGCTAGCTCAATCAGGCGTTGGCAGTTGGACGTGAAGCATGGACTAGTTGAATGGCCCACTCAAGCGCCTCCTGCCTTATTATTTTTTACGGCACTCCCCAAAGTCGTAACATTGCGGAAATACCCAGGAGACTAGGCCCATAAGATACGAGGACTAACCGCGTGTTGTTAATAAGAGCGCAAATGAAGCCCAAAGGTGATGAGATTTGGAAGAAACACACACACTAGTGTGTATACATGTATCAAACCATAAGTTATCACGATTGCGAGTGGAGGGAAGAAGAGAGAGCAACCATAGTATTTGACCCCGTACAACGAACAAACACGCGCCTTGCACGCTCGTCCCAATTAATACACATACAATATACCATCACGACACACGACGCGCAGGTAAACCCGCAGAAGCTTCCGTACCACTATCAATCGGAACACGCCTCAGACCACCACCAACACCATTTCCTCCACGGGCAACAGCCAATAATCGGCTAGCTGCACCACCCACGCGCCCTACCTCGACCTCAGGCGGAGGTGCAGGCGCGAGTCCGGGTGCAGGCGCAAGTGGAGGAGCAGGGGCATGGACAGGTGCAGGTGCAGAAGAATTAGCAGGAGGCACGGACCTGGCCGCAGCGGCCATCTTCCTAGTCTTCACACCACCAGCACCGTTGCCCCCGCCGCCTCCTGCGCTACTCCTGTTGCGGGTCTTAGCGACGGCACCAGGACCGCCTTTGAGCCGTCTCCTGATCGTATTTTCCTTCTCTGGCGCGCGAGGGTCCTTCGTCGCAGTGTCCTCGTCTACGTCCATACCTATACCTACACCGTTACCCGTCCCTACGTCCACCGACTTGGGATTCAGACGGGCGTCGTTGGCATTAGATTTGCCCTTCGCATATGCATCTGCGTCTGCGTCGAGGTCCAGTTCGGCTTCGCGCGATGTGCGCTTGCGTCGGCGTTGTGGGCCTGCTGCGTTGCTCGTTGATCCTGTGCGGAGAGGAGCGCGCGCAGGTGCGGGCGCGCGTGCGGCTTGGGTACTGTTGGTTGTTGGGACTGGCACAGATGCGAGCATTGGTAGCGAGATTGGATGCGGGATTGGATGCGGCTGGAAGACGGGTGCGGCGGTGGCCATGGATGTACCAGGAAGGTGAAGAGGATTAGGGCCGAGTTGCAGAGCGGGAAGATGTGGCGCAGCAGAGGCGGCTTTGTGGGTCGTCCCTGCTCCTGCTACTGCGCTCTCGGGCGAGTCGGCGAGCATGAGGATCCTGCTCAGAGGGCTGGGCTTGGCGGGAGAGTATGCGTGCGACATATTACGCGCCAAGGATTTCGCGCTCGGGAACGACTTTGGTGTCGATGAAGTGGGTGGTAGTGGTGGCGGTAATGGCTGTGCTATGCTCGGAACGATTTCGGGTGCGGCCACGACTCCAACTCGCGTTTTGCCTCTTTGGGTAGAGGAAGAGGACGATGCTTGCGGCGGCGGGGGAGGGGGAGGGAACGGGGGCGTCGTTGATGGCCCGAGGAGGAACGTGGCCGGGTGCGGCGGGGGACGGGACTCTGGCGAAGGCGGAGGGATGACGAAGGAGGTGGGCAGGAGCGACGCGGGCACGGTCGAGGGTATGACTTCCGTTTCGAAGGACGCCTCGAGGACGCGCTTTCCTGTCGTCGTCAGGCGTCCCGGACGAGAGTCCGAGCGGCGCGAGCCTGACGCAGAGCGTTTCGCAGATGCGGAGGCCCGAGCCGCCTTCAGGGGCGATTTGAACACCGGTTTTCCCTTGGACTTGGAACGCGTCTTTCGGGGAGAGGGGCGCGAGGGACCGGATTGTGCTACTGCTGGTGCACGCTTTTCTGGCTTGCTGGAGAGCAAGTCGCGCTTCTTGGGGCTTTGCTCAACTCGCTTTGAATTTGATAAAAGAAATAGTGAATGGTGAGCGTGGACTAAACACACGAGGAGAAAAGACGTACGTCTGGTTCGGAATTGGTCACTTTGTTGTCATGTTGGGGTTCTGGGGGTGGACCGGCATACGACTCGTCATTTGGGGGAAGGTAAGAAGCCAGCTTGTCATGCACCGCAGGTGCAGGGACGTCTTGCAATCGACTCGCGGATGCTGACTTTCTCTCCGCCTTTACTTTTCCTTTGAGCAAAAATTAACAAAATGCGCTACATTCCCCCTCTCGCCAAGCGTTCGAAGGGAACAAACAACTCACTCAGTTCGTCGCGTAGCCCAGCTATCGTAGCCCGTAATTCCTCGATCTCCCATTTGTGTGCCTTTGCGTCCGACTGTGCCGCCTTCTTGGCCAAATCGGCGAGCGAGATTTGCGGATTCGGGTTCGACCCCGAGGCTGTAGAGGCGGCCGGAGTTTCGCAAGTCCTGAGTGTCGCGATTGCGTCTCGAAGCGAGGTGAGCAACGCGCTAAGCTGTTCGCACGCGGCGTCTGGAGCACCGAGCGGGAAGAGATTAACTGTGGCCAATGGAGGAGGCTGTGATCACCGCAAGTCAGACCATTTTTTTCTCTTTCACACACAAAACAGGGGCGAGAGGTGGAGGTGGAGACATACGAATTCTAAGTCCTCTGGGTCAGAGCTGACGGCCTTATGCAAGATCTTGCGCACCGCATTGGCGGCATCCACCACGAGCCCCTTCAACTCCCTATTCTCTTCTCTAAGCCCCGCACACGCCTTCTCCGCCTCGTCCAACGCCGCCTCCACGAGCCCCAGCCCCTTCTGGGCCGTAGCAGCGCCAGCGCCACTACTACCGGCAACACCAACAGCACCGTCCTGTTGCCTCAGTACGGACGCGTTCGCCGGCCGCAAGCCAGAAGAAGAGACCGTCATGCGGCTGGGGAGCGAGCCGATCTTGAGCTGCGCATCGGCCAACTTGGACCACCGCTCGCGCATCGCCTCGATCTCCTTCTCGCGCCGCTTGAGCTCCGCGACGTGCGTCGCGCGCAGCGCCTGCAGCGCCGCCCTGGTGCGCTGCAGTTCGCTCGTCATCTGCTTGTGCGCGGCCTCTGCCTGCGTCTGCGCGCGGTTCGCGATCCTGTTTTATCCATCATTTTTTTAAAAAAAAATTCAGTGTAAAATGGGGCAACGATGAGATCGCAACACCACAAAAGACAATAGACCAACTCACGTCAGCTTGGCCCGCGCAGCCGCCGCCTCGCGCTCTGCGCTCTCAGCCGTCTCAGTCGCTGCGCCATGCATAGTTCGCAAGCGCTCGTGGTCATACGACAGCGTGCGGAGCTTCGTCGTCAGCTCCTCGGCGCGCGTCATGTCCTCCTGTGAGACGCAGAGAAAAAGAGGTGCGAATCAACAGATGTGACCACGAGAACAAAAGCAAAAGTTACACTTACCACGCGTTGGCTGAGCATGGAGAGCAGGCACTTTGTCACGGCCTCCGCGTCTGCGTTTGAGAGCCCGTCGAGGGAAAGGCCCGGGTGCACCACGAAGCCATGCGATATAAGCTGGGCGTTGACGTATTGAAGCGTCGATGTTGAGGAGGGAATTGACGAGGTAGACGAAGAAGGAGAGTCAGACAACGGCGAAAGGATCGGTGACGGTGCCCAATGGACGGTATTTCTCGGTGCTGGTGTCGCTGCCATGCGAGTCGACGATTCCGAGTCAAAGGTGGCGCGTCTCGACTCACGACAAACAGGTCACGTGGTCGCGTCATTATTTCGATCAATATTCGATAATTCGATAACAGCAGCACAACAAAGCAAGGCATCCATCACGTCCGCGCCCAGCGCCACCGTCGTACCTCAATCGCCCACCCTTCGCGCGCATCGCTACTCAATTCTGAGTCCACAGCCGACTGCGGCGACGCATCCTGCAACACCCGCACCTCGCCCTCCACAAACTCGAGATTCGACGCGCGCAGTCCACGCTGCAGCAGCACCGCGTCAGCCGTCTTGGCGGCCGCATCCGCATCCATATCCGCCACTCCCGGCGGGGGAAGAAGCCGTGGCGACCCATCATTCTGGTCGAGCCTCCCCAGGAGCCAGATCTCCCACCGCCGCCGATCGCCCTCGCCTTCTTGTGTCTCCTCGGGAGACGACTTGATTCTCTCGGGTCCTCCTTCGGTATCCTCGCTGGCCGCGTTCGCACCGCTTTCTGTAACGGCACCGGCGTCTCCCGCGCCTGCGTCATGCATGCGCAACAGGAAGCGTTCCACTGCTGTTTCGAGCTCGACGCCGCGCCACACCGGCAGCGACCCAACAGGACTGGCGCCGTCCACCTCCACCTCCATCGCGTCCTCGCCGGCCTCTCCCTCATCAACACGTTGCCGCTTGCGCGCCCGTGGAGATGCAGAACCAACAAGAGCAGGAGGCACCAATAGTCGCGGGTGCAAGACGGCCGCCCGAAGAGCATCTGGCTCATACTTAAATCTACATTCACAGAAAATAAATGTCGTCAGTAGAAGTACGTGGAGGTAAGCACGAACTACCGGGGAGAGGGGCTAAAGAACGTACCCGGGGATTGCGCCACTGCGACCGCCTTCAAACACGATCGTCACACGCGCTGCAAGTGCATCGACGTCCATGTCTTCCTCTTCCTCTTCTTCAATGTCTTCGCTGTCGGTGTCTTCATCCGTCTCGTCCGAGTCGCGCCCACCGGACCCACCAACACCAACGCCGCGGGCGCGCTTCGTCCGCCCACCAACCGCACCCGACGCCGCAGCGCTCGCAACGAATCCCAGCACCGCCCCGCGTTCCGCGGCATACTCGCCGAGACGCTGCTTGCGATTCTGTCGTCCGAGACCGGGCGCGCGATGCGCTGTTCCGCCCTGCAAAATAATCGTCAGCGTTTCCAAAGACAGAGCGGTCCAGTGACGCACTTTGACAAACGATACATCGAGAATCTCGATTCCCACACCCTCGTGCCCGTTGCCCCACCCTGCGCTGCAGAACCCCCGTCCGTCATCATCAGGATCACCGCCTGAACCAGGCTCTGGGCCAGTACCCGCACTGCCAAAGTACCTCTCCGCAGGGGGCACGACCTGCACCTCGACACGCGCATCCCGCCCACGACGCCTCGCATCCCGCACCTCGCTCCATCTCACCCGGCCAGCGTGAACCGCGGCCGAGATGATGTCCGAGTCGTCCGTGTATGGTCCGCTGCCCCATACGCGTGGGTGTGACGGTCGAACACGGGGCAACGCCAGAGCAGGGATGTAGAGCGTGGCCCGCGCGACCGTGCGATTGCGAGGCAGCGGGAGCGGACCGAACGGGTGCACAAAGGCGCCTAGATGAACGGATGGCGCCACCGGCCGTGCACGCGAATGGGGTATCCCTGACGCGTGGGAATGATGAGCACCCGTTGTAGGGTAATGTGAGCGTGTAAGCATGTGCTGGTGTTGGGGCTGATGTTGGGGCTGGTGCTGGTGCTGGTGTTGATATTGATGCTGGTGCTGGTTCTGGTGTTGGTGTTGATGAGTATGGCTGTGAGGACGCGAGGGGTGTCCGTGACTGTGACCATGGGGATGTGGGCTCACTCCTGAGCTGTGAGGTGGCTGTGAAGGTGGTCCACGTAAATCCGGGGGAGGGTGAGTCGGATGGTGGCTGTGTACGTGCTGATGTTGGTGCGAGTGAGGAAGAGGATGAGGGTACGGATTGCCATGTGTGTGTTCATACGACGGCGGTGCATGGGGGTGATGTACATCTGGGTCAGGATGCGAGGGACCTGATACCTAAATGAATATGAGCTCATGAGCATCATCAAACCACCGGAAAAGGTGCGAAGTGACTTGCCTGGGAATACGGGTAGCCCACATGGGATGTCCCATCCTCAGGCTTGCGTGGAACAGGCGATGGCACGATTGAGTGCATGTAACCCATCCCTTCGCGTTGATGGGGCTCCTTCTCTCGTACATCACGCTCTCTTTCCCTCTCTCTGTCCCGGTCGCGCTCTCTGTCCCTGTCCCTGTCCCTCTCCCGTGGACGCATTCTCTCATGATTCATATCCCGGTCACGTTCATGGTCCAGTTCCATAGGCGCCCGCCCACCTTGCGTTGCAGGAACGCTCGTTACTGGCGGACGCGGACGGGATTCACGAACCGGTGGGATCGGGGGTGGAGGGGCAGAGAACGGAGGTGGATGTGGGCGAGGTCTTCCACGGTCACGATCGCGGTCTCGGTCGCGGTGGTGCATCTGGCTTTCCAAACGATCGCGTTCGCGCTCGTCTTCAAGGAGGGGAGCCGGACCAGGACCCAGTGAAAGGGCCATCGCTGGGCGGGCCTCCCTTTCCCTGTCTCTTTCCCTGTCCCTGTCCCTTTCCCTGTCCCTGTCTCTCTCCCTGTCCCGATCTCTCTCGCGCTCACGATCCCTGATGATCGTACCAGCGGCAAGAGCAGGCCCAGACAAAGGAGCAGGAGTAACCGACGATGACCCAGGACCAGATACCGACATCATACGACCATGTGCTATGTTATTCCCACGATCACGCTCTCTATCCCTCTCTGGTGGTTGCAGGCTCGACATCACCGGTGGCTGGGCTGCATCTGGTGGCCGCGGGGCCCAGCGCTGAGGGGCAGGAGGTCCTTGGATTGCAACAGGGGGAATAGGAGGTCCACTGGTAGCCGTAGATGGCGGCAAGGGCGGGGCCGGTGGCTGCTGGTATGGCGAATAGTGCGGGGCAGGAAGGCCTGTGTACATCGGCGAGGGCTCGTGCAGCATAGACGGGGGCGGAGAACCCGAAAAGGGAGCATGGTGCGCCGGGGGGACGTGCTGCACGTGTGGCTTAGGGTGTGAGATAGGCGGAGTGTATTCGTGTCGATGGGAGTGAGTATGTCCATGTGGAACGACAGGCTGGAGAGGAGCGGGCAGATACACTGACGATGGCGCATGTGCACCACGAGGCAGAAAGGTGGGTGCAGGGCGCGGACCGAGAAGAGGCGAGTGCTGCTGCGCCTGTGGGTGTGAGGGATAGTCCGGATATGGCTCGCGACGGTCAAAGTCCTGCGGGCTGCGGTGCGGCGGATGCGGTGGCCGATGGTGAGGAGGCGGTTGAGGCGGGAAACGATGCTCTGGACGGTCACCGTGGGGCGAAGGTAAATGGCGTTGTTGCTGTTGTTGTGGAGGTTGCGGTTGATGGTGAGGGTGATGATGATGCGCCTGTTGTTGCTGGGCCTGCTGTTGGGCCTGCTGTTGTTGCTGTTGTTGCTGTTGCTGTCTACGCTTTGTGAGCTCTTCTGAGGGGGAATTTTGAAGGAGGTCAGCTACGTTCATAGTGGTCAGAGGGAAAAGATGCAGTTCATCGAGTTTGAGCGCTCGCATAACGTTTCAGGTACACCAGATCGAGATCCAACATCACCTGATCTGATCGACAAACAACACCCACGTACCAACCAACCGAGCACAATCCTTGTATCCTCTCATTGCCTGTTCTGTCTGGTGGGCGTCATCGTCAGGAAAGATCCGTCATCCCGTCAACTGCGCTCCCCAACGATCAACAACTAGGCGAACACTCATGATGTTGTCGCTCCTCGCGTCTGTCCCCCGTCGACCAATGGCTACCTTCACAGTTTGGATAAGTAGTGTTGCTGCTTATACCGTGGTGCTTTGTGTTGGTGGTCCAACGTAACCGTCCATTTGTCCCATGCAGAGACGCGACTCTGGGACTCCGACAGTCCTGTTCGACTTTCCTCACATTGCAGACGTCTTTGATGAGGCCTTGATGGTACATTACTCAGCTCTAGAGCGGCAAACATGCAACTTTTCTTGGTTCTGTAATACAGCTGTCTTAGTTCCAGCATGCAAGCCTGGATCCAAAAAGATAATGTGTCGATGGCGCGTACACCGAACGAATGAGTAGATTTGAGCAAATGCATCGACACTCCACGGTCAGCCAACATGGTAGACACTTCCCTAGATTAGGTTTATGGGTTCCCGGAAAAGGAAATTATGGGTGATTTTTACAGCCAAAAGTAGCCTTGAGTCATGTTCATGGTTCCTAGGCTCCACATGGCTGCACCCAAAGCCTTGATTCCCACAGGCATCCTTGCTCAGTTGTTCAACATTCAAACATCGCCTACAACCAGGCTTGTTATTGCTGCAGATTAGCACTCCAAAATCAGACACTAAAAGGGAGGTATCCGACATACCCAGAATACCCGAGAAACCCAAAGCCTTTATTGTTTCCATCTCTATTGTGTGTGCCTTGTTATCTTCCCCTCTTATTGTCTTATTTCTCTATTGTCTTGTGTTCTATTGTCTCATATGACTATTGTTCTGTCTCATACAATAGGGAGTACCGGTCTACTCACGCTATCATCTTGTCTGTTATTATCTCAACTTGTTATTGTTGCATCTACTGTACTGCCCTTGACTGGGATACATCAGCAAAACCAGACCCTGCTGCCTAGTGCTAGATGGTGAACCATAGTAAACCATAGTGCCATAGTGCTCATAACAAGGTCTGGGTGTTTATAGCACCAGACAGCACACCCTTTACTAGA
>Ga0137394_10000091_pt1 | contig 61618 bp, 47 predicted proteins | sample czobulk116metaG_FD_108278 | JGI IMG/M metagenome (GOLD analysis project Ga0137394, IMG submission 108278) | Vadose zone soil microbial communities from Angelo Coast Range Reserve, California, USA - czobulk1.16 metaG | ecosystem: Environmental > Terrestrial > Soil > Vadose zone | place: USA...
GGGAAAGACCCAAATGTCGTCGAATAGAGTTCGCTTCAAAAATAGGGCTGCGAACCAGCTCCCATACGTATCAGCTCTCCTACTCATATCCATTCTCGGTTTTGGTCTGTCAGGATGCTCCGGCGTGGTGAGCGGCAATAGCAGCACGGCCCCTCCGCCGACGAGCCTAACAATTACGAATGTGCAAGCAGGCGCAGCGGCAACTTCCAGTTTCCAAGTGACCTGGACGACAAGCGCCGCCGCCAATTCGTCCATTGACTACGGTACGACCGCGTCCTATGGAACCAGTACACCGGTCAATTCCGCGATGGTCACGAATCATCAGTTGGCTATCACGAATTTGACAATCGGAACGCTCTACCATTTCCGCGCTCGATCGACCGACGCGAACAACAACAGTGCGGTGAGCGGGGACATGACGTTCGCAACCGCGGGCGATACTGTCGCGCCTACCGTTTCGATTACTTCTCCTGCGGCAAACGCAACCCTTTCCGGCACTGTAAACGTTGCCGTGACCGCAAGCGATAACGTTGGTGTGGCGAGCGTGCAGTTGAAGATCGACAACGCGAATTCTGGAGCAGCCGTTACAGCGGCGCCTTTTGTCATTTCGGTGAATACGACTTTGTTGTCGAATGCGAATCACATCTTGACTGCGGTGGCGACAGACGCCGCGGGGAACTCCACGACGAGCGCGCAAGTGGCGGTGAAAGTCAGCAACACGACGCCTGACACGACGCCCCCGACCGTTTCGTTGACCGCGCCGGCGAATGGAGCGACGGTAAGCTCGACAATCTCGATTACAGCGACTGCGAGTGACAACGTAGGCGTGGCTAGCGTGCAGTTCCAGCTGGATGGCGCCAATTTTGGCAGCATAGTTACGGCAGCGCCTTATTCTGTTTCATGGAACACGACAACGGCGAGCAACGGGTCGCATACGCTGCTGGCGATCGCGAAGGATGCGGCAGGTAACAGCACGACGAGCGCGAGCGTAACAGTGACGGTGAGCAACAGCACGCCAGATACGACGCCGCCAACGGTTTCCGTTACGGCGCCTGCCGGTGGAGCCACGGTTTCAGGGACAGTGAGCGTAACGGCAAATGCATCGGACAACGTAGGCGTAGCGAGCGTGCAGTTCCAGCTGGATGGCGCCAATCTGGGCAGCTTGGACACTGCCTCACCGTACGCAGCTTCTTGGAACACGACAACGGCGAGCAACGGGTCGCATGTCTTACTGGCAATTGCAAAGGACGCAGCGGGCAACAGCACAACGAGCGCGGGAGTAACAGTGACGGTCAGCAATACAACGACCGATACTACGGCTCCATCCGTGCCAGGTGGTCTGACGGCTACAGCAGCTTCCTCTTCGCAGATCAATCTGTCTTGGAACGCATCGACGGATAACGTAGGCGTGACGGGGTACAAGATTTTCAGGGGCGGCACTCTCGTCACTACAAGCAGCACGACTTCTTATTTGGATGCGGGGCTGACGGCGTCGACGAGCTTTACCTATACCGTGGCGGCGTTTGACGCGGCGGGAAATACATCAGCGCAGTCAGCGAGTGCCACAGCTACTACGCTCGCTTCTTCCGGGTCAGGCATTCCATCGACGCTTGGGTGGTTCCAAATTCCGAACACCAAGCTGCAATCGGTTTGCCCGCCGAACAACTTCGGAGGTTCGAGTTATGGATTCTTCGACTCCTGCGCGGCAGTGATCTACGCGTGGGGCGGAGGAATGGGAGACACGACGCGGAACCGCTTGATCGTCTGGGGTGGCGGACATACCGATTATTCCGGCAACGAAGTCTACGCCTTGGATCTGAACTCTCTGACGATGCTTCGGTTGAACAATCCGGCGGTTCCGGTGGCCACCGGTTGCCCGCAGGAAGCCTTGAGCGGGCCGACGCCAAACTCTCGCCATACCACCGATCAACTGGCCTACATTACGCACGCGGATACCATGTCGGCGGTGACAGGATCCCTGGCTTCTTGCGGAAACGCAGCTATGGGAACTTGGACGCTGAACTTCAGCAACCTACAATGGACGCAAAGGACTCCGTCGGGCGGCCAGCCTAACTACAATGGCGGTATCGCCGCGACGGACTACGACCCCAACACGAAGAATGTCTTCATTCACACAGAATCGTACCAACAGTTCTGGTCGTATAACTTCGATACCAACGCGTACAAGCAACTCGCGGACTGGCAACATACGGACTACCACATGACCGCCGTGGTCGATCCCAAACGCAAGCTTTTCATCATGTTCGGCGGAGATGTAAGCAATGACGGAGGGGTGAGAGTCGTCGACATCTCCGGCAACGACCCAACGTACGCTACACAGAATTGGACGTCACAAGTAACGGGCTGCGGCCCAACAACAACGGCGATGTATCCGGGTCTTGCCTACGATCCAGTTCAGGATCGCATCGTGGCTTGGGCGGGCGGCAACACAGTATACATTTTTAATCCGGATACTAAGTCATGCACCTCCGCTACGTATGCAAATGGTCCGGGGGCCCAACAGGTCAATGGAACCAACAAACGCTTCCGTTATTTCCCGGCCCTAGGGGTCTTTGCACTGGTGAATGATGCTAACCAAAACGCCTTCACGCTTCGTCTAACTCCGAGCGGCGGCGGAGGGACTGGCGCAGCTCCGGCTATTTCCGGAGTGAGTGCCAGTTCGATCACGACGAGCGGCGCAGCCGTTACGTGGACGACGGACATTCAGGCGACTACGCAGGTCGAATACGGCACCACGACGGCCTACGGCACAATGACGACGCTCAATTCGACGCTCGTCACCAGCCATTCGACGGCGCTGAGCGGTCTGGCCGTGAACACTCTTTATCATTATCGCGTCCACTCGAAGAACTCGGCTGGGACGGAATCCATCAGCGGGGACTTTGCCTTCCAGACCAATAACACAGCGGATGCCACTCCGCCGACAATTTCCATCACAGCACCGGCCGCTGGTGCGACTGTCTCGGGAACCGTTAGTGTAACGGCGAATGCCTCAGACAATGTGGGTGTGACGAACGTGCAGTTCATGCTCGACGGCGCAAACCTTGGTTCGGCGGACATGACGACCCCGTACGTTGCCAGTTGGAACACAACCGCAGCGGCGAACGGAGCGCATACACTGACGGCCCAAGCCAGCGACGCGGCGGGAAATGTGGGGAACGCGGTTGCGGTGGCAGTTACAGTTTCAAATACTGGCACCACGAATGCGGCCACCCTGGACTTCCAGGCGCGCTGTGCTTTACCTGGTGTGCTGGCTTGCCAGGGATTCGATTCATCGGCCGTCGCGAGCTGTCACCCGCTGAACTACTCTGGGTCCGGCATGTACGTAGCTTCGGATGACAATACGACATGCCCGGTTCTTGACACCACGACTTCACGTTCGGGCGCCTCTTCACTGCTGTTCACAATTCCGAAACAGGCAGGCTCGGATGCGGCGGGAAGCTGGCGGCAGATGTTCCAGAGCAGTCTCACTGGTACCGACGCTACGTCAGCCAAGTTCGCTCCTCCTGGGGCCGGAGGGACCAACGGAAACCACTTCTACATTCAATACGCGCAGAAGATGGATGCGCCCTTTATCACGACGCGCTACCCCGCATCTGGCGGAGGGTCGACGTACTGGAAACAACAGATCATCGCCAACTGGCAGAGCAGTTGCGGCGGGTACGAATTGACGACAGTCAATGAGTACAACAATCAGTACCCGGCGATGTATGCGAACTGCGGGTCCGTTCACCTTTACAATGGTAGTTTCCACGAGCAGGGCGACTACAACTGCGATAACAACAATCCGACGCCGCAGACCTGCTTCATGTATCCCGCAAATACATGGGTAACCTACTACTATGACATCACGCTGAACTCTACCGGAGGAGCAAATAGCGTGGTGAAGGCTTACGTGTCCGTCAACGGGCAGCCCTATCAGCAGTGGATCAACATTTCAAACTATGCCCAGGGTGCGGACACGCCAAATTACTACGACATGGTCTATCTCTTTCCGTACATGACGGGACGCGACAGCTCACAGGCAGTGGCGCAGGTCGCGCACACGTGGTACGACGAATTGATCATTTCGCAATCTCCAATTCCGGCCCCGGCAGTGCCGCCTGCGAACTAGGAGATATAGCCGACGGAACTGGGACCAAACGAAGGAGACAACTCTAACCTGATTCAACTCGCCGCTCGGTGCGTGCAGTGCACCAACTGAGCGGCGAGTTTGATTTTAGGATTTGGTCGCGTTGACTCTAGTATAGCTGTTGATCGACCCGGCCGGAGCGGAAGCGTCCTTAGGCGGCGAATCGGAGCGGTTCACCGCGCATGAATTTAGCATGCGGGATCGAGAGTAGATCAAGAACAGTAGGCGCGATCGACGTAAGAGGAACCTTAGCCGGATAAACGCAATGACTGCGGTCCGCCTTCCGGATCCACAGCATTCCATCGGGATGATGCATTCCGCTCTTAAGACTCTCATCTAGTTGATAGAAGATGTCGAAGAACTGAACCGTGTGTTCAGAATCCTTGAGACTCAACTTGGCGTCAGCCGGAAGAGTTGTATAGAACTGGCAGCCTGCGAAAACGCCGCCGTCTCTGAGCTCAACGGTAAGCGCTGAACGTCCGGCGACGTGCAAGGCCTTCAACCGATTCATAGCGTCATGAGCGTCAGCTTCTTTCGCAAATCGAACATGGAATTCCTCCGCCATAACCGGGGCGACGGAGTGTGGCGCAGTCACGCCCGCAAACTTGAGGAGCGCCTCAAAATCATTCGGCCGATAGACCACCTTGCCGCCCTGTTCTTCGTAGATTAAACAAGGCTGCTGGCTGAGAGCGGTGCAGAATACGAGAGTCGCGCCGTCCTCGGCTAACTTGAGGAATTTCCCGATCAGCTTGTCCATTTCTTGATAGCCGACGCGAATGGCGGCCTTGTATTCGGCAAGTTCCTGTTGCGTCGGTTTTATTTGGAACACTTCGGGATCCATGTGACGCCAATACTTGTGTTGGAAATGGGCGGTACTATTTGAGAAAAACGTCGAGAAACGCGGCTTAAGCTTGCGGTACACATTGCGGAACACATCAAACTGGAATTTGTCCAAAATCGTCGCCCGCCTCCAGTTATTCTGCCCGTTCTTTTCCGAGAGAAGCTGCCGGACTGATTCGCGGATGGTTGAAACTGACAGCCCGTGGCTGACCATGAAGCTGAGGAACTTCAGATAGTCCGCAGCACTCAGAGGAATGCGATCGTTCGTATGTTCCAACACATTCATGCGGATAAAGTGAAAGTAAGGTAGAAGCTCCTTGGGTTCAGGCTGGACTTCCGAGGCCCAAGGATCGGGCAAGAAAAAGCCCTTGAGGGGGGAAGTGTGGTACGAGTTCATACTGCCGCAGACCCAGACGGGCAGACCTGCGTCAGAGGCTAAATCCCAAATGCGCTTGCTCTTGAGCTTGTGTGCTTCGCCGAGGTGGAAAATCTGATGCTCATCGTATGTCAGACCGGTATGCACGGTGACCCATTGGATCCATGGATCGAGGCAGGGCGCCCTTTCAGCCGCATCGGTAACATAGACGTGAGATTCCTGGTAGAAACGGAGGAAGTTCGGCAGGATTCCCTCACCCATAAACCGTTCCATCAAAATGGGTGACAATTCATTGAATTCCACAAGGATGACCGACTCTTGTCTCGCCACAGACTTATCCTCCAACAGTCAGCTTTTCTGGCAGGTCGGGGACGATAAGTGAACTTCCCGACCTGCTGAATTCGTTTCAGACTTCACCGAGAATCGAGGCCCTCCACCAGCAAAAACGCGACAGTCGATTCCGCTCACGCAGATTGCAGTACCCACAAGCACGGTTCCACGGATACTCCTACCAACGACGCGGGGGCGTACCCAGCATAGGTAGCAATTCGCTATCCGGACCGCACCAAGGTGGTACATCCCACTTTTCGCTAAGTCATTGAAAATAGGAGGGAAGCAGCGCTCAATTGGTTGTACTTTGCGATCCGACTGCGGCGCCCATGCTCAGCCTTAGCAAAACCTTTCTCATTTGTGCTCAGGCCCTTCCTAAGCGGGGGAGAGGACTACACGGCACGAAGCACGGAAGATATACATTCCGGGATGCTCGCCGGGGCCTTGAACGGTGAGATTTGTGAGGCGATAATCCGATGGTGAAGAAGTTCCGAAGTTTGCGGGCAAAGCCCCTCAGTGCGTCGTTGCTGCTCCTCCTTGTAAGCTCCCTCTGCCTTGTGCTGGTGCCAGAGCGTTTGGTTTCGCTGCGCGTATTTTCCGCACCAAGTTACCAGCGACCTGCACGCAGGACCATCGCCGAGAGATCACAACCCGACCCGAACGCTCCTCCTCCGAGAGAGCTTCTTGATTTCCAAGCCCGGTGCAATGCTGACGGCGTGCTAGTCTGTGCGGGCTTCGATTCGCCCGGCGATTTTTCACCGGCAAAGTGGCCGGCGCCGGGCCTCTATCCGGCTGGTGACAAAGTTTTCAGAGGTAAGTTTGACACGGCCATCAAAGCCTCTGGTGCGGGATCGCTACGATTTGATATTCCAGGCTACTCCGGATCCAACGCCGCGGGCTATTGGCGCCAGTCGATGGAGCACAACTTTGGGCAAGGCTCGACCTTTTATGTGCAATTCCGCCAGCGGTTCTCCAAGACGATGATTTCAAACAAATGGGTGGATACAACTTGGAAGCAGGCGATCTTTCACAACGAACGAGAGACCTGCGCGGATGTGGAAATTACTACCCACCAGTATTACAACGACGGTTTCCCCACGATGTACACCAATTGCGGGTCACGGAACCTCTACTCAGAACAATCACCTCCCATGAAACTGCAACAGGGGGATTACAACTGCTGGTATGGAAATTACAATGCAACGGATTGTTTCTTCTATCCGGTCGATCAGTGGATCACATTCTATTATCAGGTTTCAATCGGCCACTGGGGACGGCCGGATTCCGCGATCAATGCTTGGGTTGCACTCGATGGAAAGCTCTATGAACAATGGATAAAGATGCCCAACTATCGGCTGGACAACGATCATCCCGGCAATGACTATGACACCGTCACACTGCTCACCTACATGACCGGTAAGAGCGACAAGATTGACTATCCGCTGGCTTCCACTTGGTACGATGAACTCATCATCTCTACCAGACCCATTGCGCCGCCGACGGCTTCGGGCGCCCAGTCGTCTGCCAAGTAGCGCCCTCATCGAACAGCGCTCTAGGAGGGCGCAGAGTTTCGTACGTGAAGCCTGAAACAATTGCGATAATCCTGCAAATCTGGCCGGCAAATATTGTCCTTTTGGTATCCTAAGCCATCTGCGCCGCTTGTCCAACGTGCAGTTAAGGCAGACCATTGCATTGATGAATCAACAATCGCTCCGACCCTTCTGCACGAATGGGGACACTCCTGAAGATACGTGCAACCCGTCGTGGGCGAGGGCCCGTACGGGCGCGGCCAAACAGGCATGAAACTCAGCGTCATTTCGCCAACCTATAATGAGGCCGAAAATGTGCGGCCCTTCGTCGAAGCCGTCCGCCAGGCTCTGCAAGGCCGCGACTATGAAATCTGGATCGTGGATGACGACTCTCCGGACTGCACCTGGCAACTGGCCGAAGAGCTTAGAAAAGAGTTTCCGGAGCTACGCGTCTTGCGGCGCACGCGTGACCGTGGGTTGGGACGGGCCGTCGCGGATGGTTTCATCCAGGCGAGCGGGGAGATCGTTGCCTGCATCGATGCGGACCTCCAACACGACCCAAGCATTCTTCCGTTGATGTTGCGAGAACTCGAGGGCGGCTGCGACCTCGCCGTGGCGAGCCGGTATACCGCAGGCGGGGGCGTGTCCAACTGGAACTGGCCGAGACGGTTCGCCTCCTGGGTGGCGACAAAAGCTGCTCAAATCTGTCTTGGGGTGAAACTCAGCGATCCCATGTCTGGGTACTTCATGTTGCAACGGAAGGACTTCCTGGCGGTGAAGGATCAATTGAACCTCCAAGGATTCAAGATTCTGCTGGAAATCGCCGCCAAACTGAAGCCTCGGAAAATTGTGGAGACTTCCTACACGTTCAGGCCAAGGACCGCGGGAGCATCGAAGTTATCCGCCAAAGTTGCATTAGACTATCTGCATCAATTGTGGCGATTGTCGAATCAGCGTTACGCTGCAGCCAAAACTCGAAACGAAGCCACGCATCACTCATGAAACACCGGCAAATTTTGGCGTTCGCCGTAATCTTGCTAGGCATAGTGCTGCGCGCACATCAGATCAGCTACAACTTCGACGGGGACGAACTCTTCTCAGTTCAGGCAGCAAGCGGGTCTTTTTCTCACCTAATCACTGTCAGCTTGCAGGACCGAACGCATCCGCCTTTGCATCTGTTCATGTTGTATTGCTGGATCAAGGTGTGCGGCAATTCGGAAACGTCCGCGCGGCTGCTCAGCGTTGTTGCTTCGCTGTTTTTTCTACTGCTTGTCTCAGCGATAGTCCGGCGCTGGATGAAAGAGTGGCCGGCATTATTTGTGTTGACCCTGTGTGCTGTCAGTCCTTTCTTTGTCTATTACGGGCAGCAGGCTCGGCCGTATTCGTTTATCGCGCTGTTCTCGGGTCTGACAGTATTCCTGTTTTTGAAAGCCCACGAGGAGCCTTCGCGAAATAGCTGGGACGTAGCTTATGGCTTCGCGTGTGCGGCTCTGATGTATAGCCAGTATGTTGGCGCTCTGCTTCTGATGCCTCAATTCGCCATCACTGTCTTTTCCAAGTCTCCGAGGCGACGCGGGCTCCTGGCATGGGGGATTGTGGGCATGTTCGCAATCCTACCATGGGTTTTGATGCTGGGCAGGAACCTTGTGCCGGGCCAGGGGAAACTCGAAATGAATATTGGCTGGGTTCCGAGGCCGACCCTGTTCAGCTTTTTCTCTTACTATGTATCGCTGTTTGGGTGGTTGCCCTTGCAGGGAAGCGCCCGCATTCTTTTGCTCTTGAGTATTGTGGGCTTAAGTTCTCTGGCGTTAAAATACAAGAGCATCGACCGAAAGGCATTTTTCTTCATCCTATCCTCGGCGGCTCTTCAGCCCCTTGTACTCTTTGTTTTCTCGGTGTTCGGACCTCTTTCGGTTTGGGCCACACGACAAGTCATAGGATCCGCAGTTTTCTTGTTCTGTTTACTGGGGCTGGCCCTTGGTATGCACCGCCGCCCTATCGGCATCGCACTGGGAGTCGTATTGATCGGATGGTGCGGGTGGGGCCTTCAGGATGCGTTTCCAAAGCATTCGAAACCCCCCTGGCGCTCCGTAGCCAGCCTAGTGGATGCCAAATGCGGGGAATGCAATGTAGTCGGTGCCGAAAAATGGATCTCATACCCGCTGGGCCACTATGCGAAGAAGACGGTTGATGACTTTCCAGGGTATGGCAGCCGCGTGGGACAGGCCGATCGGGTACTGTTCCTTTGCAGACCAGCGCGATGCGAGACTCTAAGCAACCTTTCTCCGCTCTATAAAATAACCGGTCAAAACAGAATTACTTGGAGCTTACAGCCTCCCTCGGACACAGAAATGATAGATATATATTTCCTCGAGAAAACGTCGGCCATCCGCAAACCCTAGAGCAACAGGAGCAGGCCAGGCCTTACGCTGAGGCCTCGGTTTTGGCGTTGAGGGCGAAGGCTATCGAATGGAGGCGTGTTCCGTGACCAGCCCTGGCGCTGACTTCCAATCCTGGCCGTCGAGGTAGATTCGGCACCATGTTTCGAGAGTGATTAGCGCAAACACGTGGTCCGTGTGATCCGCCCGCTGAGTCTGATGCGCTTCCAGGATGGATTGGATAGCCGGCCAGTGGAAAAGCCCACGGCGGCGCACCTGATCCTCGGACAGCATCTCGTGGATAAGTGGCTGCAAATCGTGACGTAGCCACGCACCAACCGGCGCGCCGAAACCGCGCTTCTTGCGTTCGATGACCTCTCGCGGCAACCAGGGCACAACAGCTTTTTTCAAAAGATATTTCATGGTGAGGCCACGCAGCTTCAGAGAGGAAGGCATGCGGCTGGCCAGCTCCACCAGCTGGTAATCCACGAACGGCGCGCGGCATTCAATCGAGGCCGCCATGCTCATTCGGTCCGTGAGCGCCAGTAAATCATCGGGGAGCGACGTCTTGAGATCCGCATAGATGATCCGGCTCAAGTCGTCGGCTTCCGTGCAGCGAGCAAAATATTTCCGCAGTGCTTCCGCGGCGGCGTCGTTTTCGCCCGAGTTTCCCGACACTTCGGAACGGAGTAGGGTTCTCTGAACCTGCGGCGAAAGAAGCGTCACATAGCTCATGTAACGCGCCGCCGGATCTTGCTCGGCAGTCTTCACGAACGCGGCCGCATACCGAGCATAGTCCTTCCAGGCAGTGTTGCGGTCCTTGGGGACATGCTTGAAGAGCGCGGGCAAGAGCTTTTTTCTTACTGGACCAGGTAGCAGCTTGTACCAGCGGCGCACGCCGCCGCCCAGATACCGCCGATAGCCACCGAACAATTCATCTCCGCCCACGCCGGACAGAATCACGGTGACGCTCTCTCGCGCAAGGCGTGACACCAGGTAAGTGGTCAGGCAGGCGGAGTCCGCAATCGGTTCATCGAGGTGCCAGATCAGCTTAGGGAGTAATTCGCTGACCTGCGGGCGGACGATGATTTCGTGGTGATCGGTGCGGAAGGCTTGCGCGACGAGCTTAGCGTAGGGCAGCTCGTTATAGTAGCTGTGCTCGCCCTCATAACCGATGGAATAGGTTTTTACGGCCTGGCCAGTCAGCCGCGCAATGGCGGCGACGATGGTACTCGAGTCAATTCCACCGCTTAAGAATGCGCCGAGCGGGACGTCGCTTACGAGTTGAGATTTCACCGTTTCCAGGAGCTTTTCGCGGATACACTCAATCCATTCTTGCTCGGACCGCGTCTCGACGTGCCCGAAAGGTACGTCCCAATACTCGTGGTCCTCGATGCGTCCCTTTTCGATAACCAAGTAGTGCCCCGGCAAAACCTTTTCGATTCCCTCAAGCATCGTCAGGGGGGCCGGCACGTAACCAAGCGCGAGATACTCCTGGAGTGCCGCGAGATTCAGGCGCCGGGGAACGCCCTCGACTTGCAAGATGGCTTTCAGCTCGGAAGCGAACAACAGGCCGCCAGGATCACGGCGCAAATAAAGAGGTTTCTCGCCGATACGATCGCGCCCGAGAATCAAGCGTTCGCGCTTCACATCCCAAAGCGCCAAACCAAACATTCCGCGCAAGCGCTTAAAAAACTCGGGGCCTTCTTCTTCGTAGAGATGGACGATGACTTCTGTGTCGGTGCGCGTGCGGAAGCGGTGGCCTTTTTGTTCCAACTCTTTGCGCAGGCCCTGAAAGTTATAGATCTCACCGTTCAGGACCAGCCAGACAGTCTCATCTTCGTTGGCGATCGGCTGGTGGCCGCCGGCGACGTCGATGATGCTGAGCCGGCGCATCCCAAGACCGACGCCGCGACCCACGAAGTGGCCGCGGTCATCGGGCCCCCGATGGTACAGGACCTGCCCCATGCGCCCGAGCAGAGATTCCGGCGGCGCTCCGGTCGGTCCAAAGGACATGTATCCGTAGATCCCGCACATTTAAGTCTCCCGTCCGTCGGCTGCGACAGGATTTGCAGTCATTCCAGCTTCGCGAACGACCTCATCGAGAAGATTCGCGAGCTCTCTCGCCTTAAATTTTCTGGAATGATACTCAGCCTCCTCAAGGCTCGGCAGAGGAGCCGTTCCCTGTTGAAGCTGCGCCAGAAAGTTGACAAGACCCACCGCAATCTTCTGGCTCTCATCAAGGGGCACAAGCATACCGACGTTTGCTTTACGCAGGACCCCTGCTGTGTCTCCGTCATCGTCCGCGAGCGCGAAGATGGGCCGCCGGGCGCGCAGATATTCGTAAAGTTTGGCCGGGACCGCAGGGTTCGAAGTTCTTCCCTGAAAAATGAGCAACCCGTCAGCACCGAGCATCTCTGCCAGTGCTTCCTGGTAGGGGATCGCCGGCTCAAGCGAAACCACGTCGTCGAGACCATACTCGCGGATACGCTGCCTGTAATAATCCTCAGAGCCGCTCGCCCGCAACCGCACCTGCAGGCTATCCCTGGAGATTCTCCGCTGTTGCCGAAGCGACGCGATTGCAGCGAAGAATGCCGTCGGATCCCGATCGGGGCCCGGATACAAGACTCCACTGTGAAGGAGGAGAAGGCGGTCGCGCTTTACAGGAGCCGCAAGGGGGCTCCGCTCCGCAGCCGCAAAATTTTCCTCGTCGTAGCCATTAGCAATGACAGTCATGCGATCCGCGAGGCTGGGATAGCGGTCCCGGTGAATGCGCAAGGAACCGGGTGTAACAAATACCGCTCGCGAGCAGCGTTTCAGCGTTTGCTTTTCCACCCATCGCCGTGCTTTCCATAGCCGTGGGTCCGTCGGAAAACGCTGGTGGGTAACCGGGTCGAGCTCTGTCATGGGATCGCGGAAATCCGCCACCCAAGGAATTCCCGTGAGACGGTGGAGTGCGAGCCCGATCAGGTGCGCGGTCGCCATTGGGTACGTGGACCAGAGAATCTGGGGCTGATGCTTGCAGATCATCTGAAGGCCAGCTGGAATCGCCCCCAGGAGCCAGCTAACCCAAGGATCGGGGAGAGCCAGCCAGCCCAGGTAGCGGCCCCGGATGCCAAGATGCCGCGTCGTGTCCAGAGCAAATGCCCTGCGTACGGGCACTTTGGATGGAATTTGCCCCAGCTGGTCCATTTTCGTCACCGGATAGGCCCGCGGATTGACCGTTAGTACGAGCGGGGACCAACCGCAGTCTTGCAGATCCCGTGAAAAGCACAATGTGCGTTGTAGTCCGCTGCTGCCACCACATGGAGGATAGTGATAGGCGATGAGCATCGCGCGATTGATGTTGCTCTGGCCATCGATAGGATGTGAAGGCATATGGCTGTCATCCCGCGAGGTGTTGGGAGTTGGCGTCACCTCGCTGGTGTGGCAAATCTCCGATTGAGCTAGATTTCCGACGGCGTTAACCCTCACGCTGGAGCAATGTCTTTGCCCGATGCAACCCGTGCAAGTAGCGCGCAACCAAGGTGCGGCTGAAGATGAAGCAATTTCTGTGTTCCCGGAGGGAATTCGTCCACTTCATCTTCCATTCTTCATTCTTGCCAAGGTAATCGATTTCCCGGCCGCCTTGAGCATAAGTCCATTCGACGAGGAGCTTCCTCAACACAAATCCCGGATAGGAATCGTGCCATTTGTTTTTGTAGCTGGTTTTTAGAAGATGGTAGATGCCGTTCTCATACAACGCATAGTCATAGGCGATGGGTTCGCCCGCGACGTACAAGACAGGAATGCGGAGGGTGTTCATTTCCGCGGCAATCGGCGCGTAGCGGCTGTAGAATTGCCACTGAAAATCCTGAACGGTTATGGCCGTTCCAGTTTCCACCTTCCAACTGTCTTCTTCAATTTCGCGAATGGCTGCAAGTCCCTGTTCCCATTCCGCAGGACTATCCAGAAAACGAAGTTCGACCGCGCCCTTCTCCCGCAGACGCTTTTCCCGAGACCGGAGGGCGGTCCGAAAACGCGGCTGAAGCGACTTCAGCTTTTCCTCCCAGGTTTCCTCGATTCTTTGATACGGTGACTGGACTTCCGGCGTCGTTGAGAAGGGGTAACCGTGCTCTTGCAAGGAAGAGAAAAACATCGTCTCCTGGGCGTCTCCGGCTTCATACAACGTGAACCAAATCGTCCAGCTCTCCTGACGCCGGCGCAAATGTTCGAAAATCGCCTCCATCGTGTCTCGCTTGCCTCGGCCCAGAAGAAGCGGAGTTCCGTGCAGGGAATGAAAGCTGCTCAGCATCTTGAGCAGACGCGCAGGCATGCCTTTGCGCCGCTCTACCTCTAGGACCAGGGGGGCAATCCCAGTGATTCCCTGAGAGTCGCGAACCACCAACACCAGCAGCTTTCGATTTGCGGCGTTGACGTCCCACAGAGTTGAGAGCCATTCATAACTCTGTGACGGGCCGTATTTCTCGCCTCGTACAAGATCGTTCCACTCCTCGCGCAGACTTGCGAGGGCATCGAAACTCGTAAACTCCTGGATCGTCAGTTCGTTCAAGAGGTTTCTTTCCGAGGCTCGCTAATTTCTTGTGCCAGAGACGTGTGGCTCACGTGCTATGCCTACGTCGTTGCGCGAGCCTCCTTGCTCATCGCGCTGATGGATCAATTCGTGGCGCCCCGCATCCACCCAGATCTCCGGCGGCGCTGGATGACTCAGGAATCCGAGCGGGCTCGCGGAACGTCCGTACGCGCCCGACTGAAAAATTCCGAACAGGTCGCCAATCTCAGCATGCGGAAGCATTACGCCTCGAGCGACCGTGTCAAGCGGGGTGCAGAGCGGGCCGACGACATCAACGGTTTCCCCGGGGGGCGCATCCAGCTTGTTTACGAGTGCCATGGGATAATTCCGCTTAATGGTTTGGCCGAGGTTCCCCGATGCGGCAAGGTGATGATTCATGCCCCCGTCGAGAATCAGGAACTTCTTGCCCCGCGACACCTTAATGTCGTTCACGCGAGCGAGATAGATGCCCGCCTCGCCCACCAGGAATCTTCCCGGCTCCACAAGAAACCGCGTCCCGTCGAACGCCGCGTCCGTTCCGATTTCCGAGAATAGCGTGGCGAGTTCCGTGCGTAGCTTTCCAAGATCGAGTTCCTGCTCTTGCGCAAAATAGGGAATCCCCAGGCCGCCGCCGAAATCAAGTGTATGCAAGGGTCGCCCCAGCCGCTTTGCAGTTCGGCGTGCGACGAATAGTCCGTGGCGATACTGGCCGGCAAGCACATGAGCGTCAAGAATCTGCGTACCGGTAAAGAGATGAATCCCGCGAAACTCGAGGGCAGGATCCCCGAGCACGGCGTCGAGCGCTTCGTCGAGAACCTCTTCATCAATGCCGAATGGAGCCGGCCGGCCGCCCATGCGCATCGCCCCGCCCTCCGCTTCGGCAGCGGGATTTACTCGTATTGAGACGTTCGCGCGAACTCCCAGGCGGCGGGAAATTGCGCCAACACGCTCAGCTTCGACGAGGGATTCCAAGTGAATTTCGCCAATGCCCCGCGAAAGCACGAGCTCAAGTTCAGATTCTGTTTTCCCAGGTCCAGCGAAGAGGATGCGTCCTGGGTCGCACCCGGCTTGTAATGCGAAGTGGAATTCACCGGCGGAAGCGATCTCCAAACCGCAATCCCGGGAAAGGAAGTGCTTCAGGATTGCCGGATTCGGATTCGCCTTGACCGAGTAACAGACGGAGAAACAAGGGGGAAGTGCGCTCCGCAGAGCGCCTAGCTTTTCGTCGATCACTTTTCGGTCATAGATGAAAGCGGGCGTGCCGTATTTTTCCGCAAGCAGCCGAACCGGAATCGCACCCACGAGCAATTCACCGCGTGAATTGCCGAAGTGCTTTAGCACAAGAGCTTGGGCAGGGCTGCTCATCACAGTCCTTCGCGCCGTCGCAGCGCGGGGTAATCCACTTTGCCGCTGCTCGTTTTTGGCAGCTCATTCAGCACTTCCATCGATTTGGGCACCATGTAGCGTGGCATTTTTTCCGCGCAAGTGGAAAGTAGCGCGTCGGCATCCAGTGGCTCGCCGTCCTTTGGCACTATGAAGGCTTTGATGACCTGTCCCAAAACGTCGTCGGGCACCCCGATGACTGCGGCACCACGCAGTTTCCCTGTTTGGAAGAGCACCTCTTCGACCTCAGTAGGGCTGATTCGGAAGCCAGACGACTTGATCATCGTGTCGCGGCGCCCAATGAAGTAAAGGAAGCCCTCTTCGTCCATCTTGACTAGGTCACCGGAGTAGCATACTTTTTCGCAATCGCCCATCTCCGGCGGCAACAATGGATTCGGCCGCAGCGCGCGAGCGGTGTCTTCCGGCCGGTTCCAATAGCCCAAAGACACAGTCGGCCCGCGGTGCACCAACTCGCCGATTTCGTCCGGCTCGCAGAGACAGCCCTGCTCATTGAGAACGAGGATTTCGGAGTCCGGAATCGCCTTGCCCATCGACGTCGGACGCCTGTCGAGTTCTTCCGGTGGAAGATACGTTGAGCGAAAAGCTTCGGTCAGTCCGTACATCAGAAAAATCTTCGTGGTTTTCAACGCTTGGCGCAACACTTTCAGCACAGCCTGGGGCATCGCTCCGCCGGTGTTGGTGATGTAGCGCAGATCGGGGGGCGGCTGCTTTTCGAGAGTAGAGTTCGGCTGTGCTAGGAGGCTCCAAAGGGTCGGGACACCGGCCAGGCCCGTGATGCGCTCTTTAAGCAGGGTCTGCACGATCTCGCGCGCAAACATGAAGTTGATCAGAACCAGCGTTCCGCCCTTTTCGAAGGCGGTCATCAACTGGTTCATGCCTGCGTCGAAACTGAACGGCAATACCGCGAGGATGCGCTCCTTCTCCGTGATTTCTAAATACGTGGAAACGATTCGGCTTCCCGCGACTACGTTTGCGTGACTCAGCATCACACCCTTCGGTTTTCCCGTCGAGCCCGATGTGTACAAAATAGCCGCCAAATCCTTCTCGATGCTCGCTTCCTGCCAGGCGCCAGGCGTCTTGGCGGCACACAACTGATCGAACTGATACACCGGAAGCTTCACACTGGGGACGTTGTCACCTTCGCCGGTCACCACGAGAAACTCCAGCGACGGAATCTCAGGCAGGACCTCGGCTAGCGCCGCGAGCTTCGCCGGCGCGATAATCAGGCTCTTCATCCCGCAATCACGCGCGATGTGTATCACTTGCTGAGGATGCAGGAGCGCATTGATAGGAACATAGACGCCTTCCGCCTGCGAGATACCGAAAATCGAGATCACCTGAGGCACCGAAGCCTCGAGATAGATACCGATGCGGTCGCCGCGCTTTGTGCCGGCCGTGCGCAGGCTAATGGCCAAGCCCTCAGCGTGTTTCGCGACATCGCGATAACTTAATCGCTGATCGCCATGAACCAATGCCTCTTTCTCCGGCGTGCGCCGGGCACTTTCTCGAAGCAGATGCCAGATCAAGAAGTCCATTCGTTTTCGCTCACCTGTTTGGAAATAATGTCTTCCCAGCTCTACCCGCCATATTCATGCCTTCGGAGAATTGTTGTGCGCTGGGCGAATCCGGCCTGACAGCGAGACGAGCGCGCGTTTGATCGCGCGTCCGCCCACATGTCGCGCGATGGCCAATGCGCCACCTGGAGTCCGCGGGTTCATCGCCAGGATGCCCCAGCGCTCTCGCCGGTGCGACATCCAATCCTGCTTGTACTTGTCGTCGCCGGTGAGGTAATCAACTTCACTGACCTTATCCACATCCAGGGCGTACTCCATCATGCGCGTGGTCAGAAACGAGCCCACCGACAAGCCAGCATACCGTTTGTCATAGGCGATCTTGTAGATCGACGCTGTGCCGTTGCTTACGATCCAGATCTGCGCTGCAGCGGGTTCCCCGTCGACATACGCCACTCCCAAACGGAGCCAGCCGTGGCGGGCACACGTTCGAATCAAGCCGGGGACAAAATGCGGATACGGCTCTGGAACTTTCCAGCTCGAAGCATAGATCCTCTCGTAGGCTTCGATGGCAGGTTCCAGGCCAGCCATTCCCGTCACGATGTCAACGTGAGCGCGTCCAGACCGTTCGATTTTCTTGTTCTTGCTGCTTGCGATATTCCGAACAGACGAGCGCAAATCCTGTAAATACTCGCGGTAGGAACGGCCGTTTACCGGGAGATACCAGTTCCCGGCGCTGAAATAGGTTTGAACGATCATGCCAGCATCTCGAAAGGCACGCTGCAGTCCGGAGAAGACCGGCGCATCGCGATCTAACCATTTCAGATCCACGGCATCCCAGGCTGGTCTGTCCGCTTTTATGGCGCGTGCCAGTGTTCCCAAAGACGCTGTCAAGTCTTGCGAAGGAGAAACGAGAGGCGCGTAAAGAGACGTGTAAAAATTGGTGAGACTCGAAAGCGTTCTAGGCTGAAGTCCGCGCTTGGGAGCCGCATCATAACGCGTCACCAGCATGGCCACCGGCGTACCTGATGCCTCTGCGCTTTCGACAGCAAAGATACGCGTCTTTTCGAAAGGGTCCAGAGCTGTTTCGCAAAAATTCTCAAACCACGGGAGGCTAAGGAAAAAACTGTGCGTAGCGTTGTTCTCAAAGAGTGCCACATAGCGTTCCGGCAGGTCTGCGAGAATCTCGCACACTCTCACAAGGGTTGTCTGGTCGCATATTACCGGTGCGCTCGCAACAGCAGATGCGGATCCCATGCTTAACCGCAAGGTTTTCCCTCTGGCGTCATCCGCGCCGCAATCTTCTTTTGGGCAAACTCGGCCACAGTGGCAAAGGATTCGAAGTTCTCCGGCAGCAGGTCCTCATCCGAGATCTGGATGGAAAACTTCTCCTCGAGAAAATGAACAAGATCCAAAATGCCGAGCGAATCCAGGACGCCGCTCTCCAGCCACTTCTCGCTCGCGGTGATACCCTTCTTACGGGCGAGCGGAAATGATTTTAAAACAAATTCGCGAATAGGTTCTTCGACGATGGGCATTTGTGTCATCGCGTCTCCCGATACCCTAACTGTCGCGTTCTCCCTGCATTAGAAACCAGCTCTGCCATGAATTAGCGAACCTCGACGAGGCAGGTGTTGGAAAAACCACCACTGGGGCAGCCTCTCGCCGCCGAAATCCTGCACGCTCGAAAACCGAACCCCAAGGATGCGCATCTCCGGCGTTCATGCTAATGGTCGCCACACCACGCGGGGTGAGAACGTCCGTTACGCCCGCGATGAGCCGTGCAATGACGCCGGGTTCTTCCATCGAGCAGATATCGACAATGTTTCCATCCTCGCCGCGCTGATTGAATACAGCGTAGCCGATCAGCTCGCCGGAACGCTGCGCCGCAAGGATTTCGTGTTTCGTCCCGGGATGGGCGAGGTAGCGCCAGTTCAAGTACTCCGCTGTTCGCACCGAGAATATTCCCGGACGCATACGCATCGCCTGGTCGAGCGCGCTGAACTCCTCGCCACACGGGCCGTGATGAACCGCCAGTTCGCAAGATTCATCTTGGCCCCTCCATCCGCGCCTCGCCAAAATCCCATTGACGCCGGCGCCGATTCCCCGCGCCAGGCTTTTCGATTTGACCAAAGGTTCCAGCTTTCGTTCCGCGCGCAGGAGTTTTGCCCAACGCACCAGCGTTCCTATCCGTTGAACTCCAAGCCGTTTGTACACCGCCATCATGCTCTCGCTTGGGAAGTCATAGCAAAACTCAAAGGGAGGCATGTTGGCCACCTGCAAGCAAGCACGTTGCAATTGAAGTGCAGGACCCAAGCTTCGATATTTCTTCTCTAAACAAAAGTCGCCAAGCACCCAGCTCATTTTTTCTTTTCCGTCGAAATACATCTTTCGAGGAAACGCCGCGGCCGCTCCGACGATCGCGCCCTTCATACCCTCGCAAGCGACCCAGACCCACGCAGGGCCGTACGGGCTCGATCTGTATAACCACTGGAATCGATGCGCATCCGATTGAGGGGTCAGATACCGCCGAAACAGTTCGATCAGCTCCTCCCGGTCGGATTCCAGCGCTGCGCAACGAATTTGTATCGCCATCCCGTAGATCAGCCTTGTCGGAGGAGTTCTGGCATCGAGTTTGCGAATCAACCCAATCGGTTTGCCACGAATGCCTGCACGCGCCCCAATAGGTTCCGAAATCTTACAGGGACGAACAAGTGGCTGGCCGCAGACACCTCAAGAGCGTTCAGACAACGAGCAAGCACATTGCCACTTCTATTCGCTGTGACAAATACTGGTAGCTCTTAAACTTAGGAGTTCACCGGAGCTATAAGTGAGTTCGTAAACCTATCGTGATCCCTTAGCATTGAGAAATTGTTAGTCTCGGCAGGCCATATGCCAAGAATATGAAAATGTTTTCTCGGTGTAACTCAATAGTGTTTGGCCCGATTTGTTCGGACAGAAGCTGTTCGAAGTGTCTGTAACATGATGATAATAAAATGCTTACCTTCGCCATTGAAAGTATATCTGCTATTCGCGCCTTTGCCCTGCCCAAAAGAAACAAGTGCGGGACTAGCCGGGACGCAATTTCTCTGAAATTCTAGTGCTTTGCATCCTTAACGCCGGTGTTGGAGCAGGATGACCCCACAGTGAATTGAAGCAACGTAAGTGTAATAATATCAGTAGACTAAAGGCAAATCGAATTTTCTACTTGAATCTTGCCAAATATTTGGCCCCGGACATGCACTCCTTTCCCCGACCTAGCTTTGAGCTTGCTGCCGAGCTGAGGATCCCATCCTGTTGCTCTTGAGTTTGTTTATATGTCCAGGTCAACCGTTCAGGAACTCCAGAAACACCATTTCAGCATGCGTTTGCGCTGCGAAGTACGAGACACCGAGATTCAAGAATGCTAAAAATCGGCGGGCAAAGGGTTCCGACGTCTCTCATGTTGTTGGTCATCACTGACTGCGTTTTGATCGCGATTGGGTTGATGGTAGCCACTGTTGCACGTTTTTCTGTCGAGGCTTATGGGCCGGTGACTCTCTATTTGGCCACCTGGCGAAGTGTTTTTCGCTTTGCGCTGGCGATTCTGGTCTGCGAAATCTCACTCTATTTCAACGATTTGTATGATTTCAGATTGATCGCGACGCGCAGCGAGCTACTTGTGCGATTGCTGCAGGCTTTTGGCGTCGCGTGTCTCGCTCTTGCATTGTGTTACTACATCGCGCCCGAGCTTGGATTTGGCAGAGGGATCGCGGCGCTGGCAGCGCCCCTGATTGTCGCCCTAACGCTGGGGTGGCGCTTGCTGTTGCTGCAAAACGGGCATTCTCTCGGTGCTTGCGAACGCATGCTGATTATGGGAACGGGGCCCACAGGTATTTCGCTAGCCCGCGATATTCTCAAGCGGCCAGAGCTAAAGCTAAAAGTCGTCGGTTTTCTCGATGAAAAGGGTGAAAACATCGGTAAATCCCTTGTAAACCCAGGGATTATCGGCGCGACCGCGGATGTGGAGACCATTGTCGGGCAGGAGAGTATCGACCATGTGGTGATATCGCTGCTGGAACGTCGCGGGAGAATGCCTGTGCGGCAGCTCCTCCATCTCAAATTTGCGGGTGTCCGCGTTGAAGACGCGCATAGTTTTTATGAGCGCATGACTGGCCGCATCATTCTTGAGCATCTATCGCCGAGTTGGCTGATTCTTTCTGATGGATTCCGGAAGTCGACCATGCTGATTTGGGCGAAGCGCGCGGTCGATGTAGTTGTGTCCCTCATTGCTCTGATTCTTTGTTCGCCTCTGTTTGTGCTCACCGCTGTTGCGGTCTACTGGGAGTCCGGTCCGCCGATCCTGTTCCGTCAGGAGCGCACAGGTCTTCGAGGCCGGACGTTCCAGATGCTCAAGTTTCGGTCCATGCGGAATAACGCTGAAGAGACGGGTCCACGATGGGCCGCAGAGGGAGATCAGCGTGTAACGCGTGTGGGCAGATGGATTCGCAGGTTCCGTTTAGATGAACTACCCCAGGTCATAAACGTGCTTCGAGGCGAAATGAGCATTGTCGGCCCCAGGCCCGAGCGACCTGAATTTGTCTCCATGCTTGAAGAACAGATTCCCTACTACGGACTGCGGCACTCAGTTCGGCCGGGTATCACGGGTTGGGCTCAAGTGAAATATCAGTATGGTGCAAGCATCGAAGAGACGAAGACGAAGCTAGAGCACGACCTGTTTTACATCAAGCATCTCTCCATCATGCTGGATCTAGCCGTGTTTTTTGAAACTGCAAAGGTCATGCTCTCTGGTCGGGGCGCAAAATAGCTGTAGGAGATAGTTCTCTGGAGAGGGCCCAATTGGCAGACGTACATCTCCCTGTAACGGTTCCAGAAGAGCTTCAGCGGGAGGGCGCTCCCCCAAGGAGCCTCCTAGACAGGCTGCTTCTAGCGTCTTGGGTCTATGCCTACGCGGCACTTCTGGTGATCTTTGGAATTCTGAAGCGCGTTGAGTCGGGAGGACGCTCCGCCCGGGTGAAGGAGCGATGAGGTTCCTGATTCAGTGCTCACGTGGTCTAGAGGAGTAGCCCTTCGGGGGTATGAATCGGTTTTCTGTATTTGGGCACATACTTTCCGATGCCGGCCATAGCAGGTCCCGAATCATGACCAAGTCACAGATATATAAGGTTTTAGATCGAGTGTCGGTTGGCAGTTCCATTGCATTCTAATAGTTACTCCCAGACCCAGACACCCGACAAGGAGGCAGTTGTGCAAAGGAGTTTTGGTTCTTGTGTTCCGGCCAGTTTGGCACTCGTCCTTGCGGCCTTTGGGACTGTCCCATTGCTCCAAGCGCAAAACGCTGATGCTGCGAAGAAGAAGCAGGCAGAGGAGTATGTCGCGGCGAATGCGAAAAAGAGTGAAACCACCTCGAAAGATTCAAAAACCGGAGCGACAAGTGTTCCGGATTCCACAGTCAGCCCCCAGCCGCCGAGTGGTTATCGGGTGGGAGTAGATGACGAGCTGGCAATTTCCGTGTGGCACGAACCGGAATTCTCTCAAGGTGCGGTGGTTCGCCCGGACGGAATGATCACGCTGCCGTTGCTGAACGATATCAAGGTGGTGGGCTTGACGACGGAAGAAATCCAAACAGTGCTGACCGAGAAGATGAAGAACGTGGTGAACGATCCGCAAGTGACTGTGAGTATTAAGGCTATTAAGAGCCGGAAGGTCTACCTGGTCGGGAATGTAACTAAGCAAGGTATGTATCCGCTCAGTGGACGCACGACCGTCCTTGAATTGCTGGCCGAAGCTGGAGGGCTGGGTCCGTTCGCCAAGAGCAAATCCATCTACGTTCTTCGCAAGAATGATGGCAAGGAGATTCGGTTGCCCTTCAATTACAAGAAAGCTCTTGCTGGCAAAGGCGAAAATCCTGAATTGATTTCGGGTGACATGGTCGTAGTGCCTTAGTTTACTCGAAAACGAGGTCAATGGCGATCAATGGAGACAGGGGGTGGACGGATATGAGAACGATGATGCAATTAGCGGCTTATCTGTCCTTGGCGGCCGCGTTGGCTCTGGCCGCTTCAGCAACAGTGCGTGCACAGGAAGAATCCTCTTCGCAGCCCGTCGAACAGCAGCAACAGGCCGCCTCAGCGACGTCATCCAGCGAGCAGCGACCAGGAAACGTAGCCCCGCCAGTGACTCCGACCCCTGCCTATCCTGTGGACGCAACGCCTCGTGTTGCTGGGAAAGCTGGGCCGTGGATCGGAGCAGCAGGCCCACTTCAATACGGTCCATTTTCGATCAGGAGCGTCGAACTCTTCGGTGTATATGACCAGTTTTATGCTTCCGCGGGCGGACCAGAATCCATCTCTCAGCTGGAGCTGATTCGCACCAATATCGTGTTTGACAAGCTTTTCTGGAGGAGCCATTTCATTCTCCAGTACACGCCAGAACTGATCGTGTTCAACGGGCACACGAGCGCAACGGCTGATGGGAACAATGTGGTTAATCTTGGGGCAACTTTTGACATTTCGCCCAGATTCGCCGTGACCTTGAAGGATGCCTTCGGTGTCGCCCACACGCGCCAGGCATTTTCTGACGCGCTTCTCCTGAGCGATCGGGAAACCGGAGGTGTGGTGCAGAACTACTTTCTGGAAAACACCGGGACACATCTGGAAAACACCTTCAGCGCTATTTTCAACTATAAAGTCAATCCAAGGCTCCTGGTCACGGTTGCACCGACCTATATTTATGGCGACACCCACAATCCTCAAGGCAATTACAAAGTAAACGACTCAAATAATTCATTTGGGCTGACGTACGCTTTGTCACCCCGGAGTAACATCGGAGTTCTTCAGACGGTCGAATTCTTAGTTCCGGTGATGCCCGCGACCACTACGGGCTTTTTCCGCACGACTGGCTTGTTTTATTCCGAGCAACTTTCGCCCACTTGGTGGGTAACGGGAAGAATCGGAGTGGAGGGCGCAAGGTACCCCGGCTTCAACGGAACGAATTGGTCTGTAGCTGGCGCAGTCACCATGCTCAAGAAATTCTCGACAGGCGACCTGGCCTTCGCTTACACCCGCGGCAGCACTGTTACGAACTTTATCACCAATCGCCAGACCGAAAATGCAGATATTTCCTATGGATTTGTTGTCTCTCATCGATTCAAGTGGACCAACGGACTGGGTTACTACCGAGAAGTAGGCGGCAACCCTCGGATTATCGGCAAGTATGCGCTCAGCTCAGTGCAGTATCGCCTCGCCGGTGGCTTTTCTTTGGTTGGCAGCTATACCCGCAGATATCAATCGTCTTCGACTCCGCAACTTATTTCGGGCGACCGGAATACCTTCCTCGCAGGGATTCGATGGGAGCCAGCCGCAGCGGTAGGATACTGATACGACATTCGGACATGTCCTCACTTGGGTGAGACACGAGCTGATCAAGTGTTTTGGATAACTCTCAAATTTCTTTTGCAATAGTCGGACCTCCCAGACCTTTGCCAGCACGTTTCTTGGACGCGGAGGAATAACCTATGGATTGCCAGAAGTTTGGTTGACCAAGACATTTGGTTCCAGACTAGGGGCTTCGTCAGAACCGTACTGGCGAACCCGACTGACCGAAACAAGGTGGACTCAAAGCCTACTAACTATATCAAACAAAAGGCATTAGATGCCCGGCGCAGATAGTCTCCGGATTTGCCAACCACGTCCGATGTAACCCCAAGGCTGATTTGTGTAATTGATTTCCTTCGGACTGGCGCGTTTTCCAGAGACGAAAAGTCGAACGGCACCAGAAACGCTATAAACTGTTGATTCAAAAGGAATAACCTGTTCATGAATCTCAGTTCCAAAGAGTCGGTATGGCATGGAACCTGCTTCACAGGAGCTTGCAACATTTTGTGGGCGGCCAATCCGCGGAGGTCTGGTTACATTGGCAGAGAACCCCGTTTCGCACGCCAGCGGTGAACTCCTAGGAGAGATGAGTCTGGGTGGCTATCTTCAGGTAGCCCAAAGGCGCAAATGGTGGATTATTTTGTGCAGCATCGGGCTCCTAACTGCGATGACTATCGTCGCCCACCGGCTTCCCGACATTTACCACGCTGAGACAGTCATCCTGGTTGACTCGGCCCAAGTTCCCGACAAGTACGTAGCCACGATCAATACGGGCGACATTGCTGGACGTCTGACAACCTTGCAACAGCAGGTGCTTTCTCCTACCCGTCTGAAAAAACTCGTCGAGTCTGAAGGCCTCTATCCCGATCCAACCGGTAAGCTGTCGGAGGAAGAAATCATAAATTCGGTGCAAAAGTCCATCGTCGTGGAAACAGTGAATCCGGGACCCGGAAAAACGGGAGCGTTTCGCATAGCTTATAGCGGACGCAAGCGTGAAGAAGTGGCCCGCATGGCCAACCAGCTAGCGCAAATGTTCATTGAAGAAAATCTTAGGGTGCGAGTGGACCAGACCAAAGATACGGCAAAATTCCTCGAGGACCAGCTTCAGGAAACAAAAACTGAATTGGATGCGAAAGATGCACAGCTGCGTGCTATCAAGTCGCACAACATTCTTGAGATGCCGGAATCGAAGCCATATCACATGGAAGCGCTGGCGAACCTGCGGACACAAGTGCAGGCCATCCAGGACAAAATACAACAGGATCAACGCGAAAGGTCGATGTTGCAGTCCATGATGCTGTCCAACACACAATCACCCACGGTGGACGTGGACGGCGTTGCTGGCCCCGCTGCAGGTGGGTCTTATCAGGTCGAGATCCAGAAACTGGAGGTCAAGCTTTCGCAGCTTAAAGCGCGCTATGGACCTGGCCATCCGGATATTCGGAAGGCGCAGGCTGCAATCGATCAGTTAAGAGCGAAAGCGGCGACTGAAGAGGCAAATGGTCCCGCAATAGTGGAACAGACTGCAATCCAGACGCCAGCCCACAAGACGCGGAATCCCGTCCTGGAAGCCCAAATCGGAAAGCTGGAAGAGCATATTCAGGAGCAAAGCAAGCTTCTTAAGCCGCTGCAGGCGCGGATGGATTTTCATGAGTCGAAACTGGAGCAAATGCCAGTTTTCGAGCAGCAGATCGCTCGCTTGCAGGCAGATTACGACACCCTGAGAACGCAGTACACTGGATTGATGGACAAAGAAAAGGCCGCTGAGATTTCTCACGCTTTGGAAGTTCATCAAAAGGGCGAGAAGTTCGAGATTCTGGATAAGGCCGTAACGCCGGGAAAACCATCGTCACCGAATCGAAAACTGATTAGTTTGGCCGGCTTGCTGGGCGGGTTGATGGCGGGGATAGCGCTGGCGATTGTCGTTGAGCTGGGCGATGAGTCCGTACGATCCGAAGCCGAGGCCACGCGGATTCTAGGCAAGCCCGTGTTGAGTGGGATTCCGCAGATTATCTCCACTCGGGAGCGCCGCGTTGAGCAATTCCGTGTCGTTGGTATGCTGGCGGGGACCGTTGTGGGCTCAGCCGCACTGGGCTTCCTGCTTTCCATGCTTTCGGGAAGGATTCTCTAAGTGTACCTTTCCTTTTTTCAGCTCAAGGACGAACCGTTTCGCCTGACTCCGGACCCGCGATACCTGCATCTATCGGAGCCGCACCAGTTTGCGCTGACTTCGGTACTCGAAGGGATTTTCTATCGCAAGGGTCTGGTGATGATCACAGGTGCGATCGGGACTGGAAAGACGACTATCGTCCACACGGCCTTGCAGTTGTTTTCGGACAGAAAGATGCCAGTCAAGAGCGCGCTGTTATTTAATCCCATGCTGACGCGCGACGAGTTTCTGGAGATGATGCTCGAGGAATTCGAGGTGAAGTGCCCCAACCCGAGCAAACCGCGGCGATTGATGGCTCTCCAGCAAATGCTGGTGGACACGCAGCGCCGCGGAGGAACTGCAGTTCTTTTCATTGATGAAGCGCACTTGCTGAGTCCGGAGTTGCTGGAGGAAATTCGTCTGCTTGGCAACGCCGACATGCACCACGAAAAATTGCTGCAAATTGTCCTAAGCGGCCAGCCGGAATTGCTGGCTATGATGAACAGGCCAGCTCTTAGCGCGCTGAAGCAGCGGATTGCGGCGCGCGCTCATCTCCGACCGCTCAGTCGGATTGAAACACAAGTTTATGTTGCTGAGCGGCTTCATGCCGCAGGACTGGTGGGGAATTCACCTTTTTCAACGAGCGCTCTCGAAGCCGTTCATCGCCATTCGGGCGGAGTACCTCGCTTGATCAACCTCATATGCGAAGGATGTCTCACCTTCGGATTCCGGACGCAATCCTCGGCCATCCGAGAGGATACCGTGGATGAAGTGTCCGTTTCTCTAGGGATTGTCCAGCTTGCGCCTGTTCCAGAACGCAAAACCGTTTCCGCGGAAGCTGCGCCGAACGTCGCGGTACCGCAGAAGTCTGCGGTGGATATGCTCATCGAATCTATGAAGCAAAATCGCGCAGTTGCGCGGGGAGCCAACCGGAATGAGCAAGTTTTTTAATGAGACCCTGAAAGCGCGCAGTGTCACGCTTCGGGACGAGAAATCGAAGGAGGCTGGGTTCCAGGAGTTGGTGGAAACTGCCTTTGCCCCAGTCGTTCCCTCCGCTGACTTGGAGAACGCTCGGCTTGAAGAATTCAGAAAAATCCGTATCCCGCTGACCAATCTGCTGCAGGCACAGTTCAAGGGGAGCGATTCACTTGAGTCGGTCTTGGAGTCCTATCGGGCTCTTCGTACTCGTCTGCTGCGCATGAGCTCCGATCAAGACCTCAGGTCGATCATCGTCACGAGTACGTCGCAAGGCGAAGGCAAGACGTTTACTTCCCTAAATTTAGCCTCGTGCTGCGCACAGCTACAAGATATGCGAGTGCTCCTGATTGACGGAGACATTCGCAGCAGGGGTCTGAGCCGGAATTTGGGACTCCCTCCCGGCACCGGGCTCTCGGAGGTGTTGGCGGGACCATGTGATCCCGAGAATGCGATTCTTGCGACGGATATTCCGAATCTTTATGTGATGAGCGCCGGCTCGCCTTCGATGCCGTCGGCGGAGCTCTTCGCTGGTCAACGGTGGCAGGATCTGATTGCCTGGAGCAAGGAATCCTTCAGACTGGTTCTGATTGATTCACCGCCTGTTCTGAATTTGGCTGATGTCGAACTAATGGCTGCTGTTTGCGACGGAGTATTGATGGTAGTCCGTGCGCACCAAACGAAGCGGGACATGTTGCAGAAGTCCGCGAGCCAAATCGATTCGAAAAAGCTTTTGGGTGTGGTCTATAACGCGACTGAGAATGGCTCATACAGGTACTACTATCAAGCACTCACAGCAACTGCAAAGTAGGGCCGACTTTTATTTGAACCATGCGTAGCGAAGGGTTTGAGATCTAGTCCCAGAAAAGATGCGGTAAGACTGACATGTTTCCGAATCTAAAGATGCAAATTTTTCGCCGGGGAAGCCATCAGAACAAGCTCGCGAGAACTCTTGGGATCGATGAAACCGTTCTGAGCAAGATTATCCACGGTTACCGGGACCCCACGGCGGCCCAGCGCAAGCTGCTCGCCAGTTACCTCGATGCCGAAGAGGCCTGGCTTTTCGAGCGTTTTGAGGCCGTCCCCCCTCGTACGAATTCTAGCCAGGCACAACTCGCCGCAGGCGAAGAGACGGCTGACGATGCCAAGGTCTAACTGTTATCGGGCCCAGCGGTTCTCCTCACAGAATCCAAGGACGTCGGCGCTCCGTTCCTGATCCACCTTATCTGTAAGGCCGCGCAATGATGCAGACTGAGCTACAACACGAAGCGCCGCTAGGGGCATCTGGCGCTCTTCAGGCTTCGCCCTCGGACAACGCCTCGTGCCTGCGCGTGATGCATGTGGTGAATCATCTGGGGCGCGGCGGCACGGAATTCGGCGTCCTGAAATTGATGAAAGGTCTGAGTAGTGAATGTTTCGAACATAGCCTGTGCGCGACACGTCTATTCGATCCCGATTTCGTCAACACGTACGGGCTCGGGAAAATCCTCCACGTGGCGGGTAGCTCTCGGGAGGGTCTGCAATTCCCCTTGTTTCGTTTGGAAAGGATTTTTCGGAAATACCGGCCACACATCGTTCATACGCGAAACTGGGGAGGGCTCGAAGCCGTACCTGCGGCGCGTCTTGCAGGTGTTCCCGTTATCATTCACAGCGAGCATGGCTACGAAGTGGACACTCTGACAGGACTCCCACGTCGACAGAGAATCTTCCGCCGGATGGTCTACGCGATGGCTGACAGAGTTTTCACGGTGACGCAGGACCTTTCCGAGTACCACGCCACGCAGGCATGGATACGGCCTGGCCGAATCGGCGTAATCTATAACGGTGTGGACACAAAACGCTTCTCTCCCTGTGAGTTGACGCGGGACCGGATACGGCGAGACCTCGGTCTCCCAGCAGACCGGGTTGTAGCTGGAAGCGTAGGGCGGATGGTACCGATCAAAGACTACGGCCGACTGCTGGAGGCTGCAGCGCGGCTCGTCGAGAAAGGCATCAACCTGCACGTCCTACTTGTTGGCGAGGGCCCCGAGCTCGAAGCCCTTAAACGTCAAGCGCGCGAATCCGTATCCCTTCAAGGCCGCGTGAGCTTTATCGGTGCGTCAGATCGGGTGCCGGAGCTTCTGAACGCCATGGACATTTTCATTCTGCCCTCGCTAGGTGAAGGAATGTCGAACACTCTGCTTGAAGCAATGGCATGCGGCTTGCCGTCGGTTGTGAGCCTTGTTGGCGGCAATCCAGAAGTGGTTCAGGACGGCCAATCCGGCTGGCTTTTTGTTCCTGGCGACGTGCAGGCATTGGCGGCACGGATCGAACGACTTGCGTTGAGCGCGGAAACCCGACACGGAGCAGGTCAGGCCGCGCGAGAAAGGGCAGTCACCCTTTTCAGTTTAGATGGGATGATACAAAGGTACAGCAGGCTTTATCTCGAGGCTGCCGCGGAGCGCGGCTTGATGGCAATGAAGGAATGGCCACAATAAAAAAAGTAGCAAAAGATGGCCTAATGAAAGAAAACGAACTCAATCTGGCGACCCAGATCAAGCGTAACTTGGCAGCGCGGTTTCTTGCTCTCCCGCGACTCCTCGACACACCTCGTAGCGAGAGAGAGGAACTATGCCCGGCACCGAGCGGGCACCCCTCAATCGCTGCTGGGTCAACGCAAAAGAAAAACCGGACGGACTAAGATAGTTCTATGTGCGGTATCTGTGGCATCTTCGAATACGAGCGACGGGTAGACATCCCCGGTGAGCTCGTGCACCGGATGAATCAGACTATGATTCACCGCGGGCCCGACGACGGCGGCGTCTTCGTAGGTCCTGGCATCGGTTTGGGCCATCGCCGGCTGAGCATCATTGACCTTGCCGGCGGGCACCAGCCCATGTCCAACGAAGATGCCACTGTCTGGGTGCTGCTAAACGGGGAGATTTACAACTATCCGGAACTTCGCGCGGAACTCCTTCAGCGTGGCCACAAGTTTACGACAAAGTCCGACACGGAAGCAATTGTTCACCTTTACGAAGACTACGCCGAAGGATGCTTTGCGAAGCTGCGGGGAATGTTTTCAATTGCCCTTTGGGATTCGCGAAAACGCAAGCTTGTCCTCGCGCGGGACCGTGTGGGCAAGAAGCCACTGTTTTATGCTGCGGACGGCAAACGAATCCTTTTCGGCTCCGAACTAAAGGCACTTCTTGCGGATGATTCTCTGTCAAAGGAGCTAGATTATCAGGCGCTCTCGGACTACTTCTCCTTCGGCTACATCCCCGCGCCGAAGACAATATATCGCGCGGTCCGGAAGGTCATGCCCGGGCATTATCTCGTGGCCTCAGCCAGCGGCGTCCACGAATCGTGCTACTGGGATCTTTCTTTTGCCAAAGTGGAACAGCGCAGTGAGGCCGAGTGGTGCGAGCGATTGCAGCACGAATTGTGCGAGGCCACGCGCATCCGGTTGATGAGCGATGTACCGCTTGGAGCATTCTTAAGCGGCGGCATCGATTCATCCGCTGTCGTTGCCATGATGAGCCACCTGATGAAGCGCGCCGTTACCACTTGCTCGATCGGATTCGAGGAAGAAAAGTACAACGAAACCGAATACGCACGGCAGGTGTCGAAGCTGTTCTCGACAGACCATCATGAGCAATCCGTCCAGCCGAACGCGCTTGAGATCGTGGACAAGCTCGCCTGGCACTACGACGAGCCGTTCGCGGACTCTTCCGCAATTCCAACTTATTACGTCTCGAAGATTGCACGCGGGCAGGTGACCGTAGCGCTGGGTGGCGACGGTGGAGACGAAAGCTTCGCCGGATATCGCCGCTACAAGCTCGACTACTATGAAAACCGGCTTCGGAGCCATGTCCCGGCGGCGCTGCGCCGCTCTATTTTCGGGCCTCTTGGCCGGTTGTATCCAGCACTTGCTTGGGCGCCGCGCATCTTTCGGGCCAAAGCGACTTTTCAGAGCCTGTCGCGTTCGCCACTCGAAGGTTATTTCAATTCCATTTCTTACTTCCGGCCGCATGATAAGAAGCAGCTATTTACCTCTGAATTTCAAAATCGTTTGGGCGGTTATGACTCGATTGACGTTTTTCACCGCTACTACGACCGTGCGGATACCGATGATTTGCTGTCCAAAATTCAATATGTCGATATCAAGACATATCTCACCGACGACATTCTGACGAAAGTGGACCGCGCCAGTATGGCTGTATCGCTCGAGGTTCGCGCGCCAATGCTGGACCACAAGTTCATGGAGACCGTCGCATCCATCCCAAGCGGTCTTAAGTTGCATAACGGCACGGGCAAGTACATTTTGAAGAAGGCACTCGAGCCGACACTTCCTACCGACATTCTTTACCGTGCAAAGCAGGGCTTTGCGATCCCGCTCGATGTTTGGTTCCGGCGGGAACTGAAGGACATCGCGCACAAGGCAATCCTCGAAACGGAAGACGGCATTCTCGATCAGGGATTTCTGAAGAAGGTCTGGGATCAGCATCAGAGAGGCTACTACGACCGATCGGCATTGCTTTGGGCCACGCTGATGTTTCGCAAGTGGCAACAGATCTTTCGCGCTTGAGCGTAGGGAGTAGCATGAGTGGAATTTGCGGAATCTGTGAACCTGGTCGCGACCTCGGCGCCAATGCACTGGCGCCTATGCTCGACGCGATGACCTTCTCCGGCGAGTCGGAGCGCCTAACGAACGGTTGCCGCTCCATCGTTTTGGGTGTCGCGCGTCGTTGGAGGTTCCAACAGGCGGCCATTGTGGATGGCATTTCCGTCGCTGTCGATGCGGACTTAGTGGATTTCGACGCCCCGTCGGCCGCTCTCTCCATCTCGCGGCAGGAAGCGGCCTCCACGCCTGTAGCGGTGTTGATTGCGCGGCTCTACCTCAAGCGTGGCGCGGACTTCTTGGAACTGCTCCATGGCGGATTCTCGCTGGCGTTGTGGGATGAAAGAGCGCAGCGATTGATTCTTGCGATCGACAGGATCGGCGTGAAGAGTCTCTATTGGTGCCGCGAAGAAAGAGGTTTGCTGTTTGCCTCGCGCGCCGGCTCGGTTCGCGCCGCGCGTAAGGGACCGGTCGAGCCAAATCCCAAGGCTATTCTTCAGTTCCTCTTGTTTTCGGCGGTGCCCGCGCCGCTAACGAGCGACTGTGGAATGGAGAAGCTTCGCCCTGGAACGTCGATCACGTTCGAAGCTGGTAGAGTCGTTGAGCGGCAGTACTGGGACCTCGAGTATCCCGAAAGCGAAAACCAGAGCGTGGCAAGCTGGTCGCGGGAGCTGCGCGAAGGGATGCGCTCTGCGGTTCACCTTCATCTTACGGGCTGCGAGCAGGCCTCGACAGGTAGTTACTTGAGCGGTGGCACGGACAGCAGTTCCGTCGTAGCCTTCTGCAGCGAGAAACATCACCCAGCGCAAACTTTTTCCATTGCGTTTGAAGAGGCGAGCTTCAGTGAAGTCGAATTCGCGCGCACGACCGCGAAGAATTTTGGTGCAAAGCATCACGAAAAATTCCTCACACCTCGGGATGCATCCGAGGCGCTTTACAAGCTTATTGCCTACTATGACGAGCCTTTCGCCAATTCTTCGGCAATCGGTTCCTATTATTGCGCTTTAATGGCGCGTGAAAACGGTGTTCACACCTTGCTCGCAGGCGACGGCGGCGACGAGCTTTTCGCAGGCAACGAGCGCTATGCGAGCGACAAACGCTTTGCACTCTATCACGAGCTTCCCCATTGGCTCCGTCACGGTCTTATCGAACCGCTTGTTGCACTGCTGCCGTTAGACAATTCCAAGCTGGGCTTGCCGCGCAAGTACGTTCGCCGCGCGAACATACCAAATCCTCGCCGAATCCTGTCTTACGGTTTCTTCCTGAACCTTGCCCCGGAGGAGGTTTTTGAAGACGGATTCCTGGGCCAGGTCGGCACGGAAAACTGGCTGGCGATTCCCGAGTCGCACTTCCGGAAACCGCAAACCACAAGTGAGCTGAACCGAATTCTGTATCTCGATGCAAAAATGACGCTGGCAGACAACGATTTGCGCAAAGTTTCCGGAACGGCCGAATTAGCAGGCGTCAATGTGCGCTACCCTCTGCTCGATGATCGTCTGGTGGCACTTTCTGGTCGGATCCCTTCTGCGCTGAAATTGAAGGGATTTGAAAAGCGATACATCTTCAAACAGGCCATGAAGGGAATTCTGCCCGAAAAGGTACTCTACAAGAAGAAGCACGGCTTCGGCGTGCCCTTGGCGCAATGGCTGTTGCAGAATCCGCAGATGAGCGAGCTCATGCGGGACCTGATGCACGATCCGCAGACGCGCCAGCGCGGTTACTTCCGCGCCGGTTTCTTTGAGCGGCTGATGAGCATGCACAGGAAACAGCCGAATTTCTATGGCGAGATCGTCTGGTACCTGCTGGCGCTAGAACTCTGGCATCGCAAACATCTTGTTCAGAGCAGGACGACTGTCCATGTCATCTGAGACGACAATTGAGAGAGTTGCCCCGACCGATAACATGGTTGGCAACAACACGTCCCCAACGGCCGGAATAAAGAAGATGTGCCGGCGCATTGTAGCAGGCGGTTTGTATCACTCCGGGATGTTACGGGCCGTTCGCCGGCTCGCTTTAACACACGAGGCGCGGACGATGGCTGGAGTCCGCCTGCCTCGTCTGGAGCGAACCGCGGCTTCCAAGTTTGGCATCCTCTGTTACCACCGAGTCGGCACTGAAGGGGTGCCACTGTTTTCGCGTCTTGATCCTCGGACTTTTGAAGCACAGATGGGTTATATCAGGAAACATTACCGGGTCGTGTCACTCGCTCAACTATGCCATGAATTGCAACAAGCACATCCAGTACCGCCAACTGTGGCGATTACCTTCGACGACGGCTACCGAGATCTTTACTCCCGCGCCTTTCCCGTGCTTCAGAGATACGAGATTCCTGCGACCGTTTATCTGATCGGCCGCTGCATGGAGACAGGGGAAGCGCCTTGGTATGACCGCATTTTTGTTGCATTGGACAGCGCTCCTGGTCATACGTTAGACCTCGAATTGTCGGGACCACGCCGATTTGGGCTTTCCTCCACTGCAGCTCGCGCCGGCGCTGCCTGGGAAATCGTATGCTATTTACGCTCCATCCCCGATGTAAAGCGACGCGAATGGTGCGCGGCGTTCGACCACCAGATGCATCTTCCCGAGAATAGGCTGGCAGACCGGATGCTGGATTGGGAACAGGTGCACGCGATGCAGCGCGGTGGCGTGTTCTTCGGGGCGCACACGATGAGCCACCCCGCCGTCAGCCAGCTCCAGCCCTCAGCTTTCGAAGAGGAACTCAGCCTCCCCAAGCGATTTCTGGAAAGCAATCTCGATGCGTCGGTCGAAGATTTTGCTTACCCATTCGGCAAGCCAGAGGACTGTGGCAGCGAAGCAGGAAAGTTCCTCTCGCGCTGTGGGTACCGCTCGGCAGCGACGACTTCCGAGGGGATCAATTCCACTGGCGTGGATGCATTTCAACTTCACCGGATGCAGATCGGCGATGATCCATCCCTTTCTCAGTTCGCGTTCCATATTGCAAGAATGTTTCTGGAACCATCTACCGGCGAGCAAACGCATGCAGCCGCATCTGAGCCTGGAAAAACTGCGACGCTCCAGGCCAATAGGAGTGTCTGACAGAGGTCTGCTATGCGCGATTTTCTCGTTTTGGCAATCATCCTCGGGTCCGTTCCGATTTGTTTGGTGAGTCCCTATTTTGGAATCTTGATGTGGTTCTGGGTTACTTACTTCAATCCCCATCGCTTTACGTGGGGAATTGCCTACAATTTTCCAGTTGCGATGGCGATAGCTGTGCCGACCCTGATAGGCGCGATCTTCACCAAGAAAAACATGCGGGCGCTGTTGACGGTCGAGAGTTCATTGGTTGTGGCGCTATGGGCGTGGTTTGCCGTTACCTATATTCACGCCCAAGGGATTCCTTTGTTTGCCAGAAACATGGCAGACGCGAAGTACGAAATCAACCATATCAGTAAAATTCTATTAATGACCTTTGTTATGATAGTGGTTATAAATTCCAAAGTACGCCTCCGCAATGTTCTTCTCGTAACCGCTGCCAGTCTCGGGATGCTCGCTCTAAAGAGCGCGGTTTTCGGACTTCGCACAGGAGGTGAAGCACACGTTTACGGTCCACCAGACTCGTTCTTGTCGGAAAACAACGCCTACGGATTGGCGCTCAATATGTGCCTGCCACTCCTCTTTTTCCTGGTACGCGACGAGCCTCGCAAATGGGTCAGAGTGATATTCCGGATTCTTTTCGTCATGAGCATTATTTCAGTTCTCTTGACCTACTCCCGCGGTGGATTCGTGGGCTTGGCAGTTGTCATAACGATGATTCTTTTCCGCAGCCAACGTAAAGCTGTCGGGGCATTTTGTCTCGCTATTACCGCTTTTATCGTTTTGACTTTTGCTCCGCCCGCCTGGATGGACCGCATGGGCGGCTTCCTTAGCGGCAACCTAGACGGTTCGGCCAGTATGCGTTTCACTTCATGGACCGTGGCTTGGCGGATCTCCCAGGACTACCCGATGGGAGGCTCGTTCCACGCTGTACCGAATGTGGATGTTTATAAGCGCTATCAGCCACGACCCCTGCCAAACGACGCTCCTTCGTCCGGTCCTCACAGCATCTACTTTCAGCTTCTGGGTGACCAGGGTTTTGTTGGCCTAGGGCTATTCCTCGCGCTAATGGGATCTTGCTTATGGACCCTCTTTCGCATCCGGCTTGCCGCGCGGAGAATGCCCTCCGCAGAATGGCTGATTACGTACAGCCAGATGATTGAAGCTGCCATCTTAGCGTTTATGGTCAGTGGAGCGTTTCTAGGCGTCGTCTACCTCGACGTGATTTACGAGATGGTTGGTCTCACTATCATTCTCAAGACGCTTTACCGCAGCGAACGCCATGAAGCCGTTTTACGCCAAGCTAAGGAACAGAAGGAGTTGTCACCACTTGTACTTGAAGAGGTGACCGCTCCGGCGTGAACATCATTGAGGCGCCAATGATTGGAGAGGGAGACAAACGGATGTTAGGGAAAATACGTAAGCTGCGGGTTAGACAGGGAATAATCCTTCTATTCGTTTTTCCGTTCCTGCTGCTTTTTCCGCTATCGATGTGGGCACAGACCTGGAAATGGACCATCGAGGATGTGGATACCGATGCTGAGCAGACTTCTATCGTCGCCGATCATGAAGGGAATTTGCATCTCGCTTACGCCGTCGCGGCGGGATTTGGAGAACTTCGGTATGCGTTTCGATCAGCGGCAAATTCCCGTTGGTACAAAATGACCTTGGACCACAATCTCGGAGTTTTATCTACCGGTATCGCCCTCGATTCGAAGGGCAATCCCAGCATCTGCTATACGCCGCGCAACATGAAATACGCCCACTGGGACGGCCAGAAGTGGTCCCTGCAGGAAGTGGATCCCGGCTCGGGTCTGATCGCCTACTACTGTTCCATAGAATTCACCCGCGATGATCGCCCGCAATTGAGCTGGTACCTGGAATCGGTTTTCGTGCTGCGCCATGCCATTCTGGAAGATGGAGCCTGGAAGGCCCGTTCCGTCGAAGCTGGCACTGAATCCGGAAAGTGGAATTCTATGGCCCTTGACCGCAATGATCTTCCACATCTTGCCTACAACTCGTTTAAAGGCGGCGAACTGAAGTATGCCTACTTCGACGGCAAAGACTGGATTCGAAAGGTCCTGGATTCCCCCTTGGACCACCCGAATGAAGGTTTGCGAGGTCTCGGCGTTTCGCTCGTCTTAGACGCCAAGGGGAATCCGCGAATTAGCTATTACGACCTACATTCCCTTAAGTATATTCGCTTTGACGGCACCAAATGGGTGACTCAGGTTATTGAGCAGCTTCCGCCTTTTACAGAATGGGGTTGGAAGAACTTCAGGTCCACGCAGTTGCTCGATCAAAATGGAAACCCGCACATTTGTTATGAAAGCCACCTGGGATTGAAACATGCCTGGTTGGACGGTACGAGATGGCGCACGCAGTTGATCAAGGGTCCGGCGGGAAATCAGGTTTTTGAAAGTTGGATGGCCGTCGACCATTACGACAATTTCTACATCAGCTTTAAGGACCCATCTGACGGTTCACTCAAGGTTGCTATTGGCAAGCCCGCGACGACGCAGCAGACGGTTAGCTCCGAAAGGAAAGACGACTCCAAGGATTAGCGCTTGTGGCTAGCTGCCTGCTTTTCACCAGCACTGCATTCTGGCAAGGCGAATGAGCTTACTGTGAAACAGACGACCCTTGAGATTCTGTTCTGGCTCGCTGCCTGTGTCATAGCCTACGTGTACGCGGGTTATCCGGCACTGCTGTATTTTTTCTCGCGTAAGGGAAATCGTTCGGTTCCCCTGGACGGGGGGGGCACTCCGGATGTCACGCTTCTGATCTCTGCCTACAACGAAAAAACTGTCATCGCGGAGAAACTTCAGAATGTACTCGCGCTGAACTATCCACGTGACCGCCTGGAGATTATCGTGATTTCGGATTGCTCCGACGATGGCACGGATGAAATCGTCGCAGGATTTCCTGAGGAGCATGTTCGCCTGGTACGCCAGCAGCAGCGCCTCGGGAAAAGCGAGGGACTTAATCTTGGTGTTGCGCAAGCCAGAGGTGAGATTCTCGCATTCTCCGACGCAAATTCTATGTACCAACCGGATGCGATCCGGAATCTGGCACGGCACTTTGCAGATCCGCGTATTGGCTATGTCGTGGGGAATTGCGCCTACATGAAAACTCCCGGCCAACCTGTTTCCGCGGAATCCGAGGGCCTCTACTGGAAGCTCGAGACTTGGCTCAAGGAGAGGGAGTCCGATTTCGGGTCGGTCGTTGGTGGCGACGGTGCTATTTATGCGATTCGCCGCGAACTCTTCTCCCCCTTGCGCGCGACGGACATCAATGACTTCTTGAATCCCCTGCAGATCATCGTTCGCGGCTTTCGTGGCTTGTATGACGGCACCGCCATTTGCTATGAACAGGCTGGCGACAGCTTTGAAAAGGAATTCCATCGCAAGGTGCGGATCATCAGCCGGAGCCTGAATGCCGTGCGACGTGCCTGGCCGGTGCTTCTGCCCTGGACTCAGCCGCGCCACTGGCTTGCACTGATGTCGCACAAAGTTCTGCGCTGGTTTATTCCGGTTTTTCTGCTGCTTACCTTGCTGGCAAGCCTCTTGCTCCGGGGGCTTCCTCTCTACCGTTTGATGTTCATTGTGCAGATCGCTTTTTACGCTCTGGCCGCGGCGGGATGGGCCATTGAGTCGCGGCGGTCTGCCCCGAGGATTCTTTATTTGCCCTACTATTTTTGTCTCGTGAATCTGGCTTCTCTTCTTGGGATCAGCAAGTTTCTCCGGGGTTCGCTCTCTCCCACCTGGCAGACGATCCGGCACGAAGCCTCATCACCGCAGGACTCCGGCGCACCTTTGGCTAAAAGAGGATCCTGATACGTGTCCTATCGCGTCCTTCATGTCCTTGATCATTCCTGGCCCGTGCTGGATGGATACAGCCAGCGAAGTCGCAGCATAATCTCCGCACAAGCACAAATTGGGATGAAGCCGTCTGTGCTAACCGGCCCCCTGCATGAGACGGACGACCCGGCTTCGTCTGAGGTCTGCTTAGACGGGATCCATTACTGGCGGACGCCATGCGCCAAATGGATTGCTGCGCGTGCGATTCGGGGCCGTTGGCCTTTCCTGCGTGAGTTGGCCGTTGTGCATCTCCTGCGGGAACGCATTGGGGCACTCCTGCAAAACGAATCCTTTGACGTTATCCATGCCCATTCTCCCGCTCTTTGCGGGCTCGCTGCGCTTTACGCGGCCCGCGCGCGTCGTATTCCTTTCGTATACGAAATCCGCTGTTTTTGGGAGGACTCACATTTCGACCGGGAAAAGTCCCTCAACTCTTTCGCCCGGTACCATCTGGGCCGCACTCTAGAGACCCATGTTGTTCGCCGTGCTGACGCGACTGTCGGCATCGCGCGCTCTTTGCTCCGGGAGCTGGAAGGCCGGCGTATTCCACCATCCAAACTGTTCCATGTTCCAAATGGCGTGGACAACGTGCGATTTGTACCCCGGCCACGCGACAATGCTCTTGCCTCCGAGCTGGGCGTGAACGGACTTCCGACACTGGGCTTCCTGGGAACCTTGTTTCGGTGGGAAGGCGTCGCCTGGCTCGTTCGCGCCGCTTCGGAACTTCATCGCAGAGACGTTCCATTCAAGCTGCTCATTGTCGGGGACGGTGCGGAATCTCCCGACGTCAGACGTAGTATTCGAGAGAACAACGCCGAAAGTTTTGTATCTTTCGTTGGTCGTGTCCCGCACGATCAAGTAGAACGGTACTATTCGGTGATGGATGTGCTGGTCTATCCTCGGCTGAGCATTCGGCTCACAGAGCTAGTTACGCCGCTCAAGCCGCTCGAGGCCATGGCGCTGGGAAAACCCATCCTTGGAAGCAGCGTCGGAGGAATCCGTGAGTTGATTGAGCCGGAGGTCGATGGTGTATTGTTCGAACCGGGCGACATCGAACAGTTCTGCTTGCAAGCCTCGCGGCTCTTGCAACAACCCGAACTGCGGAGCACGATCGGCGAGCAAGCCCGGCAGAAAACCGCTACAGCGAAAGATTGGAAGTTTGTGACTCGTCGTTACGAAGCTATCTACGAGGCGGCCATCCGGAATGCCGGCATACGTTCCTGACGCGGATCTGATCTTTGTTCTGGCTGGTCTGGAAACACGCAAGGTTTATGGTCTCCAGCTCTTGCGTCAGGAAAGAGCGCGGGGGATTCTGCTCTCCGTCGGGCGCTATGAAATATGGCGCCTTTCGAACCTGGATCTTCCCGTACCCATCGATCTCCTGGAGATTGCCGCACCGATCCCGCCGCCCCTGAGACACTATTTTGTCTTTTTCAGAGGCGCAACGGTGCACACCGAGCAAATTACGCTCGGACGATTTGGAACTTGGTCGGAGATCCATAATTTGGCGAGTTGGCTTCGAAAACATTCTGAGGCTCGGTCGGTGCTCATCATCAGCAGCGGGTCGCATTTGCCGCGGATCCGGCTGTGTAGTCGCGCTCTGTTGCCACCTGAATGGAACGTCCAATTCCTTCCGTCACCCGAGCCGGAGCCGCAAACCTCGCGTAAGTTCTGGTCTCGGCAATTGGAGTCCGAAAAGGCTAAACTGATTGAATATCTAAAACTCCTGCTCTACCAGGTTGTAGTCAGGTTGCCGCAGCGGGATGTCCGGGCGTGGAAATGAGTGATCTACCGACAGCTTCAGGACTCGTTCTCTTTGGCAACCCGGGGCCTCCGTTGGCCCCTCCCGGCTCGGTTATCTGGCCTTGCCAACGCGATTTCGAGCTGCGGTATCTGGTCGAGATTTATTCCTCGGAACGCAGCGGAATCTCTCACGATGCTCGTCGGTGCCTGGTGTGTTTGAATGAAAACATATTCCGGAACGAGATCTGTTCTTGCAGATGCCGGCCCGAAAATTGCCTTCAGATTTACGGTGAGGAGGAGATTTGACTTCGCACTCCCAACGAGTTCTGCTTACTGGCGGCGCGGGTTTTATCGGCTCACACCTTGCTGAAGCCCTGCTCTGCAAGGGTTTTCAGTTGACGATCGTGGACAACCTAGACGATTTCTATTCGCCGGTTTGGAAGAAAGCAAATCTCGAAGATATCCGGCGTCTCGGTCAATTCGAGTTCTCCTCGCTCGATATTTGCGACTATGTGAAACTGCGCGAGCTGATGATGCGCACGCGCCCCGAGGTTGTCGTCCACTTGGCGGCGCGAGCCGGCGTCCGCCCGTCCATCGAACAGCCTCGCATCTATGACCAAGTCAATGTGACAGGCACGGTCAACCTCCTCGAAGTCTGTCGGGAAATAGGCGTCAAGAAATTCATCTTCGGCTCGTCGAGTTCCGTCTACGGTGCGACCAGCAAGACTCCCTTTACGGAAGATCACGTCGAGGGGCGCCCCATATCTCCTTATGCCGCGACCAAACTCGCCGACGAACTCTTTTGCTATACCTATGCGCACTTGTTTGGACTTTCCATCGTCTGCCTGCGTTTTTTCACTGTCTACGGACCTCGCCAGCGGCCAGACTTGGCCATCCACAAATTTACCGCAATGATTGAAGCAGCACAGCCCATCCCGGTTTTCGGGGACGGCTCGACGGGGCGTGACTACACGAATGTGCGCGATATTGTCGCGGGCATTTCGGCTGCCATGGCTTATGACCCGGGACCCTCCGAGGGTGTTCGCTTTGAGGTCTTCAATCTTGGCAATTCCCATCCGCTGAAATTGAGCGAACTCCTGGATCTCCTCGAGCGGGTCACCGGCCGAAAAGCCATTCGACAGCAGAGACCCCTGCAGGCCGGAGACGTTCCGATCACGTGGGCGGACATTTCCAAGGCTGGACGACTGCTCAACTATCATCCCAAGGTGAGTTTCGAGGATGGCCTAAGGGAATTCGTCGCTTGGTACCGTGCGGCTGATCCCAGTCGAAGGGCCTAGTCTCGAACTTGCCGAGCGCGGCTTGCAAAACTCGCGACTCTAGGACTGGACATATCGAAATACTCTAGCGTTCCTGATTGCGCGATTGGCGGCTGGAGCTGATTTTTCGCGATACGAAAGACACAGCAGGATCTTGAATCGGAAATGCGGAGGCTCTCAGGTGCGAGTCTTGACGTTTAGCAGCCTTTTTCCTAACCGGACCACGCCCAACCTCGGCATTTTCATTTTTCAACGGATCGCTCATCTGGCGGTACGCCCAGGAAATCACGTCGAGGTTATCGCCCCCGTACCCTATTTTCCCCGCTGGTTTCGCTGGACGCGTTGGAGGTCTGCGGGTCAAGTGCCGAGCCAGGAGACAATCCGAGGTCTGACCGTTTATCACCCGCGCTATCCATTGGTACCCAAGATCTCGATGCCTCTGCACGGACTCCTAATCCTCTTGGGTACTTGGCGACTGACCAGGCGGCTAACGAGGGAAATGCAGTTCGATTGCATAGATGCGCACTTTATTTACCCCGATTGTCTTACTGCCGTTTTCTTGGGGAAGCTTTTAGGCTTGCCGGTGATAGTCTCCGCTCGCGGAACCGACATCAATCTATACCCTTCGTTCAAGCTGATCCGGCCCATGATCCGTTGGACTTTGCGACACGCCGCCGGCGCCATTGCTGTCTCCACTTCCCTCCGGGATGTCATGGTGGAGCTTGGCCTTTCCGAAGACTCCGTCCGCGTCATTGGTAACGGAATCGATCCTGAACGCTTCAATCCAGTTGATCCAATAGAAGCGAGGAGGCATCTGGAGCTTCCTGAGACTGGGCAAGTTCTTGTGAGTGTGGGAGGCTTGATTCCGCGGAAAGGGTTCCATTTCTTGATCCCCGCGGTCGCGCAGATCGCCTCCCGCTTTCCCGGATTGCGTGTCTACATTTTAGGGGAGGGGGAATATCGTTCCAGGCTTCAGTCCTTGATCCGCGGGTTCAATCTACAAGAACAAGTATTTCTCGTGGGAAACGTACCAAACGAGGAACTTCGGTATTGGTTTAGCGCCGCAAATGTCAGCTGCCTTCTAAGCTCGCGAGAAGGCTGGCCAAACGTCTTGCAGGAGTCGCTTGCTTGTGGAACGCCCGTAGTGGCAACTCGCGTATGGGGAGCCCCCGAGGTAATCGTCTCGCCGGACTTAGGCTTGCTGGTGGAGCAGAATTCGGCGGCCATCGCGGTAGCACTCGAGTCCGCGCTGAACAAGACATGGAATCGCGAGGCGATTGCAAGACACGCGGGCGAACGCACTTGGGCGGTAGTCGCAAAAGAAGTAGAGGACTATCTTAATTTGTGCGTCTCGCGCTGGAAAAGAACTTCCCAACCTTTTGATAGAAAGGCTGATTCTTGAGGCGGGAGCGAGCGTGTTTCCACTAATCGCGAAGTCTCCGCTCCAACAGGTATCACCAGAGAATATATGGGGAACATCCATATAACTATTGTAAAATGAATGGCTTGCGTGACAATCCAGCAACCCTATTGATTGTCCATGGCAGTAAGCGTGCTCTCCACTTACCGGGGCCTAAGCGATAATTGATTCGGACCTTCGATGCATCGAAAGGTTCCCAGGACCTCTAACTCAGTGTAAAATTGTAAATTAGTATGCAAAATGCTCTTACCATCGATCTAGAAGACTATTACCATGTGAGCGCCTTCCACGATTCCATGGACTCAGGCCAATGGAATCTGCAAAAGAGCAGGGTCGAGCGAAACACGGATTTGCTGCTCGATCTGCTCGACGAAGCGGGCCATAAAGCCACTTTCTTCACGCTCGGTTGGGTGGCAGAGCAGCATCCGCAGGTCGTTCGCCGTGTTGCCGAGCGTGGTCATGAAGTTGCCTGCCATAGTCTCCGACACCGCCTCGTTTATGAGATGTCCCTGGATGAATTCCGTGAGGACACTCGCCGCGCAAAAGAACTTCTCGAAGACGTCGGGGGCAGCCCAGTTCGCGGATATCGTGCGCCCAGTTTTTCCGTCATTCAGGAATCCCTCTGGGCCTTGACCATCCTCGCTGAGTTGGGCTTCACCTACGATTCAAGCATTTTCCCCGTGAAACATGCCAACTATGGCATGCCGCAGGCTGCACGCACCCCTTTTGTCGTCGACACGCCTGCAGGACCCATCGTCGAGTTTCCCATGACAACGCTCGAATTCGCAGGGCGCCGCTCCCCCTTCGGCGGCGGAGCCTATTTTCGACTCTTGCCCTACTGGTACACACGTTGGGGTATTCGCTTCCTCAATCTACGGGAGAACAGGCCAGTCTGCGTTTATCTTCATCCCTGGGAACTGGATCCAGAGCAGCCACGAATGACCGGGAGTTTGACGGCTCGTTTGCGCCACTATCTAGGCCTGCGAAACACGCCAGCCAAATTTCGAAACCTAATCCGCGATTTCGAGTTCTGTCCGTTAGGCGTATTGGTCAGTCGCACCTGAATCATCAATCCACAAGCTATCCAATTACTGCTATTTCCCTGCGGCACCTCTAGTCGCGCGCGAATACTCGCCCGAAGGATTGCGAGAATCTTCGGGAGTACTCTTCGCGGTGAGACCGGTCCAGGCAGACCAGCCAGTACCCGGCCCCTGCGAGCGGCAGAAGCATGGCAACTTGCACGAAGAAAAGCAGAAGATAGGTGGCTGGCCAGTAGCGTTCCATGGCGTAGCTGGTAAGAGCAAACGGCACGATTGCCACTGCGGGGCGAACCCAAGCGGATGTCATGTACTTGATCGGCTCAATCCCAAGGGTGCGTCGAATGTACCAAGGCCAGAAGATCAAACTAAATGCCAGGTTCGGTACCACGGTTCCCCAGGCAACGCCAAGGATTCCCAAACTGGTTCGCACCCACAGGATGCTCAAGGCAAGATTGAAAAGCCCTTCAGCTAGCAACGCAGGAACGAGCGGCTTGTGTTTCCCTAATCCCAGAAGGCTCCCCGACGTCACGGAGTTCGCCGCCCAGAAAAACAGTGTGAGAGACAAAATCCAAAGCACTCTCCCGGAGAGCTCCGCGTATTGAGGACCCATCCAGAGTCCAATGAAGCTGCTACCGCGAAGCATGAAAGTCAGAGCCACAGGCAGCACGACCATTGATCCCGCCCGGCTGCTGAAAAGCACAATATTCTGGAGATGCTTTGGATCTTTCTGAGCCTCCATGGAACTCGCCAGTGGCGTCATCGTTTGCGAGATGCCACTCACCAGAGTGCGGGCATACTCGGCCAGATTCCCCCCGATCACATAGAAAGTTACTGCCGACACCGGGAGAAAAGCTCCGATCACGATATTGTCCGTGGCATAAATAATGCTCACGCCGACATGGAGCAGGAAGGAGAAGATGCTGAAAGAGAAAATCAGCCTTATTCCAGCTCGATTGGCAGCTGACAGGCGAATCTTCAATTCTGGGTAGAGGTGATGCACCAAGCCAACATTGGCTGCCCAACGAGCCAGAGTGAAACCCAATTGCAGGCTTGCCAGCATGATGATCCCGTACCCCAAGTGCAGCGCCAGCACTATGGCACCCGCCCGTAGGACATTGATTCCAATCTCGATGCTATTTGTTAGATCAAAGCGCTGCAGACCGACCAGCACTCCGCCGTATACGCCGTTAACAAGCGAAACGGCGATATTGAAGCCTGTGATGAGTAGTACGATCCTCGCGGCCATGAGGTACTGGTGGGGAATCTGCAACCTGTCAACTACAAAGCCCGCCAAGCCTAGCGAGATCAGGATCGCCAGCAGTGCGGCCGAGGAAAAGATCACCATCGCCGAGGCAGCTATGTTGTTTGCTTTTTCGTGGTCCTGTTCGGCATGAAACTTGGCTACATACCGCGTGACGCCACCTCGAACCCCGAGGTCTAGCAGGCCCAGATATCCAGTGAGGGAAAGGATCAATGTCCAAACCCCGTAGCCAGTATTTCCAAGATGGCGAACCACATAGGGGGAAACAAAAAAATTTACTCCCATCGCTATGACGTAGGCTCCCCAATTGGAAAGGACATTGCGTAGTGCGCCTGGCCTGCCTAGGCGGGGCTTGGCCGGATTTTGCCTGCCAACTGTCTGAGCGGACATACCTCTCCTGTCGGATCTCCACGCGTCTTGCGCACTTTGGTGGCCATCCAAACTCTAATGTAAACGTATGAACAATAAGGGGTTAGGGCGTTTGTGCCTATGAGTCGCCCTGCCGTAAATCGCTCGCGTTCTGGGGCTTTGTGTAAAGCAATGCCACATAACGGAAAACCGAAGTATTTCCGGCTCAACATCGCATGGACCGATGAACCCGAATTTCTTCCGTAACTATAAGTAAATCAATGATTTAAGTTTATTTCCGCATTCCAGTTTTTGGCGATCAGCTTGCATCCCTCTTTTCCTGATAGGGCATTGGTCTGACAAAGCCTTGGCGGCTTGACCGTGGCCCTAATCTGACCGTTCTTGCGAACATAGCGTAAAGGGTGCTCCGCCACACGGTAGGTCAGGGCGCAGCGCAATTGACGCTCAACCACAAGCAGTCCGTGAATCTCGAATGTTTCCAAGGTAGGCCGGTGAAAAATCGGCTGGGCACAGAGGGTAAAATGTCAACTCTTCCGCAGGTCCCGTCGATTGACGATCAGCGCCAGTTTTGGAACCGGCATTGGCAACAATGGCAGGAACGCAAGGTTCTGAACGGTTGGACCGAGCGACGCGCACTAGAGATCCTTAAGCTGATCCATGGCCTTTCTTTGAGCCAGCCACGCATGCTTGATTTCGGCTGCGGACTCGGTTGGTTCACCGAACGTCTTGCCGATCTTGGTGAGGCCCACGGGATCGATCTTTCTCCGGAAGGTATCGCTGTGGCCCAATCTCGCCACCCCGAAATCAAGTATCTTGCGGGAAGTGTCTACGAAGCGCCGCTCCCGAAAAACTACTTTGATGTGGTGATTTCGCAGGAAGTCATTGCTCACGTGGAAGACCAGCCAAAGTACGTGGCCCGCGCCGCAGAAGTCCTTAAGACCGGTGGCTATTTCATCGTCACGACAGGCAACAAGTTCGTCATGGATCGTTTGGGTGAGGTGGGCTGGCATGCGTATCCACCGGAACACATCGAGCGTGAACTCAGCAGAGGGCAACTCAGAAAGCTACTCGCTCCGTATTTCCGGCCTCTAAAGGCCTTTACGATTCTACCTCACGGTAGTCGCGGAATTCTGCGGATTGTGAATTCTTACAGGTTGAATTCCTTGGCCGGAAAAGTCATCTCTGAGAAAAAAATAGACGAATGGAAAGAGCGGGCCGGGTTTGGCTGGCAGATGGTCTTTCTGGCCCAGAAAAAAGCATAGCAAATTGAATTGAGCAATTCCGGAGAAATCTTTCGATGGCAGTTTCTGAGTTTCGCAGAAAAATCGGGATTTTCAGCCACGGAGGGACCAAGAACCTCGGCGACGAGGCTCTGTTCGCCGCAGTGATCCAGAACGTCCGCTCGCGCATCCCCGACGCAGAGCTTATCGGCTTCACCATCGACCCCGCGGATACCCGCGAGCGCCACGCCATTTCTTGTTTCCCCATTCGTCGCACGGAAAACGCCGTTCCTACGCAGGCAGCGCCTGCTCTTGGCCTGCGGCCGTCGAGTCCCCTAGCGGAAAAGGCGGCGAGCGCCAGAGCCTCTCAAAAAATCAAAAATGCCATCAAAGCTATTCCAAGCGTGCGCCGCTTGCTGCATGGTTTGCGGCGCTTCGCGGAGATTGGACTCGCCATCCTCGCGGAGCCAAAATTCTTGTTCGATTCCTACCGCCGATTGAAAGGGGTTGAGCTCTTGCTCGTTGCGGGCTCTCAGCAACTGAACGACATCTACGGCGTGTGGGGATTTCCATTCACATTGTACAAGTGGACTCAGCTGGCAAGGTTTGCCGGCACGAAAGTGGCGATTCTGAGTGTCGGCGCGGGCCCTATCGATGCTCCCCTCAGCAGATTCTTCATACGTCGCGTCCTGAATCGAGTCTGCTACCGTTCCTACCGCGATGCCATCTCTAGCCGCTTGGTAGAGAGTCTGGGGATCAAGGGTGCTCATCCAGTTTTTCCTGATTTGGTGTACAGCCTGCAATTGCCTGCTCCCAAACCTTTCTCTGGGAATGGTTCACGCGTCGTCGTGGGGACCAACCCTGTTCCTTTCTACGACGGCCGTTATTGGCGTACTTCCGACCCCGTGCGATACCAGGAATATGTGCGCAAATTCGCTAAGTTCTGTGAATGGCTTGATCAGAGTGGCCATTCGGTTCTGCTCTTTCCCACGCAGGTTCGGGCGGACGTTCTGACCATCAACGATATTCGCCAATCGTTGAATGGCTCCCGTCATTCGCCGAACCTACTGGCCGGGCGACCGATTCAAACTCTCGAGGATCTCGTCTCCGAAATCTCAAGGACCGATCTGGTGATCGCCAATCGCTACCATGGCATTTTGATTTCCTTGATGATGAATAAGCCTGTACTAGGCGTCGCCTATCACGAAAAGAGTCGGGCCCTCCTGGCCCAGGTCGGGCAAGGGGATTACGTCCTGAACGTGGCTGACTTCAAAACGGAGGAGCTCATCGAGCGCTTCTCGGCCATGGAAGCCAACGCGCCTGCGATCAAGAAAGAAATCTCGGAAAGCATGACTCCCCTGCGCCAGGCACTCGCGGAGCAATACGACACCGTATTGGGCCTCATTGGCGTGGGACCGGTCCTTAAACGAGCGAACTAAACACGAAACGATGCGATTTACAGAAACCAAAGTGAATGGCGCTTTCCTGATCGACTTAGAACGCCGCGACGACCATCGCGGATTCTTTGCGCGCTCGTGGTGCTCAAGCGAGTTCGAAGTGCATGGGCTCAGCCCCCGTGTTGCGCAGATCAATATGTGTTACACCGCAAAAAAAGGGGGCCTTCGTGGCTTGCATTATCAGCTGGCTCCACACGACGAAGCGAAGACGGTGCGCTGCACTCAGGGTGCGGTTTTCGATGTGGTTGTCGACTTGCGGCCTGCTTCTCCCACGTTCAAGAAGTGGGACGGTTATGAACTTACGTCGGCGAATCGCAGCATGCTGTACGTCCCGGAAGGATGCGCGCACGGTTGCCTTTCGTTGACGGACGCCACAGAGATTGAATATCTGGCGTCTACTTCTTATGCCCCGGAATCGGCTAGGGGTGTTCGGTTTGACGATCGGACATTCGGCATTACATGGCCCTTGCCCGTCGAATCCATTTCCGATGCGGATCGGTCCTGGCCGGACTTTAGTGCCTAGCGATTTCGCCGCCTGATTGGCGGCACGGAGACACTATGATCATAGTGGACACAGCCTTAGAGAAACGCGAGAAGGAAGGCAATCCCATTCGCGTCGGGATTGTCGGCGCTGGCTACATGGGCCACGGGATCGCTGTACAGCTCCTCAAGCCACCCCTTGGAATACGACTCGTCGCCGTGGCCAACCGGACACTCTCCAAGGCCGAAAAGGCCTTGCGCGATGGCGGCAGGAGTCATTTCCAAACTGTTAATTCGCTCGCGCAGCTCGATGATGTTATTGCAAAGGGAGATGTCTGCCTTACCGGGGATCCCCTTCTTCTCTGCGACGCCTCCAACATCGACGTCATCATTGACGCCACCAGTGATCTGGACTGTGGCATTCGCGTCGTTCTTCGAGCGCTCAATCATCGCAAGCACGTCGTTTTATTGAACGCAGCACTCGACTCCACGCTTGGGCCTATCCTCAAAACCTACGCGGACCGAAATAACGTCGTCATCACTTATACCGATGGCGAGGAGCCGGGCGTCGCTGTCAATCTCTTCCGTTATGTGAAGACCATCGGCTTGAACCCGGTCGCCGCCGGCAATCTGAAGGGCTTGCTTGATCCCTATCGCACCCCGGAGACCCAAAGGGTTTTTGCTGAGCGCACGGGCCAGTCGGCACCGATGATCACTTCTTTTGCGGACGGCACCAAGCTTTCTATGGAGTGCACAATCCTCGCGAACTCCACCGGGCTGCGCGTTGGCAAGCGCGGCATGTATGGTCCCAAGTGCGCCCACGTTAAAGAAGCATCAACACTCTTCCCGCCTGCGGATCTCTTGAATGGAGGATTGGTCGACTTTGTGCTCGGCGCTGAGCCGCACACCGGTGCATTTGTGATCGGCTACAGCGAGAATCCCATCGACAAAGAGTTCATGAACTATTTCAAAATGGGCAGCGGACCATTTTACGTTTTCTATACTCCCTTCCACCTCCCGCAGGTACAAATCATTCCTACCATTGCCCGAGCAGCGCTCTTCAACGACGCCACCACTTCCCCAATTGGCAAGCCCGTTTGCGAAGTGCTTACTCTTGCCAAGCGCGATCTCAAGGCCGGTGAAATACTCGACGGCATCGGCGGCTTCACCTGCTACGGCGTAATTGAAAACGCGGATGTGGCCCAGCGTGAGAACCTCCTACCCATGGGTCTCTCAGAGGGCTGCCGCGTGAAGCGAGATATTCCGAAGGATCAGCCGCTCAGGTACGCGGACGTGGGAGTCCCCTCGGGCCGGTTGTGTGACAGGCTGCGCGCCGAGCAGGACCAGTATTTCTACGCCTCGGTGAACGCTTGATGGTGCGAGGGTAACAGTGTCCTTTTGGCGCGATCGTCCAACTTTTATCACCGGAGGCACCGGGTTGCTTGGCCCTTGGCTGGTCAAAAGACTTCTTGAGGCGGAAGCAGACGTTGTTTGCCTGGTTCGAGATTGGATCCCGCAGTGTGAACTTGTCCGGGCAGGCTATCTCGAGAAGGTCAAGGTTGTGCGCGGCGATATCCGCGATCAGGCTCTCTTGGAGCGCGTCTTGGGAGAGTATGAAATCGACACCGTTTTTCATCTAGCTGCTCAGACCATTGTAGGCATTGCGAATAACAATCCGATCTCGACTTTCGAAACCAACATTGGCGGAACATGGGCCCTCCTCGAAGCCTGCCGCCGCTCTCCTGCCGTGGGACGCATCCTCGTGGCCTCTTCCGATAAGGCCTATGGAGACCAGGATGAGCTGCCTTACAATGAGGACACGCCTCTTGAAGGTCGTCACCCTTACGACGTTAGCAAGTCCTGCGCCGATCTCATCGCCAAGTCCTATTCCGTGACCTTTGGCCTCCCTGTGGTTGTCACACGCTGCGGAAACTTTTACGGTGGCGGCGACCTCAACTGGAATCGCATTGTTCCCGGCACAATCCGCTCGGTGCTTCGCAACGAGCGGCCCATCATTCGCTCTGACGGAAGCTACTTGCGAGACTATGTTTATGTCGAAGACGGTGCTGCGGCTTACATGCTGTCCGCGGAACAGATGGCCCAGAACCCGGAGCTGCACGGCGAAGCGTTCAATTTTTCGAATGAAAATCCCCTGAGCGTTCTCAAACTCGTCGAGCGCATTCAAGCTCTCTTGGGCTCTGCCTTGGAACCGATCATTCAAGATCGAGCCAAGCACGAAATCCGGCATCAGTACCTCAGCGCCAGCAAGGCTCGACAGTCACTGGACTGGCATCCGCTGTTCAGTTTGGACGATGGCCTGAAAAATACGATTGATTGGTACAAGAAGTTTTTCGAGGCTGCGTCGTGATCGCTGCACTGGGATGCCCTCTCGGGAGCCTGTCGGCGTCCTTGGCCTCCATGAAGAAAAGAGGTGAGCTATTATGAAAGTCGTTTTGTTTTGCGGTGGAATGGGACTCCGCTTGAGGGAGTACGCGGAAAACATTCCCAAGCCCCTTGCGACCATCGGCTACCGCCCGATCCTTTGGCACGTGATGAAATATTACGCCCACTACGGTCACAAAGATTTCATTCTCTGTCTGGGGCATCGCGCCGATTCCATCAAGGACTATTTCGTCAAGTACGACGAGTATGTGTCCAACGATTTCGTTCTGTCTGCTGGTGGGAAGAACATCGACCTGATCAACAGGGACATCCACGACTGGAAAATCACTTTCGCGGACACCGGCATTGTGTCCAATATCGGCCAGCGTCTAAAGGCGGTTGAGAAATATCTTGAAGGTGAGGAGACGTTCCTGGCCAACTATAGTGACGGTCTCACGGACCTTCCTTTGCCGCAGCAGATCGAGCACTTCAAAAAGCACGACAAAATTGCCAGTTTCCTCTGTGTCCGCCCGAACCTGAGCTACGCGCTGGTGTCGCTCAACGGCGGAGACCTGGTTTCGGATATCCAGGAGATGACTAAGAGCAACATCCGCATTAATGGCGGGTATTTCATCTTCAAAAAAGATATCTTTAAATACATGAAGGATGGTGAGGAACTTGTCCACGAACCGTTCCGCCGCCTGGTTGCCGAGCAGCAGTTGGTCGCTCATCAATACGACGGCTTCTGGGCATGCATGGATACATTCAAGGACAAACAGCATCTCGACGACCTCTACGCCAAAGGCAAAGCGCCCTGGCAAGTGTGGAACGGCCACTGAGCGCTCAAGAATGCTTCGATTGAGCTTTGAAAAAACCGGCCGTGGCCCTTATCGCATTCTGTCTCTCGGCGCTCACTCCGACGACATTGAGATTGGTTGCGGGGGCACCGTTCTGGAGCTCCTGCGAACGCATCGCAATCTGGAGTTTCACTGGGTTGTTTTTAGCTCGGAGCCGGAACGCGAACGCGAAGCCCGCCGTAGCGCCGAATTCTTTCTGAAAAGCGCAGCCAGGAAAGATGTCTCCATTCTGAATTTTCGCAACAGCTTCTTCCCGTTCCAGGGAGTTGAAATCAAGGAATTCTTCGAGGGCTTGAAGAACAAGTGCTCACCAGACTTGATTCTCACGCACAGTCGCGATGATCTGCATCAAGATCACCGCATCATCAACCAATTGACTTGGAACACCTGGCGGAATCACCTCATTCTCGAATACGAAATCCCCAAGTACGACGGCGACCTCGGTGCGCCGAATTTCTTCGTGCCTTTCGACCGGAAGATCTGCGACCGCAAGATCAAGTATCTTATGACCTGCTTTAAGACTCAGCGCGATAAGCAGTGGTTCACCAAGGATACATTCCAGGGTTTGATGCGGATCCGGGGAATCGAAGCCAATTCCCCTGGTAGGTTTGCCGAGGCGTTTTATTCGAGGAAGTTAATCCTCGGGGCGTGACCGTCAGCCCATGAAGAAGCACTCTGAAGGAGAGCTATGAGCAGTTCTGGGAATAAACCCCGTATCAGCATCGGGATGCCGCTTTACAATCGCGAAAAGTATGTGGCCGCAGCCATTGAGGCCCACCTCAACCAGACCTATGGCGATTTCGAGCTGATAATTACGGACAACGCCTCGACCGATCGCGGCGGCGAGATTTGCCAGGCCTACGCTGCGAAAGATCCCCGCGTGAAGTATTACCGCAATTCGCAGAATCTCGGTGCTACCGGAAATTTCCGGCGCGCGTTCGAGCTGTGCACTGGTGAATTCTTTCGCTGGCATCCATCCGACGATCTTGTTAGTTCCAACCTGCTTCAGCGCGCCGTGGATATCCTCGATCATGATCCTTCCATCTTCGTTGCTTACGCTCGAACCAAGCTCATGGATGGCGAGGGGAATCCCATCGGCGACTTTGAGGAGGGCCTGCATCAAATGGACGACCGGCCCAGCGTGCGCTGGAAAGGTGTACTGAAGAATCTTCGCATGGGCAATCTTCACTATGGTTTGTACCGCGCTGACAAGTTCCGTAAGACCGGCTCGCTGCGGAACTACATCGGCGGCGATTTCCCCCTCATCGCCGAGATGGCCCTCTACGGGAAGTTTTTCGAGATTCCCGATGCGTTTTTCTACCGGCGTATGCATGAGGGTGCTTCCAGCGCCATGAAGACCAGCACGGCCGTCATGGCTTTTTTCGATCCCCAAAAACGGCAAAAGCTCTTTCTCTATAACTGGACTCACTTGGGTGCCAACCTGAAATCTGTTGCTCGAGCGCCTATTCCACTCGGAGAAAAACTTCGCATCTATGGTTTCGAAGGTCGGCGCATCATCTGGGGACGGAAGGAATTTGTTGGGGAGCTCACCGGCGCTGTCGACTACGCCGCTCGGAAGGTCATACACCGATAGATCTCCGTTTCTGGCTCCGTTTTCAGCCTGGAATGGGCTTCAGCGCGCATATCGCAGCAGGGCCCGTGGTCTCTCCTCAACCTCCCCCAAGGCTCAATCTTGGATCTCTGGACTGGTGGTCCCCCAGTTTCCACCGCTCTTCTCAATACTGCGCAATCCTGTGAACGAAGCATGAAGGAAGAACCATGCACGACTATTCCATTGTTTTTCCACTCCGCGTGGCCCCCATGGGCCCGCCTTCCTGTAAGATGTTCATTTTAGAACGGTTAACTGGCCATTTGGTTTGGAACGCAGGCTGCTCTCTTATTTCGCGTGCAAATAATGCTAGCATTCTTGAACACACTTCCCGAGGCCGGGAGATGGGCTCTTGTGGGAGTCAGCCTTATTGCGGGGGCTCTCCTCCTCCGAAGGATCTTGCTGCCGCATCACCCCGCGCTAACCGCGCCATCGAAAGTGGATGTGGCAGCGAAGTAGGCCGTATCTTTCGGATCGCCTTCGGCGCTTGCCATCATCCAAAGCTTGGAACCTGGAGTCCACGGGTGCCCTGTTCTTTCTCCTCTTGCCGGTTGGGTTCCGCAAGGTGTGGGTTCTCATACGCGGTTGCGGGTTCCTGAACGCCGTTCCCAGTGTGGATGGACTTTGTCCGCTTTCCCGCGTCCGAGGACTTTTCCTCTTCCATTACGCCCGGCCACCAAGCGGTGCCATCCATTTCTCTACTGGACCCAGCACACGCTTGGATGATTGCGGCTATCTCTGCCTGGTCCCCTGATATAAAATTCAGTCGCTGCGCGGAATCCGTATTTTTCGAGGGGCTTCCGATTGGGATTGTTTCTGATTGAAAGCGAGGCTCGAAAGCCATTGAGTGTAGAAGCGAAAATGTCGGAGGCACTGGTGGCATGCCATGAGAGCCCTCCTCAGGGGTGGGATGACTATGTGGCCCGTCATCCCCAAGCCAGTCTGTATCACGATTCACGCTGGGCGGAATTGGTCCGGGGTTGTTTCCATCACAAGACCTATTTTTTGACGTCCAAAGACGGCACCAGGCTGAACGGGATACTCCCACTTGTCTATCTGAGAAGTAGGATCTTTGGGAAGGCCCTGGTTTCAATGCCCTACTTCAACTACGGCGGATTGCTCGCAGACGATCAGGCTACGTCCGAGCGGTTAATTTCTGCCTCTTTGGCTCTCCAGAAGGAGCTTGGCGCAGATTATATCGAATTAAGACAGAACAAGCCGGCCCCAGGCAGCTGGCCCGTAAGATCCCATAAAGTCATCATGCTGCTTCCTCTCCCTCCCACTGCGGACGCCCTTTGGAGTGGCTTCAAGACCAAGCTCAGGACTCGGGTTCGCCGTGCCGAGAAGGAAGGTTTCACGCTCCACGCCGGTAAGCACGGGTTGCTCAATGACTTCTACAACGTGTTTGCGCAGAACATGCGAGACCTCGGGACGCCGGTCTATCCGAGTCGATTCTTTCGTACCATTCTCGATACGTTTCCTGATAACGCTCATATTGTTGTGGTGCGTCGTGGTTCCGAGAGCATTGCTGCGGGTTTTCTGACCTCTTACAGCAACAAAATAGAAGTTCCTTGGGCTAGCTCTCTGCGGCGCTTCAATCATCTTTCTCCGAACATGCTCCTCTACTGGCACATGCTGAAATACTCGATCTCCCTTGGATTTCAGTGTTTTGATTTTGGGCGTTCTACCCGCGACAGCGGGACGTTCACCTTTAAAGAGCAGTGGGGTGCCGTGCCTCACGAGACCTATTGGGTGTACCCTGGAAAGGACGCTAGCCAGCTCCCAGATCATAGTCCGCAGAGCCCGAAGTACCTGTGGGCCACCCGGGTCTGGAGAATGCTTCCCCTTTACGTCACTAATCGGTGCGGTCCTTGGATCGTCCGGAATATTCCATAAATCTTTCTTCTGCTAGGACATAGCTCGCAAATCGGTCGCCTGCCCACACTCGTTGGCTAGCGTGCCCGTCGGCCGGCCGAGCAGCTTTTGCTTGTCCATTTCGTAACGCTTCTGAGCAGCGCAAGATTCTCAAGGAGGTTCTGCCGTGCACCGCATCGTCGAAATACTAGGTAGTCAGCTTACTTCGAGGCCCGGGATTTACAAGATTTTCAAATTGGCCTAAGATTCTCTTGGCAGATACCAATTTATCCTACTCGTCGCTAGGACATCAGTCTCTTCGGCGTTCACGACTTTTGCTGGCGTTTGCTGCTTGTAGGTCCTCGGGCGCGGAACACTACAACTTTCAGGAGCGATAGACCATGAACCGCAGCGAAAGGTTTGTCCGCATCGCAAAGAAATTCCCCTCTTTATCCCGCCTGATTTTGACTTTGTCAATTCGCGGGTTCTTGCCCGCCATCCATAATCACTGGATGTTTCGTTCACTTGCCTCTGATTTGTTTGAGGGCACTGGCTTCCCCATGCGCCACGGCCCCCATAAGCTGTTTATACCGCGAGACTTGCATTCAATCTATTTGGGATATTTTGACATGCTGGGGCACGAACCTTTGACCAGCAAGGTGTTTTTGAGCCTGTTGAAAAGTGGGAGTGTGGTTGTTGATGTCGGTGCAAACATCGGAACTTACACGCTGCTTGCCTCTCGCGCAGTGGGCCCCAAGGGCCGCGTTCATGCCGTGGAGTGCTCCCCGGATACTTTGGCCTTGCTTGCGAACAATGTCGCCAGGAACAATTTGAGCAATGTTGATATTCACCCAGTCGCAGCGACGAGCGAGGCGGGCACCCTGGCCCTGAATGTTACTGCGATTGGACTTTCTTGGTTTAAGCCAGGCCCACAGTGGCCCACCGTCCAGGGAAGCGGCACGACCATCAATGTGCCCGCCGTACCCTTGGACGACATCATCCACTCGCCTGTGAATCTTGTGAAAATTGATGCCGAAGGGGTCGATCTGGAAGTGTTGAAGGGAATGAAACGTATTCTGTCAGAGAGTCCGGATGCCGCCGTCATCGTCGAGTGGGCGCCGCCCTTGCTCGCCGAGGTCGGGAAAGATCCTTTGGAACTGCCCCGGTGGCTTCAGGAAGCCGGTTTCGCAAGCATCTCCGTACTGGACGAGTACTATAAGAAACGCCGTTCCTTGGAGGAGACGATAGAATTGGTTCGGTCAAAAAAGCTCCCACACGATTGGTTTTGCGACCTATTCGCCCGAAGAATGCCCCAATCCGCGTACGGTCGTCGCCGGTCTCTTGTGAGGCGGGTCTTATCTCCGTTGATTTCTAATTAGCGGGGGGAACTGCTGGCGCCGCGATCGGGCGCGTCGAAACGATTAATTCGTCGTACCAGGTGTGCGCAACGGGGCCGGCGGACTTGGTCTTGTCCCGTCCCGTCATGTACGGGAACAGATAGATCATGTTATAGCCCGGTTCTGCGCCATCTTGGTATTGCACAAAATTTGGGATGTTGATCCACTGCTTGTAGGATTGACCGTTCACTGAAACGTACGCCTTCACTACGCTGTTTGCGCCTCCAAACGAGTTTAACTCCACGTCGTAATAAAACGTCATCCACTCACTTTCGCGATAATAGAAGCAGGCCCGGTGGGGAGGGTTCTGATAGTGGCAGTTGTAGTCGCCCTGCTGTAAAAGCGCGTCACCGCCTGCCAAAGGAACCTGTAGCAATTCGCTTCCGCAATTGCTGTACATCTGAGGGAACCCGCCGTTATACGCATTGACTGTCGTCAGCTCTTCGCCGCCGCAACTGCCGTCACCCCTCGCGATGATTTGTTGTTTCCAGTAGCTCAGTCCTCCGCCCGTATACGGCCACTTGTTCGTGAAGAATGCGTGGTCCCCTTTCTGGGAATACTGAATGTAGAAATGATTGCCATCGGTTCCGGGTTGGCCGGGCGGACCGAACGTGTGGGACGTGTTCGCTGTACCGTCGAGGTCTCCTTGGAAAAACTGTCGCCAGCTTCCCGTCGGATCGGAACCCGCCTGGCTGGGAATCGTGTATAGCGCAGAGGAAAATCCTGATCGGTACGTCGAGGAATCCAGTTTGGGACACGTCACATCGTCGTCCGTTCCGGCATAAAACCCTGAAGCGTTGTAACTATGTTTATGGCAGGTTGCTATCGCCGCCGTGTCGAAACCCTGACAAACGATCACCCCCGCTGCGTTGCACCGCTTCAGGAAGTCGCTCGTCGCGGAACTGGGCTCTCCGCGACGCCGTAAGAACCATGCATTCATCGTCGGATACGGATGCATGATGAAGGCGTCCTCCTTTGCGGAATAGCGCACGCGCCCCATAATGCCGTGGTAGTTGTTCGGATCGGTGATATGTGGATTGGGTGCAGGCCCGCCGCTGTAGGTTTCGGAATTGCACGTCCATGTTGCCGTGTTGATGGTGTAGACGAAGTTCCCGAGCGTTTCTGGAAAAACGATCAGCAGGTTGTCCACAGGGTCGAAGGCCACGCCTCCATAGTAAGTATTCGCCGGCGCAGCACACCCCGTCCCGTTCTTGTGATCAGCTAACTTGTGCGGCGAGGAGAGCGAGTAGGCATAAAGATGCCCATGACCCACGAAAACAAAATAGCGGTTGACGGGATCAATCTCCGCAGCAGTGTCCGCGACGCCGGTACAAACGCCCGAATCAAGCGGCTTCCAGGTGTTGCTCTTTGGATTGTAGTTCCAAAACGCGCATCCGTTCGGCGTGTAGGCGTAATAGCTCAGCGTCTGCCTGTCCCACGCCCAATACATTTGGTCACTGCCCGTGTCGGGATAGGGATTTTGTCTGCACGTCGCGTCATGCTGCCCCGTACCGCATGTATCTAGTCGCGTCCAGTTGCAGGGGTCCACTTGGATGGCGCCCTTGACAGGATTGATGCAGCTCGACGCATCCAGCGACCATAGGTCTTTTACGCGGTACCCAGTTGGAGCGACTGATCCGCCATGGACGTACATCTTGTGCGAGCCATCCGGCAAGTAAGCGATCCCCCCGTAAGTGTGGCGTGAATTCGGACGGCAGTCCGCGCCAAATCCTTCATTCGCGCAATTGTCCGGAATAAAGCCCCGGCCCTTCACCGAAATCGGAACGGTCGGGTTCGTCAGCCGCACGAGATCGGGAATCGTTTTACCGTAGCGCAATGCGTAAAGTTCATTTCCGGAATAGTCCGAGTGTCCACCGCCCCAGATCAGCAGACGTTCTTGGTCATCATCAATGGTTCCGCCGTTCCAAGCTTCCCAGACCCAACGGCAACTGTCGCTGAATCCATAACCTGAATTACCAAAATTATTCGGCGGGCAGATCGCCGGATCGGTGTTCACGCCATTCGACGTTTGCAATTTTGTGTTGGGCATTTCATGCCAACCTTGGCCTCCGTGCAGGAAGGGAGCAGCGGCTTTAGGGCCGCCTGCGTCTTTCTGAGTCGAGTCGCTCCCGCCCGTCGCATCGTCGCCGCCATAGGGTCGTGCCTGAAGAGACGAAGTAAGAAGCAGTGCCAAAAGACACAACTGTATCCGAGTTTTTACAACTACTAACACTCTGACCACCTCTGCTAGTTCATGATACCTCGTGTCTGAGACTGACTGCTAACTCCATCCGTCCTGTAGGCATCAATTCTCCAATGCAAAAACGATTACGCTGCGGTCAATCCTGCCGAACTGCGAAAACCAGCGGCTCCGCAAGCGACCGTTGCTTGACGCAATGATTTGGTGCCGGCTCACGTAGGAAGGAGATAGAGTGTACTATTGCCCCCTAGGAGCGGATTCCCTTGCGAATTGCCGTCGTCGGATGCGGTCACGTGGGGTTGGTCACTGGTGTCTGTCTGGCTTCCCTTGGACAACACGTGCTCTGCGTTGATCGCGACCTGGAACGGATCCGTCTGCTCCAGGAAAGCTCTCTTCCCATCTATGAGCCTCACCTCGACGAACTGTTTTTGCACAGTCGTTCTGCCGGTGAGCTTGCTTTCAGCGGCGATACGGGCAATGCTGCGAGTAATGTCGACGTCGTTTTTCTGTGCGTCGGAGTCCCCCAGCTCGAGAACGGCACTTCTGACTTCTCGGCGCTGGACTCTGCCGCTCGGCAAATTGCCCGGTCCGTCCAATCACCGAAACTCGTCGTTGTGTTGAGCACCGTGCCCGTTCAGACTGGTAATCAGCTCAAGCATCTCCTTACCGTCTACGCTGCCAACCCACAAGCTCGCTTTTGCGTTGCTTCGAATCCTCAGTTTCTCCGAGAAGGCACTGCCGTCGAGGGTTTTCTGCACCCCGATCGAATTCTTCTTGGGGTCGAAGACTCTGCCTCAGAAAAAACCCTCCGCCACATCTACGCACCCGTTCTCGACCAGAATTTCCGCTGTCCCATCCATCTTGAAAAATGCCCGCCGCGCAAGCCTCCCGAGTTACTTATCACCGGCGTGGAAAGCGCTGAACTGATCAAGCATGCATCCAACGCTTTCCTGGCTGTGAAAATCTCATATGCCAACGTGCTCGCTGACTTGTGCGAACGGCTTGGTGCGGATGTGCAGGAGGTGACCCGAGCAGTTGGCCTTGATCAACGGATCGGTCCCAGGTTTCTCGAGCCAGGGATCGGCTTTGGCGGCCCCAGGTTGCCCAAAGACCTTGCGGCTTTTTGCCGCTTGGCGGACCGAACGGGTGTGGAAGCCGGAATTCATCACGCTGCCCAGGGGGTGAATCGCGGGCGGATCGATCACTTCTTTGAGAAAGTTCAGCGCTCTTTGTGGGTGCTCAAGGACAAGCGAATCGGCTTCCTTGGTCTCGCACACAAAGCCGATACCGACGATGTCCGTGGGTCACCGGCAATCGAACTTCTCAAGCGTCTTACGGCAGCCGGTGCCCAGGTTCGTGCTTACGATCCTCGCGCCATGAATCAAGCCCGTTCTGTGCTTCCGGATCTCGCTTGCGGCGCGGATGCTTATGACGTCGCCGGGCACGCCGATGCCCTGGTGGTTGCGACGGATTGGGACGAGTTCCTCAAACTCGATTGGAAACGCATTCGTGATGTCATGGCGCGCCCGGCCGTGTTTGATGGCCGCAACCTGTTGTCCCCGCCCCAAATGAGGGCACTCGGCTTTGAATATTACTCAGTAGGCCGGCCAGGCTCCTGATCCGTCTTTCGCTCTTTAGAAGTCCGAAAATCCTTGTTTGTAGGACACGCGAGGGACACTTGCGCCTATTGCTATCCCGGCATCCGGCTTTGTCCGGGCCTGGACCTTGCACGGGAACCCAGCCAAGCTCCACCTTCCAGCTATAGTTTGTGAACTGATGAAATCCACCTTTTCGCGATCGGCGGCGGCCGTGGTTGGCGGCTACGATTCGGTAGTGTCGCCTGCCGAGAAATACGTGCAATCCGGGTGATGAAACACCAGCGCGCTCACGCTGGCCTCAGGATCCATCATCATACCCTCAGTGAGCTGCACGCCAATTTCCTCCGGCTTCAGCAGTTTCCAAAGTCCA
>Ga0137394_10000093_pt1 | contig 61478 bp, 47 predicted proteins | sample czobulk116metaG_FD_108278 | JGI IMG/M metagenome (GOLD analysis project Ga0137394, IMG submission 108278) | Vadose zone soil microbial communities from Angelo Coast Range Reserve, California, USA - czobulk1.16 metaG | ecosystem: Environmental > Terrestrial > Soil > Vadose zone | place: USA...
ACGCGCAGCGTGGGGTATGCGTTGCAATTGAAGGTTAGCCCCGCGAGGGGCGGAAGATTCTTCAGAACCATCTTTCGCTCCTACGGAGCTCGTAAAATCGAGGTCTACCGGGTCCCCACGCTGCCGCGTGGGGCTACATTCTGTCGCCGCTACGCGGCTGTATTCGGATGCCTTCGGCAACTTTGAATTTATTTTGGACGGATCTGGTGATAGACCGCCGCTACAGTGGGAAGGCTCCAGGCATGCTGCTGTCCGTCGAAAACGTAACTCTGCAGTACCGGACCAGGGATCAGCTCGTAACGGCGGCGTACCGCGTGACGTTCAACGTCGGCCAGTCCGATCGTTACGTCATCCTCGGACCATCGGGTTGCGGGAAGTCGACAATTCTGAAAGCTGTTGGGGGATACGTCAGTCCGGTCGAAGGACGAATCCTGCTCAATGGCGCGCCGGTAAGTGCTCCGGGCCCGGACCGCGTGTTTGTATTCCAGGAATTCGATCAGCTCTTACCCTGGAAGACCGTCACCCAGAACATCACGTTCGCGCTAACCGCGAGCGGTAAGTTGCCCGGCCCCGAAGCGCAGGATCGCGCGATGCACTTCATCCACAAGGTAAACCTGACAAAGTTCGCCAACAGCTATCCTCACACTCTATCCGGCGGCATGAAACAGCGTGTCGCGATTGCGCGCGCAATGGCAATGGAGCCGAAGATCCTGCTCATGGACGAACCCTTTGCAGCCCTTGATGCGCTCACCCGCGCAAAGATGCAGGAAGAGCTGCTGCAGCTCTGGGAAGAGACGAAGTTCACGGTCCTCTTCGTGACGCATTCCATTCCCGAAGCCACTCGAATAGGCACTCGCATTCTGTTGCTGAGCGCACACCCGGGACAGGTGAAGGCCGAGATCGACAGCCACGGAGCCGATGCTGCGCGCATTGAGGAAATGTTGTTCGGCGAGGAGAAGGGAGATACCCTTGGCAGGCAGTCCCCAGGTAAAGAGCAGCAGTGAGCCAATGACGAAGGAGCAAAGAGCCATGGGAAATGACAGACGTCTCACCCGGCGCAGCCTCTTGCAAGGAGCAGGCGCCACGATAGCAGCCGCGATACTTCCAGCTCGAGTGGGCGTGGCCGGAGACCCTCCCGGTCCCGTCATGACCAGGCTCAGTACGTATATGAGCGAGGCGCAGGGCCGCGCACTTCCGGGCGACGTCCTCGAGAAGGCAAAGCAACACATACTGGACACGTTTGCCGCCATCATTTCGGGCTCCGAACTGGCTCCCGGCCGCTCGGCGATCCAATTCGCGCGTGCGTACGGCGGTGAAAAAGTTTCGACGATTGCCGCCTCGAATGTTCTTTGCGGCCCGATTGAGGCTGCGCTCGCGAACGGCGTGATGGCTCATGCGGATGAGACCGACGACTCGTGGCCCTCGGGATGGCACCCGGGCTGCAACGTCGTGCCCGCGGCTCTGGCGACCGGCGAAAAATTCGCCATCTCCGGAGCGCAATTCGTAAGGGCCGTTGCGCTTGGCTACGACATTGGGGCTCGCATGCTTATGGCCCTGCGCCCTGGAGTGTTCGATACTCACAAGAGCACCCACAGTATCGGCGGCGTGTTCGGCTCCGCCGCGGCGGCGGGCAGCGCCGCAGGTCTGAACGCCCAGCAGATGCGATGGCTGCTCGATTACACTGCGCAGCAGTGTTCCGGCGTTGCGGCATGGACCCGAGACACGGACCACATCGAGAAGGGCTTTGTCTTCGGGGGCATGCCTGCCCGCAGCGGCGTCACGTCGGCATTACTGGTTCAGGCGGGCTGGAACGGCGTCGATGACATCCTTTCCGGCGACGACAATTTCCTTCTCGCAAACGCTCCTCACGGCGATGCGAACGCACTGATCGACAAGCTCGGCGAGCGTTACGAGATCGTGCGCACCAGCATCAAGAAATGGACTGTCGGGACTCCCATCCAGGCGCCGCTGGACGCGTTGGAAATCATGCTGAAACGACACTCCTTCGAAGCGGACCAGGTGCAGGAAGTCATCGTGCGAATGGATCCGCGCACATCGGTCGTCAACAACCGCGAAATGCCGGACATCTGCATCCAGCACATGATCGCCGTGATGCTGATCGACAAAACCGCCACGTTCCGTTCCGCTCACGACAAGCCGCGAATGAAGGATCCGGCGATTCTCCGCCACCGCGCCAAGGTGCGGCTCGATCCTGCCGCGCAGCCCCTGCTCACGGTTGTACTCGCCGATGGGACGCGCCTGGGCGAAAACGTTACGGCCGTCCTCGGCACGGCTGAGAATCCGATGACCCGCGATCAGGTCGTAGCCAAATGCCGGGAGTTGATGGCACCCGTCCTGGGCGCTTCGGCCGGCGCGAAACTCATCGAAAGAACCCTGGACCTGGAAAACATGAAGAGCATCCGGGAACTGCGGCCGCTGCTGCAGCGTGCTTGAAAAAGGGAACGAAACCACAAGAAGCACAAAAGGCACAAGAGCGCTCAGGAACTTTTGTGCTTCTTGTGCTTTTTGTGGTTACGTCCCCTCTTTAACCCGCGCGCACACTTTCTTCTCGGCGGCGCGGACTCGGAGCGAGATAATTCACCCACTATGAACATTGGGTTTGCGGTTGGCGGTCTCGTAGCTTTCCTGATGGCGTTTCAATCCGCAGGCAGCCAGCTCGTGCAGGTTCGCCACTGGTTCGGACAGGGCGTCGCACCCGTATATGAAGGCTATGACGTCAACCCCGACGGTTCCTATAACATGTGGTTCGGTTACATGAATCGGAACTACGAGGAAGAACTCGATATCCCTGTTGGACCCGACAATCATTTTGAGCCCGGAGCGGATAGCGGTCAGCCGACGCATTTCGTTGTGAGGCGCCACAAGGACGTATTCAAGGTAGTCGTGCCGAAGGATTTTGGCGATCGCACTCTGGTCTGGACGCTTAGCGCGCACGGTCAAACCGCCGAGGTTGCCGGGACGTTGAAACCGGTCTGGATGATCGACCGCCTGCGCACAACACGTGGTGGGAACAGCGAGAGGATTAATTCGAACACGCCGCCCCAGGTGAGCGTAGAACCCGCCGAGCGTACGATTACCGGCCGGGGCTCCGTAACCCTCACCGTGTCGGCGGCGGACGACGGGCTGCCTGCACGAGGCGGTAAAACCGTCGGCATGACTGCCATGTGGGCGACGTACCGCGGGCCTGGGCCTGTCGTATTCGCCGAGTCGAGATCGAAGCTCGTCGATGGCCGGGCTGTCACTACTGCAAGCTTCAGTGAGCCGGGCGAGTACGTCCTACAGGTCGTGGTAGATGACGGCTCCGGTGAGTCCGCAGGGAATTTTGGATATCACTGCTGCTGGACGAACGCTCAGACGAAGATCACCGTTAAAGGAGGAAGCAAATGATGGCGCGCAGCGCTGGTTCTTTGTGCCTCTCGCTTGTCCTCGCGGCGCCACTGGCCGCGCAGGCGCAGGACGTAAACCGTCCAGTGACTTTCAGCAAAGATGTAGCGCCCATTTTGCAGAGGGCCTGCCAGACTTGTCATCATCCCGGGACGTCGGCGCCAATGTCGCTGGTGACGTACCAGGAAGCGCGGCCGTGGGCACGGTCTATCAAACAGCGTGTCGTGCTGCGCGACATGCCGCCATGGCACCTCGACAAAACAGCGGGCATTCGCAAATACAAAAACGATCGTTCCTTGAGCGACGCCGAGATCGCGACAATCGCACGTTGGGTGGATGCCGGGGCCCCGGAAGGCAATCCCGCAGACATGCCGCGGCCGCTGAATTTCTCCAGGGAGAGCGAATGGTTCATCGGTGAACCGGACCTGCTGGTCACGACAAACCAGGACTTCTTGATGTATCCCAACGGCCCGGACTGGTGGATCGATCAGTTCGGCGAAGTCAAACTGGATGAAGACCGGTGGATCAGGGCGATGGAAATCAAACCGAGCAATCCGAAGATTGTCCACCACGCCGTCGTATATGTCATCGAGCCCGACGCGCCTGAGGGGACCCCGGAGAGCGGCGTGATGCTTCACGAGTACGCGGTCGGAAAGTACGGCGATATCTTCAGCGAAAATACCGGGCGGCTGCTGAAAAAGGGCACTCGGTTGCGATACGACATGCATTACTTCGCAGTGGGCTCGGAACAGCATAACCGCACGACCATCGCATTCAAGTTCTATCCGAAGGGTGTGGTTCCGAAGTATCAGGTAAGGTCCGTCCCCATTCGGAACATTCCCAACGACGAACTCGAAATTCCGCCCAATTCCGTGGTTCGCACCGACGGCTACTATCGCCTGACCCGCAACGCGCGGATCGATGCGTTCCAGCCCCACATGCACATGCGGGGCCGCGCGATGACGCTCGAAGCCATCAACCTGGACAACACAACCACGGTCCTCAGCTCTGTGGATCGTTTCAATTTCAACTGGCACATCAACTACATCTATGCGGACGATGTCACGCCGCTGTTGCCGGCCGGCACGGTCCTGCACATGATCGGCATCCACGACAACACTGCCGCGAACCCACGAAATCCGGATCCTTCAGTCTGGGCCGGCTTTGGAGAACGCAGCGTGGACGACATGCTTCAGGTGTGGCTGAACATCGTTTACATGGACGACGACGAATTCAAACACGTTGTCGACGAACGAAAAGCAAAGCAGGCGGCGGCGAAATAAGGTTTGACATGCCACCCCATGTGTCCCGGGTTGAGCTTTCCAAAATATCGCGGGAAGAGATCCGAATTCCAGCCGCAGAGCGGCGTGAGAGTGAAGCCCCGGGCGCAGGCCCGGGGTTCTGTGCGGTTAAACGAGTCAGCCCTGGAGGGGCGAAAGATTCCAGAGATTCTTTCGCCCCTCCGGGGCTTGAAGTCCAAAACGACACCCTGCCCCGGGCTTGCGCCCGGGGCTACACTCCAGCGCCGCTCCGCGGCTGCGATCGATTGGATGCCTTCAGGCGCCGTATCGCGTCCGCTTTGACACTGCTGGACTTCGCCATTCGGGGCTCGCATTGAATCCGCCGGGCAGGTGGCAGAGATTTTACGACAACGACGGCGCACGCAAGTTCGCTCTGATCCTGGTTCTCGCCGCCGTCTGGGAAGCCTATGCACGGTGGCTCGCCAATCCGCTGCTCTTCCCTACATTCTCCGCCACTGTCGGCGCGCTTTTTTCGTCCATTGCCTCTGGAGAACTGCCGCGCGCCGCAACGTACACGATCCAATTGCTTCTGAAGGGATATGTAGCGGGATTGGCGCTCGCAGGTCTATTGACTGCCTTTGCGAGCGCTTCACGCATCGGCGCGGATCTTCTCGAAACTCTCACATCGATGTTCAATCCTCTGCCTTCGATCGCGCTTTTGCCGCTTGCTCTCATCTGGTTCGGCCTCGGCGACGGCAGCGTGATATTTGTGCTGATTCATGCGGTACTGTGGTCCGTTGCGCTCAATACTCACGCCGGGTTCCGGGCTGTCAGCCCGATCCTGAGAATGGTGGGCCAAAACTACGGGCTTTCTAAAGTCGCCTATATCACCCGCATTCTCATTCCCGGCGCTTTCCCCAGCATCCTGACGGGCCTGAAAGTCGGCTGGGCCTTTGCCTGGCGAACTTTGATCGCCGCCGAACTCGTCTTCGGCGTCAGTTCCGGTTCGGGCGGACTCGGCTGGTACATTTATGAGCACAAAAATCAGCTTTTGATCCCCAATGTCTTCGCCGGACTGCTTACCGTCATTCTTTTTGGCCTTTTTGTGGAAAATCTGGTCTTCGGGACTATAGAACGCCGGACGATCCGCCGATGGGGTATGCAGATATGACGGTAACTGACAAGGACTACCTGCTTAGCCGCCAGCCGGTGTATGACTCCAAAGTAAATGTCGCGGCATACGAACTCCGGTCGGCTCATACCCCCGAAACGGCGGTTGCAATCTATAACATGTTCACCAGCGCCGGGTTGGACCACATTGTCGGCGAGCATGAAGGCATTATCAGCCTGATACCTGAAGTGCTGTCCGATGACCTCTGGCGGCAAATCCCCAGCTCTCGAGTGACGCTGGCTTATTTCGCGGACATTGAACCGCGGAAGGAAAGCATCCGGAAAGTTTTCACTCTCGCGAAGAAGGGCTACCGGATTGCCGTGTCCGATTCGCTATCCCGGGATAGTCTGGAGACGCTCGGGAATGTGGCGAACATTATCAAGCTGGACATCACACGGTACATGCCGGACGAGATGGAACGGCGAATCAGGGACCTCCGGTGCTTTGATGCCCGGCTACTTGCCGAGCAAGTGAGCACGTACGACGAGATGGAGTATTCCAAGGGCCTCGGATTTGATCTGTATCAGGGTGTTTTCCTCTGCAAGCCGTCCGCCCGGAAAAAAGAACTGCCCGTCAATCGCCTGACGATGATTCGCCTGCTGGCAAAACTGCAGGACCCAAAACTGGCCATAGCGGATCTGGAAAAGATCATTTCGCTGGATGTCACCCTCAGCTACAAGTTGCTGCAGTATGCGAATTCCGCAGCGCTGGCGCTCCCGCGTGACGTAACTTCCATTGGTCACGCTGTCCGCATGCTGGGGATGGACGTGCTCAAAACCTGGTCGACCGCGCTTCTGCTTTCCTCCGTTGAGGACAAACCACAGGAGCTGATGAATCTCTCGCTTGTTCGAGCCCGCATGTGCGAACGGCTGGCAGAAGCAAAAAAGGATCCGGACAAGGATACGTTTCTTTCTGCGGGCCTTCTGTCGGTTCTGGACGCGTTGCTCGATTGCCCGATGGATAAAGCCGTGGCCGAACTGCCGCTGGCCGATGAAATCAAGGAAGCGCTCGTCAACCAAACCGGTCCGATCGGCCAGGCGCTACGGTGCACGATCGCCTACGAACGTGCCGATTGGGACAACGTCAAATTTGATGGCGTCCCGCTGGCTTCCATCCGGGAAAGCTACATGGATGCGATCGCCTGGGCCCGCAAGCTAGTCACCGGCCTCCTGGCCTGAGGCGCTTCTTGCATCGAATTCTACGTGCGTCCCCGCCAACGGATTCACCCGGGTGGCCCTGTATCCACTTCCTCCAACACCGAAATAAATTCAAAGTTGCCGAAGGCATCCGAATAGAGCCGCGTAGCGGCGACAGAGTGTAGCCCCACGCGCCAGCGTGGGGACCAGGTAGACCTCGATTTACGAGCTCCGTAGGAGCGAAAGATGGTTCTGAAGAATCTTCCGCCCGTCGCGGGGCTAACCTTCAATTGCAACGCATACCCCACGCTGACGCGTGGGGCCACATTGTGTCGCCGCTACGCGGCTGTATTCGGATGCGCTTCGCGCGATATCCTGGACAGCGCCGGTCGCTACAGTGGATTCAGGCACGGGTGCAGTGTTATGGTTCATCGCCATGGAAGGGCTCACCGCGTTTTTGAAGGCACGTGATTTTCTCCTGGCAAACCGCACCGACTACGTGGCTGCATACTCCGGCTTCTCATGGCCGGAGCTCGATGAGTTCAATTGGGCTCTGGATTACTTCGATACACTCGCATCCGGGAATCGCGGGGCCGCATTACTGGTGCTCAGCGAAACGGGTGTCGAGACAGGAACAAGCTTCGCGGAGATGGCGGAGCGATCGAACCGGGCTGCGAATTTCTTGCGGAGAGTCGGTGTGGATCGTGGCGATCATGTCCTGGTAATGCTGGGCAACGAGGTCGCTCTGTGGGAGATCCTTCTTGCAGCGTTCAAGCTGGGGGCTGTTGTCATCCCGTCCACGACGCTCCTGACGCCGGAAGACCTTCGGGACCGCCTGGATCGCGGCGAAGTGCGTCATGTGGTGGCAGCCGCGGCAGAAGCGCAGAAATTCGCTGCGCTGACCGGCAGCTACACGCGAATCGCCGTTGGAGAAAAAATCCACGGCTGGCATTCCTATGATGACGCGTACTCGGCTTCCGAACGGTTCGTTCCGGACGGGCGCACTCGCGCCACGGATCCATTGCTGCTGTATTTCACGTCGGGCACCACCGGAAAACCGAAACTGGTCCCGCATTCGCACCAGAGCTATCCGGCCGGACACCTTTCCACCATGTACTGGATCGGTCTCAGATCCGGGGATCTCCATTGGAACATCAGCTCCCCGGGTTGGGCCAAACACGCGTGGAGCTGTCTGTTTGCGCCCTGGAACGCCGGCGCGTGCGTGTTCGCATACAACTACGCTCGCTTTCAGGCAGGAGCCGTTCTCGATGTCGTGAGCAAGTACTCGATCACGACTTTGTGCGCCCCGCCGACTGTCTGGCGGATGCTCGTCCAGGAGACGCTCGCGGATTTCCCTGTGAAGCTTCGTGAAGTCGTGAGCGCCGGCGAACCACTCAACCCGGAGGTCATCGAACAGGTCCGCGCCGCGTGGGGACTCACAATCCGCGATGGCTATGGGCAAACAGAAACGACGGCGCTCATCGGCAATTCGCCCGGCCAGACGGTGAAGCCCGGGTCGATGGGTCGCCCATTGCCCGGCTACAGGATTGAGTTACTCGATGCAGCCGGTAAGCCGACCGATGAAGGTGACATTTCGGTAGTTCTTTCGAATGGCAGTTACCATCGGACAGGCGACATTGCCCGCCGCGACCGTGATGGATACATTTTCTTCGTCGGACGTGCGGATGACGTCTTCAAGGCGTCCGATTATCGAATCAGCCCGTTCGAGCTGGAAAGTCTTCTCGTCGAGCACCCGGCAGTCGCGGAAGCGGCAGTCGTGCCGAGCCCCGATCCTATCCGTAACGCGGTCCCCAAAGCCTTTATAGCGGTTTGTTCGGGCTACACCCCTTCCAAGGAACTGGCCCGCGATATCTTCGATTTCCTCCGCCGCACTGCAGCGCCATACAAACGAGTCCGGCGCCTCGAATTTGCGGAGTTACCCAAAACGATTTCCGGCAAGATTCGCCGGGTAGAACTGCGTCAGTCCGAACAAGACCGTGGCGCGAAGTCGGATCGCCGGCCTTTTGAATTTTTCGAGGAAGATTTCTCTTAGCCGGGTCGTGTTCGAATCAGATGCATTTCAGATACATTTCAGACTCAACGTTGATCCCAATGTAGTCGCGGGCTTTAGCCCGCGTTAATCCGGCGTATATTTTTCACGCTCAGTTATTACCGTATTTCCAATAAGATTCCTCCGATGCGTGATTTCAGTTATGTGAGCGGCCCCAGCACGGTTCCATTGATTGGAGAGACGATCGGCGTCTTTTTCGATCGGGTTGTTGACCGATGGACCAACCGGGAAGCGCTGGTGGTCCGCCATCAGGGGATTCGCTGGACATACGCCGACCTCAAAGAACGCGTGGACTCGCTTGCCGCCGGCCTGATCGCGCTGGGGCTGGCGCCTGGTGACCGCGTTGGCATCTGGTCTCCAAACAATGCGGAATGGGTGCTGCTGCAATTCGCAACGGCCCGCGCCGGCCTTATTCTTGTGACTCTGAATCCGACGTATCGCGTCATGGAACTCGAGCAGGCGCTTGTAAAGTCGGGCTGCAAAGCGATCGTCACCGCTCAGAGATTCAAATCCAGCGATTATCTCGAAATGCTCCGAGCCGTGGCGCCGCGTCTGCCGGCGCTCCACTTCCTGATTCACATTGGGGAAGGGTCGCAGGCCGGAATGATTCCCTTCTCCGACGTATTGCTTCGCGGCGGGTCTTCCGAGCGCGCACGAATCGCCGAACTGGCGGACACGCTGCAGTTTGACGACCCGATCAATATCCAGTTCACGAGCGGAACAACCGGCACGCCAAAGGGCGCCGTACTCACTCACCACAACATTCTGAACAATGGTTTCTTCTGCGGCGAACGCATGCGTTTCAGCGAATTGGACCGGCTGTGCATCCCGGTGCCGCTCTACCATTGCTTCGGAATGGTGCTGTCGAACCTCACGTGCATATCGCACGGGGCAACCATGATCTTTCCCAGTGAGGGATTCGACGCTCGCGCTGTTCTCGAAACCGTCGAGACCGAACGTTGCACGGCCCTGCACGGTGTTCCCAGTATGTTTATTGCCGAGCTGGAGCATCCGGAGTTTTCACGCTTCGATCTCACTTCTCTTCGGACTGGAATCATGGCGGGAGCGCCCTGCCCGGTTGAGGTCATGAGGCGCGTCACTGACCAGATGCACCTCCGCGACATTACAATCGCATACGGCATGACCGAGACGAGTCCGGTGAGTTTTCAAAGCTCGGTCGATGATTCCCTGGAACTCCGCGTTTCCACCGTGGGGCGCATTCATCCCCACCAGGAGGTCAAAATCATCGATTTGAACGGACGCATTGTTCCGCGCGGCGTTCCTGGCGAACTTTTAACCCGTGGTTACTCGGTGATGTCCGGTTATTGGGAAGATCCAGAGAGCACGGCAACGGCGGTCGACGGCGCCGGCTGGATGCACACCGGCGACCTCGCCACCATCGATGAAGAGGGCTATTGCAACATCGTCGGACGGATCAAGGACATGATCATTCGCGGCGGAGAGAACATCTATCCTCGCGAGATCGAGGAGTTCCTTTTCCGGCATCCGAAGGTTGAAGCCGTGCAAATCTTCGGCGTGCCCGATGAGAAGTATGGCGAGGAAGTCTGCGCGTGGATCAAGATACGCGCCGGCGAATTCCTGGACGAAGGCGAAGTTCGCTCGTTCTGTCAGGGACAGATTTCGCACTTCAAAATTCCGCGGTTTGTCCGCTTTGTTGAAGCTTTCCCGATGACGGTGAGCGGCAAACCCCAAAAATTCAAAATGCGCGAGCACATGATCGAAGAGCTTGGACGGAAGGATCAGCGCACCGCATAAGCTTTCGCATCGAGAGGAGGCCATTTGTTCATAGCGCTACTCATGGTTCCGGCACTTTTCGCTCAGCAATCCTGTGAAAGCCTGACGAATCTCAAATTGCTTCATACAACGATTACATCCGCCAACGTCGTTCCCGAGGGGCCGCTCACCGTCGCTGCGGCTCCCGGTACACCGGCAACGCCGGTAGTTGTGCCGGAGCGGTGCGAAGTGAAGGGCATCATCAAGCCGACCAGCGATTCCGAGATCAAGTTCGCATTATGGCTTCCACCATCGGCGTGGAATGGAAAATACCGGCAGGAAGGAAACGGCGGCTGGGCGGGCAACATTCCGTATCAGGCAATGATCGATCCGCTGCGGCGCGGATTCGCGACGGCCGCAACGGACGATGGTCACGACGGCGGCATTACCGGCGCGAGCTGGGCGATCGGACATCCGGAGAAACTCGTCGACTTCGGGCACCGTGCAGTGCATGAGACCAACCTGCAGGCCAGGGGCATCATCCGCGCCTTTTATGGCCGGGATCCTTCGCTTGCGTACTTCGTCGGCTGCTCCGACGGAGGCCGTGAGGCCCTGATGGAGGCTCAGCGTTATCCGGAAGACTTTAACGGAATCATCGCAGGAGCGCCCGCGAACAACTGGTCGCACCTCTTCACGGGATTCGTATGGAATGAGCAGGCGCTCTTGAAGGATTCGGCCAGTACCATCCGGCCCGCCAAACTTCCTGCCATTCAGAACGCCGCGCTTGCGGTTTGCGATGCGCTGGACGGCCTGAAAGACGGACTGCTCGAAGATCCGCGAGTCTGTCGTTTCGACCCTTTGGTGCTCACTTGCAAGGGCACGGAGAGCAACGAATGCCTGCCGGCTCCGCAAGTCGAGGCGCTCCGGAAAATCTATGCCGGTCCGAAAAATCCGCGCACAGGCGAGCAGATCTTTCCAGGTTACCCGCCGGGCACTGAAGCCGTTCCGGGCACATGGGCGGCCTGGATTACGCCTGCCTCGGCTCAGGGATCGATTCAATCCGCTTTTGGAAATTCATACTATGGCCATGCGGTGTTCGAAGACTCCAAATGGGACTTTCGCACTTTGAACTTCGACCGTGACGTTGCGTTTGGCGACGAAAAGGCCGGGTCTGTGCTCAACTCGACAAGTCCGGACCTCCGATCGTTCCGCGCTGCGGGCGGGAAACTCATCCAGTATCATGGGTGGGGCGACGCCGCGATTGCGCCTGCCAGCTCGATCGAGTACTACGAAAAGGTGCAGTCCTTCATGGCAAAGTACCCCGATGCCAGAAACAACTCGTCTCGGCCCGTGGACAGCTTTTACCGGCTGTTCATGGTCCCGGGAATGGGACATTGCGGCGGCGGCGCGGGCCCGAACAGTTTTGGAAACGGAGGAAGGCCGGGGCCCAGCATAGATCCCGACCATGATATTTTCTCCGCCCTCGAACGTTGGGTAGAGAAAGACGTGGCACCCGACCAGCTTATCGGCGCGGGAACGGTGATGGGCGATCCTTCCACGAAGATGACTCGTCCGCTGTGCGCGTATCCGCGGCTTGCGAAATATAAAGGATCGGGCGATCCCAACAACGCCGCCAGTTTCGCATGTGTCACACCATAACAGCGGAGGTGACAAATGATTGGGGACAGCACATTCCCTTCCTTGGGAGAGCGTGTCGCAAAACCCAAAGGAGAAGCGGGGAAGAAACCACAAGAAGCACAAAATGCACAAAAAGGCGCAAGAATTGTTGTGCTTCTTGTGCTTTTTGTGGTTACGTCCCCTCCCCTTCAAAGTTTTGCAACATCCTCTGGGAAGGAGGGGAATACTGACGACAACCATGAAGAAACATCGGATGCTGGCAGATGGCGAGTGGGTGGAGCCTCTCGCCGGCAATTGGCTTGAATCCATCAACCCCTACACCGCAAAACCATGGGCGCTCATTCCTCGCGCGTCGAAGGAGGATGTCGATCGTGCGGTTGCCGCGGCAAGAGCGGCCTTCTACGGAGATGCCTGGCGAAAGCTGACCGCCACTGCGCGCGGTGCACTGCTCCGGCGGTTCGCCGATATCGTTGCCGGCGAAGCAGAGCGGCTCGCGGAAATTGAGTCCACTGACAACGGAAAGCTCCTCATGGAAATGCGGGCGCAGCTTCAATACCTTCCGCAGTGGTTCCATTACTTTGGCGGCCTTGCAGACAAGATCGAAGGGCGCGTCATTCCCAGCGACAAGCCGGGTGTGTTCAATTTCACGCGCGAGGAGCCGCTCGGAGTGGTGGCGGCTATCACTGCATGGAATTCGCCGTTGATGCTTGCGACGTGGAAGCTCGCTCCCGCACTTGCCGCAGGAAATACCGTGGTATGGAAGCCTTCGGAATTTGCATCGGTCTCAGCTCTGAGTTTTGGCGAGTTGTTCGAAAGGGCGGGTTTCCCTCCGGGCGTCGTGAATATCGTGACTGGTTACGGAAATGAAGTTGGAGAGCCGCTGGTCACGCATCCGGACGTGGCGAAGATCGCTTTCACCGGCGGCGACCGGACGGGGGAGCACATTTATCAGCTTGCAGCGCGCGGCATCAAGCATGTCACGCTGGAACTCGGCGGGAAGTCCGCGAATATCGTTTTCGACGATGCGGATCTCGACCAGGCGGTCAACGGCGTCGTTTCCGGGATCTTCGCGGCTACGGGGCAAACGTGCGTCGCAGGTTCGCGCGCGCTGATCCATCGTCCCATCCATGACGCATTCGTCGACCGGCTGCTCGCGCTGGCAAAAACGGCGCGCATGGGAAATCCGCTGGACCTCTCGACGCAGGTCGGTCCGATCACCACACGGCCGCAGTACGAAAAGATTCTGAACTATATCCGAATCGCAACGGAGGAAGGGGCCGTCTGCCGCCTGGGTGGAAGCGCGGCCACGCGTCCGGAATGCGGCTCAGGCTGGTTCGTCGAGCCGACGATATTTACCGGCGTCCGCCCCGAGATGCGTATCGCCAACGAAGAAGTCTTTGGCCCGGTCCTCTCGATCATTCCGTTCGACGATGAGGATGAAGCTATTCGCATCGCAAACAGTACAGTCTACGGCCTCGCTGCCGGCGTCTGGACAACCAGCATCCGGCGCGCGCTTACGATGTCCGAGCGATTGGAGGCCGGAACCGTCTGGGTCAACACCTACCGGGCAACCAGCTACACGTCTCCATTCGGCGGTTACAAGCGGTCCGGTATTGGACGGGAAAGTGGAATTGACGCAGTTCGCGAGTATTTGCAAACCAAGAGCGTCTGGATCGATATTTCAGGCAACACGCCGAATCCGTTTGTGCATCGTTAGGGTGTGAAGAAATGTTCCGCGAATAAAACAAGGAGATCGCATGGATAAAGAAATGTTTGAAAAAGGTCTGAGCATTCGTCGCCAGGTGCTCGGAGCCGATTATGTCGACAACGCCTTAAAAACGGCTGACGATTTCAACCGGCCGCTGCAGGAACTGGTGACGCAGTATTGCTGGGGCGAGATCTGGAGCCGGCCCGGCCTCGATAAGAAAACGCGCAGCCTTCTCAACCTTGCGATGATCTCGGCGCTCAACCGCCCGCATGAAATCAAGGTGCACGTCAAGGGCGCGCTGACGAACGGCGTGACCAAAGAGGAGATCCGAGAAGTCTTCCTGCAGGTCGCGATTTACTGCGGCATGCCGGCCGGCGTGGATAGCTTCAGGATTGCAAAAGAAGTATTCAAGGAGATGGGTGTCTAATGGCTGAGGATCTAGGTTTTGTTGGTGTAGGCAGGATGGGTGGCCGCATGGCGCACCGTCTGATCGCGGCAGGTCACAAGCTCACGATTTTCGACCCGAGCGATGCGGCTGTGCGGCCTTTGACGGAAATGGGTGCGCTTGCCGTGGATTCCCCGGCAGCGGTCGGTTCGGCCTGCGAAATCGTGATGACCAGCCTGCCGACACCGCAGGTGGTGCAGACCGCGGCGCTCGGGCCGAACGGCATTTCGGACGGCAAGCGAGTGAAGATCCTTGTCGATATGTCCACGACCGGCGCGACATACGCCAGGCGCATTGCTGAAGGCCTGAAGGCAAAAGGCATTGTTGCGGTGGATGCTCCGGTGAGCGGCGGCCTTGCAGGTGCGGAGAAAGGCACGCTTGCTGTGATGGTGTCCGGCCCGGACGAAGTCGTGCCCAGGCTAAGGCCCGCGCTCGAAGTTTTAGGAAAGATTTTCGTCGTCGGTAGAGAACCGGGTCAGGGCCAGACAATGAAACTGCTGAACAACCTGTTGTCGGCCACGGCGCTCGCAATTTCGTCGGAAGCCGTGGTTATGGGAGTGAAGGCAGGGCTCGATCCGCAGCAGATCCTCGATGTCATCAATTCCGGCACGGGACGCAACAGCGCAACCGCCGACAAATTTCCGAGATTTGTCCTTCCGCGAACGTTCAATGCGGGATTTGCAATCGGACTATTCAACAAGGATATCCGGCTATGCCTGGAGGAGGCCGATGCGCTCGGTGTTCCGATGATCGTGGGCACGGCCGTGCGCCAGCTTATGACGATCGCGCAGGCCTACGAAGGCTACGAAGCGGATATCACCGAAATTGTTAAACCTGTGGAGCGCTGGGCGGGGGTGCAGGTCGAAGGGAAAAAGGGTTCTTGAAACACAAAGACACAAAGGCACAAAGACACGAAGAAGGCCGCGAACCAAGAATCATTTGATCGCGGCCTTCTCCGTGTCTTTGTGCCTTTGTGTCTTTGTGTCTTTGTGTTTCAAGAACCCGCTTTCCAGAGTTCCTCTTTGCGGGTGAGCCAGAACCACAACGCAGTACCGGCTACGGGCAGCAGGCTCATCGAAATGAAGATGGCGTTGTACCACTGGAGGTCCACCCATCGGCCGTAGACGGGCAGGATAATCGCCTGCACGACACCCCACGAACCGGAACCGATGCCGGCGACCATCGCGGTACGATCTTTCGAATAGATGCGTGTCCCCACACGCAATGACATCACAACGAATCCATCTGCGATGAACGTCCCCCAGAAAAGGAGGGCGAGCACCACCGTGAGCGAATTGCTCAATGTTGCTAAAGCCATGGGAAGCGACAGCACCGTCAACAGCAAGAACACCCGCCCGGCGCGGTCGCGATTCGGCATCGCGGCGACGTAACGGTCCGCAACCCATCCCCAGAAAAAGTATCCGGCTTCCCATCCGACCATGGGAATCCACAGCACTCTTCCGAGTTCGGCCTGGGAAAGACCCAGTGCCCTGTTCAGGTACAGCGGACTCAGGTACGCCACCACACCCAGGGCGACGGCGCCAAGACCGAAGCTGGACACGATGACCCAGAATCGTCTCTCCAGAAGGTTCGGCCACTCGATCTTCAGCGTCGAACGGCGCGCGGCCGGCAGGAAAGGCGGCCGGGATACAAACAGCCACATCACGAGCCAGGTAATTCCGAATGCGCCCGTAATCCAGAACGCGGATCTCCAACCATAGCGGAGCGCAATAGGGGTGATGATGATGGGCGTGATGATCGCGCCGAGCGATGCGCCGCTGTAACCGAGCGCCATGCCGCGAGACTGTCGATCCGGCGGAAGCGCTTCCGCAGCCGTACGCAGAGCGCCAGGAAACGCGGCACCCTCACCGAAACCGAGAACTGCGCGTGCCACGGCAAATCCCAGAAATCCGGTAACCCATGCGTGTGATGTGCTCGCCGCCGTCCACAAGGTCACCGCCGCAAGCATGCCGATACGCAGCCCCACGTAGTCCAGAAATGAACCCCACAGCGGATTGCCGATCGTGTAGGCGATCGAAAAGGCGGAGATCGCGTTTGCGTATGCCGACGCGCTCAGACCTGTCTCGCTCAGAATCATTGGGGAAAGAACGGCAAGGACCTGACGGTCTATATAAGAAAGGAGGGTGCAAACCATGATCGTGGCCGGAGCCACCCAGATGCGCCAGCCCGACGCCTTCTGCTCCGCGACAGGCGTCGCGTCGCTTTGGATCAGTCGAGCCGTACGACCCACCCTTTCAATTCCGGCGACGGCGCTGGATAGCGGTCCAGCACCAGCGGATCGTGTCCTGGAATCACGTGTTCTCGCGAACTCGCCAGCGCATACGCGCGCCGGTAGCCTTCGATAACTTCCGCAGTGTTATATGCGATCGGATACGGCAAACCGCGCTCCATGTTGGCGTAGTAGTGAGAAGCGTCCGATGCGAGCACGACGGCGCCGCGCCGAGTATTCACCCGGACGATCTGCATTCCCATCGTGTGGCCCCCTACATGATGGACGCTCAAGCCCGGCGCGATCTCTTCGTCGCCATTGTGGAAGACGACGCGGCCGCCATAGACCCGTCGCACCATCGCGACCACATCCTCTTCTTCAAATGGAAATCGCATGAAAGGATTTACCATCGACCGGCCTGTGCAAAATTGCATCTCGCGATCCTGCACGTGGTAGCGGGCGGAGGGAAAGGGCTCCTGGGTGCCGCAGTGGTCGTAGTGCATGTGCGTGATCAGAACATCTCTGACTTTCGCCGCATCAATGCCGATGGCTTTCAGCCCGTCAGCGGGCTTCTTCAGGTAGACGCGGCCGCGCTTTCGCGCCATCGGTTCATCGAAGCCGGTATCGACCACAATGACGCGATCGCCCGACACCAATGCCCATACGAAATAGTCCATCGGCATCGGCGAATCATCGTGCGGATCGCCGCCGAGAAAATTCTCACGCGCCGTGCGTTCGTGGTGTGCATAACGGACGGCGTAAACTTCCCACAGTTCGTTAGCCATAGTTGGTGGCACACTTTAGCACAATCATGACGTTGCCGATCGCAGCCGCGGAGCGGCGTGAGACTGTAGCCTCGGGCGCAAGGGCGTGTTGCTCAATTCGAAAGAGAGACCGGGCACGAGAAAATGGATTCCCCTCCTTGAAAGAGCGTGTTGCAAAACCCAAAGGAGAAGCGGGGAAGAAACCACAAAAAGCACAAAATGCACAAAAAGGCGCAAGAATTTTTGTGCTTCTTGTGCTTTTTGTGGTTACGTCCCCTCCCCTTCAAAGTTTTGCAACATCCTCTGAAAAGGAGGGGAATCCATTTTTCCGTGCCCGGTCTCTCTCTTTCGAATTGGGCAACACGCCCGCAAGCCCGGGGTACTGTGCGGTTAAACAACTCCGCCCCTACGGGGCTTGAAGTCCAAAACGACACCCTCCCCGCGGGCTTACGCCCGGGGCTACACTCTCACGCCGCTCCGCGGCTGCAATTCGGACAGCTCAGCGTGCTTCTACTGCGCGGGGAAGACTGCGATTCGGTCGCCACGGAACGAGCCGATCCAGATTTCCTTTCCGATCTGAACCGCCACCGTGCCGGCGCCGAACTCGTTGCTGTTGGGTTGGCGAATAATCTCCTGCACTTTGAGCGTGTTCGGATTGATCTTCACGACGTTCGACGTTTGGGCAGGGGCGACTCCTCCCTGACCGGCCGCTAAAATCGATCCGTCGGGTGCCCACCGGATGTTGTCAACGCGAAAACCCAGCGGGACGGCATCTCTCTTGACCGGCGTCTGACCGCGCGACATCCGAAAGAAGTTCTGGCTTCCCCACGCCGCTACGTAGAGCCATTTACCATCTTTCGAGATCTCCAGCCCATTTGCGCCGGCCGCTTCGCTGCCGGGCACCATCTTCCAGCCCTTCCCTGTATGCCATTCCCAGAGCGCCCCATTGTTCTCGCCGGCCATCATCTTGCCTCGCGCGCCGGCATCGACGCCCCGGGCCAGAAAATCTGTCCCGATGAAGCCGCCCTCGGGCAACGCTACGACCGAGTTCAGGCCAATCGGGTCCGGCGCAACGGCGCATCCAATCCAGGTTAACGCCGGAGGCTTCGAGCGGGCATCGACCTCAAAAGCCTCGATCGATTCCCTCTTGCCATGGTGGACGGCGTACAAAGTATGGACGGAGTTCCTGCCGGCGCGAATTGCCAGGCCATGTGTCCTGAAGCTGGCTTTCTGTTCCGTGTCTGGCGCGCCTGGACACGAATCGTAGGTCTTGGCGTCCAGCCGGTCCTTCGACGTGGTGGTCGGGTACGCAATGGACGTGGTCTTTTCTCGAACGCTTATCAGACGGATGCCTCCTTTTCCTGCAAAATCGGATGCGAGCACCCAATCCGAGCCTGGTATCAACACCAGATCTTCAGGAGCCTCCTGGCCGCAGATGAACTGGACACTTCCAACCGGGGCGCAGCCTGCGGGCGCCTGTCCGGCAATTCCCAGCGGCAAAGTAACAGCGATGCACAAACCCAATAACGTTAGAAGTCTCATCGAAGTGCCTCCTTATTTATCGCGAGGCGTTACTGTAAATCCGTTAGCGTGTATTGCAGAACTATTTTTTGAAGTAGAATCCGCGCTGGAGGACTGACCATGTCCCACAAAATTCTGATAGCAATCGCGCTGTTGCTCGTTTCCTGCACAACGAACTCCACACCGCCGGCACCAACGGACCCGGCGGCTGATTCCATGGCGGACGCCGCACAGAACGTCAGGCTGGTTGGATATCACGATCTGCAGGGACGCACGGCGCTCGTCGTGACGACGAAGTCGGATCCGGCGAACGGAAACTGGGTTTACGTGGGGCACCACGAGAGCTACCGCGACGGCAAGCCGCTGCTCAACCCAATCACGGGCAAGATGGAATTCAACGGCACCTCCATCCTCGAGATCTCCGACCCCGCCCATCCGAAGCTGGTCTGGCACATTCCCAACGAGACGAACCGAAACTCGCGCTCGGTGTCGGTTGTGTACGACTACAAGTTTGATTCCTCGGGACACGACTATCTGATCAGGAACTCCGAAGTCCTGACACAGGGCGAAACCGGAGTAGATCTCAAGTACCAGATCTTCGATGTCACGACGCGGGACACGGACCCGTCGAAGATCTCGCTCGTGTCGGAGATCACCGGAACACCGGCGAACTCGTGCGGTCCCGGGTGCGGCGGTAAGTTCATCACGCGCGCACACAAGGGCTGGTGGTCCGAGGAAACGGGTTACTTCTACGCGGCGTCCGGAGAACCGGGCTTCCGCAACGTGATCATCCAGATTTTCGATCTGAAGAATCCGAAAGAGCCGAAGCTCATCGGCCGCGCGTGGATTCCGGGGCTGAAAGAAGGCGAAGCCGGTTATGAAGGACAGTACTCGCATCATCCGATCGTGGACGAGCAGAACAAACGGCTCTACGTCGGCTACCGCAATGCTGGAGGCCAGGCCGCGTCGTTCGATATTTCCGACCCGGCGCATCCGAAGCTCGTTTGGGAGATCGACATGAACCCGCCGCACCGCGGGCCGCACACCGTCTCGCCAATCGTCTACGACACGGTTCCGAACTTCGGGAAAAGCGCGCTGCCCCGCACCTACGCCTTTATCGTGGACGAGGCCGGCGGCGCCGCCGACATGAAACCGTGCGCGAGCGGCGTGCGAGCAGGCTCGTACATGCTCGACATTACGACGGAGACGAAGCCGTTCCCCGTGTCGGTATGGCAGGTGCCCGTCGGCAACTTCTGCGACAAGGGAGGACGCTTCGGTCCGCACCAATCGGCGGAGACAGTAAACGGGAAGATCAATCGGTTCGAGGACAAGATCGCATGGCTCGCCTACTTCAACGCAGGGATCCGGGTGGTTGACCTGAGCGATCCTTACAACCTGAAGGAGCTCGGGTTCTATATTCCGAAAACGAACAAGAACTCCTATCCCGTCGAAGAAGGACAGCCCGTTGCAATTCAGATCAATGACGTCGATATCGATCACCGCGGTCTGGCATACGCTTCGGACCGTGTGGGAACGGGACTTTTCATTCTGGAGTACACAGGCAGAAAGCCGCTGGTGGCCACAAATCGCTGATCCGAATACAGCCGCGTAGCGGCGACAGAATGTAGCCCCACGCGCCAGCGTGGGGACCCGGGAGACCTCGATTTTACAAGCTCCGTAGGAGCGTCCGTAGGAGCGAAAGATGGTTCTGACGAGTCTTCCGCCCCTCGCGGGGCTAACCTTCAATTGCAACGCATACCGCACGCTGGCGCGTGGGGCTACATTCTGTCGCCGCTACGCGGCTGTATTCGGATGCGCTTCGCGCGATATCTTGGATAGTTCTGGTCTATGACCGTCGGCGGTCATAGACCGCCGCTACAGTAAAGCTGTTGTGTCCTTGCATCTCGTGCTAGGATGGCGCTCCTACCCCAAACAATCTAACGGCAGCAAAAAGGAGACGTATCGTGAGACGAACAACATTGTTCTTCGCAGCAGCCCTGGTACTTGCGGGTTGCGCATCAGCTCCCGAGAAGGCCATCGTTGATCAAGCGGCCGCTGCACTTGGCGGCGCTGACAAAATCCTTGCGGTAAACACCCTCGTGATCGAAGGCACCGGGGAGAATGGCAACCTCGGCCAAAGTCAAAATCCGGGCGCACTCAATGTCTTGACGGTTACCGAGTCCAAGCGCTCCTTCGATTTCGCGGGCAGCCGCCAGCGATTGGAACAGACTCGCATCGCGACGTTTGGGGCGCCGAATCCCCAGCCTCAGAAACAAAATCTCGGATTGGACGGAGATGTCGCCTACAACGTCGCCGCCAACGGAACCGCGACTCGCGCTGCGGCGCAGGTTGCGAAGGACAGGCGGATGGAGTTGTACCATTACCCGATCGGCGCCCTTCGGGTCGCACTGGGAGCCGGTGCCCAGTTATCGAATCCGAGGAAGGAAGGAAACGAGGATGCCGTAGACATCGCTACGCCGCAAGGCGACAAATTCACGCTCTTCGTGGATAGCGGAACAAAGCTTCCGTCGAAAGTAGTTTCGATGACCTCCAACAATATCAACTGGCCGCTCGGTGATGCCGCGATCGAAACCTCCTTCGCCAATTACACCGATGTGAACGGGTTGAAACTTCCGGGTAGAATCACCTCAAAAACCGATAAATTCACGACCGCGGACATCCAGGTATCCAAAAATACCGTGAACGGCGATGCCGGCAACCTGGCCGCGCCGGATGCCGCCAAGTCTGCAGCCGCGCCGGATCTTCCTCCGCCGATGGTCACTTCCGAAGAAATTGCCAAAGGTGTGTGGTACCTGGCCGGCCAGTCGCATCACAGCGTGCTGGTGGAATTCAACGATTACCTTGCTCTGATCGAAGCGCCACAGAACGAAGCTCGTACGAGCGCCGTCCTCGCCAAGGTTAAAGAACTCAGGCCGGGCAAACCGCTCAAATACGTCGTGAACACGCATCACCACTTTGATCACTCCGGTGGTGTGCGCCGAGCCATGGCCGAAGATGGCGTGACGCTGATCACGGACGCCGGAAATAAGGAATTTTTCGAAGAGATTGCCAAGCGCCCGTCAACGATGTATCCGGACCTGTTCGGCAAAGCTCCCAAGACCCCGACCATACAGACGGTGACCGACAAGTACGAACTTAAGGATGCCTCTCGCTCCATCGAGATCTATCACATTCCGAACGTGCACAGTGAAACGATGCTGATCGTGTACTTCCCGGCAGAGCGTCTTCTGGTCGAAGCAGACTTGTTCAATCCGCCTGCACCACCGGCTGCGAACGCTCCGGCACCGGCGCCGAACGCCCCGCCGCCGGCAGCTCCATTCGCTCCGAGCGTTGTGGAAATCGTTCAGAAACTGGGACTCCGTGTCGATCGAATCGTACCGATTCACGGTCCCATCGTTCCGTATCGGAATCTCCAGGCGGCAGCGGCCCGCCAGCAGAGCTCATAGGGCTCGGCTGAACAAAGACACATAAAAGATCTGACCAATGCTCAATTCCCAATGCTCAATTCTCATCGGATGAGAATTGAGCATTGGGAATTGAGCATTGGTCAGATCTTTTTGTGTCTTTGTGTTTAATTCGACTACCATTCTCACATGAAAGCTTTGGTCAAAGCGTATGCCGAGCCGGGTCTCTGGCTGCAGGACATTCCCGAACCCACGCCTGGCATTAACGATGTGCTCATCCGTGTTCTGCGTACAGGGATTTGCGGCACGGACGTTCATATCTTCGATTGGAACGATTGGGCCCGTCAGACCATTCCCGTGCCGATGGCCATCGGTCATGAATTCGTGGGCCAGATCGTCGAGGTTGGCTCCAACGTCAACGACTTCCTCCCTGGGGAACTGGTTTCCGGCGAAGGACACGTGGTCTGCGGAAGGTGCCGTAACTGTATGGCCGGCCTGCGGCACCTTTGTGCGAATACCTCGGGAGTCGGCGTGAACCGGCCGGGATGTTTCGCCGAGCTGATCGCTTTGCCGATGACCAACGTCTGGCGTCACGACCCGCGCGTGGACCGTGACGCAGCCGCTATCTTCGATCCCTTCGGCAATGCCGTCCACACTGCGCTCACATTTGAGGTTCTGGGAGAGGATGTTCTGATTACAGGCGCCGGACCCATTGGAATCATGGCTGCCGCCGTGGTGCGGCACGCCGGGGCTCGCTATGTTGTAATCACGGACCTCAATGACTACCGCCTGGAACTGGCCAGAAAGGTCAAAGTGGACATGGCCTTGAACGTCAGGCATTCGTCGATTGCCGATGCGCAAAAGAAGCTCGGCATGAAGGAAGGCTTCGATGTGGGACTGGAGATGTCGGGAAACGCCTCGGCCTTCAGGGACATGCTGCGCAACATGGCGCATGGAGGGCGAATCGCGATGCTCGGCCTGCCTTCCGAAGAAATCGCCATCGACTGGAACGACGTCATCTTCAACATGCTCACGGTTAAGGGTATCTACGGTCGCGAGATGTATGAATCCTGGTACAAGATGACGGTGCTGCTGCAGTCCGGTTTGGACATACTGCCCGTGATTACTCACCGCTTCAGCTACCGTGACTTCGACGAGGCTTTTCGCGTCATGCGCACCGGCAACAGCGGCAAGGTCATTCTCAACTGGGAGGAACTTCAAACGAGATAAAACGCGGGCTAAAGCCCGCGACTACATTGGGTTCGGAGTTTGATCGCAACAACGTCGATTCCTAACAACGTCGATTCCTAATGTAGTCGCGGGCTTTAGCCCGCGTTTTCCGGAAGGCGCCTTGACTTCAACAGGGCTTTTGACTAAAACGGCTCTTCACCATTCCGGCTGCAGGAGGATCTGATGCTGCGCAAAAAGAGTAAGGCTAAGTGGCTGTTCGGTTTTTGGGTTCTGTTGACAATGGTCGCCTGGATCGCCGTGGCCCAGCAGCCCCGGCGTATTGATGATTCGGCTTTGAAAAACACCGGGAAACGAGGAGACGAGTGGCTCACCTACGGGAGCACGCCCGGCGAAACCCGTTACAGCCCGCTCAAGCTGATCGACACAACAAACGTGAGCCGGCTCGGCCTGGCCTGGTCCTATGAAGTGGGACAGGGTGGCGGCGGCCAGGAAGCAACTCCGTTGGTTTGGAATGGAACGATTTACGGAATCACCAACTGGAGCATTGTGTTTGCCCTCGACGCACGCACCGGGAAAGAGAAATGGCGCTACGACCCGCAAGTGAACCAGGCTACGACGCGCCCGAAGGTTTGCTGCGGCATTGTGAATCGCGGTCTCGCCATTTATCAGGGCAAGATCATCGCGCCGGCGCTTGACGGAAGGCTGATCGCGCTGGATGCGGCGGATGGAAGAGTCCTCTGGACAGCGCAGGTTTCTTCGATTGAAGAGAACTACACCATCACGATGGCCCCGCGCATTGCAAAAGGCAAGGTCATCATTGGGGTCAGCGGCGCCGAGTATCCCGTGCGCGGTTACTTTGCGGCTTACGATGCCAATACGGGCAAGTTCGCATGGCGCTTCTACACCGTGCCCGGCGATCCATCGAAGCCATTCGAGAACGCCGCCATGAAAAAAGCGGCCGAAACATGGGACGGTGAATGGTGGAAGCTCGGCGGAGGAGGAACGGTCTGGGACGGAATGGCCTATGATCCGGATGCGAACTTGATCTACGTCGGAACCGGAAACGGCGGGCCGTGGCCCGAAGAACTGCGCCAGTCCAAAGGCAAAGACAACCTGTATGTGTGTTCCATCCTCGCGGTCAATCCCGACAACGGTCAGCTCAAGTGGCACTACCAGCCCGTGCCGGGCGATTCCTGGGATTTCGACAGCGTGCAGCAGCTCCTCGTCGCCGATGTCCGCATCGAAGGACGCAATCGGAAAGTGCTGATGCAGGCGAACAAGAACGGCTTCTATTACGTCCTCGATCGCATTACAGGAGCGTTTATTTCCGCTGGACCGTTCGCCACAGTGACCTGGGCCAAGGGCATCGATCCGGAGACCGGCCGGCCGATCGAGAATCCCGAGGCTCGGTATGGCTCGGATCCCATTACTCTCGCTCCCGGACCGGGTGGAGCGCACAACTGGTCTCCGATGTCATTCAATGCCGCCACAGGCCTCGTCTATATTCCAGCATCCTCGAGCAGCACGTTCACTTTCTCGATAGATCAGAACTTCACCTACAAACCGGGACAGCAGAACATGGGCATCGTTTTCGGCGGCCGAGGGGGCGGACCCGGCGCAGGCGCTCCTGCGGCCGCGCCGGCGGCTCCTGCTCGCACTCCGCGGCCGTCTCCACCTGCAATCGGACCGACTGTTACTCCTGAAGCCGGTCAGCGCGGCGGATATCTCATCGCGTGGGATCCGGTGACTCAGAAAGAGCGGTGGCGTGCCACGGGTGGCGGAGGCATCGGCGGCGGAACTGTAACGACCGCAGGTAATCTCGTCATTCAGGTGATTCCGGACGGCAGGCTCGTCGCCTATAGCGCCGACAAGGGCGAGAAGCTGCTGGATGTCCAGACAGGATTAAGAGGCGGCATGGGACCACCGATCACTTACGAACTCGACGGCAAGCAATACGTCACGCTGATGGGTGGGACGGGTGTCCTGCCGCCTCGAGGCGGCTTTGGAGCCGGACCGGACGTCGATAATGCGGCCGGACGCGGAGGCCAGCGCGCGACTGCACCTGCTCCACCCGCTCCGCCTCCGGTTACGCCGAAGCTGCTGACATTCGTGATTGACGGTAAAGCCCCGTTACCGGTCGCGACCTCGCAGTGAAGGTAATGCAGGGGAGATAAATCTGACCAATGCTCAATTCCCAATTCTCAGCCGATGAGAATTGAGCATTGAGCATTGGTCAGATTTATGTCCCCGCATCACAGGTTCTTATGGTACCGCCTGCTCATCCGGATTTCGGTACCGTCTTTCATGACCAAAAGATAATCGTTGTGAGACCAGGGCTGCAGTTCCCTGATCCGATCCCGGTTCACGATAACGGATCGATGAACGCGCGCAAAAGAAGCGGGGTCCAGCCGGGCTTCCAATGAGCTCAACGTATCCCGGAGCAGATATGTTTGCGCTCCGGCGTGCAATTCCACATAGTTCGAGAGCGCTTTGATCCAATCAATGTCTCGGACCTGCAGGAAAATGACACGGCCTTTGTTCTTCACCATCACCCGCGTCAGGTAAGCCCGGCCCGTCGCTTCGGCAATCAGCTTTTCCATCCGCACCTGAATATCGCGGCCGGAATCGCGGCCAATCTGGTCCCTCACGCGGGAAAGGCAGGCTTGCAGGCGGTTGCGATCGAAGGGCTTGAGAAGGTAATCGACGGCATGAACCTCGAATGCCTTGACGGCATATTGATCGTACGCAGTAACGAAGACGACGAACGGAATGGGGCCGTGAATGGTCTCGAGCACTTCGAACCCGCTCATGCCGGGCATCTGGATATCGAGAAAAACAACGTCCGGCTGAAGCTCTTCGATTAACTCCGCCGCCTGCGTTCCGTTGGCTGCCTCGCCAGCGATTTCGACATCACGCTCGCGTCGAAGAAACTCGGCCAGCTTCTTCCGCGCAGGCGGCTCGTCGTCGACGATAAGGACGCGCATCGGTCAGGCCACCCGATATGGTATGCGAATCACGACTTCAGCTCCCCCGCCGGCCGAATTGCCCAAATCGAGGCGATGCTGATCCCCATAGAGTTGTTGCAGGCGGGCCGCCGTGTTCGAAAGCCCGAAACCGCGATTCAGGGTAGCCTCGCGAGAATCCTGAAAGCCGGGACCATTGTCCGAGACGCGCATTGTGAGTGTGTGGTCAAGCACAGACACGCCGATCCGAATTCTTCCAGTGCCGACCATGCCGCTCACTCCATGCCGGAATGCGTTTTCAACGAGCGGCTGCAGGATAAGACTCGGCGCCAGGGCTTCGTGAGCGTGCGCATCAACGTTCAAGTCCACCTGAATCGCGTCGCCGAACCTGGCTCGCATGATCTCGAGATACAGATCCAAAGCCTCCAGATCAGTTCGAAGGGGAACCTCCGGTTGCCGCGACGTGCGCAGCGTCATGCGCAGGAGATCACTCAGCCGTGCAATCATGGCATCGGCCTGGGCGACATCCTCGTACATCTTCGAGGAGATCATGTTCAGCGTGTTGAAAAGAAAATGCGGGTTCAACTGCTCTCTCAAGTTCTGAAGCTGGGCTTCCGCGAGCTGCCGCTCGCGCTCGCGATACCGGTTGAAGTACTCGAACCCGATGGTGACGAGCACAATGATCCAGTAGGTGAGAACGTCCTGGTAATACTCATAGAGCACAGCGCGCGCGAGGTTCGCACCGGCATAGTCGTACGAATACCCATTTATCCAGTAGGCAGCCTTGCGAATGGCGACCATGCCCGACGTATGGAGCAGCGAAAACGGAACCGTGAAAGCAAGGTGCGCCAGGAGAATTCGGACCCACCGGTCACGCTTGAATTCAAGGCGGAGCGTTACACGCCGGACGAGCGGCACGAGCACCAGACCGATCACATAGGCGCTCGACAATTCCCACACCAGGGGTTGCCATGCGGGAATGTCCGGTTCGATGCGGCGCATGCCAATCAGCGCGCTGCCAAAGTTGATGAGAGCGATAACCGTCCAGAAGCCGGCCCACAGGGACCAGCGCAGAATTCGATTCGGTATCAGTTGATCGAAACGCACCCGCCCTTGCATTGGCACTATGGTAAGGCGTAAGCGATGATCGAATCACCTAAAGTTACCGGCAGGTCGCCGTACCCACCGGATGCAATCACGACGTACTGCTTCCCACGAGGGCTTTGATAAGTCATGGGCGTGGCCTGGCCGCCCGCAGCTAAACGAACACTCCACAGTTCCTTGCCGGTATCCACGTCGAGAGCGCGCAGTTTTTGATCGGTAGCTGCGGACACAAAGACAAGTCCGCCGCCGGTTGTGATCGGACCACCCATACTCGGTCCGTCCGCAGGAGCTTCCCAAACGATGTTGCCTTTGTTCAAATCCACAGCAACCGTCCTCGACCACGGCGGTGGAACACAAGGAAGTCCCTTTGGAGACTGGATGAGTTCTCGAGCCATTCCATAAGGAGTCCCGGTCTGGCTGCTGAACTGAGCACGCGCCTGTATCCTGGCGGAATCCGTCGCCTGCTGTACAAATTGGGCGCGAGGAATCAAACGCACCCAGAACGCAAGCTGATTGACGTTGATCACCATGATTCCGCGCTTCTCATCAGCCGATGCGCTTCCCCAGTTCACACCGCCGACATAGCCGGGGAAGATCATGGTTCCTTTCACGCTTGGCGGCGTGAAGATTCCTTCGTAGCGAAGCCCGGCCATCTGGTCCCGGCATGCCTTGCGTTCCGTCTCATCGCTGCCCCACGCCTGATCCGCAGAAAAGCGGTTCGGATACAGCGGCGGAGGCAAAACGGGAAATGGCTGCGTGCGGGCGGCCTCTTCGCCGGCGACATCGCTTGCCGGCACAGGCCGTTCTTCGATTGGAAAGAGTGGCTTCCCTGTGTTGCGATCGAGAACAAAGACATGTCCCATTTTCGTGTTTACGATAACCGCTGCGACGTTCCTTCCGTCGCGTCGAACAGTTGTGAGAAGCGGCTGGGCGGCTACGTCATAGTCCCAGAGGTCGTGATGCACGACCTGGAAGTGCCAGACGATCTTGCCGGTGGAAGCTCGCAGCGCGACGACACAGTTCGCAAACAGATCGTCACCGAGTCGCTCACCACCGTAGAAGTCGGGCGCGGCACTGCCGGTCGGCACAAACACCAGATCGCGGCCCGGATCGACCGACATTGCCGACCATGCGTTGGCGGCGCCGGTGCGCCCCTCCCTGGGAATCGGGTCCCAACTCCACAGCAGCCGGCCCGTTCTCGCGTTGAACGCGCGCACGGTTCCCCGCTCCACGTCGACTTTGCGATTGTCTCCAATAGCGGAGCCCACAACGACAATGTCATTGATGATCGCAACCGGCGACGTCACTTCGTAGAAACCGGGATCGATCTTTCCCAGGCCCTGTGTCAGATCCACGGTTCCACCGGTTCCGAAGCCTTCGCATGGCTTGCCGCCGTTCGCATCCAGGGCGATGAGCCTCGCATCCAAAGTGGCCAGAAAAATTCGGCGCCGGCACACCGCCGGCGAAGCGGCAGACTTGTCCTCCCAGGAGGAGACGCCCCGGGAAACGAGCGATTCGGAATAGTGGCGCTTCAGATCGATCTTCGGATCGAACGACCACCGCTCAGTGCCATTTTCCGGATTGAGAGCAATCACGCGGTTGAACGGAGTGCTGGCGTAAAGCGTGTCGTTGAAAAGGATCGGAGTGACTTCGAATTTGCTCTTCGGGCGGCCGTCCTTTCCGTCCGAGACATCTCCGGTATGAAAAGTCCAGGCGACCTTGAGCCTGGCCACATTGGTCTTGTTGATTTGCGAAAGAGACGAGAAGCGGGCGCCGCCCGGGTCGCCGCCGTAGGAACTCCAGGTTTGCGCTGCGGCCGCGGCGGAGAGAAGAAGGATCAGGCCCGTTGCCAGATGGATTCGTTTCATACAGCCTCCTGGCGCCATTCAACGGTATATCGGACACAACGGCCAGCATGTTGGGACAAGCGGCTTCTATCCAGGGACGAAAGGGGAGTCTAAGCCGGCGCGCGAACTTTGCTGTGATACTCCTGCTCCGATTCCGGCGGCAGCAACACCCAGAGCGTGTAAACGCCGAGTGCTGTCCCAAAGGGCAGATCGAAGAGATTCAGGCTGCCGAAAACAATGGCCAGCATCCTCGCCCAGGGTTGACGAGTCAACAGCCCGATGCCGACGATCCCTCCAATCACCGCGCTGACAAGCAGCAGAAAACCGATCATCGGAAGCAGCGTGAGCACAAAGCGCGGCACTTCGGGCGGAAAAGGAGCCGAGCGGAAAATCACGAACAGCACAAAACCCGGGATCAGTCGAAAGGCGGAAAGAGCGATCCAAAGAATGCCTAGCAACCGAAGATGCCCCGCAATACGGCCCTGGCGCGGCATGGGCGGACTGGTTCCGACGCCCTTGCCACATCCGGAACAAAAGGCGGCCAAATCGTCCAACTTCGCCCCGCAGCGATCGCAAAACATTTTTTTGCACCTCTCAGAACATTCTAAGGGGGAATTGGCCGCAATCTGAAAATTGAACGCGGGCTAAAGCCCGCGACTACATTCAGACCGAACGTCATCTCAAATGTAGTCGCGGGCTTTAGCCCGCGTTCTATTCAGTCCTGGCGCAACGCTTTTTGCGGATCGATTTGCGACGCGCGACGCGCGGGAATCGCGGCCGCTACAAGCGTGGTCAGCAGCAGACCAAGCGGCACAATGCTGAACAGCAAGGGGTCGAACGCGGATACGGGCCGTCCGAGGCTGACCGCAGGACGTGCGACGAAGCTCAAAACAAGTCCAATGATGATGCCGATCCCAGCCACCACAGCGGCTTGTTTCAGGATCATCCTCATCACCTGCAGCCGTTCGGCTCCGAGCGCCATGCGGATACCAATCTCCCGCGTTCGGCGCGCCACCTGATAGGCGACGACTGCGTAGAGCCCGACTACTGCCAGTAGGAATCCCATCAGACTGGCGACACTGAATGCTCCGCTAATGAGCTGAACCTGCTTTACGGGGCCTTGATAGAAAATGTCGTCCATCGTGCGCACGGTTAGAATCGGCATATTCGGATCGATGGAACGAATCAACTCCCGAAGCGGCCCTGTCATCGCCGCCGGCTCCCCGAAACTTTCGGCAACCAGCGTCATTCGCGCTCGCGGACTCTGGCTGAACGGCAGGTGCATAAAGGGCGATGGCGCTTCGATGATGGTGCCGTACTTTCCGGTCACTGAGACGCCGACAACCTCCACCCAGGAGCGAGTTTCATCGTCAAGCCGAACCCGCTTACCAATTGGGTTTCCGCCCAGGAATCTCTGGGAGAATACTTCGTTCACAACGGCAACCCTGGGCGAATCGGCTTGATCGGTGGCGAGAAAACCGCGGCCGGCAAGAATCGGCACAGCCAGGGTCTTGAAGTAGTTCTCGTCAACGATATTCCAATATATTCTCACGCTCTGCTGGCCGGCCGGGAAGTCGTAGCCTTCGGGGGCGACGTTTCGAATTCCCACTTCGTTTGTCAGAGGTATAGCGCTGCTGAGAGCTGCGGATTGGACTCCTGGCACCTCGCGAGAACGGTCGATGAGCGTTCGATAGAACTGCTCCGTCTGCCCGGAAGTGTAATCGGCGAGCGAAGGATCGAGCCGGATAGTAATCCGATGGTCTGTGCGGAAACCCGGGTCGCCATTCAGAGCCAAAGCGTTAGCGCGGTAAATCTCCGCTGCCGCCATCAACAACACGAGTGAACCGGCGATCTGGACAGTCACCAGTGCGTTTCGACCGAAGAATCGCTGACGCGCATGGATCAATTCGCCGGCTTTCAGCGCAGATGTCAGGTCGGTCTTTGTGGCATGAAGTGCCGGAACCAATCCAAACAGGACCGCGCTGCCGGCGGAAACAATGAGCGTGAAGTAGAGAACGCGGGCGTCCAGCCGGAAGTCGAGTTTCACGGGAGCATCACCGAGAACTTCGAGCGTGGAAGCCCATTCCACGGCGCCTTGTGCCACCAGCAGACCCAGCGCTCCACCGGCGAGCGCGACGAGCAGGCTCTCGGCCATCAGTCGCCGGATGAGCCGGACTCGGCTGGCGCCAATGGATAGACGAACCGCAATTTCCCGCGCCCGTGCGCGGCCGCGGCCGAGCGTCAGATTCGCCACGTTGGCGCAGGCGATCAGGAGAACGATGATCATCATGCCGGAGCTCGCGGCAACGAGCGCCCACACATTATTGAAGTCCTGCCGCGACTGCATCTCCGTCCGCACTGCTGCTCCCCAACCGCGATTCGAATCCGGATACGCCGCTTCGATTCTTTTCGCCAGCGCTGAAACATCGGCATCAGCGGCTGGAATCGAGACGCCGGGCTTCAGACGGCCCTTGATGGTGAATTGGTCTGCGCGGCGATGGTAACTCCGGCTGGTCAGCATGTCGTCAATGCCAAGCACTCTCGGACCCATCATTGCCGGAATGAAAAAAGCCGGCCGCACATAGAGGTCCATGCCGGTGAACGATTCGGGCGCAACACCGATGACTGTGAAGTCCACACCGCCGGAACGGCCCAACCGGACATGACGCCCGACGATGGAAGGATCCCCTCCCAATTCGTTCTTCCAGAAGTCATATGCGAGCACAATGACCGCATCCCGCCCAGGAATTTCGTTCTCTCCCAACTGGAATCCGCGGCCGAGGTTCGGATCGACGCCGAGCACGTCAAAGAAATTTCCAGTTACAAGAAATCCCATCTTTAACTGCGGCTGTGTCTTCTCGTCGCGGGCAAACGCAGCGGGTATGAGGCGATACGCGACCAACCCTTCGAACGACTGGTTCTGGTCGCGCAAGTCCACGAAATCCCGATAGGGAAAACCTTCATATCTTCCGCTCGGCGTTCGCGAACTCAGCGTCACAATCTCCGATGGCTTCTCCACCGCCAACGGCCTGAAAAGTACTCCATCGTTCCAGCTGAAGATGGCCGAATTGGCGCCGATGGCGAGCGCGATGGAAAGAATCGCCGTCAGTGCAAAGCCCGGATTCTGACGCAACGTTCTGAAGGCGTAACGCATGTCATTCAGCATGGGTCCTATTCTGCATGCGGCTTGCCACTGGACAACATCAGTTTCTTCAATGAGATGTGCCATCGCTGATGGACCGCTACCGTCCAGTTCCGGGACAACGAATTGCGAGAGCGAACACCGCAGAGGGATGTAAAACACAATGGGTAACCTTTGTGGCCTTTGTGTCTTTGTGGTTAAACACAAAGGCACAAAGGCCACAAAGGTTACCCATTGTGTTTACATCCCTCTGTGTCTATCTGCTCCGCTTCAACTCGTCTTCGATGATCTCCCGGATCTCGTTATACGGTTGGTTTCCAGAGAGCATGCGGCCGTTGATGAATATGGCCGGCGTGCCGGTAACCCCAGCCTTCGCACCGTCAGCCGCGTCCTTCTTGACGGCCTCCGCCGCCCTGCCCGAATCGAGGCAGGAATTAAAGGCGGCAGTATCGAGTTTCATCGTCTCGGCTCTTCGTTTCAGATCATCGACGGCGAGCTGCTGCTGATTCCCGAACATCGAATCGTGAAATTCCCAGAAGCGCCCCTGCTCGTTTGCGCACACGGCGGCTTCTGCCGCCTTTTGCGCACGAGGATGGATATTCGTCAACGGGAAATGCCGATACACGAAGCGGACTCTATCCGTGTAGTTTCTCTCCACCAGCTTGAGTGTCGGAAACAGACCGCCACAGAAGGGACACTCAAAATCCGCAAACTCGATAATCGTCACCGGCGCGTTCGCAGGGCCGTGGGCAGGATAACCTGCAGTGGCGATCTCAGTACGCAACGGATCGAGGTATGTGGTCACGCCGAATTCCCTTCTCAACCGGCGAATCAAAGGAACGCGGAATACCCGCCTCTGCTGATCCATCATGAATTGCCGGACCTGCGGCAGTGCCTGTTCGCGCGGAATCGGGATGCGCGCCTTGTTCGCCTCGTAGAACTGCGACACCTCGTCATCCGTTAGAGACACCACGTTGCTCTCGATCTCTATATTGATGAGTTCTTCCTTACTCATCTTCAGTTTCGCTGCTTCCGCCGCGAGCAGTTTGTCTTCGACGATCGAGTCCAGAGCCTTCCACATGGCCTCGAGCCGCGGCCGCCCCGTGAGCTTTTCCAGGCCGGGACCAGCCGCGTTCAGCACCTGCTCTTCAGTAACAGCCTCGCCGTTCACGACGGCCAGTCTTTTCGATTCCTGAGCAGCGGCAAGTGACGTGAGCGCCAACATTCCCAATACAGCCAGGCCACAACGGATCGTCATACAGTAACTCCTTCTCGCGACATTTTACTCCGGGCAGGACGAATACGGTTCATCCAATAAGCCCATGCCTCGACCAACGCGAAGAAAATCGAGTTTACGATGGCCAGTGCCGAAAGGCTCGGAGGCGGGTCGCCGCCAAGGCTGATCAACCATAGCGCTGTCAGCACCACGATCATGCTCCAGAAAACATAGACACCGGCGCGTTTGTTGGGACGCGTCGCTCGCGCGTACAGAAAGAGGGCACCGAACCATATCGTGCCCTCGACGATGACGGTGCCTATCCGGGAATTCCACAGCCCCAGGCCGAAACGCATATCGATTCCGGGGGCCAACGGCATATCAGGCCGGTGACTCACAAAATCCAGAAGCCAATGGGAAAGAACCGCGGCGAAAAGTATCCAGGCTCCGCGCCGGTCACGCCTCCACAGAAAGTAGACACCTCCAAACAAGGCGCCCCAGACAGCGTTCATCAAAAGGCTGTGACTAAATGGAATGTAAACAAGGTTGAGTGAGTTCGCGACCGTTATTCCAGGCTGAATGACGACCTGTTCGATTCCCGTGGCAAAGAAAAGAATCCACACAAGGTCGGGGAATGCGGCGGCCAGAATGAGTGTGCCTAAGGAGACTTTGGGTGCGAACTTCTTTGCGGCAAAACCTGCCGCGAAATGTCCGACAAACATGGCTTCCTCACGGCCGTTGAATCAGCTCGAGGACGAGGTTATTCGGCCGTCCCTCCGGGCAAGCATCGTATGAAAAAGGAGTGAACTTGACCAGAAGAACAATTGAAACAGGCGCGCGAAGCGCATCCGAATTCCAGCCGCGGAGCGGCGTGAGAGTGTAGCCTCGGGCGCAAGCCCGGGGTTCTCTGCGGTTAAACTTTATGTAACGTCTGGAAACGGCGGATTGGCGGGACGCCCGGGCAACGTGTTGCTGGCGTATGGTGTGGACTGAGAGAGGGTCCAAGCCGCCAATGACGCGAATTACACGAATGGGGGCATCAACGATTTTTCATGCGCCCATTCGCGTAATTCGCGTCATTGGCGGCTTGGACCCCGTCCATTCAAGACGCTTTCGGCCGGCGGTTCCGGCGCGCAAGGACCTCATCAATCAACTGCGCGTCGGCAGGTTTGGTGAGGTGAGCGTCGAAGCCGGCGGCTTTGGCGGCTTTGACGTCCGCTTCCATCCCATAGCCGGTGAGCGCCACCAGCACCACGTCATCGTAGACGGTGTTCTCGCGAATTTTCCGGGCCACGTCATATCCGCTCATGACGGGCAAGCCGATATCGATAAGCGCGACATCCGGGTGTTCGCGCTCGATCGCCTCAACTGCTGAACGACCATCCGTTCCCTCCACCACGACGTGTCCTTTCGATTCGAGCAGCACCCGCATCATCTCCCGCGAGTCATCCTGGTCCTCCACAACGAGAACGCGACGCGACCCGGTTGCCTCCTGCAGTCCCGCCCTTCGATTAAGGACAGGATTCCGCTGCAACGGTAGTCTCACGACAAACTCGCTGCCGGTTCCGGGTCCGTTACTCTCAGCCTTGACCGTGCCGCCGTGTAGTTCAACAATCTGACGGACCAGGGTGAGACCGATTCCGAGACCGCCGCTGGATCTTTCAAGACCTTGTTCGTTCTGCACGAAGAGTTCAAAGATTTCGGACAGCATCCCGTGCGATATTCCCCGACCCTGATCCTTCACTCTGAGGACGACCGATTCCCCTTCCACAGCCGCGGAGAGGTGGATGGTCTTTCCCTGCGGCGAATACCTTGCAGCGTTTGAAAGCAGGTTCATCACGACCTGCTGCATGCGGGCGGAGTCGCCACGCACGCACAAGAGTTCGCCGGAAGTGTCGGTGATGACCTGTGCCTTCCGGTCTTCAAGCACCGGCGTGATGGCTTCGATTGCACAGCGGATCACGTCTTCGAGATCCAGGTCCTCTTTGCGCAGCTCGATGCCTCCGCGTGTGATTCGCGACACATCGAGGAGGTCGTCGAGCAGCCGTGCCATGTGTCGAGACTGGCGCTCCACGATGAGACGAGCTCTCTCGACGGCATCCGGTTTCACATTCGCCTGCATGACCTTGATGGCGCTTACGACCGCCGCCAGCGGGTTTCGGAGTTCGTGCGAGAGCATCGCAAGGAATTCTTCCCTCCGGCGTGCGGCGGTCCGGATCTCCTCTTCGGCCCGCTTCCGGTCGGTGATGTCGAGGAACGTCACGACCACCCCGGCAGTCTGGCCACCTCGCCGAATCGGGTAACTCCAGTACTCGGAGACAAAGTTTGAACCGTTCGCGCGCCACAACTGCTCATCATCGGAGTGCATCCCCTTGCCGGTGTAGAGGACGCTGTAGATCGGGCACTCCTCAGCGTCATGGGATGGATGGATGAGCGGGTGGATATGGCGGCCGATGAGATCCTCGGCGGATGAATAGCCCAGTATGCGAACGCAGGCAGGATTCACGAACGTGCAGGTCCCGTCCGGGCCGAGACCGAAGATGGCCTCGGCCGTGGAGTCCAGCAGCAGACGGATCCGCGCCTCCCGTTCGGTGAGCTCGCGTTGCACCGTTCGCAGCTGCGTCACATCGCGCGCGATCGCGGAAGCGCCGACGATTGCTCCCTCCGCGTCGCACACCGGCGAAATGGTAACCGACACATCCAGCACGGTGCCGTCTTTCCGACGCCGGATGTCATCCGGATCGACGGTCGGCGATAGCATTGCGATATTGCGTCCAATGATTTCATCAGACGAATAACCGTAAAGACGCTCGGCCCCGCGGTTCCAGCTCGTAACGATACCATCGAGAGTTTTTCCGATGATCGCATCGTCGGACGACTCGACGATAGCCGAGAGCTGACGGAGTCTCGAACGCACGCGATCGAGCGCCGAGATGTCGGTCAGCGAAAGCACAACGCCTTCGATCCGGGACACACTGAAAGTCCCAAGCATCGGATCGCCGCCGTCGGAATTTGCCGCGCGGTACGGCAAAATGCGCAGGAAATACGTGGTTCCCTCGGCGTCCTTGACCTCGTCTTCAAGGACGGTGCCCTCGTGAAGCGCACGCTCGATGTCTTCCTGCAGTGACGCGCGCTTCAGGTTGTTGGAGAAATGACGAATGCTTCGGCCCACATCCTGCGGCTCGATATGGAAAACGCTCGCAATTCGCGGCGTGTACTTGCGGATGCCGAGATTCCGGTCGAGAAAGAGCGTGCCTGCGTCCGTGCTCTCGAGGAAGTGCTGCATGTCGCTGTTGAGCTCGCGGAGCTCGGCGATCTTCCTTTGGAGCTCCGCGTTCACCGTATACAACTCTTCATTGACCGAATGCAGTTCTTCATTCGTGCTCTGAAGTTCTTCATTGGATGCGACCAGTTCTTCGTTGGTCGCCTGCATCTCTTCATTGCTCGTCTGTAATTCTTCAATCGTCGATTGGAGGGTCTCTCGCGTATAGGAAAGCTCTCCTTCGAGCGTATCCAGGCGTTCCTGGGAAACCTCCGTGGCAGACATGTTTCCCATCGGAGCCGCAGGAGACTCGCGGCGTTCTCCGGCACTTTCGTTCTCGATGGAGATGAGAACGTGAGTCGCGCTGGTTCGCGGGTTGCTGAAAGTTTCGGCCGTCAGCACGCAGCGTCGCAAGACTTCTCCGTCACTGACCGGCACCCCGGTGTAGCGAACCGGTCCCTCCTTTTTCAAAGCGCGCTGGATGGCGCCGGCCACCACGGTTCGCAGGTCGCCTTCGAGCAGGTCGAGGATACTGGTTGAAGGACGCCGCGCACCCAAACGAAACAGTCGTTGGGCTCCTCCGAAGCTGTCCAGAAGCTGCCGATCCTCGTCCACCAGAAAGCTCGGCGGCATGTGTCTATCGAGCAACTGGTCATAGATACTGAGGAGCTGAGTATCGGCCGTCGATGGACGAGTGTGGCCCAGAAACACCGGCGCGCTGGCTGTCGTTTTCCGCCCGACGGGCATTCTCAGCGGCTCCAGAAGACGCACATCCCGGCGCTTTCGATAAATCTTCGAGTGCTCGTCCACCGCGTCAAACTCGTGAGCGATCGCGCCCGGCGTCTCGCTCGAGCCCAGGAAAAGGTATCCGCCCGTTGCGAGGCCGAAATGGAAGAGCGAGAGCACGGTTTTCTGCGCCGGGGCCTCCAGATAGATCAGCATGTTCCGGCACGAGATGAGGTGCATTTTCGTGAAAGGCGCATCCTTCGTGACGTTATGCGGCGCGAAGACGATGAGCTGTCGGAGATCCTGCGAGATGAGATAACCCGACGACTTCTTTCTGAAGAACCGCTCACGCCGCTGGTCGCTGACGTGTTCCAGTTGCTCTTCACCATAGAAGCCGGTGCTTGCATGAGCCAGCGAAGCGGTGTGCACGTCGGTGGACAGGATTTTAACGTTCATCTGCCGCTGTGCTGCCGAAAGCTGCTCGTGAAGGATCATCGCCAGCGAATATGCCTCTTCTCCGGTAGCACAGCCGGCCACCCAGATGCGGATCTCATCGCGTTCGGGGGTTCGCTCGAGGATTTCGGGAATTACGTTCTTTTCGAGAAACTCAAAAGCCTCCGGATCCCGGAAAAAACGGGTCACTCCGATCAGAAGATCAAAGTAAAGGGCACTGAGTTCGTCCGGATCGATAAGCAGCCTCTGCACATAGTCCGCGAGATCCTGCGAACCCAGCAATTCGACCCGCCGCAGGATCCTGCGGCTGACTGTGGTTGTTTTATACAGGGAAAAATCGAGGTTGAACTGGTCGCGCAAAAGCCGCAGCACCGATTCCATGGGGGATTCATCGATGATCGGCTCCGGTTCGGTTTCGATTTGTCCCTTGGCGTCGAGAGTCAGGAAATGCGGAATATCTTTCGCGGCAGCAGTGCGGTCCACCACGCCGGTCGCCAGCGCGCTCAGGGGCATTCCATCGAAGTTGGCGCTCTCCGGGCTTTCTGCGAAAACGTAGCCACCGGCTCGCTTGATGTCGAGTATGCCGCGAGATCCGTCGCTGCCGCTTCCCGAAAGGATGATTCCCACGGAGTCGGAGCCCAGATCCCTGGCAAGCGACCGGAAGAAGAGATCGATCGGCAGCGTGAGGCCATGAGTGCGTTCCTTGTCATTCAGAAGAAGCCGCCGGTTCTGGATGATCATCTCCTTCTTGGGCGGCAGGAGGTAGACGTGGTTGGCCTGGACCTCGACCTCATGTTCCGCAAGCTTTACCGGCATGTCGCAATGCCGGGAAAGCAATTCGTCCATCATGCTGCGGAAGTCGGGCGACAGGTGCTGGACCACCACGAACGCCATTCCCGGATCCGGCGGCAGATTCGCGAAGAACTGTTCGAGCGACTCGAGACCGCCCGCCGATGCGCCTATCCCGACCACGCGAAACTTTGTCGGGCTCTCTTCTGCCTGAGATGTCGTACTCGCTGAATTCATGACGAACCACATAGCAAAAATAAATCCATTCTCCAGACGTGTGTCGGACATGTGGCGGAAGATGTATGCCGGCTGCGCGGAACTGTCAGAAATGTCGGAAATTAATTGTCAACGGCGTGGCGTCATCCGACGGGAACCAGGTGGTAATGAGCGGACATCTGCGCGGGGAGCAGTCATGAATTACCTCAGATGAAATGAAATTTTCCCGGTTGAATTCAGGATTAAGAAAAGGTAAATCCCTCAGGCTAGATCGGCGGCCCCTGCCGGATACGTTTCAGTGGAGGATCGGGTTCTACCCACCAGGTGGCACCGGCATCGATGAACGGCTGAACAACTTCGGACGCGCGTTTGGATTTCTTACCCCCGGTTGAGCCGCCGCAGATGATGTCGAAGGGGCCCTTGTCATGGCGATGCTGGGCGACATGGTCGCTGACCTTCCGGATTTCTTCGGCCGACAACGGGTTCCAATCCTGAAATTTCTGCGGAATGATGCCGTCCCATGTCAGGGCGCGCCGCATGGATTTCGGCTTGTCCCAGACACCGACGACCCAAATGGGAATTCTCGGCTTCTGTACGGGCCGCGGGATCATGACCATGTTATCGACTCGAAAGTGCTCGCCCGAGAAGCTGTAAGGCTTTCCTTTCCACAGGCCTGCCATGATTTCGAGACCCTCGTCCACGCGTTGTGCGCGCACCTTGAGATCCGTCGCCTCACCGACTTTGCTGAACCCTCCATCATCGTCGGCTGCCCCCATACCCACGGCTAAGATCAACCGTCCCTCGGAAAGCTGATCGACCGTCACGCATTCACGGGCGAGTTTCCAGGGCCGCCTTCGCGAGACGGGCGTAATCATTGTTCCGAAGCGGATCCGTTTGGTCCGCGCGGCGATCGCGCCCATCACTACCCACGGATCGAACATCTTATATTTTCCGACGGAGATTCCATCGGGAAGGAAGAATCCGTCCCATCCCGCTTCTTCGGCTTCGCAGGCAAGGTCGACGGCGGCGTTGAAGGTTTCGGCCCCATTGATGACACATGCGTAACGCATGGCAGGTTCTTATCACCTAAGGCGGTTTGAGTCTTGGCGCTTTTTGATCAGATCGGCGCAGCGTCAAACCGCCGGTGACGTCGAGAGAATCGGCGGCCACCCTCGGTCAAACCTTCAGTACTCGCGAAATAAGAGGCCTTCGAGGACGTATCCTTATCTGAGGCCTCCCATTTTCGACGGCTTGCCGCTACGGGCCGAAATGTCCTGCGATATGGGGGTCCAGAGGTTTTACTATTCCTTCAACCCGAACCGTGTACTTGTAATACTGTTGCTTTGATGCTTCCGGGCTTTTCACGAGAGCGCCGCTGAGAACCGGCGCGCCTTGCCTGCTGGTCAAAGGAAACTGTACACCGAACGGATTATCGAGCCCCTCGTTCTTTCCAATCTCGATATCCTTGTCTGGGTCCGGTTCGTTGAACAGGTAGATCAGCTCAGGATCTCGCGCAATGTCCACCCAAAAGTTGATCGGTTGGTCGCTGAACCACATGACCTGATCCGGCAGGTCGAAAGAAAGGTGAATCCCAACGTGATGGTCGTCCGGGTCTTTAACGTAACCCTTGGCGTTAATCCTTTCGCCTGCCAGTACTCTTTGATTATTGTTACGTTTTTCTGTATTGGCTCTTGCTTTCGACTGATCATCTTCCAGTTGCTTAGAGTGCTTCTCGTCCTCCTGCTGCATCGCCTGGATCAACCCCGGTGTCACGGGTTCAAAGTTGACCTCGTTATTCTCGACGCAGATCTTAATCATTATTGTTCTTGCTGGTCGGGTTGGTTGTGCTGACATGACTTTCCTCTTTTCCTCTTTGGTTCGCAATTAGCGCTCGGAACCTAGGGTCCTCGCGCAGGTTGTCCAGTTCTCGTTCCGCATCGATTTCGGTAAGTGAATAACCTCCAGCGATGGCACGTTCCAGATAACCGAGCGCGGCAGTGGCTTCACCGAACTGGTTGTGAATGACTGCCGCAATCACCTGGTATTCGAAATCTTTGGGACGCAGATTCAGTGCAATCTGCAGATGTGAAAATGCCTCGGTCCGGTTGGCAAGCATGGCGTGATATCGCGCAACCATGACATTGACGTTCGGGTCGCGTGGATTAATCTTCAGCTCTTCATCCGCGAGCAGGATCGCCCTGCGATAAAGTCCGGCGGCTTCTGCCCGTCTTTCAGGTATCCGGGAATACGTTCGCGCCAGATGGCCGACTGCGGTGTAATACCGTGGATTCAGCTGCACTGCGTGTTCAAACGACTGGGCGGCGAGTGGATACTGCCGGAGATCCCAATACGCCACGCCAAGGTTCATGTATGAATACGCCGTGGGCCCCAGCTCGATCGAACGATTGCAGGATTTGATCGCGTCCGGATAGCGTCCTGCAAAGAGGTAGGCTCCGCACTGGCCAAAATACGGCCCGGCGTTGTCCGGCGCCCGGTCTATGGCTTTCTGATACGTCTCGATTGCATCGCCGTACTGCTGGCGTGAAAACATGTAGAACTGTGCAAGCCATAGATAGCTGTACCAATAGCTAGGTCGAACGTCGATGGCTTTCAGGTAGGTTGCCTCGGCCGCCTCCCAATTGTTGAGTCGTTCATAACTCCGGGCGAGTTCCCTGTAAGCCTCGTCGTTATTCGGCTCTGAATCCAGCGCTCGCCGGAATTCCTCAGCGGCCGCCTCGTACTTTCCGATTCCGTTATAGATTGTCCCGAGGCAAACGCGGCCTGCCGCGAGCTTCGAATCAAGCGACAGCGCTTGCTCGCACACGTCGCGTGCCCGATCGACGAGGCGTTGCTGGGGATCCTTTCCCATGATGTATTGTGCCCAATAGGCTTTACCCAGTCCGGCATAGGCCAGACTGAAGCTTGCATCGAGAACAAGTGCCTCTCTGAAGGACTGAATGGACCTTTCGATGTTCTCCGGCTTGAGGCTCGCCAGATAACCCACTCCCTCCAGGTAAGCACTGTAAGCGCCGGAGTTATTCGTACTGTGGATGCTCAATGAGGATTGTTGTGACGCTTCGAATTCAATCTCCAAAAGCCGGATTGCCGCTTCAGTAATCTCATTTTGAATTCGCAGGGACTCGCCCTTTGGGACCGTGAACGACGTTCCACGCAATTGTTTTTTCTGTTTCGTGTCGACCAGAGCAAGGTTGATCCTCAACTGGTCATCCACCGGCTGAATAGAGCCGTCCAGGACGAGGTTCGCGGCAAAGCTTTTAAAGGCTTCCTCAGGCGTCGTGACTCCATCGGCGCGCACCGCCGAAGCTGGAATTACGGCGAGTTTTGGGGAGAGCGGCAACTGAGTAAGCATCGCTGTCAATGTTTCTGTCAGACCGTCCGAGTACGGTTGACCGGGACTATCGCCGACCACACGAAACGGCAAGACGACGACGACCTTACTCGCGGGCAGTCGAGCGTAACCCAGCCAATGCTCCAAACCTTCGCGGTAGAACCATGCCGGAAACGCTGCGGCCAGACACAGTAGAAAGACGATTGCCATCGGTTTCATCCACGCGGGTTCCGCGAATGCTTCTTGAATACTGTGGATGATGTCGCTGACGCGGTCGCGAGACCGGCGTGCCGCTTCCAGGTCGTGAATGACGTCCGTCGCCTTCGCATAGCGTTGGTCCGGATCTTTGGCGAGCAATCGCATCACGATTTGCTCGAGTTTTGGCTGCACTTCAGGGTTTACCTTAGAAACAGGCGGGGCGACTTCCGAGACGATCCTGGCCGTGGTCGCGACCACTGTGTCGGCCTGGAAGGGATTGATCCCCGTCAGCATTTCGTAAAACACGATGCCGAGCGCGAACAGGTCGGCGCGCTCGTCGAACTGGTAGCTGAGGATGACCTCGGGCGCCATGTATGCCGGAGTGCCGGCGAATGTCCAGTTCGACACTGTCGTCGTGTCCGTCGGATTCCCGGAGGCAAGACGTCTCGCCACTCCGAAATCGCAGATCTTCACCTGTTTGGTCGGCGTCAACATGATGTTTTCCGGCTTGACATCGAGATGAACTATCCGCTTTTCATGGGCTGCGGCGAGGGCCGCGGCGCACTGGATTGCGATCGGCAGGAATTCATTGAAAGTAAAGGCGCGACCGGGAGATCCGGGCGATCTCTTTTTATTGATAAGGCTTCGTAGCGTTTCGCCCTCAACGTATTCCATTACGACGAACATGTCGTCGCCAACGTCGATGACGTCGTGCACGCGGGCAACGTTCTGGTGTTTCAGAACGACGGCCCGGCGTGCTTCCTCGAGAAAGCGCCGGCGAAAGCTGGGATCAGTTCTGTATTCAGGATTGGGACGCTTGAGAGCAAAAGGCGTGTCGAGGGCAATGTGATCGGCCAGGTACACCTTGGCCTGCGCGCCGCCGCCCAGACAATTGCGAATCTGGTACTTGCCGGCCACGGTCGTTCCGATGAGATTGTCCTCGTCATCGACCAACACCTCCGCGGCCAGCGCAAACACTGTTGCTGGAGTCAGACGGTTCGCGGCAGCCCGATGTTTCAACAGGGTTTCCACCTCGTCCCGGATATCGGGCCGATCGTGATATTCGCGCTCCAGAAACGGCGCTATCGCATCCTGCGGGAGCGCCGCCGCTTCCAGGTACGCATTCTCGACTTGGATCCAAAATTCCGGATTCATAGGTGGATGCTCCCAAGCTCGCGGGTCAACCAGACCTTCGCGAACTCCAAATCGCGCTGCACGGTGGATGTCCCTATGCCCATCATGGCGGCGATTTCTTCAACCGTCATACCGTCAAAAAACCAAAACTGAACCACTTGAGCCTTACGTACATCGATCGCTGCCAGGCGGTTCAACGCCTCATCAAATGCGATGATGTCCACAGCCGCCGGGATATCCGCCGGTTTCTCGCCGGCCTCGTCGAGCGAAATACGTTGCGCAATGCCCCCTCTCTTAAACGAGCGTTTTTTTCGCGCGTAATCTACCAACAGCCTTCTCATAATGATCGAGGCCGCAGAAAAAAAATGTTTGCGGCTCTGCCAATCCCCATCCTTGATCGCGATCAGTTTGAGGAAAGCTTCATGAATTAAGGCAGTTGGCTGCAACGTATGGCCCGGCTTTTCTCGAGACATGTGGAGACGTGCCAGCTTACGGAGTTCCCCATAGATGAGCGGGGTCAATTGATCCAGGGCATTGTCGTCCCCTTGACTCCAAGCCTGGAGCAGCCTGGTGAGCTGTCCTTCGCCTGCAATCATGCTTGCCTCCGCGGCTATCGACTTACCTGAAAGCTGTAAATTTGTGAGGACCTTAACACAGGTTTGGAGGGACCGTCACCTTCTAACACCCTTCTACCACCCGAAAAATGCCGAAACCGTGGAGCTTTTGGGTTTTCTTTTCCGCTTGTTCATACGAGGGGTTGTGAAAAAGAGCAACCCCGAACAAAGGGAGAACAAATGACGAAAATTCTTAGACTATTCTTCTGCCTTGCAGTTCCTTTGGTTCTGGCTACTGCCGCTTCCGCGCAGGCCGGCGCATTGGTTGTCAAGGTTCCGTTCGATTTCTATGTGGACAACACTCCGATGACCAGCGGAACGTACGTCGTCCGCTTGACGGACAACCGTCAGATCTTGCAACTTAACGGGCAAGACACCCACAAAGGCGTTTTCTCGATGTCCAATCCGGCTTCTTCGCCGGCTGCTCCCAACAAGAACGCGCTGGTGTTTACACGCTACGGCAATCAGTACTTCTTGTCCGAAGTTCACTGGGCCGAAGGGCGGATAGCCCGGCAGCTGTTAAAGAGGGAAGCCGAAATTGAAATTGCGAAACGTTTCACAGGTACGCAAATCACCGCGACTTCCAGCAAGTAACAAAAAAATGCTCCGATTGCGAGCGCAGCAGGCCCTGCCTGAGGCGCTCGCGCCGTTTTCATCACCTGGCGCGGTTTGAGTCTTGTCGTTTTTTGATCAGATCGACGCATTTGCCGGGGGAGGTTCCTGTCACTTTGCGGAAGTCCTGATAGAACCGGCCGGTGTCGTTGAACCCGACCTCATAACCGACATCGAGAGCTTTCTGTCCCAGAGAAAGCCGCTCGACGGCTTCGCGGACTCGCAGATGGTGGCGATAGCCGACCGGTGTGAGCCCGAAGTCGCGCTTGAATTGTCTTGTCAGATGCGCGTGGGAGACTCGAAGTTCACGAGCGATGTCCGAAATGGAAACTCCATCGTGGTAGGTATCGATGATGCGGCGTTTCAATTTCCTGGAAAGCGGCGACGCGTGCAGACCGGCTTCAATCGATTTGCCGGGCCGTGGCTTCTCGACCAGCGCGATGAGTTCTTCCGGTGTTTTCGCCAGCGGCGTCGCTCCCAAATCGAACATCATCGACGAGATCAGCCAATCCGCCGGCGGTTTGCCCGGTGTTGAGTAGCCGACGAACTCGCCATCCCTCAATTCGGCATCGTTCAGTTGGATAACGCCGAAGGCCGCCAGAAAAAGACCCAGAGACCGGGGCTCGTCGTCGAATCGAAACATCTCCAGCATCCACCGCGATCCCATGACCAGGAGTCCGGAACCCTCCGGAGGGCTGGGACTGTACCGCTGTTTGATCCAGGTCGTCGTCACGACAACCCTTATACGCCAATTACGGCCAGTCTGGAAACATCCGCTCAAAACCCCGCAGGTATTCATAAAACTTATCGTCCGGCCCGATGGGTGGGTCGCCAAACTTCTCTTTGATGACAGACGGGGAGACGTGCGGACGGCGCCCATCGAGATCCGTGAAGCCGTACTCTTCGGATAGGTCCCACACGGCATAAACACGGCCTGATTTCTTGAACACATTCGGATCAGCGGCCAGCGCGGCGACGGCCCGGCCCGCAAAGCATGGCGTTTCGGAATGCGCGAAAAAGGTTATTTTTTCGACTGCGTCCTGCCAGTTTTCCTCGGTGACACCAAACTTATCGAGCATCGCTTCGGAGCGAATAAAACCCGGACTCAGCCCCACGGCGGTGGTGTTACGGCGGCGCAACTCCGTCGCCATTGCAAACGCCAGCCGAATGACCGACATTTTTGACAGGTCATAGAACAAATGGCCGCGGTAGCCGTAGTGCGCGCCGTCTGTGACTTCCACGATCAAACCGGAACCGGTTTCGAGCATCAGCGGGACGCCGTACCGGCTTGTAATGATGTGCGTGTGAACCGCGCGCTGGAGCATCTGGAAGCCGTTTTCCAGTGAGAGTTTCCAGAAGGGCGTTCCAAAGTCGGTCCACTCGTCGCCGCCCCAGATGTCGTTCACGAGGATATCCAGACGCTTCTGCTCCGCCGCTACCCGCTCAAAAAGCTTCTCCACCTCCGCGGGAAGCGTGTGATCCACCTGCACGGCAATCCCGCGACCGCCGTGCGCTGTCACCATCTCCGCAGTCTCTTCGATCGTTTCCGGGCGGTTCGGGCCGCTCGCCGGTTTTCCCCGGACACTCCGGCCGGTGCAATACACCGTTGCGCCTGCTTCGCCGAGCATGCGCGCGATGCCGCGGCCTGTCCCCCTGGTTGCTCCCGCGACAACCGCGGTTTTCCCTTTCAACGGCTGCATGATGAACCTCCTGGCTGTAGCGGCGGTCTATGACCGCCGGAAAGAGCGGCGCTCATAGAGCGCCGCTACAGTAGGAATTTAGAAAAAAGCGTGCGGTAAGTCTTCGCGTTTTTTGATATCAGCCGACAAGCAGGCCGCCGCCTGCAGCGAGGATCCAGACGAGGAAGGCAACCATTACGGCGACCTTCCATCCGCTGACCCGAGCGACGCTCAGAAGCGAAGGAAGGTTGATGGCCGGTCCGGCGAAAAGCAAAGCGACGGCGGCACCGGCCGGGAAACCCGCGGCGAGCAGGCTCAACGACAGCGGTATCTCGAGAAACGTCGGCAGGGCGAGAGGCACTGCCAGCGTCGCGGCAATCAAAATCGCAGCGACCCTGGCTCCAGGAGACGTGAAGAATTCGGTGGGCAGCCATTGCACCATCAGCATCGAGACGAGCACGCCCACAAGCAGCGCGGGAACGGTGCGGAGCGATACGGCAGCCAGGGATTTTGCGAATTTCGATACAGCGTTCTCTTCGGCGGGATCATCAAGGACCGGTTCGTCATGAGACCTCTCGTAACGAACTTCACGAAACAAATGCTCGACCAAAGGCCCGATCAGTAAGACGGCCGTCAGCGCCAGTACCAGTCGGACTGCGGCAATGCGGGAATCAAACAGCATAAACGTCAACGCCAGTGCTGCCGGATTCAACGCCGGTGATGCCAGCAGCAGCCCCAGTGCCGGCCCCAGTCTTCCCGACGTCTCGGCGAGGCTCGTGAAAACCGGCGTCACGCAGCACGAACACAGCATCAAGGGCGCTCCGGCCAGCCCAGCAGTGAGTTGCGCGGTGACCGGTTTCTTTATCGCGAAACCGGCAAACCAGCGAGGAGAAATGAAGGCACGCATCGCGGCGCCAATCAGGACACCAAAGGCCAGCGCCGGCCAGATGACTGCAAAATAATTTACGAATCGGTCCACGGCGTTGACTGCCGAAACCTGCTGACCAAATGCGACGACTTCGGGTCTCGCCGCTATCGTGCCTGAGATCCACGTCGAACGCAGCACCTTGACGGACGAGTTCGCCTTGTAGACAAACAGCGCGCATACGATCAGCAGCGGAACAAGCACCTTCTTCATACGGTCCGTAATCTATATCATGGAATATTCCAGAGGGAGGATCTGAATGCAGTATTCACGTCTTGGAAATACAGGCCTGATTGTTTCGAGACTCGCCTTCGGCGCGATGACATTCGGAACTGACGCTCGATTCCCCGCTGTCACCAAGGTCGATATGAACGGTGCGCGGGCACTCGTGAGCCAGTCGCTCGAAGCGGGAGTCAATTTTTTCGATACCGCGGACGGGTACGCGCAGGGACAGTCCGAGGTCATGCTCGGTGAACTGCTGCGCGACCGGCGGCAGGACGTTGTGATCGGCACGAAGGTCGGCTTCAGGAGCGGTGAACCGATGACGCAGGCCGGACTTTCGCGACGGCATATTCTTGCTTCATGCGACGCAAGCCTGAAGCGGCTTCAATCGGATCACATCGACCTCTACATCGTGCATAAGGAAGACCGCTATACGCCCCTCCACGAAACACTGGAAGCGCTGAATGACGTGGTTCGAGCCGGCAAGGTGCGATACGTCGGCTACTCGAACTGGTCCGGCTGGCGGGCTGCCGCCGCGTTCCGGATTCAGGGCGAAATGGGCTGGGCGAAATTCACGAGCGGACAAATGTACTACTCGCTTCTGGGACGCGACGTGGAGCACGAGATTGTTCCCTTCATGGAATATGCCCACCTCGGCATGACCGTGTGGAGCCCGCTCGCGGGCGGCTTCCTGAGCGGCAAGTACACTCGTGACAATTTGAAGGCCCAGGAAAACCGGCTCTCCGGATTCGATCTGCTGCCGTACGACAAGGAATTCGGCTTCAAGCTTGTCGAAAAACTGCGCGAGATCGGCAAGCGGCGCAACGCCAGCGTCGCGCAGATATCCCTGGCATGGCTGCTCGCGAAGAAGGTCGTCGCGAGCATCATCATCGGCGCTACAAAACCACATCAGCTCGAAGACAATTTGAAATCGGTCAACGTGAAGCTGACCGACGCCGAACTGGCGGAACTCGACACCATGACGGCGCCGGCGCCACTCTATCCGAACTGGTTCAACGCCATGACTACGGACATGAAACACAAAGAAGCGCTGGGATGAAATCGAGTCCGATGAATGTACTCGTTTATACCGTCTGGCCTGTGAGGTTTTGGAATGTTCCCGAAGCGCAGGTGCGGCGCCTGCGCGAGCGATTTCCGAATGTGAAGTTCAGGCACGCACTGAACGAGGAGGAAGCGCTCGCGGGGATCGAAGATGCGGATGTGGCGCTGGCGTCGCGTTTGACGCCGGCGATGGTGGGTCGTGCGGCGCGGCTTCGGTGGGTGCACTCGACAGCGGCAGCCGTTGGCATTTTGCCGCTTCAGGATCTGGCTCCCCGCAAAATCCTTGTCACGAACTCACGCGGTATTCAGGCCGCCGCCATGGCCGAATACGTCCTGGGCGGACTCCTCGTCCTGTCCCGCAGGTTCAACCTGACCCTGGCTGCGCAGCGCGAGCGCCGGTGGATTCAAAACGAATTGACGGATAGCTCGTGGCCGTGGAGCCTGCGCGGTCAGCGCATGACGATCGTCGGCCTTGGGACGATCGGGCAGGAAGTCGCGCGCCGCGCAAACGCGTTCGGCATGAAGGTGACAGGTATTCGCCGCCGCCCGACCGAACCTCCGCCGCCGTTCGTCGATCGCGTCGCCGGGCCGGACCAGCTGCATGATGCGCTGCGCGGATGCGACGTGCTGGTGCTCGCCGCGCCGGCGATTCCTGAAACGGACCGCCTCATCGGCGCCGGAGAAATCTCGCTTCTCAGTCGCGGCGCAATCCTCATCAACGTTGCCCGCGGCAGAATCGTCGATGAGACCGCGATGATCGCCGCGCTGCAGAACGGCCAGCTCGGAGGCGCCGTCCTGGACGTCTTCGATCACGAACCGCTGGACCCGGACAGCGCGCTGTGGACCCTCCCTGACGTCGTCATCACACCACACTCATCCGGCGTACGCCCGGATCACTGGCGCGAAGTCATCGACCTGTTCAGCGAAAATCTGAATCGTTTTCAGCGCGGTGAGTTACTCCTGAATGTGGTAGATTGCGCCGCAGGATATTAATATTGTCGGCGCAGGCTTTCGACGACGCGAGTGAACGCGGGCTAAAGCCCGCGTTCACTCACACCTTCCAAAGTCAATGCCAACATCTGGAGACATCCCGATGACACGCTTTGCCGTTCGCGGCGCAACCGCCTTTGGACTGACGGCTTTGATCGCTTTCAGTCTGTCTGTTTCATATGGCCGGGCAGCACCGCAGTCACAAGCCGATTACTTCCTGGCAGCGGGTCTCATTTGCGGAATCGCCGGCGGTCTCGCCTATGGACTCCGATGGGGACTTCCGCTTGTGCTCGGAGTGAATTTCGCGCTCGTCGCTTATGTTTTCGGCCTTCAGGATACCCGTCTCACATCCGTGAGCGATGTCCTGTATACCGGACTTGCTTCAGCAGGTTTGTTTTGGCTGGTCGGGGGCTGCGCGGTCCTGGCACTTCCATCGCAACTGCGATTCGACGGCGCCAAGGCATTCGCGATCCCCGGCGGAATTGCGGGCGTCATTTTTCAACTGTTCTACGGTCCCGCACATTCTTTATTCAGTTTCGGAAACACTGCCTGGGAACAAGTGATCATGTGGGTGATCGTCGGTACTGGAGGAGGGTGGTTCTTCGGAGCGGAGCTCGACAGGCTTCACCGATCCGCACAACCAGCCGATAAAACTCGACAGCGAAACCTGTGGGCCGCAGCGTCTCTCTTGAGTGGACTAATTGGATTGACGCTGGCCGCCCTGTATTTCCCTCGCTATGTGCTGCCGCTGGACGTGATGAATTCACTGTCGCCCGCGTCGGTTGCCGCAGACTGGCTCTGGAGCTGGGGGCTCATCGGAGTCATCATCGGGACGTTCGGACTCTGGCAGCGTGGCCGCATTGTAGCCGTCGTCGGAATCGGCATTGCGGCGGCTCTTATATTTGGATCGTTCCGTATCCTGTCCAATCCATGGAAAACGCAGTTCAACACCAACTACGCCTCGAAGATGTTACGCGAGCACACTGATTCCAACGCCGCGATTTACACAGGTAATCTCATCCTCGCCCAAGCCGCGTTGGACCAGAACGATATTGCAAACGCAAGACGATATCTGTTGGAAGCGGCCACGATCACGGGTACGCCGGCCATTCAGGAAAAGGGTCCGGACGTTTCCGTCGCCCGGATTCTCCTGGACCGCGGCGAGCGTGATACGGTTCTGGAATACCTCCATCGCGCTCATAACTTCTGGCCCCAGGGCGGCCCTGTCCTCGACCGATGGGAAACCACAATTCGCGCCGGGCGCCGGGTGAATTTCAATCAACGTGCGATCAATCCTCAAGACGGCCGCCCATCGGAGAGGCCGTAAGCTAATTCGGGGACAGACGCATAAATCCCCTAATCACGATTAAAGGACCGTTGATCGTAATCAGGGGATTTATGCGTCTGTCCCCGAATTAGGCATCGTGATTAGTGATTTGACAGGAGCCCCAAGCAGATATATCCTTTTATCCGGCTATACGGATGAAAGAAGCTTCCACTATCGTTGATCAGCTTTCGGTCCTTTCTGATGCGATCCGGGTTCGTATGCTTGCGGTGCTCGAGGACTGTGAGCTTACGGTCTCCGAGATCTGTGACGTCGTGCAGCTTCCGCAGTCGACAGTCAGCCGCCACTTGAAGACTCTGGCCGACGGCGACTGGGTGACATCACGTCGAGACGGGACGAGCCGGCTCTACACGCTGCCGCTCGACGACGTCGACCCTTCCGCCAAACGCCTGTGGCAGGTCGTCCGCGATCAGTTCGCTTCCTCTCCGGCTGCTGCGGACGACGAGCGGCGCTTAAAGCACGTCCTGGCGTCCCGGCGTTCCCGGTCCGAAGCATTCTTCTCCTCCTCGGCCGGCCAGTGGGATCGGCTTCGGGACGAGCTTTATGGCGCCACCAGTCACCTTCGCGCTCTGGCCGCGTTGCTGGATCCCGAATCGGTGGTCGGCGATCTCGGTTGCGGAACTGGAAAAGTCAGCGATTGGCTCACTCCGTTTGCGGAGAGAGTCATTGCCGTGGATGCTTCACGGGAGATGCTGGAAGCCGCCCGCGAACAACTGGCAGGCAGGAAGAACGTTGACGTTCGCCAGGGCCCCATGGAAAAGCTTCCAATCAGGAACGGCGAACTGGATGTCGCCATGATGATGCTGGTGCTGCACCATCTGCCGGAACCCAAGCGGGCACTGGTGGAAGCCGCACGGACGCTGAAATCGGGCGGTCGGTTGCTGATCCTGGACATGGTCCCGCATGAACGGGAAGAGTATCGGCAGACGATGGGACACGTCTGGCTCGGCTTCAGCGAGAGGCAGATGAGTCAGTGGCTGCACGCCGCCGGATTCAAAGAGGTGCGGTGGCGGGCGCTGCAACCGGAATCCAAAAGCAAGGGACCTTCTTTATTCGTCGCGACCGCGCGGCGGGGGTAATTCGGGGACAGACGCATAAATCACCTAATTACGGTGAATGACCGCTGATTTGTAATTAGGTGATTTATGCGTCTGTCCCCGAATTACCCCGAATTACCCGACTCAGAGCTAAACTTAAATACAAAGGAGCACTTCCAATGTCAGCCACAGTTGACAGCATTCACGCCTTCGACGAGGCTCGAAAAGCAGGACGAGAGCCCTTCAAAGTAAAAGACCTGTCTCTCGCGGAGTTCGGCCGCAAGGAAATCCGTCTTGCCGAACAGGAAATGCCGGGCTTGATGGCGGTTCGCGCCCGCTACGCCGCGAAGAAACCGCTAGCCGGAATGCAGATCATGGGCAGCCTGCACATGACCATTCAAACGGCAGTCCTCATCGAAACGCTGGCCGAGCTCGGCGCCGATGTGCGCTGGGTATCGTGCAACATCTTCTCGACCCAGGACCACGCGGCAGCCGCAGTCGTGGTCGGCCGTCCGGAAACCGGTGGAACGCCTGAGAAACCTCGCGGCATCCCGGTGTTTGCGTGGAAAGGTGAAACGCTCGAAGAATACTGGTGGTGCACGGGGGAAGCTCTCCGCTGGCCCGACGACTCCGGACCGGAGCAGATCGTCGACGACGGCGGGGACGCAACGCTGTTCGTTCACAAGACCCTGGAATTTGAAGCCGCCGGCAAGGTTCCCACTTTCAATCCGGCAAGCGATCCGGAAGAGTGGGGAGTCATTCTCGACATGATTCGGCGCGAGCTGAAGGAACGGCCGGGCGTGTGGTCGAAGATCGCGAAAGCCATACGCGGTGTTTCAGAAGAAACGACGACTGGTGTGCATCGGCTCTATCAAATGGAAGAACAGGGAAGGCTGCTCTTCCCTGCCATCAACGTCAACGATTCCGTGACCAAGAGCAAGTTCGACAACATCTATGGTTGCCGTCATTCACTGCCCGACGGCCTGATGCGTGCCTCGGACGTGATGCTCGGCGGCAAGGTTGCGGTTGTTCTCGGCTATGGCGAAGTCGGCAAGGGCTGCGCGCAGGCGCTGCGTGGCCAGGGCTGCCGGGTCATCGTCACCGAGATCGATCCGATTTGCGCGCTGCAGGCGGCGATGGAAGGTTACGAAGTGACGACAATCGAAGACGTTGTGAAGACGGCGGATATCTTCATCACGACGACCGGCAACAAAGACGTCATCACAACCGAACACATGTCGAAGATGAAGGACAAGGCGATCGTCGGCAACATCGGCCACTTCGACAACGAAATCGACATGGCGGGTTTGAAGAAGGTGAAGGGCATCCAGAACATCAACATCAAACCGCAGTATGACGAATGGCGTTTTCCGGATGGCCACAGCGTAATGATCCTTGCTGAAGGCCGTCTACTGAACCTCGGCTGCGCCACGGGCCATCCGAGTTTCGTGATGTCGGCATCGTTCACCAACCAGACGCTGGCTCAGCTCGACCTGAAGGAGAACGCCGCCAGGTACGAAAAGAAGGTCTACATGCTGCCGAAGAAACTCGATGAAGAAGTTGCAAGGCTGCACCTGGACCACCTCGGAGTGAAGCTGACCAAGCTCACACCCGAACAGGCTTCCTACATCGGCGTTCCGGCTGATGGTCCGTACAAAGCGTCCCATTACCGGTACTAACGCCCGCACCACGAACGCGGGCTGAAGCCCCGCGATTACACGGCGAACGACTTTACGCCTTGTAGTCGCCGGCTTTAGCCCGCGTAGGTTTTTTTGGAACCACGCCTGCCACTGGTTGAGTAGGAGGGAGGACTTATAATGCGAACACCAATGGAGGCGTTCCGAGAACATCAGCAGAAGGGCGCCATCGGCTACATGATTCTGTGGATTTTGGGCGTGCCTGCTTCGGTCTTATTTGTTATTTTTCTTTTGCGTGGCTGCACATAAAAATCTTCTACATCTGAGATCTTGACCGGAGGTCATGGATACCAATCGCGCACTAGACGTCGCGGTGGCCGCCGCCCAGAAGGGTGGCGAAGTCGCCCGGATGCGGTTGGGCGACCCTGGTTACGTAACGTGGAAGGGGCATCGCGATGTTGTCTGCGAGGCCTCTTTCTACGTCCAGAACGCAATCACGTCCACAATTCAGGCTGAATATCCGGATGCGGGAATCCTTGGCGAGGAGGGACCTGACGACGCGCCTTTGCCGGTAGATGCTCCCGAGCTCTGGATCATCGACCCGATCTGCGGGAGCTTGAACTTCGTCCAGGGGATCCCGTACTTCGGCGTCTCGGTGGCGTTGCGGGCCGAGGGGAACATCTGCGTCGGTGTTGTTTACGATCCTTGCCGCGACGAGTTATTCGCCGCGACGCTCGACGGCGCGGCGACACTCAACGGCCGGAAGATTTACGTACAGCAGATCTCGGAAGGCATTGAGGCATGGAGCAGCGCCGTTGTCGGCACGGACTGGCCCCACACCGGCGACCGGCGCGACCAGGCGCGAATGATTCTGGGAATGATGATTGGCCAGGTGAACGACTGCAACCTGATGGGATCACCGGCCCTGGGAATCTGCAACGTTGCCTGCGGCAGAATGCACGCCTACTGGCATCTCGACCTCAAGATCTGGGACATCGCGGCTGCCTGCCTCATCCTGCAGCGCGCCGGCGGCGTTTTCACGGACGCGCACGGCAACACCTGGCTCTTCTCCGACGGCGGCTACATCGCCACGAACGCCGTCATCCACGGCTGGACGTTGAACTGTATTCAGGCGGGATTGAAAGTGTAGGAAATACAAAAGACACCAGGCCGCGAATTACGCCAATGACGCGAATGGGGCGCACAACAAGATCTTTGATGCGCCCCATTCGCGTCATTGGCGTAATTCGCGGCCTGGTGTCTTTGTGTTTCCCTCTACGCTAAACCCTGGAGGATCGTCCGTTCCACCATGGTCTGCGCGATATCCACCTTGTAGGCATTCATGCTCATCGGGCGCGCTACGGTCCGGATAATCGCGGCCGCCTGCTTGATGCCGTTCCGGATGTTCTTGCCTTTGAGCTGATTCTCCACACCCGTGGCCCGATACGGAACCGGCGCGACTCCACCCAGCACGACGCGGCCGTCTTTCCAGTTATCGTTTTCCACCGTGAACGCGGCGGCCACGGACACCAGCGCGAAGTCGTAAACGTCACGATTCTTGAGCTTCATCCAGGTCTGTTTCGTCCCGGGCGCCGGAGTGGGAATAAACACTTCGACCAGCAGCTCATTCGGTTTCAGAACATTTTCGTGCAGCACGTTCTCGCGCGGGCTGATGAAGAAATTGTCGAACGGAACCATCCGCTCACCATCCGGTCCCGCGATCTTTGCCTGGGCGTTGAGGGCCAGCAACGCTGTCGCCGTATCCGATGGATGGACGATGTAGCACAGTTCGCCACCGATGATGGCGTGGAACCGATTGTCCCCGCTGACGGAGAAGCACGTATCGCCGCCTTTCTTGTAACAAGCGAAATCCGGCCCGCGCAGAAACCAGCAGCGAGGCCGCTGGTTGATATTTCCACCCAGGGTCGCGTAATTGCGAATCAGCGGCGATGCCACGCTGTGCGCTGCGTCGACGAGCAATGAAAACTGCTGCTTCAGTTCCTTCGACTCGATAATCTCCGTCAGGGTCATGTTGGAGCCAATCGTCGCGCCGTTCTGATCGACCTTGATCCCGCGAAGCTGAGGAATGGTTGTCACGTCGATCAGCACCTCGGGCAAGGGCATGCCTGCGCCCTGGACCCAATCCTTCATGACGCCCGCGACAAGGTCGCTGCCGCCCGCAAGGATCTTGGCCTTGGAACCCAGTTTGGTCAGCGTTTCGACGGCGTCCTTTACAGTGGCCGGCTCGTAAAGTTCAAAGCTTTTCATCGCGGCTACCTCACCTTCTTGAGTTCGGTCAGAAGTTTTTCACGAGTAAGCGGCATGCTTTCCATCCAAACGCCGACGGCGTTGTGAACGGCAGCCGCAATCGCCGGCGCAGGCGGACCCATGGGCGGCTCCCCGATGCCGTGAGCGCCGAAGACTCCGTACGCCTTTGGCTTCTCGATCAGAGCGACGTCGATCTCTTCCGGCACGTCGAGAATGCTTGGCGGCCGGTAATCCAGCATGTTCGCGTTGATTGGCAATCCCGTTGCAGCGTCGATCAGCAACTGTTCGTTGAAAACGGCCCCGAGCGCCATCACCACGCCACCCTCGATCTGCTGCTCGAGCGCAAAGGGATTGAGCGCTTTTCCGACGTCGTGAGCCGCAACGTACTTCATGATCTTCACACTGCCGATGCCGGTATCGACCTCCACCTCCACGGCGTGGCTCGCCCAGGCAGTTCGTTCCCAGTCGTCGTCCTGACGGTAGAGCGAACGGCCGAGAATGGGTAAGCCGGCCGCCTGAACAACAGTGTCGAGGCCGAGTTTCATGGACGGGGTCGCCTTCACGAATATTTCGCCGTTCCGGATGTCCAACTGGTCGGCGCTCATTCGAAGCTGTTGATTCTTGCGCTGAGCGTCTGCCACGAATCGTTCCGCAGCGTAGCCCAGGATCTGTTTCTTCGCGTCGATGGCCGCCTCGTAAATGCCGCGGCCGCCGGTATTGGTCTGCCGGCTGCCATTGGTGCCGCCGGTGTCCGTGGTGTTGTCTGTATCGACATAGGTCGCGATACTGACTTTACTTAAAGGAACGCCCAGCGCCTCCGCGGTGATCATCGCCATCTCCGTCCGCTGGCCCGGCCCGATTTCGGTGCAAGCGGAAACGCACTGCACGCTGCCATCGCTATTCACGATTACCTGGCCCGTTGCCGGATTCGTGCCGGCGCCATGGCTGCACGAGTGCGCGGCCAACCCGATCCCGTGGAATATGCCCGGACGGACTTCACGCGCGCGCACCGCGTGCCATTTCTCTTTCCAACCGATGCGGCCGGCGGCCGCCATGATGCAATCGCGGATGCCGGGATTGCTGAACGGTTTCTTCGTGTCCGGATTTCCCTGCTCGTTCAGATTCTTGAGCCGGAACTCCACCGGATCCATTCCGACGGCGTAAGCCGCCTTCTCCATCATTAACTCCAGGGCGAAGGTGCCATTCGGGTGACTGACGCATCGGTATGGCCCGGACTTGTAGCTGTTGGTGAAGACGTCGATCGCTTCCAGCTTCAAGTGTGGAATCTTGTACAGGTTCTGCATCGTGAACCAGGAGCCGTTCGCCGCGCCGGCTCGCTGCGCGCCGACGTTGGCAAAGACGCGGAACTGGCCATACTGAATCGCTCCATCGCGATTTACTCCCAGTTTCATCTCGTTCCGGAATTGCGGACGATGCGTGCGCGTAACGAAATCTTCCTCGCGCGTGTACATGGTTTTGATCGGTCGGCCCGTGACCTTCGCAAGAATAGCCGAGTGAACTTCCGCCAGGTCCACACCGGATCGGTATCCGTATCCGGAGCCCATGTACCCGGGCTGGATCACGCGAACCCGGTTTGCGGGAATCTTCAATGCCTGCGACAGGCCGGCTCGCGTCCCGTGCGCGTGCTGGTTCGTGTAGTACACGATCAGCCGATCCTGGTCCCAATACATCAGCGAGTTGGTCAGCTCGAGCGCCAGGTGCTGTTCGGTTGGCTTGGTGAATGTTCCGTCGATAGCAACATCGGAGCGGGCCCCGTCCGGATTGCCGCGAACCAGAGGCGGAGTGGTGGCGATGATCGTTCCCCTCTCCTGGTTGTCCCACTGCTTCAGAGCAGTAGAGCTGGTGCCCTCCATCATGTCGAGAGTCGCAGGCAGAACCTCGTAACTGACCTCGATGAGATGGATGGCCTCGTCCGCAATATGCTCGGTCTCGGCCGCGACGACGGCGATCGGCGAGCCAACTTCGAACACTTCATCGTTAAACAGATACCGGTCCGGAGGTCCGCTGCCCAGTTTGACGTCGCGATATTCGGGCGGAAGGTTCGCTCGGTGCAGCACGGCCACGACTCCCCGCAGCGCTTCCGCTTTCCTGGTATTGACGCTTTTGACTTTCGCATGAGGATGCGGGCTGCGAAGTGTGCGCGTGAACAGCATCCGGTTCATCCGCATGTTCTCGGTGTACTGCCCGAGGTTCGTCACAATACCCAGACCATGAAGCCGGGGAACTCGTTTTCCAATGACGTCAAACCGCTGCGGCTGTGTAGCAGGTGGCGCTGCCGGCCGCGCCGCCGGCGGCCGCGGAGCGGTCTGCGGCCGGGGAGCCGCCTGACCGAGCTGCGCGGCATAGAGGCCAAGCACCGGAGCGGTCATCTCATGAAATTCACCGACCAGTTCACTCCATACCGGATCGTTGGCGAGATCCCGCCACTGAGTGTCGGTTAAGCTGGCCGCATACGCGGGATCCTGAACTACGCGTAAAGCATCAACTCTTTGCTCCACTTTTCGCTCCATTTGACCCCCTATGGCCTCACCGGATGCCCGGCTTCGGCAAGAATCCGGCGCACTGCAGCTTCGTCAAGCCGTGCCGGATCCCAAACCGGAGTGATCGTTCGTTCCGTACCCGACACGTCGACAATGCCGGGCTTCTGTTTCAACTCGAGCGAGAGGTCGTCAAACTGCTCGATCGTGCCGAGAGCCGTGACGAACTGAAACTGCTTCGATATCGAGTTTGCCGCCGCCACCGCTGTCGCAGGCCTGTTCGATTCATCGGTGATCCACGGCGCCGTGTACGTGACCTTTTCCCCACGAAGCTCGGCAGCCGCCGTCTTCACGGCGTTCAGGATCTTCGAGTACTCGCCACAGCGGCAGATATTGCCGGCCAGCGCTTCCTTGATTTCCTGGGTGCTCGGATTCTTGTTGGACTGGAGCAGCGGGTACGCAGCCATGATGAATCCGCGAGTGCAGATCCCGCATTGGAAGCCGCCTTCAAACCAGAAGGCGCGCTGAAGCGGATGCAGTCCCTGGAGACCCGGACCACTGGTGATGCCCGCAACCGTGAGAATCTTTTGCCCGCGGCCGTACCGGGCGCTCAGCACCGTGCACGAGTTCACCGCTCGGCCATCCACCACGATGGTGCACGCGCCGCACTGGGCCCGGTCGCAACCCAGGTTGCAGTTGGAAAGGCCCATCTGGTAGTTCATCGTTTCCCACAGGCTCTCGCGAACATCGACGTTGACTTCCTCTTTCGTCCCATCGATGTCGAGCGTCACTCGGCGCGCCTTTACAGGAGCGGCGAGCGTTGAACCAGCTTGCGGCTCGGCAACCAGCGTCGAGGCGAAACTGGTGCCGCTCATCACGCCGATGGCAACTGCGCCGGCATTGCTGCGGATCAGAAAGTCACGTCGCGTGAGAGCCTGGCGCGTATCTTGTTTCTTTTCCTTGTCTTCTGCCATGAAGGTCTCCCTGATTGGCAATCGAGAAACATCAAGTTGTTAGCGAAGCACTTAAACTGGTCAGATTCTATCTTCGAGGTGAGCCCCCCATCAAGCGAAGAAGCAGGGCCAGGCTTGAACGGAGGCTCTTCGTATGCTTTCCTATCCCGATGGCGCTGACAGCAACGATCTACAACCTCTGCATCGATCTTGCCGACATCGACCGCAGTATTTACGAGAGACTCGAACTCCGGATAGCGCGGCATCCCTCCGAAACCATCGAGTTCATGATGATGCGGGTATTGGCGTACTGCCTCGAGTACGGCGAGGGAGTGGTGCTGACAGAAGGGATTGTATCCGAGAATGAACCCGCCGTCATAATTCGAGATCTCACCGGCCGAATCACCGCGTGGATCGAGGTGGGCATGCCCGATGCAGACCGATTGCACCGAGGGGTGAAGCTCGCCGGCAGAGCAGCAGTCTACACCCATCGGGATGCCCGAAAACTGCTCGCGAATCTTTCGGCGGCCGGCATCCATCGTCTTGGCGAGGTTCCCGTTTATGCCTTCCACCCTGACTTTATTCAGGAAGTGTCGGGCCTGCTCGAACGGCGCTCGACCCTCGCATTGTCCATCACTGAACGAGAACTCTATGTCGAAATCGGCGGCCGGACTCTGAGCACGTCTATTGTGGAGCATCGTATCGGACAAAGGGCGTAACCGGCGCGAATTCCTGTAACATGCCAACCGAACTGGAGTTCTTTGACTCTACAAGCAAAACAACCAAGGGGGGCACGTGAAGATCATCATTGCTGCAGTGGCCGGCTTTTGCGTCTATCTGGCTATCGAAGCGAACACATTTGGACAGAAGGCGCCGTACACCATTCGGGTCGATGTTGTCGAGCGGACGGCAAAGGCCATCAATTACCCATATCGGAGCGGCTCCACGACGATCGGTTTTCGCGGCACCGATCTGCAGCCGGGAGCGCGCGGCGAGGCGAAGGTCGAAAGCAAGCAAGGGTATACCGAGATCGAGGTCGAATTCGACGACATGATTCCGCCGAGCCGTTACGGCCGTGAATATCTGACATACGTCATGTGGGCCGTCACACCACAAGGCAGATCCAGGAATCTTGGCGAGGTAGTCCTCAACGGTACAAAAAGCAAACTCGACGTAACCACGGAACTTCAGTCCTTCGGCTTGATCGTGACCGCCGAGCCATACTTCGCAGTGAATCAACCCACAGACCGGGTCGTCCTGGAAAACTATGTGCGCCCGGATACACGGGGAAAGGTTGAGGAGATCACCGCCAGGTATGAACTTCGAGAGAAGAGCCAGTTCGACTTCGAACGCATGCCGAACGCATCAAAACCGACACTCATCGATACGTCATTGCCACTGGATCTTCAGCAGGCTCGGCATGCCGTACGGATCGCTCAGTGGGCCGGCGCCGATCGTTACGCTCCGGAAATCATGTCTTCCACACGTGAGCTGCTCAACAAGGCGGAGGAGTACTTCGTGCGCAAGGCCGGCTCGAAGGCCGTAACCATGGCTTCT
>Ga0137394_10000094_pt1 | contig 60943 bp, 53 predicted proteins | sample czobulk116metaG_FD_108278 | JGI IMG/M metagenome (GOLD analysis project Ga0137394, IMG submission 108278) | Vadose zone soil microbial communities from Angelo Coast Range Reserve, California, USA - czobulk1.16 metaG | ecosystem: Environmental > Terrestrial > Soil > Vadose zone | place: USA...
GTCTAGTGCCAATATCTTCATCACCGGGTCTCCTTCTATTTGGTTTTGGGCGTTTGGAAAAACTAGCCCGTATGAAACCAGAGGAGACCCGCTTTTCATAGTTTCTTCGTGGATCGAGTCTTTTCTTGAAACAACAGATCCACTAAGTCACACGAAAACTCACGAAAGCCAAAACGTACCTGCGCTAACAAGTCAGGCAGTGCAAACTCTATCCACCACTCCTGGTGCGATAGCCCGGACGCGCGCGAATCCCAATGTCCTTGCGTGAGGTCTTGACCTCGATCTTGCGATAGCCACCATCGTGAACTCGATTCGTCGGATAATAGCCGAGCAAATATTGTGTGCGCAGCTCGGCAGCGATCGCGGCAAAGGCTTGCGGCAACACACCCACAGTATCCGCGCGATAGACCCGCCCGCCTGATCGGTCGGCGAGTTCCTTCAAATAGCTATCAGCCATCAGGTATAAACGGTCCAACATAGCGCCGATGCCGTCATCCCGGCTCCCGCCACCGGGTGTTCGCGTTTCGGTATCGGGTGGCCCGGGGGTTCGCGATCTCGTATCTCGGCCACTGCCGTCGGGAAACGGATCAGTAGTTGGATTCTGAGGCGGGTTGGGATTTCGGCGCCGGTTTAGGATGTCCGGTATCGGCAGAGAGCTGCGGCGCGATTGCCCCGTGGGGACGGGAAGTGGCTCGTCGCTCGGAAATGTGGGCGGCGTAGTGCCTGCCGGCGGCTGGCGGATCACACTGCTGGTCGGCAATTGAACACCGCCCAGGTCGCCCTGCTGCTCGCGGGCGATGCGCTCAGTTTCAGCTCGAGTATCAAAGCGAATCGGATAAACAATTACCCCGGATTCATCCAGGGCCCGAATGGTGGCGTCGAAACTTGCACTCTCACTGTGCCAGTCGCATCCGTCAGTGAAAAGGACAATCGCCTTCCGCTGGTTGATGGGACGGAGAGTGTCCAGCGATAACTGCACCGCATCGTAGAGTCTGGTTCCCGTACCTGAGCGAGTACTCTGGATGACGCCGCGCAGGACTGCTTTGTCGCTGGTGAACTCGTTCAGGTCGCGCACTTCGGTATCGAACGAAATAACTTTCACCTTGTCCGCAGAACTTAGTCGTTCGACAAAGGAGATCGCCGCTCGCTGAATCTGTCCAATCTTCTCCTCGGTGCTGGCGCTGGTATCAAGCAGCAGTATCAGATGAAACGGCGCATTCACTGTCGCCAGGAATGCGATCTGTTGAGCTACGCCATCTTCCGTTAGACTGAACTCTTCTTTGCGCAGGTCGCTGATGTAAGAGCCGCTGCGTGAACTGGCAACCACCGGAACGGTTACCAGATTCGTGTCGATCTTGATGGTCTCGACTTCCGTCTGCGGCGGTCCAGCTTCTGGCTCAGGCGGCGTTGTCTTGGCAGGCTGGGGCTCACGCGGACGTTGCGGCGCGCGCGCGCGCTGGGCCGGCGCAAGTGAAACGAACAAGACCACGACGACGATTAGAGCTGTCAGGATTCTCATGATGACCGCAACGGGTTGACCAGGGCGTCGGATGGCTGGCGACTTTCGTCGGCAACGCTGGTGTAAAGTTCAGGGAGAACCGAAGCCATTCTAGACCTACTCGACGAAGGCGCCAAGCTTGCCGCTGTCGCTTCGGTTAACTTAGAATCCGTAATGCCCGGTTTCGCAATCTACGCCGCCGCTATTGATCATCTCCTGACCAGATAATGGATTTCCTGCACAACTCGCTCCAACTAATCGAACAGTACATGCTCGCCTATGGTTACTGGGCGGTGTTCTTCGGCGTGATGCTCGAAAACGCCGGACTTCCCGTGCCGGGCGAAACCATTCTTCTGATCGCCGGATACTTTGCCTCGACCGGCCACTTTCACCTTGCTCTTGTCATGCTCATCGCCGCAACGGGGGCCGTTGTGGGCGACAACATTGGCTTTGCTATCGGCCATCATTTCGGTCGCGGTTTTCTGCTGCGCGTGGGTCGCTTCTTCTTTCTGACCCCTAAACGCGTCGAGCACATGGAGAACTATTTCAAGCGCCATGGCAATAAGACGATTTTGGTAGCGCGCTTCATTACGGGCTTGCGGGTTTTCGCGGCGCTGCTGGCGGGCGCTTCAAAAATGCCCTGGCGGATATTCTTTGTCTACAACGTTGCCGGAGCGGTTCTCTGGTCGGTAGTGATAACACTTCTGGGTTATCTTTTTGGGGCCAGCCTGCCGCTGCTGGTCAAATGGGTGGGACGCAGCGGAACAATCCTTCTGATTGCGGCGATTGTCATCGGGGTCGTTGTGTGGCGGGTTCGCAGACATCGGAAAGCCAAGTGAGTGCCGGGAGCACGAACATCCTGTCCGCACAGCGCGATGAGTGCTCCGATCAATGGAAGATCACTGCAGTAAAGACTTGAGACTTGTGGGACGGACTATCTTAATAGCACCGTCGGCTCCGCGCGAACTTGTGATGGAACTCGAGCGTCACGGCGCGCGCGTTATCACCTGGCCCGAGATTGAGATTGGTGATCCTGAAAGCTTCGCCGCCCTCGATGAAGCCATCGAAAACCTGTTCGGCTATGATTGGTTGCTCTTTCGTACCCAAACCGCGGCCGAGTTCTTCATGAGACGTTTTCAAAAGCTTGGCCACGAAGTCAGCGAACTTGATACCTTGCGGGTTTGCGCGATGGACGAGGCGACGGTCGCGAAACTCGAAGCCTCCCAAATTCACCTCGATCTGATTCCAGATTCGCCGACGTCTAACGCCGTATTTGCGGCGATCGAAAGCTACGCAGGAGGCCGGGGAGCCCTGGGTCGACTTAACTTTCTAATTCCCCGCGCGGCCGCGGCACGTGACGGATTGTGCGACATGCTGGAAGAAGCCGGGGCGCGTGCCGATGTGGTCGTCGCCTATCGCAACGTCTCAAACCGGGCAATTTTGGCGCAACTGACTGCGCTTCTAACTGGAGGCGGGATCGACTGTGTCGTTTTCGACAGTCCGGTGTCCGTGAGGGATCTGGCGGAATTGTTCGACGCCCTCGAACTCGCCACGATCCCGGCCGGCATCCAGGTTTTCTGCGTTGATGAGAGCACCACGAATGTGGCCCATGATTTTGGCCTGCGTCATCTTGTGAGCTCTAAACCAGCAAATCGGGCAATAGTCGAGTCCATTGCTGATCACTTTACCGATGACCAATAGTGCCCGATACTCGGACTTCGCCGTGTGATAAACTGCATTCGATGGAGCCCCGCATTCTCATCATCGACAGCGACCGCGAATATTCCGAAACCCTGCGGAAGGAATTACAGAGCATTGGTTACGAAGTTCTCACCAAATCCGAGGGCGATAGGGGATTTGAAGACGCTGAGGTCTTTGCTCCGTCCGTAATCATCACCGATGCGCTTCCGCCGGGTGGCGCTTCGTTGATTTCCCTGGAAGAAATTCGCACGCGTCATCCACACACACCCATTATCGTGGCGGCCAACGATAGCTCTATAGAGACGGCCGTGCGCGCCATTCAAGAGCAGGGTGCTTATCATTATTTCGAAAAACCGCTCGATCCGGGCAAGCTCCGAGTGGTATTGGAGCGTGCAGTCGAACTTGCGGAAGCGCGGCGCGAAAATGAAATTCTGCGCCGGCAGTTGCGCGATCGTGGGGCCTTTGGCGAGTTGGTGGGTAGCTCGGACCCGATGCAGACGGTCTATTCACTGGTTGAGCAGGTGGCGTCTTCGTCCGCTTCAGTCTTGATTACCGGAGAGTCAGGCACCGGTAAGGAACTGGTGGCGCGCACTATCCACAACTTGAGTCCGCGTCGAAACGCGCCGTTTCTGGCCATCAACTGCTCGGCGATTCCCGACACGTTGATGGAGTCGGAACTTTTCGGTCATGAAAAAGGAGCTTTCACCGGCGCCGTTTCGCGCCGCCATGGATGCTTTGAGCTGGCCAACACCGGGACGCTGCTCCTGGATGAAATCGGCGAGATGCCTTCCCTGCTCCAGGCCAAGCTGTTGCGCGTGATCGAAGAGCGAGTCGTGCACCGTCTGGGAAGCCGCAAAGACATTCCCGTGGACATTCGTATTCTCGCGGCCACCAATAAGGACCCACATTCAGCCGTGGCGGACGGCACGCTGCGCGAGGATCTGCTTTACCGGCTGAACGTAATCACGATTCACATGCCTCTGCTGTCCGAAAGGATGGACGATCTACCGTTGCTTACTCAGCATCTGGTTACGCGGCTGGCCGCAAAGCACAATCGCCCGGCGCGTTTCCTCAGTTCTGCGGCGTTGGAAGCCTTGCGATTTCATTCGTGGCCCGGAAACGTACGCGAGTTGCGCAATGTTATAGAGCGCGCGGTGGTAATCTGCTCAGGAGAGCAAATAGAGCGACATCACTTCGCGCCCTATCCCTTCGATGAGCGGCAGCGACTTCGCGCCGAGGACACAGTCACGTTCCCCGTGGCTACGCCTTTGGAAGAGGTAGAACGCCAGATGATTCTGCGGACACTGGATAAGACGGGCAACAACAAGACCAGGGCTGCACAGTTGCTCGACATAAGTTTGAAGACGCTGCATAACAAGCTGAATTCGTATCGAGCAAAAGGGTTGCTGAGTGATAAGAAGCAACCTTAGGGACCGTTTCCAATTTCCATTTTCCATTTTCCATTTCTCATTTTGTCATTTTACCATTGCTGCGAACGTCGATCGCCTTGCCCACGGTTTCGCTGATCTGTTAGTGAGCAAATGAAAACTGGAAAACGGCAAATGGAAAATGATCCGTCGCTGCTTCTATTTTTCATCGACGGCCTGGGAATCGGCACGCGCGGGGCACACAATCCGTTCGATGGCCTGGAGGGCGCCGAGCCGCTGGCACTCTTCCAGGGAGAGCCGCCCGATCTGCCTTGCAACGGCAGGCTGGCAATAACCGATGCGTGTCTGGGAGTCGAGGGGCGACCGCAAAGCGCGTCCGGACAAACGACTATTCTGACCGGCGTCAATGCTCCGGCTGCTATTGGTTCTCACAAACAGGGCTTTCCGAATCAACCCCTGCTGGAGATCATTCGCCAACATTCAATCTTTGTTCAGCTCAAGCGCGCGGGGGTAAATCCCATTACTTTTGCCAACACCTACACTGAACAATTCTTCGCGCGACGACCGCGTTGGGTTTCGGCCACCACGGCCGCCGTCGAAGCGGCGGGTTTGCGCTTCAATGTCGTGGACGATCTCAGGGCCGGCCGGGCTGTCTATCAGGATTTTACAAACGAGATGCTGATTGAGCGCGGCGAACAAGTCGCCACGCGCACCCCGGAACAAGCCGGCGAGGTGCTGGGGAGGATCGCCGCGGCCAACAGATTTACCCTTTACGAATACTTCATCACAGACAAGATTGGCCACGAACAGGACCCGGAAGCTGCGCGCCGCGTGCTTCCGATGCTGGCGAGATTCATTAGAACCCTGCTGACGACACTCGATTTGCAGAACTCAACTGTTATCCTGACCAGCGATCACGGCAATATCGAAGATCTTTCCGTACGCAATCACACGCTCAACCCTGTCCCAACCATTGTTTGGGGCCGGCATCGTGAGCACATCGCGTCGCGCATTCGCAGCCTGACAGACATTACTCCCACGATAGTTGATGTCATAACGAAAGGAACAGTCACTGATGGAGAGTCAGGACGGGCCGACTTCGCCCTCGCATCCAGCTGAGCCTTCCAGGATAACTGTTCCGCGTTACTCCTACTACGCGCTTTCAGTTCTAACGCTGGTAAATTTTCTGAACTACATCGACCGCCAGGCATTGCCCGCGGTGGCGCCGGCGATTCAACGGGATCTCGGCCTGACTGACACTGAGATCGGTGCGATGGAAGCGGCTCTCCTGCTTTCCTTCACCGTTCTGGCGCCGCTGTTTGGCCGGCTGGGAGATCGTTACTCTCGCACGCGTCTGATGGCCACTGCAGCGGTCATCTGGAGCATTGCCACGGGGTTGGCCGCCTGGGTCGACCGCTGGCCGGTACTGCCGCCCTCTCTGCACCTTAAACTGCCCTTCTTCGGGGTCATCGCTCTTTCATCCGTTGCCCTCGGACTCTGCACTGTTAGGGCAATGGTCGGTGTGGGCGAATCGTCCTATTCCACCATCACACCCACTCTGGTCGCTGACTATTTCCCGTTGGAGCGGCGCGCAACGGCCCTCGGAGTCTTCCAGGCTGCGATCCCAATGGGATTTGCCCTGGGTTACGTGCTGGGGGCTGTGCTGGCTCATTTTTTCGGTTGGCGCGTTGCCTTCATGGTCGTTGGTCTACCGGGCTTAATCGTAGCTTTCTTTGTCTGGCGCCTGCGCGAGCCGCGACGCGGCGCGCACGATCCTGTTGTAGAGGAAGTTAGGAGTGACGAACACGCGGGACGTCACAGAGAGCAGAGCGCAGGTCAGTCGTGGTGGAGCACAACGCGACAGATCTTTATGACGCGGGACTGGCTTCTATCCACCGCGGGTTATACCGCACTCACTTTCGTGCTCGGCGCCTTTGCTACCTGGGCGACTCTAATGCTGGCTCGGGACAAACACATGAGCGAGACGGCCGCGGCGGTTGTGCTCGGAGTTGTTAGTTTGGTGGCTGGCGCCGCCGGGACCTTTGGGGGAGGATGGATCGCCGACCGCGTCGTCGCAAAGCGCCGGAACGGATATTTCCTCGTCTGCGCCGCCAGCAGTCTGCTCGCCGTAGTTCCCGCGATAATCGCCCTGGTCACTCATCGCCCGCTGCTATTTCTGCCGGCGATCTTTTTTGCTGTCATACTACTCTTCATCAACAACGCACCGTTCCACGCCATTCTGGTCAATAGTGTCCCCCCCGCCATACGAGCCTCAGCGATGGCCCTTAACATCGTGGTGATTCACTCCTGCGGCGATCTAATCTCAAGATTTGGAGTTGGCAAACTATCGGATTCGCTGGCTGAAGGTAATGCGAGTTTTATCGGAGCTTTCGCCAGACTTCTCGGAATAGATCCGGCACGTGAGCATTTAACGGCTGCGTTGTTAGTAGTCCCGGCGGGGTTACTTATCTCGGCGCTGTTCTTTCTGTGGGGCGCCAGGAAACATTCAAACCACTCCTCGTTCACTCGACCTCAACCGTCTTGAGTCCGTCGTTTCTTTCCTTTCAGGCAATCAGTCGAACAAAAGACCGCCGGTCCGGACGCGGCGCTGATGGCGCGGCCGATTGGCACCCACGTGCCGCACGTAACGCAGCAAACCAGTTTCTCAGGTTGCTGATTCGATCGTCCTGGCCGAGTAGCAGTTATCTGTTGAAAGTGACGAACGGTGTTGAGGAACTCTCGGACGAGCTTCAAGTAGGGACGCAACCGCCGGTAAAGGAAAAAGAACAGCAGGGCGACAAGAGCAATTAAGACGAGGTATTTCAAATTGCCTATTCCGCCATCAGAACTTATAGCCGCTTATCACCTGGTCGCCGCCTGCCGCTTCACCAATGGGCGAGCTAAGTATCTTCGCCGCGTTTTCCGTCGGCTGGAGCGTAAGGCAAATCGTCTCGGCGCCGTCGTGGGAAAGCGTCGCTGCCGCGGCGTCGAGAAGCCGAGTTAGGCGCGCGCCGATCGATACTTCCCGCGGGAAGATTGCGCCCGTGGATCGCCTCGGTAAGAATCCTGGTGATCTCCTGAGAGAGCGTGCGATGCTCAGCTGCTGCGCGACGCCGGAGCGACTCTTTCAATTCGTTTGGCACATAGGCGCCAATGAACACTCCTTTGCGATTGGCCATTTCTTTTGGGGTCTCCTTATGAACAGCGATCGAAGAAATCAGCTACACACCGTTTGTGAATTACGGAGTTACTGATTGCGAGCACAAGCAAGTTCGAAACAATACTTTTCGCGGGACGGTGGCCCGGCAAAATTGAGAGCAAGTCTGTAAGCCGAATTCTGTTCCCCCGATTTCAGATTTGAAATTTCATACTTGAGATCTCAAATCTGAAATCGGAGTGGCGATCATTCATCTAGCCCGGCTGTTGCCAGCCGAATCAAGCGACCTACCCGGAGGCCTCAGGCGGGCAGCCCTGATAACGCCTCCCTATTTGGTCTTGCACCGCGAGGAGTTTGCCTGGCCGCGCGTGTCACCACGCGCGCCGGTGCGCTCTTACATTAAGCCCTTGCGGGCCGCACCGTTTCACCCATCACCCCGTGTTCAGATCCCAGATCTTAGAATCTGAAACACGGTCGGCTGGTCTGTTTTCTGTTGCACTTGTCGTCGTCCGAGCGATTTCCTCGCCAGATCCCATATCTGGAATCTGGAATTTGGAATTCCCCAAGACGCCCCGCCGTTAGCGGGCTCGCTGCCCTCTGGTGTTCGGACTTTCCTCTCCTTCGTGTTTACAAATCCCGGAATCGAGACCTGAAAACTTCGAAGCAGCGATCACCCGACTTGCTCTCTTTTGCAAGGCCGGTGAATTATAGCAAATCATTGTTCAACGCGTACAGAACGATTTAGTCCGTCCTTCTGTAATCGTTCCTACGAGCAAAAACCTGGGAAATTTCTCTCATAAGAAGTATTTCAGGCCAACTCGCATGCTGTTGACCCAGATGTTCGGAAGCGCTCTGGCCAGGATCATTGAGGTAAACGTGTGCGAGATGGCCAGGGCAAACAGATTGGGTCTTAACTGGTAGGTGGCGGCCCACACGACACCGCCGAGAAAGGTGAGCCAGACCAGATTCAAATTCGGCATGTGAAGAAGAGCAAATATCGCGGCTGTCACCAATACGCTCTTCCAGCCCCTGCCCAAAACGGTCTGCGCCCGGCGATTAATGAAGCCCTGCGTAACGTACTGCTGGGCCAGAGCCCAGACCGGCAAGAGTAGGTATCGCGGTCGCGACCAAAGTAAGTCCAGACGCCAACCGCCCGCCGACCACCCAATCAACAGAAAGCACGCCACCGCGCCAATCGTGGGAATCGCCACTAACCACAAAGCAGGCACAAAATTGTCCATTCGAAACCCGAGATCGCGCGGGGTCTCGCCTTGCAACCGATGCGACAGCAAAATGTAGCCAAATGCAGCCGCCACCGGAATGGCCGCAAGAAACTTTCCGCCCAGTGCCAGAACGATCCATTCAGTTATTAGAAAAGATATGAATACCGAAATAATCTCCCACGCGGCGAGAGATCTTTCGCTAATTATCTTTTCCGCCTCCGGGGTTTTGATTTCGCTTTGATCCATAGTCAGCTTTAATGCCTTTTCGCGGTCTGATTACGATCCGCCGGTCGCCTTGGGAGAATTCGTGCGCAACCAACGGGCTCTTCCCTCGGCATCGAGGTCGAATGGAATTGGATCTCCGATCATCTGCAGGGTCTTTCGCGAGCCCTGAAGGGTAGAGTGCACGGCATACGCTCTTGCTACATGGTATCCCTGGCTAAGAGCGGGAATCTCAAAGCTGAATCCATGCCATTCGTCTTTCGCTTTGCCGGCAATAACAATATCCGGTCGCGACCGGTCGGCCACGCCTGACGATATGAAACGATCATCGATGAACAGTTGGACTTCAACCTTTTGATCGGGGTGCTGTTGACTGACGACCCAGCCTTCGATGGCATGCGGAGTTGCCTCTCCCCAGCCCTGGAAATGAGGGAATGTGATTAGAAAAAAACCAACCGCCAGCCCCGCTACCAGGATGATTTCGATTGCGGCCTTAGCTATAAGAAGCTGAACGAGTTTTGATCGGGGTCCGGAGTCCATCGAAGACTGCCAGTGTAATCCAGCCACTCGATTATTTGAAACCGGGAGACTCTGAAACAAAAAGGGCGGCATGATTGTGCCGCCCTTCTGGATTTGCTCGCTGGGAGTGGAATTAGAGGCCTCGCGTTACCTCGATGCGATCTCCGGCCTGGAGCAGAGGATCCTGAGCTTTTCCGTCCTGAATGGACGGAACGTTATATTCGTTCGCTGTTAAGAAACCGTTCGCACTTCTTCGCGCCACCTTCACTGTGGTTTTCCCCGAGCGTGGTACACCACCAGCGGAAATTAAGGCCTGGGTTAGCGTCATTCCATCACGAAATTCCTTTTCGCCAGGAGATGCTACATCACCGCCAATATAGACAAAGCCTTTTCCGATCGCTGCGTTTCCGGAAACCTTAATCACATCGCCTGACTTCACCAGCGTTGACATCGATTGCTCATTATCAAGCGCAACCGTTTCAGTCTTGCCAGCGCGAACCAGGATAGCGACCGTTGCCTCGGCGCGCGGCAACGCTTCGGCCAGGACTGCGTATAGCGGCATGCCTTCGCGACGTAGAATTTTTCTGCCCGGACTGTCAACCAGGCCAGTTACGACAACCGCATGGCTGGCATAGTCGCGGACAGCAACGCTGACGCGCGCGGCCCGGATCACCTTAATTTCTGTCATCAAAAGATTCGCAATCTCTTCAGTTGACAGACCAGCGACACTGATTGGCCCGTTCAAGAGTGGATATTCCAGCACTCCGTTCTTCAAAACGGTGAAAAGGGTTGATTCGCGGGTTGGTAGATTCGCGAGCCGAATGTCCAGCACGTCGCCTATGCCAACATGGTACACGGTCGTCTCGACTGGTACGCGTAGCGGCATGGGCGTGCGCGCGTTCGGGTTGCTGCTGCGCATAGAGTTCGGGGCTGGCTTGACCTCGGTAATGATCGCTGTCGGCTGAATCAGCTTTCTGGCTGGGGTCTTGGTTCGATCAACGGCCACCGAGTTGTTGTTTGCAGGAGCCGCCGTGGACAGGATTTGACCGGTCGTAGCCGGAATTCTGATGACCGAACTATTCCCCCACTTTGGCTCGGCATCTTTGTCAGATAGTGGCGAGGAGAGCTTTTGATCCAGGGACGAAGTCAGGTTTTGTTTCTCAGCATGATTTGCCGCCCTGTCCGGACCTACGACACGATTGCGCACCGCTGCTGAATTGGGGCTGGGTAACGGTTCGACACTACCTGATCGACGCTCTCTGGTTGGGGTTTGTGCTGCGGCAAGAGTCGATACAGCCAGCAGGACCGCAGTTAGAAACAGGATTCTTTTCATCTTGACACTCAACTCCGTGGGCTTGTCCGACTCGCCTGCCAGGGCACCGGCCTGCGAACCGAAATGTAATGCTATGCCCGAGAGAAACCTCGGGCCCTACGATTTTCATAAACAGCGAAAAGCCTCCTGTTTCAGAAAACCAGGCGTTTTGATTAGACTTGATTGCTAATTTGGCTCGGTTTGAGAGGTTTGCGTATGGATCGGGCCACAGTGAGTACGATCCGGATGGGCCTATTGGGCCTTTGATGGGGGCGCGAGCAACTCTCCGGCGAGGTGGATTCCATCTTTACCGCTGTCGCGGATTCGTTCGGCTACGACGGTGAGCGACTCTTCAGGTACCTGTTCGGCCAGCTTGAGAATCATGGGTAGATTGACGCCGGTCACCACCTCAATCTCGGCGTCACCCAAGAACATCGAGGCTATGTCCATCGGCGCGCCGCCGAACATGTCGGTGAGCAGCAAGACACCCTGCCCTTGCGACACGCGTGCGATCGCGCGTTCGAGTTCATGACGCGCGACGTCGACGTCATCATGCCAATCGATTGAAGCCTGAGTAACGTGCGGCAGCGGCCCTACAATCATCTCGGCTGCGGCCAGAAATTCGCTGCCCAGATGACCATGCGTAACGATCACGCCGCCCACTCTGCGGCCGGGCTCAGGCTGAGGAGGTTGCGCATCAATTACCTTCATCTTATTTGTGGCCGGACGAGTCCGATGACTTTCGAGTCCCCGCCGCTCCTTTCCTGATATCCCTATGCACGGCTTTAGCATCAAAGCCGGCCCGCCGCAGGCGATCAGCAATCTCGTTCGCAACCATCACGGAGCGGTGCCGACCACCAGTGCAGCCAATTCCTACGGTGAGGTAGGATTTTCCTTCCCGCTGATACTGTGGCAAAAGGTAGGAGAGCAAATCGCTAAAACGCGTCAAGGTCTCTTCTACCTCAGGTTGGATTTTCAGGTACTTGACCACCTGGCGATCGCTGCCCGACAGGTTACGCAATCCAGCTACAAAAAAAGGGTTGGGAAGGTGCCGGACGTCGAACATCAGCTCGATGTCCCGCGGCGTCCCGAATTTGTGCCCGAAGCTCAGCACCTGCACGTGTAGGGGCGCCGCTTCCCCTCTGAGACTAAACCGTTCGAGCAAAACTTTCCGCAGCGAATGAACCGTGTGCTCCGAAGTATCAACAACTTCGTCGGCCAGGGCCCGGACGCGTTTCATCGTCTCGCGTTCGGCCCGAATTGCGTCGAACAGTCCTTTGCCGCGATCAGCGGGGTGCGGTCGTCTGGTCTCACTGAATCGTCGCGCCAGAATCTCGTCCGAAGCCTCGAAGAATAGTACCGACACTCCCAGGCCACGCTGGCGCAACACGCGTAGTTGTTTGGCGAAATCAGAAAGAAATCGGCCTTCGCGAAAACTAATAACCAAAGCCGCCCGTTCGATCCGGCCGCGCTCGTCTTCCTGCGCGTGCACCAAACGGGCAAAAGTCGGCAGAAGTGTCAACGGCATATTATCGACACAGAAATAACCCAGATCCTCGAACGCGTTCGTCGCCGAGGTCATGCCTGACCCGCTCAGACCGGTGATGATGACTATGTCAGGCGAAGTTTGGCTTTTTCGCTTTGGCATCCTGGAAACTCGAACTGGTTACTGGCGGAAATAGAAAAGAGGAGCAACATCGCATCAATGCTACCCCTCTGAAAAGTTTATTAAGAGAGAGTTAGTCACGGCTCAATCAAGCCGAAGTTTCCGTCCTGCCTTTTATAGAGTACGCCCACACGGTTGGTGTCAGCGTCGCGAAACACGACAAAGCTATCGGTACGGGCCGAAAGTTCTAGCGCCGCCTCTTCCGCCGTCATCGGCTTTACGCTGTAGCGCCGCGCGTTAATAATTCTCACAGGCGGCGGCGTGGCTTCGACCTGTCCGTCCGGCGCCGGCGCGACGGCCGACGTTTTCCGTGCGCCGTGCTTGCGATCGATAATCTTCTTCTTTAGCTTCAGAGCCTGCTTTTCGATCTTACTAACGGCGCGACTTAAGGCCATGTACATGTCGATGTTCGTATCAGCCGCCGTCAGCGTGTGATCTCGCCAATGTACGATTACTTCGCCCGTCTGACGGTTTTTCTCGACCTCCAGAATCACATGTACGCTGGCGTTGGTGCCGTTAAAGATGTGTTCCAGCTTTTTGAATTGCTCTTCGACATGACGACGAATTGCTGGCGTAACTTCCACGTGACGCCCGGTGTATTCAAACGTCATTCAGTTCTAGCCCTCCTCGATCTCTACCAGGCATCTGTGGCCCTGCGCTTGTGCGCATTGCTCATGACCTGGTGCCGCTAGACTACCGCGCGGCGTTCCCGCGACCCCGGGATGTTCATTTGGTCACGATACTTTGCCACTGTCCGGCGCGATAATTTGATTCCGTCTTTCACCAGGATTTTTACCACTTGATCATCAGTAATTGGGTTGTGAGAGTCTTCTTCTTCTATCAATTTTTTGATCTTTAGCTTGATTATCCTGGTTGATACTTCTTCGCCTTCTTCATTCAACATGCCTTCAGTAAAGAAACGCCGCAACTCAATAACGCCCTGCGGGGTATGCGCATACTTCCGATTGACGACGCGGGAGACTGTCGAAAGGTGCATGCCAATATCTTCGGCGATGTCCTTCAGCATCATCGGCTTGATATATTCGACGCCATGATCCAAAAAAGCCCGCTGCCGGTTAACGATGGATTCGACCACGCGATAAATTGTCTGGCGCCGGTGCTCGATGTTGCGCAGCAGGTCAACTGCCGAACGCATCTTCTCTTTGATGAAATTGCGGGTTTCCTTCGTCACGCTCGCCTGCGCCAGCATCTGCTGATAGCTGGGACTAATGCGCAGTCGTGGACTGCCATCGTCGGCAAAGTAGATTACGTATTCGCCGTTTTCATCCAGCTTCTCGATATAAATTTCCGGAGAGATCAGGACCGGCTCTTCCGAAGAGTAGCGCCGGCCGGGATAGGGATCGAGCAAACGAATGAATTGCAACTCAGCCGCAAGCGTCTCCAGGTCGACTCCGATTTGTTTGGAAAGATGGGGAAGCTTGTGTTGCTGTAAATCAGCCAGATGGTCGCGAATCAATTGCGCTGCCAGCCGCTCAGTTTCTCCGCTGGCCTCAAGCTGAGCCAACAGACATTCGCGCACGTCGCGCGCCCCGCAGCCGACCGGCTCGAGTCTCATGACAATCGCGCGCGCGCGCTCGACCGTTTCTTCGGACCAGCCACCCTGCATAGCCATTTCTTCGTTAGTAGTCGTCAACCGGCCGTCTTCATCAAGATTCCCTAACACACACTCGGCTGCTTTGCAGACCTCGCCCTCCGCGCAATCCATGTGGAGTTGCCATTCCAGATGTTCAGACAGAGACGGAGCCTTGGTAAGAAACTGCTCGAAGGTGGGTGCGTCTTCCTTGTATTCGAACTCCTGCGTCTTGTAACCGGGATCGAGATAATCCTGGAACTCGCGGCCAAAATCCACTTCCTCAAATGAGTCCCGCGAATCTTCAGGAGCAAGCTCCTCGCCGGCTTCGATGCTCGCTCCTTCGGCATCGGCGTTGGCGGCAAATTCCGTCTCTGCATCCGGCGAAAAAGGCGCTTCGGCTTCGACCTCTCCCGACCCATTCGACGACGGTTCGCCGAGTCCGGGCGCCGCCGCTTCGACTGTCGGAGCCTCGAAATTTTCCAGCTCTCCGCCGCTGGCCATATGATCGAGAATCTTTTCGGCCAGCTCGCGCGCCTCTTCCTGCGTCGCGACCTCTTCCAGCACCGGATTTTCGGTAAGTTGCTGCTGAATCAGATCGGTCAGCTCCAGAGAAGTCATCTGCAACATCTCGATCCGCTGCCGCAACTGCGGCGTCAGAACGAGCCGTTGTGAAAGACTGGTAGTGAGCCTGACTGACATAAGTCAAATGACAACCAAGTTAACAAACTGCCGGGGATTTTTTACGGGGCGACGCGCACCGGAATTATAACCCATTGCGCGCTGATCCCACACCGGATTTACATGCGAAACTTTTCACCGAGATAAAGTCTTCGAACTTCCACATCCTCTGTCAAGTCTCGCGGTGCCCCGGAACGGAAGATTCTTCCCTCAGCCATAATATAGGCCCGGTCGGTAACCCCGAGTGTCTCCCGTACGTTGTGATCGGTAATCAAAATTCCAATCCCGCGACTGCGCAAATAAAGGATGACGCTTTGAATGTCATCGACGGCTTTCGGATCGATACCGGCAAAAGGCTCGTCCAACAGAATGAATTGCGGCTCAGTAGCCAGCGCTCGAGCGATCTCGGTACGTCGGCGTTCACCGCCGGATAACGAGTCGCCACGCGTATTGCGAACATGCTCTATGCCAAATTCCTGCAAAAGCTCTTCGACTCTCTTTAACTGTTCACGCCGCCGCAAGCCCATCGTTTCCAGCACTGCGAGAATATTTTCCGCCGCCGTCATCTTGCGAAACACTGAAGGCTCTTGTGGCAAGTATCCCAGCCCCAGACGCGCGCGCAGATACATCGGTAGGTGGGTTACGTCCTGCGCCGCCAAATGAACGCGTCCGGCCTCCGGCGTTTCGAGGCCGATGATCATATAGAAAGTCGTCGTCTTGCCTGCGCCGTTGGCACCGAGAAGGCCTACCACTTCACCCGGTTCCACGTGCAGGGTGACGTCGTCAACCACTAGTCGGCGGCCGTAGGACTTTTGCAAATTGAAGGCTGCCAGCGCGTGCGCCGAAGGCTCTTCCAAAGGGTTCGCAGACTCTGACTGACCCGGCCGTTCGGCCGATTCAATGGGCGGTGCTGTTATTGTCTGCGGCAATCCCGGACCCTCGCTAAGTCTTTCCGTAAGCTTGCTGCCGAAGTTTAACTGCTACGCACGGCACTAACAAATGCTTTCATCAGCTCGGCATCCTTCAGTCCGGGCGACGATTCGATCGAGCTGCAAGCGTCAACGGCATCCGGCCGCACCTCGGCAATTGCTTTAGCCACGTTTTCAGGGGAAAGGCCGCCGGCGAGAAACAGTTGCGGTACGACGTCCCGGGTGCGGCGTCCCACAGTCCAATCAAACACGCGGCCGGTGCCACCGCGCAACCGCGGATGGAAGGTGTCCAGCATAATAGCGTCAACGTCATACCTGACCGCTTCGTCGGGTTGAAAGCCAGTGCCCGCGCGAAGCACTTTGATTACGGTCAGCTCTGGTCGCAACTGTTTTACTCTACGACAAAACTCGACTGACTCGTCACCATGCAACTGTGCTGCGTCAAGACCGGTTTCCTCAGCAACGCGAACCAGAGACTCAGGCGAAGGTTCGTTAACAAAAACTCCTACGATGGTCAGCGGTCGCACGCCGGCGGCCAGTTCAGTCCGCAGGCGAGCAATGATCTCTCGCGCGTCATTCGGTTCAATGAAGCGCGGACTGGGACGAAAGAAATTAAAGCCCAGCATATCCGCGCCCGCGTCAACCGCCGCGCGCGCGTCGGTTAGATTCGTAATGCCGCAAATCTTTATTCGGACCATTTGCCTCACACGCTTTGCGCCTTCTCGCCTTTGGTTGAACTCCCGCAGCGCCGCGACCGGATCGTCCGCCGTCATCAGCGCTTCGCCTACCAGGAAGCCTCTATAACCGACCGCCCGCAGCTTGCCCACGGCTTCCGGATTCAATCCGCTTTCGCTAACTAGAATGACGTCTGCCGGAACTAATCGCGCAAGCTCCTCGGACGTGGCGATGCTCACGTTGAAGGTGCGCAGGTCGCGGTTGTTGACCCCAATCAAGCGCGCGCCGCAGTTCAGGGCCCGATCGAGTTCCTGTCTGGTATGAACCTCGACCAGCGCATCCATGCCCAATTCATCCTCAGTAAGTCCACGCAGCCGAATCAGAGCTTTGTCATTCAGCACCGCGACGATCAGCAACAGCGCATCCGAGCCCGCCGCGGCTGCCTCGTAAATCTGGTATTCGTCAAAAATGAAATCCTTGCGCAGAATGGGGAGCCGGACTGCACTTCGCACGGCGCGCAAGTCGTCAAGCGAGCCATCGAAATAATCTTCTTCAGTCAGAACTGAAACGGCCGCGGCGCCCGCCGACTCGTACGCCTGTGTCATCGTCACCGGGTCGGCGCCGGAATTAATCGCGCCCTTAGATGGCGACTGCCGCTTGAATTCGGCAATGATATTGATTTGTTGATTGGTTTGCAGCCTGGCTGAGAAAGCGTGGGCGCGAGCCCGGGCACGGGCCTCTTGGGCCAGCAACAGCATGTCGGCAAGTGGCACGATTTGCCTGGCCGCCTCGACCCTCTGTCGCTTTCGGTCAACAATTTCTGAAAGCAAGTCCATTAGGAAAGCAAAGCGCTAACTTTGTCCTTTCGCCTCGTTCGTTCTTGCTATCAACTGCTCCAGCATTCGATAGGCAGCGCCGCTATCGATGCTTTGTTCCGCCAGTTGCGCCGCCGCGGGCAAGTCTTCAGCGACGCTTCCGACATGGAGAGCCGCCGCCGCATTGACAACTACTAACATCCGGGCTTGATCGCGTCGCGCGCCAGAGATCACGTCGCGAATAATCACGGCATTCCCCTCCGCGTCGCCACCGGTGAGGCCCTCAAGCGCGGCGCGTTCAAACCCGAATGCTTCCGGGCCAATCTCAAACATTTTCACTTCGCCATCGCGCGCTTCAGCCACGAACGTTTTCCCGGCGATAGTAATCTCATCCAGTCCGTCTTCTCCGTGAACCACCCACGCCCGTTCTGTTCCCAGAAGTGCTAGCGCCTGCGCCATCAGTTGGACGAACCGGCGGTCTGACACGCCAATGATCTGTCGCGGCGCACCTGCGGGATTTGTCAGGGGTCCCAGTAGATTGAATGTGGTCTGCACGCCTAGTTGGCGACGAATTCCGGCCACGCGCGCAGTGGCTCCATGATAGAGCGGCGCGAACATAAAACAGATGCCAATTTCGTTCAGACACTTCTCAGAGATTTCCGGCGGCGCCGAGACGTTGACCCCCAGCGCCGCGAGCACATCGGCGCTGCCACAGCTGCTGCTGGCGGCGCGATTCCCATGCTTGGCCACGGGTAGCCCGGCCCCCGCGATGACAAACGCGGCCGCCGTCGAAACGTTGAAGGTCTTGGCACAGCTCGAGCCGGTGCCGGCAGTGTCGATGAAGCGGGAATGAGGCGAGTTGATCCGCACCGAACGAGCGCGCATACCTTCCGCCAACCCGGCGAGTTCTTCGACGGTCTCGCCTTTCAGTCTCAGCGCGATCAAGGTCGCCGCGATTTGCGAGTCAGTCGAATCACTATCGAGCAATCCATCCAGGAGTTGGGCCGCTTCAACGCGCGACAAATGCTCGCCGCGAATCAGACGCGCTAAAGAATTTCTCAACATCTCAATGGACATAAGCAGCGCTCTTCTCGATCTCGGGGCACTAGCCCGACCGTTAAGGAGGGCTCAAACACCGATTCGGGAAAAAACTGAGCCCTCCCTTACGGTCGGGCTAGTGCCCCCCCAATGCTGCCGAAACAATCAGCTAGATTCTTAAAAAGTTCCCCAGCAGCTTCTTCCCCTCGGTCGTCATGATCGATTCGGGATGAAACTGCACGCCCTCAACTTTCAGTTCGCGATGACGCAAACCCATGATCACACCGTCCGACGTTCTCGCGGACACTTCCAGACATGCTGGCAAGCTGTCGGCTTCAACTATTAATGAATGATAACGTCCCGCATTAAATGACTGGTCCAGGCCGCGAAAGATCGTTTTGCCGTCATGCTCGACCTGCGAAGACTTTCCATGAAACAGTTGCGGCGCGCGCACCACGCGGCCGCCGAACACCTGGCCAATCGACTGGTGCCCGAGGCAAACACCGAGAATCGGGATTCCTCCCGCGAAGTGTTCGATCACCTTCACTGAGATACCTGCCGTGTCTGGCGTACCCGGGCCCGGCGAGATTAATATGCGCGCGGGCCGCAGCTTTGAGGCAATTTCATCCACAGTGACCTCATCGTTACGGCGCACCTCAATAGTCTCTCCCAACTCGCCGAGATACTGGACGAGGTTATAGGTGAACGAATCGTAGTTGTCGATTACCAGAAGCATGGGGAACTACTTTGGGCATTGGGCCACGCCGGCGTGTTTGATGCGCACCGGACTCACGGGCTTTTCGTTCTCCGCGGGAGCGCGATTGATCGCGTCCGCGACTTCCATTCCCTTTATCACGCGCCCGAACGCGGTGAACTTGCCGTCCAGATGCGGGCCGTCGCCGACCAAAATGAAAAAATGCGTCGTAGCGCTATTGGGTTCGTCTGGACGGGCCATGGAAACGACACCGCGCACATGCTTAACTCCATTCGGCTCGTCGGGGAGCGCGCGAGACATCCTCGCCGCCAACTCCGCGCTCCAGTTTTCACTGGTGGAAAGGTTGCCACCCTGAATCACAAAGCCCTTGACGACGCGGGTAAAGGTCGTGGTATCCAGCGCGCCCGTTACCGCCAGGTTAAGAAAACCACGAACTGTTTCCGGGGCGGCTGCCGGCAACATCTCGATTACGATTGCGCCGTTCTCAGTATCTAGCGTTACGCACTGGCCCGTCATCCGTTCCACTGCTGCGCCCTCGAAAGGCTCAGCCGGCTGGGGCTTAGTGTCTGCCGGCCGAGGGTTCGCTTTCTTCAAAGTCTCTGTGGAAGGAATTGGGTTCTGAGCTGCGGCAAGCGCGCTAATTACCAAAATAAGAGTACCAACCACGAAGACACGGAGAGCACGGAGAAGACCGGCGTCTGCTATCCGTGTCCTCCGTGCCTCCGTGGTGAAGTGTATTGCTCTCACAGTCCCTTCTCCGCCAATTCAATTGCCCTAAACAGAGCTCGTGCCTTATTCAAGCACTCTTCATATTCTTTTGCGGGAACCGAATCCGAAACGATGCCGGCGCCTGCTTCGATGGTCGCGACGCCGTCGCGCAACTCGATCGTGCGAATCGCGATGCACGAATCAAGATTGTCGGCGTAATCGACGTACAGCACAGCGCCAGCGTAAACGCCTCGATGAGCGGGTTCAAGCTCACGGATGATTTGCATTGCCCGAATCTTGGGCGCGCCCGTGACGGTGCCGGCCGGAAAGCACGCGGCCAGGGCATCGAAGCGATCCAGCCCGTCTCGCAGGCGTCCGCGCAAGCTGGTCACCAAATGCTGCACGTGAGAATAACGCTCGATCGTCATCAACGCTTCGACTTGTACCGAACCATACTCCGAAACTCTGCCAAGATCGTTGCGGCCAAGATCAACCAGCATGGTGTGCTCGGCGACTTCCTTTGCGTCTCTGCGCATTTCTTCACCGAGCGCCTCGTCTTCACCATTGGTCGCGCCGCGCTTACGCGTGCCGGCGATCGGCCGGTAATCGAGCCGCCGGTCGTGACACCGGACCAGCATTTCGGGTGACGCTCCGATGATCGTTTCCTCGCCCGTCCGCAGAAAATACATGTACGGAGATGGATTGGTGGCGCGCAGCGCGCGGTATATTGCCAGCGGCGGCGCGGAGGTCGGCTTCGTGAACTTTTGCGCAATTACAACCTGGTAACAATCGCCCGCGCTGATGTGTTCTTTGACCGTATCAACCGCCGCTTCGAAGTCTCTGCGTGACCAATTCGATCCAAACTGGTCGGTAGTTTCCGCGGCGCGAAGAGGCGAATGAGGAGCGGGTAAGGGCGCGTCGCGCAAGCTGTTCTCAATGCCTTTGGTTTCAGCAACGGCGCGCTGGTACAGAGCGCGCAAACGATCGCGATCGCCGCCGGCATCGTCAGTGGCCACGACTGAAGTGATTTCCATCTGCTGTCGCACACGATCAATGGCGACTATAGTACGAAAGAACATCCACACTGCATCGTTCGGTTCGCCGGGCGCAGCGCCGTCAGCTTCGAGCACCGGCTCGAACCAACTCGCCCCGTCATAAGCCAGGTAACCGACGGCTCCGCCCGCCAACGGCGCCAGGCCGCTGCGCCGCGCAAGTTTTTTCCCGGCAAAGTATTCGCGGAGGAACTCGACGGCGTTTTGATTGTGCGATTCACACACCCCGTCCCTTTCCACGATGGTTTGACGACCTTGCCCGCGTGCGATCATCCAGGGGTTCGCACCCAGAAACGAATAACGCGCAACGCGTTCGCCGCCTTCAATCGATTCCAGGAGAAAGGCATGACTGGCATCGCCGGCGATGCGCATGAAGGCGCCTACCGGTGTGTGCATGTCAGCGAGCACGGTCCGGACAACCGGTACCACGTTGCCGAGCCTCGCTTCCAATTCGAAATCTTCAAATGTCGCCGGGGTTAGATCGAACATTACCGTTTATTACCTTCGCTACCGACCGCCAAACAGTATTATAAAAGCAGTTCAAGCACTCTAGCGCACTTTGGTCGAAGTAATCTATAATCCGGCCGCACCGCCGCGTCTCGAAGCTACTCAATCCGCATTCTGCTCTCCAATGAACCTGACGGCTGGAACACGGCTTGGCCGTTACGAAATCCGCGCAAAGATTGGCGAAGGCGGGATGGGTGAAGTGTATCTGGCCGAAGATATACGGCTTCATCGCAAGGTAGCGATAAAGATCCTTCCCCTCAACGTGGCCGCTAATCACGATCGGATGCGTCGTTTCGAACAGGAAGCGACTGCCGCCGCGGCGCTTAATCATCCGAACATCGCGCACATCTACGAGATTGGCGAAGCTGAAGGCATGCATTTCATCGCGATGGAGTTCGTCGAGGGTGAAACCCTGCGGGAGGAGATACATCTGGAGCGAACCGAACTAAGAAAGTTATTGCGATACCTTCAAAACGTGGCGGAAGGTCTGGCTAAGGCACATGCCGCGGGCGTAGTGCATCGGGATCTGAAACCGGACAACATCATGATCACGCGCGACGGTCATGCCAAGATTCTCGACTTTGGGTTGGCGAAACTGATCGAGCAGCGCCCACCGTCAACACCGGTCAAAGGCTCCAGCGAAGTCGTCACCGCAATGATCCCTCAACACTCAACTCCCGGCACGGTAATCGGCACAGTCGGATACATGTCGCCCGAACAAGCCCTCGGCAAGACCAATGAGGTAGATCACCGCTCAGACATTTTTTCTTTCGGCTGCATCCTCTTTGAAGCCGCCACCCGTCGGCGAGCCTTTGAAGGAAAGGATATGCTCGACTCGCTACACAAAATCGTACACGAACCTACGCCGCAAATTAGCGATGTCAATCCCGCAATATCATCTGAGCTGCAACGAATTGTTCGCCGCTGTCTGGCGAAGGATCCCGAAGACCGTTATCAAACAATCAAGGATGTGGCGATTGAAGTGAAGGAACTGCGGCGCGAGATGGAAAGCATCGATACCGCCGCGCTGTCTTTGCCAGTGGGCGAAGGCTCAGGCACCGAGGCTCCACCCGGCCAAACCCTGAGCGCCACGGCCACCACGCCGCCGGGCTCCGTCTCGACCCGCGCCTCAAGTGCCGAATATTTCGTCTCCGGAATCAAAGAGCATAAGGTCGCTACGGTCACGGTTGTGGGATTGGTGACGCTCATCTTGCTGGGATTGAGTTTCGGAGTATACAGGCTGTCCCGTCAAAGAAAGGCCGGTCTCTCGTTTCAATCGGCAAAATTCACCAGACTCACAACCACCGGCAGAGCTTTAGACGCGGCGATCTCGCCTGACGGCAAGTGGTTGGTACACGTCATAGACGAGGGCGGGCAGCAAAGCCTGTGGCTCAAGCAGGTGGCCGTCGTTAAGAGCGACACCCAAATCGTTCCACCGGCTGAACTCTACTACAGCGGAGTAGTCTTTTCGCCTAACGGCAATTATGTCTATTACTCAGTGCAGCAAAAGAATGACCCGAGAGGAATACTGTACCAGGTGCCCGTGCCGGGGGGCCCTGTCCGAAAGCTGCTTACAGGGATTAATAACGCGGTGGCGTTTTCTCCTGACGGAAACCAGGTAGCCTTCTTCTACTATTTCGGCGATCAAGACCGGCTGATGATCGCGAATGCGGACGGCACCGGACTACGTCAACTCACTATGCGAAGTGGCAACGAGTTTTTCTTTAGATCCGCGTTTGCCGGTTTGTCATGGTCGCCGGATGGAAAAAGTCTCGCTGTGCCGGTGGGAAATGGCGCAGAGAATTATATGAGCGTTGCTACGATTCCAGTTGAAACTGGTCAGATCAAATTCCTCACTCCGCAAAAGTGGTACGACGTGCGCCAGGTGGCGTGGTTTCCGGACGGCAGTCATGTCTTAGTTACCGCCATCGAAAAGGGATCACGCGACTACAAAATCTGGCAGGTTTCCTATCCGTCGGGCGAGGCACAGTCGATTACCAGCGACCTGGGTTCTTACTCCACCATCAGTCTCACTGCGGATTTCACTCAATTGGCGACGGTGCAGACCGAGGCGGTGGCAAACATCTGGGTGATGCCCGCCTTTGATGCCGCACATGCAACCCAGATCACGCGCGGACGGAACTTTGACAGCGAGCCATCCTGGACCCCGGATGGCCAACTAGTCTACTCCTCAAACATGGCGAGTGGTTCTGATCTGTATCTGATTGACGCTCACGGCGGCAACCCAAAACAATTGACCGCAAACTCCGGCATGAATGGTCAGTCGTCGATCTCGCCAGATGGGCGCTACATTATTTTTTCGTCCGACCGGACTGGTACGCCGCACATCTGGCGAATGGACGTTGATGGGGGAAATCAGAAGGGACTAACCGATAAGTCCGACGTCGATCCACACTGTTCGCCGGATGGTCATTGGGTGGTTTACGTATCAACTGCAAATAAGGACACGATTTGGAAGGTTGGGATTGATGGCGGCCAGCTCATGCAACTAACTGAAAAGCTATCATTTTCCCCGGCCATCTCACCCAATGGAAAGGAGGTGGTTTGTTTTTATCTCGAAGACCAGGATTCGCCCGCCAAGCTCGCTATCCTCCCTTTTCAGGGCGGACAACCAGTCAAGACATTTCCACTGGCAGCGGAGGCCGGCACAAACCTATCCTGGAGCGCAGACGGGAGCGCGGTCGTTTACGTTGTCACAAGCGGCGGCGTTTCGAACCTTTGGGCACAACCAGTCAATGGCATGCAGCGGAAACAGTTGACCGGCTTCACTTCGGACCGCATTTTCTGGTTCGACCTTTCGCGCGACGGTAGACAACTCGCCCTTTCTCGCGGGAGTCGTAACAGCGATGTTGTCTTGATTAGTAATTTCAAATAGCGGAGTTGCGGATAGTGGATCAGTTTGCGGGTGGCACGGGCGTCCCGCCCGTGAAAACACGCGCAAGATGCGCGTGCCACAACAAACTGAGGCGGGTTAAATCAGCCTGTTCGCCGCCAGCCAGTGCCCGCCATCAACCACGATGACGGCGCCATTGATGTAGCTGGCCGCGTCTGAACAAAGAAACACTGCAGCGTTCTCGATGTCTTTGATCAGGCCAAATCTTCCCAGCGGAATCCTTTGTTTCAGCTTTTCTTTGATTGGTTCCGGAACCAGTCGCTTCATGCCTTCAGTGTCTCCGATCGGGCCGGGGGCAATTGCGTTCACGCGAATTCCGTGGCGTCCCCACTCGACCGCGAGGTTTCTGGTGAGCGCATCGACACCGGCTTTTGCCGCCGACACATGGATCTGCATCGGCGTGCCGAGGTAATGCAGTGTCGCGCTGATGTTCAAAATTTGACCCTGGTTCTTCTTCAATTCTGCGAACGCCGCGCGACAAACGTTGAAGGTGCCTTTCAAGTCGATGTCTACCACCGTTCCGAATCCGTTGGGCGAAAGCTCTTCGGCGGCACAAAGAAAATTTCCCGCGGCGCCGTTGACGACGATGTCGATACGGCCAAATCGCTCGACGGTGGCAGATAATGCTTGCTCGACTTCATCGGGTTTGCGCACGTCGGCGGCCACTGCGAACGCTTCGCCAACCTTTATCTCTGAGCCCTCGCCAACGGTCGGGTTGGTGCCCTGCGGCCGGCTGCGTGCGTCATTAATTGCGTTCGCGGCGGGTTCGAGATGTTCCATGCGGCGACTAACCAAAACCACATTCGCGCCGGCCTCGGCCAGGGCGCGCGCGACGCCACCGGTGATGCCCGTGCCGCCCCCGGTTACGAAAGCCACGCGACCCTTGAGAATGTTGTCAGCAAAAACACTGCTCATAAGAAGATTTCGTTGCGGGCGACGAGCCTCGAACCCGCAACATCCAGCTTGGGAATTAAAATTACCGCTCCTTTATTTTCACAACTTACAAAACCGCTTAGGAAAAATCAATGTGCATGCAACGCATACCTTGCGTGCAGTGCCTGATTTGCGTATCGCTGGGGGACGTTTGCGGGATGGTTTTGTCGCACGAGATTTTCGATCGAATCCCGAGGCCTGACCCAAGTGCCCTCAGCGGCGCTTTGTGATAAGGTAAAACCCTCAATGCTTAAGCATTCGCGCCGATGAAGTCTTTTTATTTTAAGGGCCAGCGTAAGCTCCAGTCAGTAATGGGAGGCGGAGCGTGGCGAAGCGGGCTGGTGGCCGCCAGTACTCTCGCGGGCTTGTTCTCGCTGCCAGTCCCGCGAGTCTGCGCCCAGCAGGCTGATTCAGGGACGCCGGTCGTGGTGCAGCCTGGCGCGCCGGGCCAGCCGACCCGGACACTGCCGCCATCGACGAGGGCGACACTGCCGCCACGTTCGTCGGCAGATGTTCAGTTCATGCAGGGTATGATCATGCATCACGAGCAAGCGGTTGAGATGACCGCGCTGATCGAGTCGCATACGGAGAACAGGGATCTGCGGTTGCTCGGGGCGCGAATCAGCCACTCGCAGGCGGAAGAAATAAAGTTTATGAAGCGTTGGCTGGAGACTAGGGGAGAGCCGACTTCGCTGCCGATGCCGGAAATGCCAGGCATGGATATGTCCAAGCAACCGATGCTTATGCCCGGAATGCTTACGCCAAAGCAGATGGAGGCTCTCAAAAAAGCAAAGGGCGCGGAGTTCGACCAACTGTTTTTGACAGGGATGATTCAGCACCACAACGGCGCCTTGATTATGGTGAAAGACTTGTTCGACACTGCGGGTTCGGGCCAGGATGCCGAACTGTTCAATTTCGCGACGGATGTCGACAGTGGCCAACGCGCTGAGATCAGGATTATGCAAACCATGTTGGGAGCTGCTTTGCCGACAAAGTGATTCACACGACTCGGCTATGCCGCAGACTTTTTTGGGCGAACCATCTCGACGGAAAACTTTTTGGAGGAGAAACGATGAATCGGGTATACAGGATCGCTTTCCGGACGCTATTAGCTTCGCTCGTTTTATGCTGTTGTTTTTCAATGAGGACGCAGGCGCAAACGCCTTCCCCTTCACCTTCGACGCCGCCGCCCACGAAGGCGCCAGAAACCAAACCGGCCAACCAGAACGGCGGAGCGAATCCATTTGCTCCGGCACCGGCGCCGCCGCTACCGGCTGGAATGACGGGCTCAGATACAGCGGACCCACGCGCCAAACTGACGCCGGGAATGTATGACGCAGCTGAAGCGTCGATAGGCATCAAGCATCTCATACTGCTTAAAAAGCCTGATCCGTTTCAACTCGGCTCAGACGATCCTGATAGTCCGCAGGTCGACAGGAGTCTGGGTCTAATCGGCGTAAGCGATCCCTCGAAGTTGCCCAAGCCGTTAAAGTTGGTTCTGGCTCAGCTCGCTTTTGCGAATTCGGACCTGGCGTTCCAGGGCAATCACCTGTTTCAGGGAAACTTTTATGGCGTCAGTATTTATGACATTTCCAATCCGGCGAAGACGACCTTGTTGACGTCGATGGTGTGTCCGGGCGGACAGGGCGACGTGTCGGTTTACAGAAACCTAATGTTCATGTCGGTCGAGATGCCGAACGGCCGCCTGGATTGCGGCACACAGGGATTTCCGCCAGGGCCTCCGACGCCCCCGGGAGCAGAGCCAAAGCCGCCGGCAGCGCAAAAAGATCGTTTTCGCGGCGTGAGAATTTTCGATATTACCGACGTCAAGAATCCGAAGCAGTTGGCCGCGGTGCAGACTTGCCGCGGTTCGCACACGCATACGCTGGTCGTCGATCCGAATGATAAGAACAATGTCTACATCTATGTATCCGGCACCTCTTTTGTCCGTCAAAACGAAGAGTTGGCCGGGTGCTCGGGTGAAGCACCAGACAAGGATCCGAATACAGCGCTGTTTCGCATTGATGTAATTAAAGTGCCGCTGGCGGCGCCGCAAAATGCGCAGGTGGTTTCGAGCCCTCGGGTATTTATGGATCCACGGACTGGCGCCCTGAACGGCCTGAATAATGGCGGTACCCATGGCAAGGACGGACTGCAAAAGCCATCGGACACCAATCAGTGCCATGACATCACCGTGTACTCAGCGCTTGGGTTGGCGGCAGGTGCCTGCTCTGGAAATGGAATCGTGTTGGACATCAAAGATCCCGCGCATCCAAAACGTCTGGACGCGGTAAACGATCCGAACTATTCGTATTGGCACTCGGCCTCGTTTTCAAACGATGGGACAAAAATCGTTTTCACCGATGAGTGGGGCGGCGGACTAGGCGCGCGATGCCGGGCAAACGATCCGAACAAATGGGGCGCTGATGCGGTTTTTCGCCTGAAGGATAACAAGCTGAGCTTTGCGAGCTACTACAAGTTGCCGGCTGCCCAGGGCGACAGCGAGAACTGTGTGGCGCACAACGGGTCGCTCGTTCCAGTTCCCGGCCGCGACATCGAGGTCCAAGCCTGGTACCAGGGCGGCATCTCGATCATGGACTTTACCGACGCTGATCATCCGGTTGAAATCGCCTATTACGATCGCGGGCCGATTGATCCCAAGATGCTCGTGCTCGGCGGCGACTGGTCCGCCTACTGGTACAACGGTCATATTTACGCTTCGGAGATAGCCCGCGGCTTGGATATCTTTGAGCTGACGCCGACAAAAGACCTGACTCAGAACGAAATCGACGCTGCGAAAGCGGTTCGCGTGGCTGAGTTCAATGTGCAGAACCAGGAAAAAATTGAGTGGCCGCGACAGTTGGTCGTGGCCAAGGCGTATCTTGATCAGTTAGAACGATCGCAGGCTCTGCCGGCTGCTCAAATCGCGGCGTTACGGCAGGCCATTCAAGCTGCGGAAAGCTCACACATGAATAAGGCTTCACTCGCAAAGCTCAAAACTCTGGGAACGTCGTTGGAAAAGAGCGCTGCCACTGCGAAGAGTACAGCAGACTCAAACCGATTGCGCGCCCTGACGGAAATCCTGAAACGACCTGCACTTTGATCTTTACCAAATTGGGGTACGAAAGAAGCCGTACGCCGCGGCGCCTCGGACGGCGCGCACGTTGGTGCACGCCGCCCCCTCGTAAAAACTACCGCAGCGATTTGAAACTCGCGCGCATTTCGCCGACAAATAGTTCTGGTTGTTCCCACGCCGCAAAGTGCGTGCCCTTAGGGAGTCGGTTGTAATGAATGAGTTTGGGATAGGCTTTCTCAGCCCAACTCTTCGGCGCCTGGTAGATCTCTTCCGCAAACGCGCTCACGGCGACCGGAAGCTTGACGCCTCTCGCGTCAAAGAAGCCGCCTGCCGGCAAATTATGCGCCGTGTCCCAATAGAGACGCGCCGACGAGATCGCGGTATTCGTCAACCAATAGAGCGTGATGTTGTCGAGAACGTCGTCGCGGCTCAGCCCTTCAGGCTTGCCGTCGAAAACACGGACGATCATCTGGTAGCTGCGAATGTCGTGATCGAGTATCCAGCTCGCAAGACCAATCGGCGAATCAACGATTCCGTACAACGTCTGTGGGCGGTTGTTCATCTCGAGGGCGTAGCCCAGCCCATTCTTATAAAAATCATCGAGCCCATCCCACGCGTACTTTTCCTCCGGCGAAAGGCCGGCGGGCGGCGGGCCACCCATCGCAAGGGCCTTCGAAACATCGGGCGGAACCGTCGCCGCCATGTTGGTGTGAATGCCGAGCAATCCGGGCGGCTGCTGCAGGGCCATCACCTCCGAAATGGCATTGCCCCAATCGCCACCCTGCGCCACGTATTTTGTGTAGCCGAGGCGTTGCATGAGCGTCGCCCACGCTTTCGCAATGCTAACGGGATTCCATCCCGGCTTCGTCGGCTTGCCCGAGAACCCGTAGCCCGGCAGAGACGGAATCACGAGGTGAAAGGCATCCGCCGCGGTCCCGCCATGAGCGGTCGGATTGGTTAGCGGCTCGATGATCTTCATCTGCTCGATGATCGAGCCGGGCCAGCCATGCGTGACGATCATCGGCAGCGCATTTTCATGCTTCGAACGAACGTGAATGAAATGAATGTCGAGCCCGTCGATCTCGGTGACGAAGTTCGGCACGGCGTTGACTTTGGCCTCGCACTTCCGCCAATCGTGTGAGTTCGCCCAATACTGCGCGAGCTTCTGCATCGTCGCGAGCTGCACGCCTTGTGTGGCGTCGCCGACCTGTTCGCGCTCTGGCCACTTTGTGGCCTTAATGCGTTGGCGCAAATCGGCGAGGTCCGATTGCGGCGCCTCGAAGTGAAACGGACGAATAGCGGTGTTCTCACCAGCCTGCTCGGTGGCTGGTTGTGTAGCACTGGTTTGGGTCATGGTGTCCTCCTCTTTAGTAGTTTTGGATTTCGAATCTGCAAATGCCTCGGCGATCGTCCCTGGGCTGAACGCGACTGCCAGACCCAAAATCGAGCTCGTTTTGAGAAAGCGACGGCGCGATCTGTGCTCTGGTTGTTTCATTGCGTGCTCCTTTCGAGTAGTTCTGGATTCTTGGGTTGTGTGGTCATCGTCTCGTCAGTCTCTTCTGCGCTCTCAGTATCAAGGTGAGCAACGAGTGAAGACGAAGTCGCGATCTTTGAATAGCCTTTCTAAACCTCACTGAGGAAAAATGGAGCGGGCGACGGGGATCGAACCCGCAACATCCAGCTTGGGAATTAAAATTTTCGCTCCTTTATTTTCACAACTTACAAAACCGCTCAGCAAAAATGTACGTGCATGCAACGCATACAGTGCACGCAGTGCCTGATTTGCGTGTCCTTGCGGGACGTTTGCGGGACGACGTGTACTCTTGCCTCATGCAGTCACGTTGTTCTGTGCACTCGTGTTTGGCGCGAAACACACGCGCCAAATGGACCGGGTGAACGCCAGCAATTGCGCCGACGTCGGCGGCCGTAAGAGCATTCTTGAAAGTTCGCGTCGCCTTACAAAGTTCTTGCCGTCAGACTTGAATAGTCTCCACTGCATCTGGACGTACTTCCGTAAGTGATTCGCTCAATTCCCGGGATCAAAAGCTAACACCACCTATCGGAAAGACTGGCGGTATGCGCCTGGCGTCAGACCCGTAAACCGTTTGAATACTCGCGACAGATGGCCCTGATCGTAGAAACCTGACCTTAGCGCGACCTCTGCAAGCGACAAATCAGTCGAGGAAATATCGCGCTGCGCTGACTCGACCCGCAGCCTACGGACGTATTCCCCGATCGACGCATGATAGTGTTGTCGAAAAGTGCGTACTAAATGAACGGAGTGTACTCCAACCGTATCGGCGATTTTGGAAACAGAGAGCGGCTCCGCAAAATGAGCATGAACCAGATCGCGGGCTTCGAGCAACCACTGCGGAGCTCGCCCTGAGCATTTTATGTTCATTCGATAAAGCGTCGCGATCATTTCAAGGCCCAAGCCTTCAACTGCCAGTGACGAGACTTCATCGAATTGGCTGGCTTCGCGATAGAGTCTCAAGCCCAGCCAGCTTAAGTCTCCACCTCGAAATACATCGGAACTGCCGAATCGGCCCTCGAGTTTCAGTAAGCGTTCTGTGATGTTCCGGTCAATTTCCAGGATCAAAAATCGCGCGCCGCTTTTTGAGATCGTATTGGAGTGCTCTTCCTGGGCCGCATTAAAACCGACAGTTTGGGCTTTTGATTCTAACGTTCGAGTCCGGTAATTCTCACTCATCCCACCCTGCAGCATGAGCGAAAAGCAAGCGCATTCATGCGAATGCTTGGGAAGCTTTAGTCCCGCCGGATAGATGGCTTCCATTAGTCGAAAACCTTGAATCACTTGGTGTACTTTCGTTGCACCATAGTATTGTCCCGAACAAAGCCTGATTTCCATATCTTCACTCCCGCATTGTCAATAAGAGGTCATGATACATCGAGAACAGCTCGGCGCTCTAGGCCAGTCCTATGTTATTTGCGTCCAAAGCGTTTGACTTTTCCAATACAGCCTCTCTGGCTGTTCTTATGCTATAGGCAGCATGGACATTCATGACTTTAAAGTAGTATCGGCTACGCCGAGCGATGTTAGCGTGATCATGGAGTTCATAATCGCTTTGGCGGATGAGCATCATGTGAATTCTGAAGTCAAGATCAATGAACCCCGACTGTTGGAATGCTTGTTTGGGACAGAAAGAACCGCAGAGGCGCTCATTGGCTATCAGCATGATGAGCCTGTCAGCTATGCGGTCTTCTTTACAGACTTCTCGTCATTCACTGGAGACACAGGCTTGTATTTGGAAGATCTATATGTTCGACCGGAAGCAAGGGGCGCAGGGATCGGCGGCCAAATGCTCCGGCACCTCGCCAAATTTGCTCTCGCGCGTGGGCACCGACGAATTCGATGGTGTTCCTTAAAGAACAACTATGCGGCGAAGGAGTTTTACCTGCGACAAGGTGCTAATCGGCTTGATGATTTTCTGCTTTTTCAACTAACTGGCAAGCGCTTGGAAGCCCTAGCCTGTCAATGGACCGAGTCCCACCAGTAACCCTCTTCGTCATAACTTTGATGACAATTTGATAATTACGAGCGCAGATATGTCCAACGTCAAGCTTCTTTATTTAATGTGCAGATTCTCCTTGATCGTAGGTTTTATTGTAGTGATGACAGTCGCGAACTCCTTTGCGCAAAATGCGGCGACTCAGAATCTCGATCCAAAGGTATTCGACTCTTTTCTTGGTACTTATCGCTTCCCATCGGGAGAATTAATCGTCATTGGTCGATCACAGCGCCGGCTTTACTTTTATTTTCCATCGAGCGGTGTAGCGCGCGGTCTTGATCGAACATCTCCGCAATCCGATTTGACTTGGGTCGCCGGACCAGCGTTCCAAGTCTTCGCTCCTGTTGAGCTCAAGATAGATTTTCAAAGACGTGGCACCGATGTTTTTGCTTTATCAATGTGGACGCGAGAAGGTTCAATTGGAAAGGCGGAAAAGACTCATCTGTATCGCGAGGAAAAGGTCAAGTTTCAAAGTGGAAACGCAACCCTGGGAGGAACTCTGCTCATTCCAGCGGGAGAGGGCCCGCATCCAGCAGTCGTTTGTGTTCACGGGTCCGGCGAGCAAAGTCGCAATGGCTTTGTGTCCATAATTCGATTCGTGGCTGATCATTTTGCCCGCCACGGAATCGCAGTGCTTATTTATGACAAGCGTGGCGTAGGCGAATCGACGGGCGATTGGTCAAAGCAGACGCTCGATGACTTAGCGACAGATGCGCTCGCCGGCTTCAAAATGCTCCAAGATCGTAAAGATATCGATCCGCGTCAAATCGGCCTCTGGGGCGGCAGCCAGGCTGGATGGATCATGCCCAAGATGACCTCGCAAGCGAAGGATATAGCTTTCATTATTTCCGTATCCGGTGCTGGCGCTGGCATTTCAGTCGGCGATCAGGTGCTTTACAACTTGGAGATCGATTTTCATAACGCGGGCTTTACAAATGATGAGATTGCTGAGTGGAAGAGAGCCTACAGAATCCTTTATCAAATCATTCGGGAGGGCCCCACGGCGAGCACTCGGCCTTTGGAGGAACTGGTGCGCAAGTTACAACAGAATCCGAGACTAACCGACGAGCTGCGCAAGAATTGGTTCTTAGCAAGACCAAATCCGCAAATCGATTGGGAGCATCGCGATCAATGGTTCTTTCTCTACGATCCGAATTTTGACGCAAGGGCGCTATGGCAACAGTATCCAGGTCCGGTGTTGGGGGTCTTTGGCGAGTTGGACGGACTCGATCCGGTAAGCGAGGTGACTCCAATCTTTGCCCGCACTCTCGCTCTGCGAAAGAACACCGATTTCACAATCATCGTGTTTCCCAAGGCTCATCACATCCTAATGGAAATGGAAACTGACAAACCAAACGATAATGAGTTGCCCAATTTGAAGAGGTACGTGCCCGGCTATTTCGATGCCATGTCTGATTGGCTGCTAAGGCACGTCACTGTTAAATCAATGACAAGCAATAAAGCGCGGAGGGATAGATGAACAAGGGGATAATGGTGGTGGCTTTGATCGGCTTACTGATTACGGTCGCTACGGCCCAAGCTGTAAGTCGCAATGAAAAAGTGGACGAATTATTCAAGGACTGGGATAAGCCTAACTCCCCAGGTTGCGAGTTGGGGGTAATACGCAATGGTGATTTCATCTATCGACATGGGTACGGAATGGCCGACCTGGATCATGACATTCCACTTTCATCGCAGTCGGTCTTTTACATTGCGTCAATGTCAAAACAGTTTACTGCGGCCAGCATCGACCTGCTCGCCATGCAAGGCAAGCTCTCTATGGACGATGACATTCGAAAGTACCTACCTGAGATGCCACAGTACGAACGGCCCATCTTGATTCGACATCTGATTCATCATACCAGCGGCATTCGCGATCATATTGTGCTGAGCTATTTAATCGGGTTGCCGACCGAGCCAATAGAGTCAGATGCGGAAATGTATGAAACCATGGCTTTGACGAGTGGCGAAGATGTTTTCAGATTGATTGCCCGCCAGAGAGGACTGAATTTCCTGCCGGGGGACGAGTCGGCCTACAGCAATTCGAACTATGCCTTGCTCGCACAAATTGTAAAGAGAGTCTCGGGTAAGTCCCTTCCAGAGTTTGCCGAAGAAAACATTTTCAGGCCGCTCGGGATGACACGCACACACTACTACGAAGATCTATTCACAGTCGTTAAGAATAGGGCCGTAGGCTATTCACCACAGGGTAATGGTTTTGTTCCCGTGCATTTGAATAATGGAACGGTTGGACCCGCTGGCGTGTTGACTACCGTCGATGACCTTCTGCTATGGGATCGAAATTTCTACAGCAACAAACTGGGAGCTGGACAGCATTTCATCGATCTACTGCTAACCGGAGATACTTTGAACGACGGCACGAAGCTTCGATACGCGTTCGGGTTGTTCAATTACACATACAAGGGTTTGAATGCGGTAGGACACGATGGAGGTTTTTTTGGATTCAAGACTTCGATGAACAGATTTCCTGATCAACGATTTACCGTGATTTGCCTGTGTAATTCAAGAAATGCACCGATGGATACTTTCGCTGATCAAGTGACGGACATTTATCTCGCAAACGAGTTTAAAACCAGCCCAGCGCCTGCGCCCACACCAACGCCTCTCGCGGAAGAGTTCCCCCAACTATCCGCCACGGAGCTTCAAAGATTTGCGGGAGTGTATTGGAATCCGGTTACCGAGGGTCTTTGGATGCTCACCATTAAAGAGGGCAAACTAGTCGATCCTGGCGGCGGCGGCTCCGTGCTAATTCCGATCGGTCCGAATCGGTTTCGCGTATCCGGCCAATCCATCGAGCTCCTTTTCGAAACACCAAGAGCCGGTGGACGCCCAATCCAAGTGATCAAAATAGTTGGGGGCGGAAAGCCACAGACTTACAAAGCAGTCAATCACGTCACGCCCTCAATGAGGCAACTGCACGAATACGTCGGCACTTATTACAGCGACGAATTAGAATCGAAATATGAGTTCGCGATTCAGGATGGGATTCTGATATTGCGGCGGAAGAAAGCGAAGGCGATTCAACTTTTTGCAACATTCGCCGACAACTTCTGGAATGATAATTTTGGATATATTCGGTTTACCCGAGACGATCACCACCGAATCAATGGATTTCTCTTAACGAGCGGCTGGATTAGGCGATTACGCTTTGCGAAAAGCTAGGCTTTGAGCACGGTTTCGTGGACCGGGTGCGAGTGTCCATCGGTGGCTTAGACTTGCGCACAGAGAAGTCTGCGGCTCGTTTGTAACGTTTCTCTAATTCTTGAAAACTGAGATCAAGAATTCTCGGAAAAATGGAGCGGGCGACGGGGATCGAACCCGCAACATCCAGCTTGGGAAGCTGGCGCTCTACCATTGAGCTACGCCCGCTCAGGGAGAAGGCAAAAGTCAAAAGTAAAAAGTTAAGCCCCTTCAAAGACTCCTGGCTCGCTGAAGGTTATTTGCCGCCGAACCGAAAGTCAACTTTGAAGCCGGTTACTTGTCAGTTGTCAGTGGTAGTTGTTCGTGGTTAATGGTCGAGTGAGTAGTAGGTTTCAACTAAAACAGACCGAACAACTGACTACTAACTACTGACTACTGACTACTGACAACTAACAACTGACTAACTAAACCGTTTCATCAACTCTTCCCAATGACCCTGGGCTTTGAGGATTAAGTCGGTAACTTCGCGGACGGCGCCGCGGCCGCCCTTAAGCTCAGTTACATAATGCGCCGCTTGCTTTGTTTCCTCGACGGCGTCGGCGACTGCCACCGCCAATCCCACGCGGCGCATCACCGGAATGTCCCCGACGTCATCCCCAATATAGGCGCATTCGTTTGCCGAGACACCCGCCGCAGCCAGTATCTCTTCAAGCGCTTCGATCTTATCCTTCGCATACTGCCGCACGTAACCCATCTTTAGATCCTGCGCTCGCCGCTCGACCGCACTAGATGTGCGACCCGAGATAATTCCCGTCTTTAATCCGGCCCGATGAAAGAGCGAGATTCCCTGCCCGTCACGCGCGTGAAAGGTCTTCTGCTCGTCGCCGTTTTCCAGCAACTCAAGCTGCCCATCCGTAAGCACACCGTCGCAATCCATCAAGAGCAGCTTGATGCGTTGAGCGCGACGATTGAGATCGTCAGTTTCGAGTTTTGAGTTTCGAGTTTCGAGTTTCACAGCAGATCAAAACCTGGAATCAACCGCCCGCTACCGCAGGTGGTTCTGACTTTCCGCGCGCATTGATCAGATGCGCGAGATAGCCCGCGCCAAAGCCGTTATCGATATTCACAACCGCGATGCCGGGTGCGCAGGCGTTCAGCATGGTCATCAAGGCCGCGGTGCCGCCCAGCCCCGTTCCGTAGCCGATGCTCGTCGGCACCGCGATTACCGGAGCCGCAACCAGACCACCGACGATTGTCGGCAGCACACCGTCCATTCCGGCTACGACGACGATCACGTTCGCGGCATTCAACCTGTCGCGCGCGGCCAGCAAACGATGAACGCCCGCAACGCCAACGTCGTAGAGTTTTTCCACGCGGCTTCCCAGAGCGCTTGCGGTCACCGCGGCTTCTTCCGCCACCGGCACGTCAGCGGTTCCGGCACACACCACCAGCACAGTGGTCCGGGTCGGCTCAGTTCCGTTAACTCCAAGTTGAATGATACGGGCATCGGCAAAATAATTCGCCTGCGGCAGACGTGACACGACGGCGTCAAAGACTTCGCGCGAAGCACGCGTGGCCAACACCGGAGAATGCTTCTGCGAGAGTCTCTCCAGAATTTCGACTATCTGCTCGAGGCTCTTCCCTTCACAGAAAACAACCTCCGGAAATCCGGTGCGCAATGCGCGGTGATGATCCAGCCGCGCGTGACCAAGGTCTTCAAAAGGCAAATCGCGCAGCTGATCGATGGCCGACTCAACCGTGCGCGAGCCTGCTCGCACTTCTTGCAAAAGACTGCGGAGTACTTCGGCTTGCATTACGTGTTGGCGAAAGTTGTGTGCAGATTACCCGGGCGATACCCTTCGGGATCGACCACGACGTCCGCAAAGCCGAGTGCGTTCAGATGCGCCGTGATTTCTGATTCCCGACGTCGCACGAGGTCAAAGTCGCGTGGTTCAACTTCGATCCGCGCCGTCGGACCGAGATGACGGACTCGGACCTGACGCACGCCCAGCTTACGCAGAAACGTTTCCGCCCGATCTACCTGCGTCAAAGATTGCAGCGTAATCGGAGTCCCGTGCGGAATTCGAGACGACAGACAGGCAAGCGCGGGCTTGTCCCAGGTCGGCAATCCAAACTGTCGCGACAGGGCGCGGACTTCTTCTTTATCAAGATTTGCATCCACTAGCGGCGAGATCACCCCATGCTCTATAGCAGCGGCACGGCCCGGACGGCGATCCGAAAGATCATCCCGATTCAAGCCATCGAACACGGCCGCAAAACCCTCAAGGCGAGCATACTCGCCGATGCGCGCATACATTTCCGTCTTGCAAAAGTAACAACGGTTAGCCGCGTTCGCCAGATAGTTTTTGTCCTGCGTTTCAAACGTGCGCAGCACAACGTGCCGCGCGCCAATCGTGCGCGCCAGTTCCTCAGCTTCCTCAAGTTCGCCCGTCGGAAGCGATTCGCTCAACGCGGTTACGGCGATCGCGCGAGCACCAAACACTTCATGCGCGATCTGGAGGACGAGCGTTGAATCAACTCCCCCGGAAAACGCCACGGCGCAAGAGTCAACCTTGCGAATCGTTTGTCGCAGCGCTTCAAGTTTTGTCTGTAATTGATCCATCTTCAAGATATTGCAGGGACACTCTGGCCACCTGACCGTTCGTTACAGAACCGGGGGGCGGTAGCGACCGGATGCTAAATTCAATCTACTATTCCACAGTTTGCCGGGAGAGCGCGCAAGCATGGTGTTGAATGCCTGGATCCGGTCGCTACCGCTTCCGGTTCTGTAACGACTCCCTAATGTAATCGCGCCAACCGAGATGAAATACATCAAAACACCTCTTACTTCACTTCAAAGAATTCGATCGCGTTCAGCTTCCATGATCCTCCCACACGAGCCAGAACAAACACCGCAGTGCCGGAGTGTTCCACTCCCAATTGTTTGCTGTTAAGGGCAACATCCAGAGCCGCGCGGTTTGCGTCAAGCGTCTCACTGCGCAGGACACGAGTTTGCCAGGCTTCCGGCTGAGTGCCGACCACGCCGCGGACGAATCCAACCAACTCGCCGGGAACAATCAAGGGGGCGATGTCGGCCTGTCTGCCGCTACGAACAGCCGCATCCAGTTGCCCGGCGAAAGTTCTGATCGACTCATCGATCGCCGGCGCCGAATTCGCGTTTGCTTCGGCACGAATGCGCGCCGCGCGTGCGGCTAGCGTTGAAGCGTATTCTGCGTCCGCGCGCACACCTTCGTTGAAATAGCGGGCAGCGTCGGCTGCCTGGCTTCGTTTCAAAGCGATCTCGCCCAGACCGATGCTCGACCAGGCCAGCGCCGCCGGCGTCGGCAGCCGATCGTCGGCCAATTGACGAAACTCTCGCTCGGCATCTTCAAGTTTGTTTTCGGCCAAGAGAGCGCGGGCCAGCACAATGCGCGCTTCCTGAGTCCGTGGCGAGACGGTGAGCAACTCACGCGCAAGTGCTTCCGCTTTTGCAAATTCCTGGGCGCCAAACAACCTGGCCGCCTCAGCGAGGGAGGTAGCCACCTGAATTGAATGCGGCGCGGAGTCGTTGTCGTAGTCAATCTGCGGATAGAACTTTTCCGGATCGACTTCGACGCGTACGATTCGGGAAGCGTTTTTGAAAACCACCTGGCCAAAGTCATGGGCCGGAACAGTTGCCTGCGCGTTGACTCGTTGCCCGGCGTCGGTGGTTGCCGAAACATTCACCGTCGCTTCGACCGAGCCCAGGTTGCGCAACGCGGCGATCCACTGGCCGCCTTCGAGATGCGGCAGACCGGCCATCAAGTCCATGTCCGTCGGTTGATCGAGTTCCTGATCGAGAAGGCTCTTTAGCGCTTCCCCTCGTTCAGAAAAGACAGCGCGAGTACGAGTCAGGGATAAACCTTCGGCATCGCTCTTGGCGCCCGCCAGCAACCGCCGCACAGTGGCCACGAACTCATCACGTCCAACGATATGATCGACCAGACGCCAGATCATCGCGCCCTTGTTGCTGACCGAACTAAAATATGTGGCGTCCAACGGAGTCGTGCGCGCGAGCGGGCCGTCCCGCTTGGCGATCGCAGCATAAGCCAAACGCTGCCGCGCCCGCTCAGCCTCAGCGGCGTCGGCGCCAAACTGTTTTTCAATAAATAGAGTGGCGACGAAGCGCGTCAATCCTTCGCGCAAGACTCCCTGGCCTTCACCCCGGACCGGTGAGTCAGCACCGATCCAAAGGCGTGCAACCGTTTCCGCGATTCCCAGGGCCGTAACTGCATCAATCTTCTTGCGGCGAAATGCGCCCTCCCGCAGCAAGACTGTGCCCGCGTCATCAAAACCTGCTCCGCGCGTGACAGTTACCAGGCGCAATGGCGCATCGGGTGCAGGACCGAACAGACTCGCAAAGAAAGCGCGCGCGTCGTTTGTCAGCGCAATCAGAGCCTCAGCTTGTTTTCGCTCATCCGCACCGGCGCCCTTAAGCAGAAAGGCGCTAATTCCCCTGGCGTTGGCGGCGCCGTCGACGCGGTCCCATGTGCCCGCTACAAAGAAGGGTTGCGCGTTGAGCGCCTGTTCGAAAACACTGTTCCCGTTTGAGCCTTTTTCAATCCCGGATGAGATCGCGTTCGCGCCGTTGACAGTCAGACGGAACGGGGCGTAGTCGGCGCCGCGTACCGCGAATGGCGTATTAGGCGACGGAAACCACAATGACTGCGGTAAAAACTGTGATGCCACCGGCGAGAGGGCCGCGAGTCCCGAGTTTTCAGCCACGGGCAGACGGTATTCGATAGTCGCGCTCACGTTGTCATTGGGCGCAATCGCGGTCGGCAACGTTATCGTAAATCGTTGCGCTCCGCCGCGCGTCTCAGGTGTCGAACGAAAACTGGCGGTCGCGCTTCCGACGGTGACTGATTTGATTTCGGCTTTTGAATTTATCCGCAAACTCAAAGTCGAGCCGGCGCCGCGACCGACGTTGCGTAACGAGACAACCGCGCGAGCGTTCAGCGAGCGCTCCACTCCGGGATTATTCACCGTGATATCAAAGTTAGTTACCTGCCAGGCGGCTCGCGGTTCGTCCTGGGCCCGGACTGAAAACGCCAATCCGAAGCCGCACAACAAACAGACGAATAGGACAGCCAGCACAGATTTCATGATTATGTTTTTGAAAGGTTTCAATTTTGCCTGCGGCTACGGACACGCGCTCGGTTATCATCAGGACCTTAAGCACGCGCGTCTGCGAAAGGAGATGCTCGCCAATCAGACGACCGTGGTCTGGGCTCTCTTGCCGACCAGCGCGTGAATGTCCCGCAGCACCTCTAATAACGCACCCATTCGTCCCAACGGTAGCATGTTTGGACCGTCCGACGGCGCTCGCTCAGGGGCCTCGTGAACTTCCATAAACACCGCATCGACGCCACACGCCACGCCCGCCCGCGCGAGTGGTTCGATGTATTGCGACAAACCGCCGGTTGCATGACCCAGACCGCCCGGTAGTTGCAGTGAATGCGTCACATCGAAAACAACCGGCACGCCGAACTCGCCCATAATCGGAAACGATCGCATATCTACGACCAGGTTGTTGTAGCCAAAACTGACCCCTCGTTCAGTCAACATCAATCGGTCGCAGCCGGCAGCTCGCGCTTTCTCGACGATGTTGCGCGCGTCCTCGGGCGCCAGGAATTGTCCTTTCTTGACGTTCACCGCCCGTCCCGACTGGGCCGCCGCCGCAATCAGATCGGTTTGCCGGCACAGAAAAGCCGGGATTTGCAACACATCGACTACCGCAGCAACCTGATCAATCTGAGCCACGTCATGAACATCGGTGAGCACCGGAACCCTTAGTTCGTCCTTTACGTGCTGCAAAATCTCGAGGCCCGCCGCCAACCCAACCCCACGAAAACTCTTGACCGACGAACGATTGGCCTTATCAAAGGAAGACTTGAAAACAAAATCCAACCCGGCATCGCGCGCGCGCTGAGCGCACTCGCGGGCCATCATCATCGCGTGTTCTGCTGATTCGATCACACACGGCCCGGCAATAATTGTCAGACGCCCATCGCCAAAGGTCGCCGAACCAACTTTGAATGATTTCGTTTGTGAACCTGTCTGCATTTCAAATCAACGAACAGTAGATTTTATCAAGTCGATTAGTCTAATCCAGCACGAACCAAAGTGCGACCCGTCACGAACGCAAATTGTCGGGATTCGTGCCAGATAAAACGATCCACGAAAATACACGAAGCGAACAAGTGTTCGTCCGACTTCGTGTGATTTCGTGGATCATTCTGTTCTGTCTATGTCGAGAGAAAGCATGAGACCGAATTAGAACACTCGCCGCTCGGCAATCGACGCTCGAGGCGCTACTTCCCACCCACCGCCACAATCCGCTCGATCAACTTCGGATCATTTGGCAGCAGACCTGACTTTGGCAGACGCGGCGTTAGCTCGATCCAGTTCCGATCCATAGCGAAGACCCGTTTGAAGAGCGGCAACGATTCTTCCACGCGCCCCATATTCACCAGGGCCACCGCGTGCCAGTAGATCATCTCAGCATTGTCGGGAACCAATTGCTCGGCCGCGCCATATTCACGGAGCGCGCCTTCGTTGTCCTTCTTTTCTACGGCCAGATCGCCGGCGTTCATGTGATTGTAGGCACGCTGCAAAGTAACCAACCGGCGCAGCTCTTTCAAAGGCTCTGCGCTGTCATCGACGCGGAGATCAAAGACGCGATCCTTCCACGCCTGACCGGTTGGTTTCCCGCTGACGACGATTAGCGCGGCGGACTGCCGGCCGCGAATGTCGCCCCCGGCGGCTTGCGCCGCATCCAGCGCCGCCAGCATGCGTTCAGCCAAATCGCCTTTCGTTGCTTCAAACGCCGCGGCCATCGCCGGCCAGATCCTGTCGTTCATCATCAGGTTCGCTTGCACCGAATAGTCTTTGCCTACATGATGCCCAGCGGCTTGAATGTCGTTCTTGCCGGTCCACGCATCGACCCGCCCGAGTGCGTCAATCATCGCCACCTGACGCACTTCGCGGCCCTCGTCGCCGGCGAGCAAAGCCTTCAAGGCCTCAGGCGCACTGCGTCCCGCGCGCATCAATGCCAGGCCCAGCGGCCCATAGGACGAATCGACGAATGATTGCGTGGCGATGGCTCCGACTCCTGCTTCAGCCCACGGTACGATTGGTCCGACTGAAAACCAATGTGACTGGACCGCCACTCCCAATTCGCCCGTGTCCGGATCGCGCGCCACAATCGAGAACGTGTGCACGGGCCGCAAGGGCCGGCGCGGATCCGCGCGCTCTCGATCGAGCTGCGCGCTCGAATTCACTGTGACGCCGAACATCAAGATCGCCGCACATAAGAAAACAATCGTTAGTCTACGCACGCTGACGTCCTTCCTTTCGCTAATCCTTCTTAAAAATGCCCTTCGCCTTGTTCCATATAGACTTGAGTTTCGACGGTTTCTTTTCCTTTTGAGGAGGAGGCTTTATCGGGGCTTGCTTAGGCGAAGGAGATGGCGATGGTGACGGCGTCGGGCTGGGCGACGGTTCGGCAGCCACGTTCGCGTTGACAATCGCGTTTGCAGATCCTGTCCCGCGCCACCAACGCGATGCGAGCACTCCTGAACCAAGCAATGCGATCAAGAGGATCATCGCAGCGGCAGCGACGCGCGCCCGAGGCGAGACTTCGCCGGCCGCTGGTTTCAATAGCGGTACATTTAGCCGGGAAAAAAGTGGCCGATTCCCTGCGGGCGGCGTGCCGCCAGCGATGGCTCCTACTGAAGCAGGCACTTCCAGGCTGTCGCCGCTGGTGGCTGCCTGCACCTGACGCAAGGTCGCAAGATCGATCACCAATCTCCCCGAAGGACTCTCGGTGCCGGCGTGCCGTAAATCCTCCAGAGTGGGCGAAAGCGTGCTGTCGGCATGTTCCAGTCCCAGACGTGCCGCCGTTGCGTGCAGTTCGCGGCGAAACTCATTGCCGTCTGCCGGCCGGTCGGTTGGGTTCTTCGCCAAAGCGTGGGACACAACCTTTTCCAGGTCTTCGGGAATCGACGGCACAATCTCATGCAGGCTGCGTGGCGCCTCAGACACATGCTTCAATGCCAGGGCAAGCGGTGTGTCAGCATTAAAAGGCACAGCGCCGGACAACATCTCGTAAAGAATTATGCCGAGACTATACACATCCGACGCCGGAGTCAGCGGCGCAATTCCCGAACACTGTTCGGGAGACATATAGCGGGGCGTGCCGATGATCGCGCCCACCTGGGTCAGCGTGTTGAAGTCGTCGTCTTCCTGCTCTCCTACGATGAACTTTGCCACTCCAAAATCCAGCACCTTCACGACCGCCGGCATGTTCGGCCTTTGCTCAATGAAAATATTAGCCGGCTTGAGATCGCGATGGATCAGTTTGGCTTCGTGCGCCGCGCCAACTGCTGAGCTTGCCTGCAGCATGAACGAGACGGACCGCGCCGAATCCAGGGGGCCTTCGCGCGCCAGCAGATCGCGTAGCGTCAGCCCTTCCAGCAGTTCCATCACGATGTACAGATAGCCGTCGTTTGTGGTCCCAAAGTCATTGACCATGACGGCGTTCGGATGCTGCATCCGTCCGGCCGCGCGCGCCTCGCGGCGGAAGCGTTGCTGCGCCGTCTCGTCACCGACAAACCGCTGGCTCAGAACTTTGACAGCCACGGGCCGGTCAATGAGTAAATGCGTCGCCCGATAAACCGTGCCCATGCCGCCGCCGCCGAGGCGTTCGTCCAATCTGTACTTGCCGTCGAACACCCGGTCGATAAGCGGATCGACGGGCATGTCCGCGAACGTGTCGTCTGCGCGTAGCGGCGCAAAGTCGTGCGGGCACACGTACACATCGTCAGGGTACTGCCGGCTGCATCGTGGGCATTGAAGCATCTTAATAATGATCAGAGAGCGCTAAGCATTATCGCCCAACTAGCGAGATTTCGCACCCGCATGGTCTTCATTCGTCGTGCCGGGAAAGCCGATTTCGATATTTATGATCAAGCTGAAGTTGCATTACGTTAAATTGTGGATATCATGTGTTGAGAGATTAAGAATCGTTCATGTCGGAGTCCATCGTCAGCAATCTTCGCCCGCTCGGCCGCGGGAAACTGAATTACTCAGTCTGTATTCAATTCCTTTTCATGCATCTGGCCTGTCTGGCTGCCATTTGGACGGGAGTAAGCGTGATCGCTGTCGTCGTCTGTCTGGTTCTGTATGTGGTCCGCATGTTCGCCATCACCGCTGGGTTTCATCGACTTTTCTCGCATCGCACATACCAGACGGGAAGAATTTTCCGCTTTCTAATGGCGTTTGCCGGAACCGCAGCTTATCAGAAGGGGCCGCTCTGGTGGTCGTCTCATCACCGCCGCCACCATCTGCACGCCGACACCGAAGACGATCTGCATTCGCCGCTAACGCGCACCTTGTGGAGGTCGCACGTTGGCTGGTTCTTGCACCGCGACAGTCAGGCGACCGAGTGGGCTTTGATTCCAAACCTACTCAAGTATCGCGACCTGCGCTTTCTGGACCGCTTCTACTCCCTGCCGCCGGCTCTATTAGCCATCGCGGCATTTCTATCCGGCTCTGTGCTGCACCGATATGCGCCGGGGCTGGGCACGTCGGGTTGGCAGATGCTGGTGTGGGGATTCTTCATCAGCACGGTGCTCCTTTATCACGGCACCTTTACAGTCAATTCGCTCGCTCACATTTTCGGAAATCGCCGCTTCGCCACCGCGGACAATAGTCGAAACAATCTATTTGTCGCGCTGATTACTTTGGGGGAGGGATGGCATAACAACCATCACCATTATGCGACATCAGAACGACAGGGGTTTTACTGGTGGGAACTCGATGTCTCTCACTACGGCCTGCGAGTTCTTTCCTGGTTTGGAATTGTTTGGGATCTACGCACACCGCCGTCAAAGCCCGCTCTGCTCCAGCAGAGTCTGAGCCAAAATTAATCATTCACACCGCGCCTCGACGTTGAATGTACTGCCTCGTCGCCAGCGGCTACAGCAGGGAATTTGATCCCAAGGCCGAAGCTTGATTACTTCCGTCAAACGCGTATTATGCAGGCGTCGGAGAGTCTGGTTAGCCAGCTGGATAGGAACCACATCTCAAATGAAAAGTCTGTTCCTGATTATCGCGACTCTTCTGGTCTGGCCGTCTTACGGCGTTAACGGGATTCCGGTTAATAGCCGTTACCTCAGTCGGGCTGGAGAGCCAAGCCTCGATGAGTTGAGGTTCGCCACCCAACTTCCTACCGACCTGCCGCAGAGAGTATCCGGGTTTGCTTACGATGGAAAGAAGTTTTGGGTTTTTATTTATCACGGTCAGGGTCGCTACGCCACTTTTGATCCAGTGACCTTAGCCTGGGAAAAGAGCAACTCACGAGCTCAACAGAAAATTATCGCCGAGGTTGCCGGAGATTTTCAGAGTCCAGGTGGAATCTGTTTCATAGCGGGCAAGTTATGGGTAGCAGGTTCGTACGGTCAATCCTTTGGCAGTATTGACATCGGCCAGTGGCAAATCGAACACCTTTTTCGCAGGAAACAGCGCGACGATCCCGCAAGCCAATCGTACGCCGCTCTAGCTTCCGATGGCGCCAATCTTTGGATCGCCTGGCACTGGTTCAAGTATCGTTTGCCCCAATCGCAAACTCAACTCTTGCTGAAAATCGACCGGGAAACTGGAGCGGCGGTCAAAGAGTACCCGCTGCCGCCTGGACCCCAAGGTGACTTGACGCATGGCTTGACCTGGGATGGCGCCAGGCTTTGGCACGTGAAGAGCGGGCGCCTGTGCTCGATCGATCCCGCTACTGGAAGCACAATTGCCCGGTACACCCTGAATCAAATCAAGCGCCCCAGCGGTCTGGCCTGGGATGGTGAAGCTTTGTGGATCGTTGAATTCGACGGAAAGATTTGGCGTCTCCCCTTTCGACAGTTTCCCGGAAACTAGTTTTCCCCCGCGGTCACCGCGCGCTCCAGCCCAGGCATCTCTGTTTCAGTGATCTGTTCGACTGCCGCTTCGGTATGCAAACGGTTTTGAAAAGCTGCGTGCACGAACGAAGCGAACAACGGATGCGGAGACAGCGGTTTCGATTTGAATTCGGGATGAAACTGGCACGCGAGGAACCACGGATGATCATTGCGCGAGAGTTCGACAATTTCGATAAACTTCTGATCGGGAGAAACGCCGCTGAACACCAAACCGCCCTGCTCCAGCTTTTCGCGAAAGGCCGGATTGAATTCGTATCGATGACGGTGACGCTCGCTGATCTCCGCGGCGCCGCTGTAAACTTCGCGGGCGAGCGAATCCTCGGCCAGCTCGCACGGCCAGGCGCCCAGGCGCATTGTTCCACCCAACTGCTCGACGTCAACCAGGTCACGTAGTTTGAAAATGATCGGGTGTGGTGTCTCGACATTGAACTCTGTCGAGTCGGCATCCTTAAGATCGCAGGCGTTGCGCGCGAACTCGATACACGACGTTTGCATCCCGAGGCAGATGCCAAAGTAAGGCGTGCGCGTTCGGCGGGCGTACGAGATGGCGCGGATCATGCCTTCGACACCGCGCTTACCAAAGCCACCGGGAACCAGAATCGCGTCAAAGTCGCGCAAACGCGATTCGTAATTGTCGTCCATCAATTCTTCCGATTCGATCCAGCGCACGTTGACGCGCACATTATTCGCCACACCGCCATGCGTGAGCGCCTCGCGCAGAGACTTATACGAGTCTTCAAGCTCAACGTACTTCCCGACGATGGCAATTGAAGTCTCGCCCGCTGATGGCTGGCGAACCGTGGAAACCAGCCGCCGCCAGTCGGACAAATCCCCCTGGTTGGCCACTTCACCCAGCTGTAGATTGTTTACGATCAGTTCGTCCAATCCCTGATCGTGAAGCGACAGCGGCACGTCGTAAATCGTATCGACATCCTGGGCGCTAATGACCGCCGATTCTTTTACGTTACAGAAGAGCGCAATTTTCAATCGCAGATCGTGCGACAGCGGACGATCAGAGCGGCATAGCAAAACATCGGGAGCGATGCCAATCTCGCGCAACTCGCGTACGGAATGTTGAGTAGGCTTGGTCTTAAGCTCGCCCGCGGCGGCGATGAAGGGCACCAGCGTGGCATGAATGAAGAGCGCGTTTTCCCGGCCTTCCTCGTTACCCATTTGGCGAATCGCCTCCAGAAACGGCAGCGATTCGATATCGCCGACGGTGCCGCCAATCTCTACAATCACCACATCCGCTTCGCCATCGGGCGTGACTGAGCGAATAGCTTCCTTAATCTCGTTGGTAATGTGCGGGATCACCTGAATGGTCTTGCCCAGATAATCGCCGCGGCGTTCCTTTTCGATCACCGAAAGATAAATGCGGCCGGTAGTCCAGTTGTTGGCCTGCGAAAGATGCGCGTGGGTGAATCGCTCGTAATGGCCAAGATCGAGATCGGTCTCAGCTCCATCGTCGGTCACGAACACTTCGCCGTGCTGGAACGGCGACATAGTGCCGGGATCGACGTTGATGTAGGGATCGAGTTTGATTAGCGTCACTCGCAACCCGCGGGCTTCCAGCAAACAGCCAATCGAAGACGCAGCCAGGCCTTTGCCTAAGCTCGAAACCACCCCACCCGTTACGAAAATATATTTAGGCATTGCTTCTCTCCTTCGGAGAATTCGAAAGTAAAAGGGTAAGAGTAAGAAGCGACGTGTAGGTTGGGCAGTCCTTCTTTTTGCCTTTTACCTTTTTACTTTTTCCTTGCATCGGCTCCCGCTTCCGGCGGATCGTCGGGCTCTTCTTTGTCGTCATAGATCCCATGACGCAAGTCCTGTTGGACTTCAACTGATTTCTTTACGGCTGGGTCCAGAATGCCCTGCAAGCCCATCAATCCTGTCGCCCGCCCGCCCTCACGTCTTCGCTTTTGAAACTCTTCCTCGTCCTTCACATCGTACGGCTTGGTGATTTGATTGAGGAGGAGCAACCCGCCGACGATCACGATCGCCATAATTCCCAAGCCGATAAGATCGTGCCATCTCATGCTATGACTTCCATCTTGCCTTCAATCATTGCGCGCACTCGTTCCAAATCCTCTTTAGTATCGATTCCGATCGACGGCGCGGCAGCTTCGACTAACTTGATTGTGACCCCACGCTCGAGCGCACGCAATTGTTCGAGCGATTCCGCTGTCTCAGACACTGACGGCGGCCAGCCCGTAAACTCCAGAAGGAATTCGCGGCGATACGCGTATAGCCCGGTGTGCTTCCGAAAAGAAAAAAGCAGCGCCGGTTCGTTCCTGAGCGCTGCTTCGATCGAGCCATGATGCTGTACGGCCTGATTAGGAAACGGAATCGGATTTCGGGAAAAGGACAGGGCCCGACCTTGATCGTCCATAACGACCTTGACCACTGACCGACTTAAGACATCAGCCGCCGTATCGATCATCTCGCAGGTAGTAGCGATCATCGCCTCGCCATCCTTTATCAGTGCATCGACTGCTCGATCGATTGTTTCGGGCTCGATCAAGGGTTCGTCGCCCTGTACATTGACGATGATCCCCGCGTCCAGGCCCCGCGCGACTTCAGCCACGCGATCGCTCCCACTCGCATGATCGGCGCGCGTCATCATTGCTTCAAAGCCGGCCGCTTCGACCGCGTCCATGATTCGCGAATCGTCGGTGGCCACGATTACCCGGGAAATGGTGCGCGCTGCCAGGGCTCGTTCGGCGACCCATAAAACCAGCGGTTTCCCGCCCAAAAGCAACAAAGGCTTGCCGGGCAGACGAGTAGAATCGTAGCGGGCGGGTATGACTGCGACTGCAATTTGTTGGGAATTTGATTCCGTGGGATCCACGGGATTACACCTTAGCGCGGCAATGACCGTGGTGTCAACGGCGGGTGTTTCAGAAGGCCGACCGTCAAGGAGGGCAAGTCACCCTCGAGGCTCTGCTACGGTCAGGTCGTCTCGCTCGCCGCTTGCCCTCCCTGACGGTCGGGCTTCTGACACGCTACGCCGTTCAGGAAAACACGCGACTGAAGTCGGTACTCTAAACACCGCCGGCCTCACCTCTTACTGATAATAAACGTCGGCACCATGCCGCCGCCCGAAGTCACGTTAGCCAGTTCATTTGAAGAAAGCCGCGTAAACGCCGACCCCACCTTGCCGTTGAAGAGCAGCGGATCGAGATCGACAAGTTGTTCGGCGAATGCAATGGTGCTTTCTGTCGTCAGCGCGGGAAACACTTCACGGGCGGTGGGCACGCGTTCCTGCACCAGGTAATCGCCGTTGGCCAGCGCGTTGTGCATTGCCTCGTCCCAGGCAATCTCGTCCGTGTTCCAACCAATGTAGATTCCATGGCCGCCGTAGTCGTCGTTCGGTTTCAGCACCAGCCGGTCGCGCCGCGCGGCGATGAATTCCAACAGATCGATCTCTTCGCCGTGGTAATCGCTTTTGCCTCTTCGCACCTTCCGCGTCCACGGAACGTGAGCTGTGATCATCGCCCGTTCCTCTTCACTGAACAGTGCTGAGTGCCGCGCGTCGGTAAGCACCGCAAACAGCGCCTTCTTATGAATGATCTTGGAACGAAAACTGTTCACCATGCAGATGGCGCGGGCGCGATAAGCGTCGATCAGCGCCGGCTGCGACGCCATGATCGGCAAGTACTCGTTGACCAGCAGACGCTTGTAGACGATGTCAATTTCAAAATCGCCCGCGCGCAAACGACCACCGCTGAATTCCAACTCTTCAGGCGCGGCAATGATCGAAGGGTATCCTTGTGCCTCAAAGTATTCGCGGAACAGTTCGAATTCTTTCTGAGTGGGCATCCCCTTAAGGTCGACAATCGCGATCTGAGGTGCGCGATCCGGACGCCGGCCGAGAAACTCTTCGTAGCAATCGAGCAACAGCTTCAGCATCAACGGCCTGCCTTCGAATCGCCTCACCTTGTAAGTCTTCGCGAACTCTTTCATGACCGGAAGGGATGCAAAGATCTCGAATGCGGCATCACCATAAGCAATTCCCGCCGGGCTCTCGCCGTTCAACTCGACAAAGCTGTAAGCTTCCTCGGTCAGGAACGAATCAAGCCGAGCAGTCGGCGACACTGCGCGATAACCGGGATCGATCTTGACCAATTCGCGCTCAATCTCAGTCAGACCAAGTTCATCCAGCAGCGATTCATCGTTCACGGCCGCGTCCTTGACCTTTTCAATCGCGCCCCAAACCGTTTCGCAAATGTTCTGAACCCGCGCGAAGTCTTCTTCGCTGACAAAGTGTGGGCGAAGATAGGGCGACAAGCGGCGGCCGCCGAACATCAGCTTGGCGCGTTCCAAGCCTTCATCGAGCAGCGCGAGCGAAGTCCGCGCCAACTCCTCATCGGCCAACAATTCGTGATAAAGAGCGACAGCTTCGCTCACCATAAGAGATTAGCCGGAAATTCGAGATTGAAAAGCGGAGTTAAGATAACACAGCCCCTAAGGCTTGGCGCGCGGAACTTTGAGGCTCAGCTTAATGACCACGCCGTCACGAATAAGATCGTCAGTCTTGTTTTGAAAGACGACGCCGAAGTCTTTGCGATTGATCGCGAACTCTGCGTTGACCGAAACGCTATCGGGCGCAACCTGAATAGTCGCCGGAAACGTGATCGATTTCTTTACTCCGTGCAGCTCGAAGTTTCCGGTTACGCTGTGGGTGGCGCTACCGGAATTAGCGGCTTCGATCTTCGTCGAGGTGAATATCGCTTTCGGGTACTTCGCTACGTCAAAGAAATCCGGTGTCTGCAGATGTTTTGTCAGGGCGTCTTCATCGGTGACCACCGAGCTCGTTTGAATATCGATTGTCACGTGACTGGCTTCGACGGAGTTGTTGACAAGATCGATCGTGCCGGCAAATCGCTTGAAGGAACCATTGTGACTCCTGGTAACCTTGGCGGCGACGAATTCTACTTTCGAGTTTTCCGGCGTAATGGCAAGCCTTTCGGTCGCTCCCGTGTTGGTCGCGGTTTTTTCAGGCTCTGCATTTCGAACCGTGGCCTTGGGTTTATTGGCTGCTGGATTGGCGCAGCTAAAACTCAGCACCGCAAGGATAATGACCATCAGTAGGATTAGATAACTTCGCATGGACTGCTTCCTCTTTTTTACGAAGGCGTCAGGCGATCTTACAGATACGACAGCCACCAATCCTTCCGCCGGGCTTTCACGCCGGCGAACCATTTGCACAGAGGATAGAGCAACAGCAAACCGGCAACCCAGCAGAGATAAACAACCCAGAGCCGGAAACCAACTCCCGGTATTGGCGGATGCGTGAACTTATCTATCGGACTCTCAAACTGCCAGGCGACCGGCTGCCCGGCAATCAGACCGACGATGATGGCGATTGTGTGCGCGGTGTACCACTGCAGCAGATAGAAAAACAGTGGCACTCTTCCGAAGGTGACCAGGGCCTTGCGCAGTACTCCGGGCAATTGGCCGCTTATCTCAAACAAGGCCAAAGCGACCATAGCTGGGCCCAAAGTCATTAACAGAAATAATAATGACGGCGGATATTTTGTGCTGTTGAGAAAAGACAGAACCGTAAAGACTACGTTCTTTTGCGAGGACCAGCGGGATGGATCTCCATAGATATTTATGGCACGCAACGCGAAGAATAGCGCGGTCGCGACCGCGCCCATCATCAACAGCCAACGCCTTCGTCGCAGTACGTCGAGTCGATACAGATATCCGAACGCATATCCCGCGGCCATCACGCCTACCCAGGGAATGAGTGGGTACACAACAAACAGTATCGGACTTGGAAAACCAGCGATCGGAAAACCGCCTTGCTGATGTAGGAGTATCCATAGCTTTGCGCCAACGGAGGGGACAGGGGTGTTCGGTCCCTGCCATGGTTGCACTTGAAATCGATCCAGCAGGTTGTGCAGAAAAATCATTCCGATTCCAAAACCGGCAATCACTTTCAGCGGCAGATGAATCAGCGCCGCGAGAACTATCATCGACACGCCTATCACCCAAATGACCTGCAGGAAACCGAGAAAGCGGTAATCAGGACTGAAGAAAACTCCGAGCCGGACCAGCGTGAGCTCGAGCACAATCAGCCAGAGGCCGCGCGTCACGAGGAATCTCGACAAGTTCCGCTTACTCTTGCCACGAACTAACTGAAGGTAAGCTCCGGTGCCGGCGAGAAAAACAAAAATGGGCGCGCAATAGTGTGTAATCCAGCGAGTGAAGAAGAGCGCCACCGTTGTCTTACTGAGGTCGGTCGGATCGAATTGGAAAGCTCCCGAATGCACAAAGTCGCGGGTGTGATCCAGCATCATCAGAACCATCACGATGCCGCGCAGCAGATCAATTGAATCGATCCGCTGAAGCGTGGTTTCGACAGATGCTTTATCAGTCGCTGCGGCCATGATGATTTCACAGTTCGATCTGGCGGGCTGAAATCACTGGAGCAAAGCTGCGAATGTCGGCAATCGTTTCACGATCCAAAGGCGCGTCAATTTCGATCACAGCCATCGCTTCCCCGCCCCGCTCTCGGCGTCCAAGGTGAAACTCACTGATATTGATGCCGCGTTCGCCCAGAATGGTGCCCACGCGACCAATCACGCCGGGCACGTCGCGATTGTGCATCACCAGCATGTGGCCGCGCGGAATGGCTTCAATCCGAAAGCCGTTGATCTCAGTGATGCGGCCTTCGCGGCCGCCGGCAATTCCAAAGACAGTTCCGGAAGCAGTATGCTCGCCTGTCTCGCCAATCACGCGCGTGTAAATTGCCTGGGTCATCTCGCCGCCGCGTCGATATGAAGTGGTTACGGCAATTCGCCGCTCTTCAGCTATCACGAAAGCGTTGACGACATTGACGCGAGCGCTGACATCGCGCAGCAGGCCGGCCAGAAATGCTCGGGTTACCGGCGCCGCGTCGAGCTCAACCATTTCGCCGGCAAAGTCCATGCGCACCTCGCGCACCGCGCTGTCCACCAGTTGCGCTTGAAACCGGCCCAGGCTTTCAGCCAACGCCAGGTAAGGCTGCAACAGACTCAATTCCCTGGCGCCGAGAGACGGGACGTTAACGGCGCCGCGCAAGGCGCCGGTAAGAAGATAATCGCGCATCTGCTCGGCAACGGTAAACGCGACGCCTTCCTGCGCTTCGGTTGTCGAAGCGCCGAGGTGCGGAGTGGCGATCACTTCCTCAAGCGACAGCAGAGGATGGTTGACCGGCGGTGGTTCCTGTTCGAAAACATCGAGCGCCGCACCGGCCACGATTCCTGATTTGATAGCTTCATAGAGCGCAGCTTCGTCGACCAGACCTCCGCGAGCGCAGTTGATAATGCGCACGCCCTTTTTCATCCTGGCGAAAGCCGGAGCGCCGATGATTCCCCGAGTTTCAGAAGTAAGTGGAGTATGAACTGTAAGAAAATCCGCGCGCGAAAAAACTTCATCCAACGATACTGACTCGATTTCAAGATCCTTTGCCTCTTCCGGCGAGATGAACGGATCGTGAGCTACGATCTTCATTCCGAAAGCTCGCGCGCGCGCGGCCACGGCGCGGCCGATGCGACCCAGGCCGATGATGCCCAGGGCCTTGCCCTGCAACTCAACACCGATGAATCGCTTCCGTTCCCACTTCCCTGCCTTGATGCTGCTGCTCGCCTGGGCCACGTTACGGGCCAGCGCGACCAGAAGGGCCATCGTATGTTCGGCGGTCGTGATTGTGTTCCCGTCAGGTGCATTCATCACCACGATGCCACGCGCAGTGGCGGCCGCCACGTCAATATTGTCGACGCCGACGCCGGCGCGCCCGATAACTCGGAGTGTTTTGGACGCGTCCATTACTTCGGCAGTTATCTTTGTTTCGCTGCGCACGATCAGGCCGTCGCTGTCTGCCAGCGCTGCTCGTAATGCATCCGGCGCCAAGCCGGTTCGCTTGTCCAATGTAAAGCCGGCATCGCGTAGCGGTTGCAAACCGCTATCGCTGACTTCGTCGGCCACAAAGATCCTGATCTGGTTCGTAGGCATTAAGAAGCGCCGGTGGACTGTTTTATTCTTGTCTGCAAAAAGGTGTTATGGTAGCAGCCCATCGGATTTGCGTCGAGTTCAGTTGCTACAACGAGGAGAGATTATGGAGCTTTTGGTCTATCGCGAAGGTGCTGAGAAGGTGGAAACAGGCTTCACTGTCGATCAACTCCCCGAGCTATTGAAAGAAGAAAAGACGGTAACCTGGATAGACATGCAGGAACCGACGGCAGCGGATGAACGCGTCCTGCTCGATGTTTTCCACTTCCATCCGTTGACCCTCGAAGACTGTCGCGAGACGCGCAACTATCCCAAGGTTGAAGAGTTCCCGGGCTACCTTTACTTCATCGTCCACGGGGTGCGCGCGGACACGAGTCCGGACCACTTCAACACGATCGAACTCGATGGCTTCCTGGGAAAGAACTATGTGATTACCTATCACCATGAGCCGTTTCGAAGCATCGACAACGTCAAGCACCTTTTGCTCACCAGTCCGGCCGCCTGCCAGCGTGGCTCCGCGTTTCTGCTCTATCAGATCCTGGATCAGATTGTGGACTATTACTCGCCGGTGCTGGACGACTTTGATGAGCGCATAGACACGCTCGAGGATGACATCTTCACTCTGCAGAGGCCGACCCAGGAAATTCTCGAGGAGATCATGGACCTGAAGCGCGGAGTGCTGCGGCTGCGTCGCATATCAGCAAAGCAGATGGAGGTCATCCTGCGCATAAGCCGTGGCGAGTTTCCGTTGATTGAACCGCAAGTCCTTCCCTTCTATCGTGACATTTATGATCACATCATGCGCGTGACCGACCTGGCTGAAAATTATCGCGATCTGATCAGCGGCGCATTGGAAGCTTATCTGTCAGTTGTTTCCAATCGGATGAACGAGATCATGAAGGTGTTGACGATTTTCTCGGCGATCATGTTGCCGTTGACGTTCATTGCCGGAGTATACGGAATGAACTTCGAAAACATGCCGGAGCTGCATTCGCGCTATGGGTACTATGCGGTGTGGATGATAATGCTGACCGTGGCCATCGGAATGCTCGCGTTGTTTTGGCGTCGCGGATGGATCGGCAGCGGAAGGAAAAAGACTAGGAATAAGCAGGAGGCGAGAATCGAGCTCAACCCCCCAGGCTAATGCACTCTGCGCGCTGGTTACCGAGTGGGTGCAAATAGCAGCAGATAGGAAGATATTAAGACCGAATTCACAATCAGCGCATACGCCCCGGCCAGAACATCGTCGGCCATAATTCCCAATCCGAATTCCAAACGTTCCAGCCGCCGAATCGGATAAGGCTTCCAGATGTCAAACAAGCGGAAAAGCAGAAACGCGCTAATGATGCTCCACCAGGTGTGAAGCCAGAACGGTCCTGACAGCAGCGCAATCATCTGCCCGGCAGCTTCGTCGATGACGACTACCGACGGATCTTTTTTCCGCAGCAGTTTTTCGGCGCGTGATGCAGCCCAGATTCCCGCCATCGTCAAGAGAAAGATGACAACGAGCATGCCGGCCAACTGCGGAGTGAAGACATATAGGGCGGTCAGCCTTTTCGCCAAAGCGTTGGACGTCAGCACGCGGTCAATGCCGGTCCAGATGCTCACGTAGAGCCCGACGCCGACGAGCGAACCCATTGTCCCCGGGGCAATGGGAAAATAGCCGACTCCACACGTTGCGAAGGCAAGCGCGAAGTAATCGCTGGCGGATTTTCGTCTTGGCGCGGCCGCGACTGTGCCGCTGGTGTCGCGCGCCGGGTTCAGTTCATCGCTGGATTCTTTGATTGCCATCGCAAACATCGCAGCGCGGCTTAGCCGCAACCAAAAGCATTCAAGCTAATTAGACTGAGACTTCAGGGAACAAAGGTTCAAGGGTCAACCGCGGTTTTCACTCCGTTAGGAGTGAGATGTTTATAGAGAGGAGAGTAAAGGCCAGTACCAGCTCCGTTCGGAGGAGCGGAAACAAGGGCTGCCCCGATCTATAAACATGTCACCCCTACGGGGTGAAACCAACTATCATTAACGAACAACTGACAACGAACGACTGACCACTGACAGCTCTTTCAAACAATTCTTCCAACAAGATCGTACTCCTGCGCTTCGGTAATGAAGACATTCAACATTTCACCCGGTTGCGGAGCGAAGCCTTCGGGCGCATCGTTAATCAAAACACAACCGTCAATATCAGGAGCCTGCGTTTCCATTCGTCCTTGCCAAAGCAACTCGGTCTCATTCGACTCGCCTTCGAAGATGACGCGCACAGTTTCCCCGACCCGCGCCCGGTGCTTCCGGCGCGATATCCTGGACTGCGCTTTCATCAAACGCCCGCGACGCTGCTTCGCGATTTTTGGATCGACTTTATTCGCCAAGTCGTACGCGGGCGTGCCCTCTTCATCCGAATAAGTGAACACCCCGACGCGGTCGAACTCGACGCTCTTCACAAAGGCGAGCAATTCCTCAAAGTCAGCATCCGTCTCTCCGGGAAAGCCCGTAATAAAAGTCGTGCGCACGGCGATGCCGGGGACCCGGTCGCGAACGCGTTTAATTAGCCGCTCCAGGCTCCCCCGATTACCGCCACGTTTCATTAACTTTAAGACGTTCTGTGACGCATGTTGCAAAGGCATATCGAGATACTTCACAGCCTTTGGTTCTTCGGCGAGCACGTCGAGAAAGCCATCGCTGATGTGCGTTGGGTAGGTGTACATCACCCGCACCCATTCAATACCGTCCGCGTGTGAGAGTTCGCGCAGCAGATGCGCGAGCGCATCCTGCTTGCCCAGGTCTTCGCCATAGCGCGATGAGTCTTGCGCCACCAGGATTAATTCCTTTACGCCTTCTTCGGCCAGTTGATGTGCTTCAGCGACGATCGAGCCAAAACGCCGGCTGCGAAAGTGTCCGCGCATCTGGGGAATGAAACAGAAAGCACAGGGGCGATCGCAGCCTTCGGCGATCTTGATGAACGCATAATGGGAAGGCGTAGCAAGTACGCGCGGCGTCGATTCGTCATAGAGATACGTCGCGCTCTGATTGCCGAGCGGAACAACCGGAAGCGATCGAGTTTTGGTCTTCGGATCGCAAACAGCGAGGATGTCATTGATTTGACTAGTACCGATGAAGGCGTCAACCTCGGGCATTTCCGCTTTCAGTTCATCGCGATAGCGTTCGACCAGACAGCCGGCAACTATTAAGCGGGTCGCCTTGCCATTGGTCTTCAAGCGCGCGGCTTCCAGAATTGCTTCAATGGATTCCTTCTTCGCTGAATCAATAAACCCACAGGTATTCACGACCACCGTATCCGCGTCTTCGGCGTCCGCGGTAATCTCAAAACCCTTTTGCTTGAGATGACCCATCATCACCTCGCTGTCGACGAGGTTCTTGGGGCAGCCAAGACTGATGAAACCTACTTTTGTCATACGAATCATTTACCACAGAGGACACAGAGAAAATCTAATCCGATTAACATTCAAATCCCTATTTGTCTCTTTGCCATTTCGATTCTTCTCTGTGTCCTCTGTGGTTCAATTATTCTTCCGATTTCGTTCAAGCTGCCTTAGTAACAGTTCAATCTGCTCTCGTTCCGGCGCTGACAGCTTTTCTTCTCCGTATCGCACACGATTGTAAGCCTTAGTGATCGACGCAGCTTCGGCCAATCCTACTTTCGACGCAAACTCAAGCGGCGTTTGATGCGGCTCGCGGTTGATGCCTTGTTTTGCCAACGCCGCGACCAGTCGCCGATAGAAATCGACGCGCAAGCTCTCCTCTCCGGTTGCGCCCCGCCAAACCTTCAAGCCGCGCCGCCAACCCAGCCGTCGCACGCGGCCGGTCAGAACCGCCGCCATGAACAGCGCACCGAAGGCCAGGAGCGCAGGAAGAACAATAGAAATTAATGAAGGGAAAGCACTGCGCACCTGTTCCCAACGCGCAGCTGAACTACGCCGGAAGTCAACCAGCCGGTTACGCAGGGACGTGGCCAGCGAATGCTGCTCCTGCTTGTCATAACCAACTACATACTGAAACCACATCAGCTCCAACGCTTCTGAATACTTGCTCAATTGTCCGGCCAGGCCGGTTCGCGCCCGCGCCGTACGACCCGCCGGCGGCGTCGGATCAAAGGTGACCCAGGATTTGGTTTGTGGAAAATAAGCTTCTACCCAGGAGTGCGCATCGCTTTGGCGCACGGTGTAGGCCTCCGCCGTTTCGTTGTATTCACCCGGTAGAAAACCATTCACCACCCTTGAGGCGATGCCTCGAGTCCTCAGCATGACCGCCAGCGCCGTCGCGAAATATTCGCAGTGTCCCGCGCGCACACGGAAAAGAAAATCAGACAGCGGATCAGGGCCGCCGGCTTTCATCTCCAGAGTGTAGCCGTAATTGTCCCGTAGATAAGTTTCGATTGCGCGTGCTTCGTCGTAACCGTTCCGGGCCCCCGAACTCGTCGACACCTGCTTAGCCAGCGCCGCGATGCGGGGATCAAGATTGCCTGGAAGTTCCAGATAGCGGGCGGCGGGAGCGTAGTACTCCAGCGCGTCCGAACGTAAGACAGCCGGGCTGGGCTCTGTAGTATCGGAATAAACTTTATAGATGACTCTCTCTTGATCGTGTGATCGAGTTTGAATCGCTCCTTCGGAATCGACGCGGACAAACGGCAGCCGCCCCTGCACCGCCACGACGCGAGGAGCGCCAAAGAGGACCGGCGTATCGACGGGCTCGAGAAAAAAGGTTTGCGTGGTCAAACGCTGCACATCCTCAGTCGTACCCAACTGAAAGAATCCGCGATCGCTTTCCTTCCTTTCAAAACGCTCGGCAACGGCGGATTTTTTCCAGGCCCGTCCGGTGAATTGATCGAGGGCGACGCCCCGCCAGCGCAAGCCGGCGACGGGCCCGGCGTTGGAATTCTCGACCCGGACGTGCATGAAAATCTCGTCGCTGCCTTTTAAGCGGCCGATCTCTCCCAGAGTTACGTTGTCGGAAAAGCCGATGAACCCGGCCAGGCCGCCACCGCCACGCTTAAGGGCGCTCGAGGCAGTGCGCGGCGCAATCAAAAAGAATGGCAGCGCCAGGACTATGATCAGGAGCAGTAAACCAATGGACACAAAAGGCAGCCGACGCGTTTCCAAATAGCGTCTGCGCCAGAGTCGCATTGGCAACTTGCGGAAGAGAGCTCGATCAGGAGGAACCAGCAGTCTGGTTTGCGTCGGTGTGACTTTGCGGCGGGCCTTTTGAATCTCAAACGCCACCACCGTCGATAACGCGCACAACAGGTAAAGTGTAAGCGTTACGACAAAGGCCGGACTCACGCTTAGGCCGGCAGCCAACAACACCTCAAAAAACGAAATCAGATACAGGAAAAACCAGTCGCGATCGGCTTTGCGTTGTAGCAGCTTTACTGCCGAAAGAAAAAGGATCATATGCGCCAGCACAGTAACTTCGAGGCTGGCACGGCGTCCGGTTTCGAGGAACTCGATTTGGAGATAAGGCGTGAGAACGCGCCAATCAAAATAGAAAAGTGGAAGCGAAACGACAATGACTATGAGCGCCGCGCGCTCAGACAACTGCCAGCGCGTGTCTTCGAGCTTCCACCCCGCCAACATAACAACCGCGAACGCCACGACCAGCCACCCCCCAACGCCCCCGGCAACGAAGAGCGCCAACGCCGCCGCCGCGATGGTGGCGTACGAGGCAAGTCGAAAGTAGGTGGTGAAATTCATTGACCTCTAGAGGTTCAAGTCTAACCGACCTTGCACTATTCATGAAGTTAAGGACGATGAACTCCGATGCGACGATGCGGTGCAGTAGCCCGACCGTGAGGGAGGACGTCTGGGGAAAGGCTTCAGAGTCCCGTAGGGACAAGATGTTTATACATCTCATCCCAACCTCCTGAGCCCATTTATTGACGACAGAACAGAACCGCTCCTGACGGAGCGGGAAATTATTTGAGGTCGGCAGGTTCTATAAACATTCTGCCACTACGTGGCTTCCCGCGCAGTACCATTGGTCGCCCAGGAAACTCATAGCTATGGAGATCTATACGTGGATGAGTGGTTCGCTTTTGGAACGCTTCTCGAGATACGCGGCGAGTCGGGCGGCATCGCCGTCGCTCATCTGAGAGATGGTCGTACCAACAAACCAACTGGTCCTGCCCTTGCTGCCGGGTCGTTCGCAATGAACTATCGAGACTACCGCGTCAATCGTTCCTGCCGGAAGGTCCACAGTGATAAAGAGAGAGCAGTCCGGTCGAGTAAGCTGTTCGCCTGAAAACCGGCTACCGACGAAAGACAGCGCCAGACCAATCTGACTGATTGTTTGGCAATGCCCGCGCGAGCGGTGCGTGTAGGCTACATCCCAGGTTAGAACATTCCGCTCAACCAGAGAGATGGTGGCAGGCAGATGCACCTTGTAACGCGGGAAACGACGTTGGTTGGCTTCAAAGTTTTTCCTCTTAACTGGCGCTCTGGGCAGTCTACGGAGCGGATCGAAGCCTTTGAACTCCAGGCCGCAGTTATTACAGAGAAGTTCGTGCAAGCCCGCAATCTGGAGCACCATCAAGGATTCGTCATAGCCGCGCTGAATGCGGGAACTTTTACATCGAGGGCACCACATACCACGGCAATCTTATCAATTTTCCGGATGACGAGGTCAAATATTTGTGCAGGCAGCGGAAAGCGATGCGTCAATTAACACCGGATGGCGAACGTCTTCCCGAATTGGTGCAGAGGCGGCGGGCCTTCTACCACGGTTTGCTGGTCCCGAAGGTAGAGACGCGAAAGCCCGCCGAACGGTTTGTTCAGCGGGCTTCGGTTTAATAATCCCGGCGGCTTCCTACTCTCCCACGCAGTTGCCCGCGCAGTACCATCGGCTCCAAGAGGCTTAACTTCCGTGTTCGGGATGGGAACGGGTGTGACCCTCTCGACACAACCACCGGAA